>Ga0075421_100003678_pt1 | contig 18400 bp, 13 predicted proteins | sample SoiMetdeltSBSDD5_FD_75292 | JGI IMG/M metagenome (GOLD analysis project Ga0075421, IMG submission 75292) | Bulk soil microbial communities from a Populus tree surrounding site in Tennessee, USA - Soil MetaG P. deltoides SBSDD5 | ecosystem: Environmental > Terrestrial > Soil > Tree plantation...
TTACTACTAATGTCCTGCAGCTCCGCGGGCAAAGAACCGAAACAGCCGGCTCCGGCGGCGCATGAGACTCCGGCCAAGCCGTCCGAGACCGCCGATTCAGACACCCGAGTCGAAATGGTAAATGTCAACATCCGGCTCGATCCGTCGCTGCCCCTTCATATCCGCCGCCTGTCCGGCAAACTCGTCCCAACCAAGAAAACACAACCCCCAACGTTCGACGACAAGCTGTCGTATACCATCGCTATCGACTCAGCCGAAATCGCCATCACGACGGCGGCGATGAGCCATATGATGAACACGTATGTTTTCGGCGAGCCCGACGCCCCGCTCAAGAATCTGCGGCTGAGCATCAAAGATGGCCAGATCAAGCAGGAAGGCACGATCCGCAAGGGCCCCGGAATTCCGTTCGAGACCATCGGCGACACAAGCGCCACACCGGACGGGCTGATCCGCATCCATCCGAATAAGGTCAAAGCGGCGCATTTACCGGTGAAGGGGCTGCTGAAGCTATTCGGCGTCGACATGGCCGAACTGATCAACACTCGAAATACGAGAGGAATCACCGTTGACGACAACGACATTATTCTCGATCCCTCGCAAGCGCTGCCGCCACCGAAGATGCGCGGTCGCGTTACAGCCGTACACATCGAAGGGGATCAGATCGTTCAGTTCTTCGGAACCGTGAAGCCGGATTCGGCGAAGAAACCGCCGTCCTCGAACTACATGTGGTACCGCGGCGGCATTCTTCGCTTCGGAAAGCTGACGATGCACGATACCGATATGCGCCTGATCGACGCCGATCCACGTGACCCGTTCGATTTCTCGCCCGACCACTACAAAGACCACCTCGTGGCCGGCTACTCGAAGACTACCCCCTCGGGGGGACTGCTGGTCTACATGCCCGACTACGGCGCCTTCTCGAAATCCCTCTCACCGGCTAGGTAGCCAGGCCAAAAGTCCTGGCGGTTTGCCGAGGCCGGTCCGTGGGCTGACACTCGGCGCAAAATTTCCTGAGATAAATCCACAGTGGTTGCACTATCCCACGTGGATTTATCCTGATGTCGCCTCAGCATGCTGCTTCACGCAAGACTATCCTGCTAATCGATGATGACTCGACAGTATTGACAGCGCTGCAAAGGATTCTCAGTAAGCAGGGACACTCAGTTCTAGCCGCGCAAACCGTTGAGGACTCCATCGCCGCCGTCAAAAGCGGAGCAGAGATTGATCTACTGGTCGTCGACGTCGTGATGCCTAAGGTAAGTGGACCGGAATTGGCCGAAATTCTGCTATTCCTGCGTCCCGGCATGAAAGTGTTGTTCATCACCGGACTGGACGGGTTCACGATCCGGCTGGCCTACGATCGTCCGTGCGCGTGTCTGCAAAAGCCATTTTCAATCGGACTACTGGTTGCCACAGTGGAAGAGTTGCTGCAGAAGGAAGCGCCACCTCCTTTAAAACGTTAGATTTACGGGGTCCCTAGGAAAATGCTAGGGAGACGAAGGCGCAAATTTCTGTACTAATTGACTCAAATGGGAAACACAATGCCCACAGCGCCTGTCACCACGATCCTCCTTGTGGATGATCACGAGATGGTCCTGCGGGCTCTTCACAACTACCTCGAAAAGAAAGGGTACAACCTCCTCGAAGCTCGAAACGGAGAGGAGGCGCTAGTCATCGCCGAGTGCTATCCGGCGATGATTCACGTGCTAGTCACCGATCTGGTGATGGCGCGTATCAACGGCCGCCAGCTCGTTCAACGTCTGCTGCCGCTCCGCCCCGAGATGCAAGTCATCATGATGTCGGGCTTCCCCGATGAAATCATGGCGCAGCAGGGTCTCACACCCCTCGTGCCGATCCTGCGAAAACCTTTTCTGCCGAAAAAGCTTTTGAGCACAATTGAAGAGGTACTGGAAACGCCGCAATCGCAAAGAACGATCGCCAGCCTGATTCAGCCCCCCTCTCTTGAACAAGTGCAAAGCTCGGGCCTATAGGAAATCCCATTGCGGACGAGGGATAAGGCCTGCCTCGGGATTGCGCTCTGTAGTCTGCTATTCACCGGTTTCGTTTCGTATCAAATCCGCCGGCTGGATGTTCGCGACGGCCAGCAGCTACGAGAAACGCGCCTCCTCCTCGCTGCAGCCAGTAACATTACTTCCCTGCTCAACTCTGCCGAGGCTGGACGGGGTCGCGAAGCCGCCCAAGATCGCATTGGCGTCGAAATCGAGCGCCAGTTGGAAGTTGTCGAACAGACGGCGGCAAACAGTCCTGACCAGCTCGAGCGTGTCGGGAGGCTGCGGTTGTTGATTCGAAAGGGAACCGGGACCGAGGCCCTCGCCGGCGCCCGCGAGGCAAGCGCACAAATAGCGCAGCAGGGGATTGCGCGCCTCGAAGCGACCGCTGTTGGACCGGCTACCCGCCGCGATCAGATTTTCGTGGTTTGGGTGGCTGGGAGTCTGATCCTTTTCGGCTTGATCGCCTTCGGAATGGCCGGAGCCAGGAGGCGGCGACGGCACGCTGGAATTCGCCTCACCGAGCACAGGACTGCCCAGATCGGCGATCTCCTCCACGCCACGCGCGCCAATCCCGCCGAAGCAGTCATCGCAGCCGACTCCAAAGGAACGGTAACCTTCCTCAATCCTGTCGCCAAGCAGCTTACCGGATGGCCCGGAGAAACTGCGCTTGGTCAGAACCTGGATGTCGTATTCCCGATCGCCGCGCAAGCGGCAGGAGAGCGGACGGAGCGTCCTTGGTCGAACCTTCTACGGGAGGTCGTCTGTGTCGTCCCAATCAAGGACGCGGCGCTGTGCCCGACAAACGGAACCAAGACTGTTGTCGGCGGGACGGCCACCTCGATCCGCAGCCGGCATGACGAGATGATCGGACTGGCGATCGTCTTTCGTGAGTTGACTCTTAAAAACCAAGTTGCAGAAAGTGACGACGCCAGGAGGGACTTTGATGCGCAATTGCTTCGCCTCCAGAAACTGGAAGGCTTGAGCGACCTCGCGGGCGCCATCGCTCACGATCTCAATAATCTGCTGATGGGAATTGTCGCCAATACCAGCCTCATGATGGAGGAAGCGCCTGCAGACTCGACGGTCCTGGGATTAGGTGAGAATGTGCTTGCCGCCACCGAGCAGGCCGGCAATCTGACCAGACAGATGCTGGCATATTCGATATGCCGGGAGACCCAGGTCCTGCCACTGAGCCTGAAGAGCCAGATAGACGAAATCTCTGCCCTACTAAGCGCTTCCCTTCCAAAAGCGGTGCAGATCACCCTGAATCTGCCGGACGATCTGCCCCTCATCGCCGCCGACGCCGGACAGATCCAGCAGCTAGTGCTGAATCTGGTTCAGAACGGAGTCGAAGCGGTAGGGCTTGAAGGTTTCATAACGATTTCCGTCTTTACGCGGACGCTCGCCGATGGCGAGCAAGCAGGCAATCTCGGCCGTCCCTTGCCTCCCGGTCCATACATCGTGCTCGAAGTGAAAGACACGGGACCCGCCATGGATGAGGCGACCCAGGCCAAGATGTTCGATCCGTTCTCTGGTAATAAGTCCTGCGAGCGAGGTCTCGGTCTGGCCGCAGTCCTCGGCATCGCACGACTGCATCGAGGCGGAATTTCGCTACTGAGCGATCCGAACGGGACCACCTTTCGGGTATTCTTTCCTATCGCGCGTGTGTCGGCCGGATGCGCCGCAACGGGCTAAACTGTAAGGTTGCGGCCCTTCCGTCCCATCGTATCGAACCACCATGTCCTGACGGTTGCTGGAAACTTTTGGCCCCGCCGGCTCGATACCGAACGCTATCCGGTCGAATCGAAGCTCTTCGAGACCGAGCCAGGCGTGCAGGTGCTGGTGCAGTCGCAGCGCCCACCGGGAAAGCCTCACGGCGACATTGTTCTAGTGCATGGACTCGAAGGGTCCGGCGAATCAGGCTACATGCGCAGCCTTTCGCAGGCCGGCCTCGAAGCCGGTTTCGCCATGCATCGGTTCCATATGCGAACCTGCGGCGGCACGGCGCACCTGTGTCCCACGCTCTATCACGCCGGACTCACCAGTGACCTGCTGGCATTTCTCAAGTCTTTCGACCAACCCGCCTACCTGGTCGGATTCTCTTTGGGCGGCAACGTGACGCTGAAGCTCAGTGGTGAGCTTGGCGAGGACGCCGGCCGGTTTATTGCCGGGACCTGCGCCGTGTCCGTGCCGATCGATCTGGCCGCCGGCGTTAAAAGACTACACCGCCTCGACAACCTGTATTACGAGCGCCGGTTTCTACGCCGCATGTGCGGCCGTTTGATCGCCACGGGGCGGTACAGGAAATCCGATTTCCGCGGGATTCGCTCCATATTCGAAATCGACGACAAGATCACCGCTCCGTCGTTCGGATTTCAGGGCGCCGCGCACTACTACGCCACGCAATCGTCGAATCAATTTCTCCACCGCATCCGCGTTCCGACTCTCGTCGTGCAAGCGCAAGACGACACTTTTGTACCATTCGAGATTTTCCGGATTCCGGTCTTTGATTCGAATCGCCACGTGACGCTTCTCGCGCCGGAGCGAGGCGGACATCTCGGCTTTATCTCTCGGGACAAGCCGCGGTTTTGGGTCGACGAGCAGGTTATGGGGTGGATGGAAAAACAAGTCAAAAGTCAAAAGTCAAAAGGCAAAAGTCAAAAGTGTGTCAACGCAGAGATCTCGCTCCCGCCGCATTTTTGACTTTTGCCTTTTGACTTGCTTTTCCCTTTACTCAGCCAGCAAAAATCCGGGGAAAGCGGGTGGACTCTTCTGAAAGTAAATCCGATACCGCCGCACAAACGCCGGGGGAGGACTCTGCGTCCGGTCGTCGATGAGCTTCGGAAGGATACCGTTGGCGAAGAACATGTCATACGACTTGCCTTCCTTGGTCGTAACCAGTCCCCGCGGCTCACACGCGAAGAAGTCTTTCACGCGTGAATAGGTTCGAGTGGACAGGTTAATACGATTCGCCGCCCCTGACGACTCCATCCGCGAGCTGAAGTTAACAGTCTCGCCCCAGATGTCGAAGGCGAACTTCTTGATTCCCACGACGCCCGCAATCACAGGTCCCGTATGGATGCCGATGCGCACTTTCCAGGGAGCGTCCGCTGACGACATCTCCTCGATCGCCCGCACCATCTCGAACGCAGCCATCACCGCGTCCACCGGGTGCGACGGATTTCGTTCGGGAAGTCCGCCCACAAGCATGTAGCTGTCGCCGATCGTCTTGAGTTTCTCCAGCCCGTATTTGCCGCAGATCCGATCGAACGCCGTGAAATAGGAGTGCAACAGGTTCACCAGGTCTTCGGCCGCCAGGCTCTCGGTCGCGCGGGTAAAACCGACAAAATCCGAGAATAGAATCGTGACGTCTTCGAAGTAGCGCGGCTCCACTTCGCCTCGCGCCCGCAGCTCGTCGGCGATCTGGGCCGGCAGGATATTCCGCAGCAGCGATTCGGATTCGCGGCGCTGTGTTTCCGCCTCTTCGATGGCGCGCTCGAGCTCCGCTGTTTTCCGCTTCTGCTCGTCCCGCAGTCGTTTTTTCTCCAGGGAGGCGCCGATGCGCGCGCGCAGCAGCACCGGATCGAAGGGCTTGCTCAAAAAGTCTTCCGCGCCCATCTCGATGCAGCGAACCACGCTCTTGATCTCATCGAGAGCGGAGATCATGATCACCGGAATATCGCACAGCGCCGGATCGGCCTTCATAGCGCTCAAAACCTGAAAGCCGTCGACTTCCGGCATCATGATGTCGAGCAGCACCAGGTCAAAGCTCTCCGCCCGCACCATCTCCAGAGCCTGGCGCCCGTTCTCGGCCGATGAGACACGGTAGCCTTCCCGCTCGCAGCGCTTGCCAAGCACGTCCCGATTGGCTTCAATGTCGTCGACGACCAGTAAATAGGATTGCCCAGCGGCCTTGAGCTTGTCGGTAGTCCGCGTGATTGCCGGCTTGATGTCGAGCGGAATGGGAACTACGACGATCTGCGACTCAGGCTCTTTCTCGACGATCGCCGGCGGGGCTTCGACGTGCGGCGTGCCCGGGACAAGGAGGTCGGCGGCCATGGTCAGCAGACGCTCTGCCGCAGCCCGGATCTTCGCCGTGTCTCCGGAATGCAGGCTCTTTTCGACATGCGCGACTTTTGCGATAATCTGATTCACCGGACTAACCAGCGCGTCGCACATCGCGCGGACCTCCAGTTCGCTTACCTCGTTGGTCGCCGGACACATGGCTCCGTTGATCACCGCCAATGCCATCCTGCCGTCGTCGAGGATCTGCTGCAGATCGGGAATGAATTGCTCCTGCCCCTGATCGGCCGCGTCCTCCATCAACATCTCGCCGTAACCGAGAATGTGGTTGATCGGCGTGCGCAGGTTATGCCGCGCTTCCGACAACCCCTCGCCGGCCAATATCAATGTTGCAGGTTTCTCGGCGGCCCCGCCCATGCTATCCTCGCGCCGGGCGGGCTCCGGAGAGCATCGCCTCGATCTTTTCGAGCAGCCGCGGGAGCTCGATCGGTTTAGTGTCGTAGTCGTCGCAGCCGGCCTCCATGGCCTTCTCCCGATCGCTGGCCATGGCATGCGCCGTCAGCGCGATGATGGGGATCGTGGACGTTTCCGGAGCCGCTTTCAACCTGCGTGTAGCTTCCCAGCCGTCGAGCACCGGCAGACTCATGTCCATGAGGATTAAATCGGGCGCCTGGGCATGCGCCATCTCCACGCCCTGTCCACCGTCGATGGCGATCGCCACGTCATAGCCCTTGCGCTGCAGGCGGCGCGAAAGCATGTCTCGATTCATCTCGTTGTCTTCAACCAACAATATCTTGGGCATTGCCGAAATCACCTATCCCGCCGGCGCCAGATTCGGCGCCTGTTTCCGCAGCTTGTTCGCGACCAGCCGTCCCGTTTCGCGCAATAGCTCCTCAGAACTATACGATCCTTTCTGAAGAACCATCTCAACGTGCACGTTTAACCAGGTCCGCTCTTCCGGAGTAAGATCTTTCGAGGTTACAACGACCACCGGAATCTCCCGCCATTCCGGTTTCATTCGCAGTTCTTCCACGAATTGAAACCCATCCATCTCCGGCATCATTAAATCCAGAAGAATCAGAGCCGGCGGTCGCGTCCTCAACATTTCCAACGCTGCTCGTCCGTTGGCCGCCAATTGGACGCACCAGCCGTCGCTTTCCAGTTGGCGGCGCAGGATTTCCCGCGTATCCGCCTCGTCGTCGACCACCAGCGCGCAGCGGACATGCACCTCCCCTGCGTATTTCTTCAGTAATACTGTCAACCGGTCGCGATCGATGGGCTTGGTAAGGTACTCGGCGGCGCCGAGCGAATAGCCCATGTTCTGGTTATCGACGATCGTCAGCATTACGACTGGAATATCGGCAGTTTGTGGGTTCGCCTTAAGAGCGGACAGGACCGCCCAGCCATCCATACCGGGCATCATCACGTCGAGCGTAATTGCGTCCGGCCGCAAATGCGGAACCATGCGGAGACCCTCCTCTCCGCCTGAGGCGACCTCGACGCGGAAGCCTTCCTTGGCCAGCGAGCGGCGCAGCATGTCGTGAACCCGTGTGTCGTCGTCAATCACCAGAACGACGCTCGCTCCGGCCGGCGGCTCCGGATAACTGGACTCCCCGGATTCCTGCTCCGCCTCCGGCTCTGCTTTCCGGTCTACTACGACCGCCGGAAGGACGACCGTGAAGGCAGCGCCTCGCCCCAGTTCACTGTCCACGGTAATATCGCCGCCCATCATCCGGCAGAACTGACGGCTGATCACTAGGCCCAGCCCGGTGCCCCCGAAACGGCGCGTCATGGACGCGTCGGCCTGCGTGAACGCCGCGAACAGTTTCTCCATCTGCTCGGGCGTCATGCCGATGCCGGTATCGCTGACCCGGAATACCACTCGCTCCGAGTCACCAGATCCTTCGCGCTTCATCTGCAGCGTAATCTGACCGCGTTCAGTGAACTTGCAGGCGTTGCTGAGCAGATTGAACAGGCTCTGGCGCACCTTGGTGAGATCGGCGTGCATGGAGCCCATATCGTCCGGGCCCACGATTTGAAATTGATTGGAATTCTTGATCACCAGCGGGTGCACGATCGACGCCACGTCGTCCACCATCTTTTTCACGTTGAAGGTCTCCAGGTACAGATCCATCTTGCCGGCTTCGATCTTGGAGATGTCGAGTACCGCGTTGATCAGTTCGAGCAGATGCTTGCCCGCCCCGTGGATCTTGCCCAGGTCGGGGAGGAATGCGTCCTGGCCAAGGTCTTCGGCCTCCTCCTTCAGCATCTCCGAGTATCCGATGATGGCGTTGAGCGGTGTGCGCAGCTCGTGGCTCATATTCGCCAGGAACTGGCTCTTGGCCTGGTTTGCGGCGTCGGCGGCTTCCTTGTCGCGCTCCAGATCCATCGCTCGCTTGCGCTCGGTGATGTCGCGCGAGTTGACGATGATGCCTTTCACTGTCGGATCTTCCAGCAGGTTCGTCGTGATCGCTTCGAGGATTCGCCATTCGCCCGCCTTATGGAGAAAGCGAAACTCGATCGGCGTCGCCGCTTGGCCCTTCGGAGGAGCAGCGGCGAAAGCGGCGACAAACATCGCCATGTCCTGCGGATGAATGTATTCGAAAAACCGCCGTCCGACCAGCTCTTCCGGAGCGTAGCCCAGCGCGCGTTGAATGGACGGACTCTCGTAGAGGACCATGCCCGACTTGTCCAGAATCGTGATCACGTCCGAGGCATGCTCAATCAACGAGCGGAAGTGCTGCTCACTCTGCCGCAGCGCCTCTTCTGCTTCTTTCAGACGCTGCTGCCGGGCGTCAACCTCCCGCACCATGCGTTGGAATCCGCCCGCCAGCATCCCCAGCTCACCTGGATGGGCCGCCAGATCGTCGAGCTCGGCGGCGTCGTAATCATTTGCCTCCACGTCCGCCGCGGCTCGCGTGAGCCGTTTCAGCGGCGCTGCCAGGCGGCGCGCCAGCATATTCACCGTGAGGAGCATCAGCAGGAAGGCCAGCGCCCCAATCGCGGTGACGCGGATCGCGAGCAGCCTCACCGGTAACAGGATTACAGCTTCCGGAATATTAAGCGCGATTTTCCAGCCTGTCATCGGAGCGCTCGCCCAGTAGACGCGGCGACCGACCCCGAACATCTGCACACTCGCCAGACCTTCCGCCGCTGCAATGACACGCTTCCCGTCTTCTGGAACGATCGCCGGCTGGTTCGCTGTTCCTGCTGCCGTCGATTCGATCGGATGCGCGATGAGTTTCCCGCCCCGGGTTACCAGGAATCCGTATTCGCCGGCCTCGCGCTGCATTCCCGGTTGCGGCGCGGCCACCGAGCGCAGCCGGATTTCAGCCACGATCGTCCGCATTCGCTCCTCCGGAATATCGGCCCCGGCGACGCCGATTAGTCCGCCGCGCTCGTCGTAAACCGGCCTTGAGACGCTGACAAGATTGATATTCGATCGCCCTGTGTCAAAAAAAGGCTCGCTGATATACGGCTCACCCGTGCTCTTGGCCCCGTGATACCATTCGCGCTTGAGGTCGTGATAGTCGTAGTCGACTGGCGCCGCATTCGGCCAGCTCTGCCGGTCGACCCGAATCATCGCGTCCTTTTCCCGCCAGTCTTTGTCTTCGAAAGCGATATAGACGCTCTGCGCCTCTTCGAGCTGTGTCTGATTGAGCAGATTCGCCAGGTAGGCAACGAGCCCTGCTGTCGGCTCCGCGCTTGTCTTCCGCTCGGCGCGAACACTTTGCTGGTGGGTGGCGATACCGTTAGGCAGCTCGGCCATTCGCGAGACGAAATTGTCGAGTTCCTTGGCCAGGGAATGTACGCGGCGCGACGCCTCGTCATTGGTTTGGTCCTCGACCATGTGCCGGCTAGTGACGTAGCCCACCCAGACGGTGAGGATCAGCAGGGCGCAGGTCGCGGCGCCAATATAGACGTTGAGCTTCGCGGTAACTGTCCGAGGCGCTCGAATCCACATGATTTAGGAGTCGCTAACCTAACAAAAATAACACAATACGTTGTAGATCGGCGCAGCGCCCCAGAGCTTTAAAACGACTTAATTAAAGTCGCTAAATCTGAAACGGTAAATGAAAAGGAATATCGCAAGTCCGACGAACCATCCCACCACAGGCAAAAAGTAAAAGCCCAGGCCCCCAAGGATCGCAGCGATAATCCAGAACGCGATTTGCGCCAAAATGGCGGTCGACTCTGTCCGCCAAAATGATCCCCACATACGTCTAGTGTAGCAGCAAAGCCTTCTTACCCGCCTCCAAGGTCCTGATAATCGTGTCGACGTCATACACGCAGCCGCCCCAGGTTCCGCCGCTGACGTCCTGAAGCGCCGCCCACAATCGCGAATCGTTCGGTAATAGGGGATCGGACGCCAGGTCCGGACGCGGCGGCCGAGCCGCCAGAATCCGAGCCCCCTCCTCAGCGCTAAATCGCTTGCCTTCGCTGCCCACCAGGTGGATCGATCCTTCCAAACCCTTGCAATCAATGGTGATTTCGATCAGGTCACCTTCCAGCAGCTTTCCGACCGGCCCCCCGGCGAGCGCTTCCGGCGAGACGTGGCCAATGCAGGCGCCCGTGGAGACGCCGCTGAATCGCGCGTCGGTAATCACCGCGATCTCTTTGCCGAACGTCAGGTGTTTCAGCGCCGATGTAATTTCGTAAATCTCCTCCATCCCCGATCCCATCGGACCGCGGCAGATCAGCACCAGGATGTCGCCCGGCTTGAGACCGTCGTCGCCAGTGCTCTTAACTGCATGCATAGCCGCGTGCTCGGACTGAAAGACACGAGCTGGGCCGACTTTCCGGTAGACGCCATCGGAGTCAATCACCTTTGGGTCGATGGCCGTGCTTTTGATCACCGATCCCTCCGGAGCCAGGTTGCCGATCGGGAACGTCACCGTAGACGTTAGCCCGCGTGAGCGCGCCGAGTCCGGATCCATGATCACGTAATCGGGATCCACTCCATCGCGCTCCTGAAGCCTGCGGCGAAGCTCGCGGCGTCGCTCCGACTGCTCCCACCAATCCAGCATTCGCCCCAGCGGCTCACCGCTGACCGTCAGAGCATCCAGCCGGAGCAGCCCCGCGCGTCGGAGGTGCAGCATCACTTCGGGAACCCCGCCAGCCTGAAATACCTGGACCGTTGGATGCGCGCGCGGTCCGTTCGGCAGCGCGTCGACCAGCCGCGGAACCTGCCGGTTGATCCGTTTCCAGTCGTGCACCGTGGGCCGGCGAAGTCCAGCCGCATGAGCGATCGCCGGTACGTGCAGGATCAGGTTCGTCGACCCTCCGAACGCTGCGTAAGTCACCATCGCATTATGGACGGACTCGTCGGTGAGGATGTCCTTCATCGCCAGACCGCTCGCTTCAAGCGCCAGTGTCGCGCGCGCCGACCGCCGCGCCATGTCGAGCCAGATCGGATGACCCGACGGCGCAAGCGCCGAATGTGTCAGCGACATGCCAAGCGCCTCGCCGACCACCTGCGATGTCGCCGCCGTGCCAAGAAACTGGCATCCACCCCCCGGCGTTGCGCAGGCGCGGCACAGCAGCTCGGCAGCCGCCTCGAGCGTGAGCTGGCCGTGCGCAAACCGCGCGCCCGACGACTGCACCCGCCCTGCGTCCTCTCCTTCCTCCGCCAGCAGCGACACTCCGCCTGGCACCAGCACGCAGGGCAGATCGCGCATGGTCGCGAGCGCCAGCATCATCGCCGGCAGCCCCTTGTCGCAAGTCGCGACACCGATGACACCACGCCGCGTCGGCAGAGACCGGATCAGACGACGAAACACCGTCGCCGCGTCGTTGCGGTACGCCAGGCTGTCGAACATTCCCGGCGTCCCCTGCGTCCGCCCATCGCAAGGATCGGTGCAGTACGCCCCGAACGGCACCGCCCCTAGCGCGCTGAGTTCCTTGGCTGCCGCCTGCATCAGCAGCCCGACTTCCCAATGTCCCGTGTGATACCCCAGAGCGATCGGCGTTCCGTCCTCGGCGCGAATTCCGCCATGTGTACTGAGGATCAAAATGTCTCGACCGCCCAGCTTTTGCGGATTCCAGCCCATCCCGGCGTTCTGGCTCCAGCCAAACAGATCGCCCGACGGCCGATTAATCAGCATCTCGGCCGTAATCGGCAGTGACCCCTGCGGCCCCGCCGCCTTCGAGCGCACGTCGAACAGCGACACGTCCGCGGAATCCAGGATCGATTCAAGTGAAATAACCATATGTAAAGCGATGGTATCAGAGTGAGTACGGACGCCCGCCATGGACCGTCAGGCGCATGACGAACAAGCTAAAGCTTGTTCCACAGTGATGCCGGTTCCTTGATTTGACGTTGTTGAATAAGCTTTAGCTTGTTCTGGCAGGCTACCAGCCTGCCCGTTTAGCCGCTTCCCAGTCTTTTGCTTGTTCCATAATGGCGAATCAAGAAAGTTGGGTCGTGGGTCGTTCGACATAGCGAGCTAGCTTCTCCAGCGACGACCGCGTGCCAGCCTCGTTATCCTCGGGTTGGATGCCCGGCGGTAAGTGTTCAAACAAGATGGTCACTTCCGTCCCGTCGTCTCTATCCTCGAATGTGACCACCATTGTCATCTCTCCTGAGAAGGCCGGATCTACCGAGTCAAAAGATACAGCCTGGACGATTCTAGTTGGCGGTGTGAGCTCCACGAACCTTGCCGTAAAACGGTCTTCCCGCTGCGAGGTCTTGCCGCGATGCGCCTGCTCGGAAGCGGGATAGAACAGCGACATCCGATAACCTCCGCCAACTCGGGCGTCGAACTCATGTACTTTCCCAGTCATCTCTCCCGGCGAGAGCCAGACAGCCAAGGCTGCAGGAACGGTGAACGCCCGATAGAGAGCTTCTCGCGGAGCCTTGATGACTCTCGCGGTTCGCGTACTCGTAGATGAGTTGGCATCTATCATTAGTTAAGCGACCACCAACGCGCGGTCCCGATCGCTCATCCGCGCCAGCGCCCGATAAGCTTCAAAATAACGCTTAACCATCCGATCCGCGGAAAACCGCTCCCGCGCCGCCCGGCGGCAATCCTCCGCCTGCAACCCCCGCACAGCCTTAATCGCCTCCGCCATCTCCGCCCCGTCCCGCACCAGAAACCCGGTCCGCCCAGGCTCGACAATTTCAGCAAGCGCCCCCGACGGAAACGCGATCACCGGCGTGCCGCAAGCCAGCGCCTCCATCGCCACCAGCGAGCTCGTCTCGGCTACCAGGCTCGGTACCAGCAGACAACGCGCCTGGTTCAACAGCCGCCGCTTCCGCGCAAATCCGACCGGCCCCACGAATCGCCTCTTCCGGTTTAACCCTGGAGCAATCTCCTCGCGGAAATATTGCTGATGCGCGGCGTAAGGAAAAATCTCTCCAGCCAGAATCAGCTCTGATCTCGCCCTCCGGGCCGCTTCGACCGCCACGTGAAATCCCTTTTCCGGGCAGATGCGCCCAAGCGCCAGAGCAAAGTCCTGCCGTTCGATACGCGACGACGCGAACCGCCCAATTTCCACTCCATTGGAAATTGTTGGAAGCATCAATGGACTCGGCGGACAATTCTTCCGCTGCGACGACGATACGCAGTGCAGGTACGTCCGCGGCCGCGCCAGACGAAACACGGCAGGCGGATACCAGCTCGGCGGCAGGTGCAACGTCGCCATCACGTGGACCTCAGCGTTCGGCAGATAAGTGTGAAAGTCCAGACTATGCATATGGACTACGTCGATTAGCCGCTTCCGCAGCGCCTCATCGATCAGTCCGTGATGCGCTTCCTGGCCCCATCGGCGGGCCGCATCATCCAGCTCCCCTTTCCATTTCGGAGACGGAATGAGGGTACCAGTAACCTTCGATCCTTTCACCGCGATGACAAACGAGTTGTGACCGGCCCTGGTAAGCTCTCTGTCCAGCAGCGTCAAAATTTGCTCGGATCCTCCGACAGCATCGGGTCCAACCGGGGTAAACGGATAGGCAACGCTTAGTATATTGAGTGCCATGAACTGGCGAAGCTCCTGCTATACGCCTTGGAATGAATGGGATAACAACAGATAGGTACATGACCATGCGGCGGTGGACCGCCCGATACCCTCCTATTCTATCGCGAAGTCTAAGGTGTTAACCTTAGATCAGGACCGTGCCTGACCGAAAGATTTGGGACGTCGTCGTTGTCGGCGACTTGTTCATCGACGAGGTCTTAAGCGACTTCACCTCCCTCCCAAAACTTGGTGAGGAGTCGTTCGCCCGGAAGTTCCGGCGGGAGATCGGCGGTGGCGCCGCCAATACCGCGTGCGCCCTCGCCAAGCTCGGATGGCGGGTTGCCGCTCTCGGCGTCGTCGGCAAAGAGGACGGCGTCTGGGTTGTCCGGCGCTTCATGGACGCCGGGGTCAACACCACGTTCCTCGAGAATCATCCCGACGAGCCCACTGGACTCACGGTAAGTGTCTCCACGCGCGAAGATCGCGCCTTCTTCAGCTACTATGGCGCGAACGAGCGATTGTCCAGCCTGCTCAAGGAGCCGAACGCGCGCAAGCTCATGGCCAACGCGCGCCACGTCCATCTTGCCTGCGCGCCCGACCGGATCCTGCACGCCGGACTGCTCGAGTACCTCCGTAAACATCGCTGCCACGTTTCGCTCGACGTCGGCGGCCACGAAACCTGGCTCATGGACGCGCGAAATCTCGACACCGTGCGCCAGGCCAGCTTGTTCCTTCCGAATCTCCGCGAAGGAGAGCTGATGACCGGCGAATCGCATCCACATGAAATCTTGCGCGCCCTGCACGACAAGGGTGTCACCGCCGTCGGACTCAAGTTGGGTGGCCGTGGCGCTGCCCTGCTGTGGAGAAACAAAGAGTACCACTGCGACCCGTTTCCAGTCGCCAATATCGACACCACCGGCGCCGGCGACTGCTTCGACGCCGGTTTTATTCACGCCTGGCTCGAAGACCAGCCGCCGCAGTGTTGCCTCGAGACCGCAAACATTTGCGGCGCCCTATCCACGCGAGCCCTTGGTGGCATCGAGGGATTTCCGACTTTGAGTGAGCTCAAAGGCGCGCTTACCAGGGCGGCTGCCGTATGAAGGGCGCGAATAAAGTTGCCCTGCTCGGCGGAGGCGGACTCCGCACCCCATTGCTGATCCACGGAATGGCGCAAGCGCAATCGACGCTAGGCGTGGGGGATCTGGCAATCTACGATATCGACCCCCGCCGCGCGACTCTCATGGCCAAGCTTGGCGAGCTGCTCGTGCGTGATACCGGTATTCATATCACCGCGCCTGCCGATCTCGAAGAGGCCGTCGACGGCGCCACATTCGTGCTGAGCAGTATTCGGGTCGGCGGGATGGCCGCCCGCGCGCAGGACGAGCGCATCGCGATTGAGCATGGTTTTGCTGGCCAGGAGACCACCGGTCCCGGAGGCCTTGCGATGGGGCTCCGGACCATACCGGTGGCGCTCAGCCATGCGCGCCTGATTGAAGCCTATGCGCCGAAGGCCTGGCTGATCAACTTCACAAATCCGGCCGGCATGATCACGCAGGCGCTGATCAACCATTCGAATGTGCGTGTAATCGGAATCTGCGACACTCCCAGCGAACTCTTCCATCGCATCGCCTGGTCGCTCGACGAGCCTTTCGAGCAGCTAGAGTTCCGGTACCTGGGCCTGAATCATCTCGGCTGGGTTAATGCCGTCCGCCGCCATGGCGAGGACCTGATGCCCAGGCTTTTGGACGACAGTGAAGCGCTCGCCAAGCTTTATCCCGCCCATCTGTTCGATCCGGCGCTGATCCGCTCCATTCGCCTGATCCCTACCGAGTACCTGTACTTCTACTATTCCCAGCGCAGGGCGCTGCGCAATCAGCAGGCCGCCGGAGCGAGCCGCGGCGAGGAGATCCTCCGCCTGAACACAGCTCTGCTGATCGGGCTCGAAGCCGATCTCTCCGAAGAAAAGCCATTCCACGCGCTCGAGCGCTACAAGCAATACCTGAACCAGCGCAACGCCAGCTACATGCGCCTGGAAGGTAACGCCGAATCCGCGTTCGCCCAGGGACAGCATGATTGGAATCCCTTCGAAGGCGAGACCGGCTACCACCGCATCGCCATCGACGTCATGTTGGCGCTGTTGAGCGAAGACCCCAGGACCATCGTGGTCAATGTGCGAAACGGAGACGAAGGGCTGCTGGACCTCGCGTCCGGCGACGTGATCGAAGCCCCCAGCGTTATAAGCCGCTACGGCGTTCAGCCGCTACCCGTCGGAAAAGCTCCGGAAGCGGTACAGGCGTTATTGATGGCGGTGAAGCGCTACGAGCGTCTCGCCATCCGGGCCGCCGTCGAAAAATCATTCGATCTGGCGCGACTCGCGCTGCTCGCCAATCCCATCGTCAACGACTGGGACGCAGCCGGCGATCTGCTAAACGCGCTAGTCACCGCCGACGAGCAGTATCTGGGCGACCTGTCCGGCGCTACGATTTCTTCTCGACAAGCAGGCCGTCAGTAACTCGCGCCGCCCGCTTCACCAAACCCGCCAACGACCGTATGAAGTCCGCCGAATCATTCAGCCCCGGCATCATGCGGTAGTCGGCAATGCCGAGCTCGCGCGCCTGCTCGCGATGCTCGATATCGATCTCGTGCAGCGTCTCCACGTGGTCGGAGACGAACGATATCGGAACCACCAGCACATGCTTCGACCCGGCCCCAGCCAGGTTCTTCACGGTCTCATGCATGGACGGCCGCAGCCATTTGGAAGCGCCGACCTTGCTCTGATAGCAGATATGCCGCCGGGCCGGCCAGTCGCCCCGCTCCCAGACCAGCTCCACGGTTCGCTCAATCTGCCTCTGATACGGATCGCCTGAGTCGATGACCGCGCACGGAACGCTATGCGCGCTGAACACCATATCCAAATCAGCCAGATTCTCGCGCCCATCGAGACACCCGTTGATCGCCGCAACGACGGAATCGAGATACGCCGGATCCTCGTAAAACGTCTCGATCACCCGGACCGGAATTGCGCTCTTAGCCTGCTTGAAACACCGGTTCCACTCATTCACGCTGCTTCCTGTCGTGGTCTTGGAATACTGCGGATACAACGGTAGCAGCACAATCTCGTCGGGACCGAACGCCAGCATCTCGCCGATTGCGACATCTGTCATCGGATGCCAGTACCGCATCGCAATCGTGACTTTCGCATCGATCTCCCGGCGCAGCTCCCGCTCGAGCGCCACCGCCTGCCTCCGCGTGAAATCAAGAATAGGCGACTTACCCCCGATCTCAGCGTAATGATGCGCCACGTGCTTCGCGCGGCTGGTCGAGATCAGTTTCGCCAGCGGCTTGCGCGCGATCTTTGCAAATGGAAAATCGATAATATCGGGATCGCAGAACAGGTTGTAAAGAAACGGCTCGATAGCCTCCAGAGAATCAGGCCCACCAAGCTGGAAAAGGACTACACCGGTCTTGTTTGACGACATGAGGACAATTAGTGAGTTTACACGAAGCTTGTTCCACAATGTCAAATCAAGGAGTTGTAATCACTGTGGAACAAGCTTTAGCTTGTTCGTCCAAGTTTTCTCAGCGATCCTAGCGCCAGTTCACAAGTCGCATCTTGCCCGCAAGCGCAGTTTACACTATGGATATGGGTCTTCGATGCCTGCCGCTCTTATTCCTGTGCGCTACCGTGTCCCTGTACGCCCAGCCCACCTGCCCGTCGACCGCGCTCTACACACCCTGCGATCTCGTTTTCGAGCTGAACGACGCCGAAGCCGCCGCTCATCCGAATCCCTACGCCAGCGTCGATCTCCGCGCCGAATTCCGCTCCCCCCGCCATCGCACACATCTCATCTTCGCGTTCTGGGATGGGGCCCGCCGCATGGTTATCCGCTTCTCTCCGACCGAAGTCGGCGACTGGGACTACCGCATCTCCGGCAACATCCAGCGTTTTGCGAATGCCGGCGGAAAACTCGGCGCTGTCGCCAATGAGAACCCCGCGCTCGGATTTATCCGCACCGCCAACGTCCATCACTTCGCCCATACCGACGACAACAAGAACGTTCCACATCTCTGGATGGGCGACACGTCACTCAACTTCGGCTTCATGGAGCAGGCAGCGTTTCAGGAGCTGGTGGACACGCGCGCCAAGCAGAAATTCAATCACATTCGCGGCTCCATACTCGTCGACGCGATGTTTCCCAAGCCCGACCGCGTCGATCCAGCCCCATTCCGGCAGCTCGACGAGCGTATCCAGGTCATGAACCGGAAAGGCATCGTCGCCGATCTGGTCCTCGCCACAGGCCGCGGCCAGCTCACGAAGCTGTTCCCCACGTGGCAGGATCGCGAGCGATACCTGCGCTACATCGTGTCCCGCTACGCCCCCATGAATGTGACCTGGCAGGGCGTCGACG
>Ga0075421_100003679_pt1 | contig 18396 bp, 15 predicted proteins | sample SoiMetdeltSBSDD5_FD_75292 | JGI IMG/M metagenome (GOLD analysis project Ga0075421, IMG submission 75292) | Bulk soil microbial communities from a Populus tree surrounding site in Tennessee, USA - Soil MetaG P. deltoides SBSDD5 | ecosystem: Environmental > Terrestrial > Soil > Tree plantation...
GCTTCGGCGAGGGTGCGAGTAGCGGCTGCCGACGGTTGTTTCGTCATTTGTTTCAATTCCGCCAGTGCTGGACGCAACGCGGACTCAGGCGCGAGGACTACAGCGCGTTCGATGACATTCTGCAGTTCACGAATGTTGCCGGGCCAATCGTGCGCTTTGAGGGTTTCCATCATTTCTTCCGGAATCGAATCGATGGTTTTGTTTAGGCGAGCCGAGAGTGTTTTTACGAAATACTCCACCAACAGCGGAATGTCCTGGGCGCGTTCCCGCAGTGGAGGAAGGAAGATTGGAACTACGTTTAACCGATAGTATAGGTCTGCTCGAAACTGCCTATTGGCCACAAGCTGCGAGAGATCCTGATTGGTGGCCGCCACAACGCGTACGTCCACCCCAATCGTCTGGCTGCTGCCCAATCGCTCGAACTCTTGTTCTTGCAAGACGCGGAGGAGTTTCGGTTGCAACTCCAGCGGCAAATCGCCGATTTCGTCGAGGAAGAGTGTGCCCTTGTCCGCAAGTTGGAATCGGCCTTTGGTTTGCGCAAACGCTCCTGTGAACGCGCCTCTTTCGTGGCCGAAGAGCTCACTCTCGAGCAAAGGTCCAGGAATCGCGGCGCAGTTCAGTTTTACAAACGGCCCCCGGTTTCGCAAACTGTGGTTGTGGATGGTACGTGCGATAACCTCCTTCCCCGTGCCAGTTTCGCCTTGAATGAAAGTCATAGAGTCGGTCTTTGCGACAAGGCGAACCTGACTCAAGACGTATTGAATGGCGAGACTATCGCCTACGATCTCCTCTTCAACGATGGCGTCTAATTTGCTGTCCACGGATGATTCCCTTTTCTGCGACATCCAGGACCCTTATGCCTGATGCTCGCGCTCCACTTGTCCAGATCGCTCGTGCCGTCATTTTTACTTCGCTCGTTGCACGAAATCGGAAAACGCCGCGCGGATCTCAATTCGTGACGCAATGCCACTCCTCCGGGAGGACATCGACACGGTCGGCCAACTCACCGCGCAGGCCGGCCGGGTCTTTCATCACTGGGTCTTCACAATAACTTCCTTCTGATCAACAGGGAAGGCTACTTTGCAAATCCGCGATTCGTTCGGATCCCATCTCTACTTGCGATTAAGCCAGACCCGACGGGCCGAAACAATTGGACGAAGGTATCGGCGATACTTTGGTATCACCCGACGCAACGCGTGGCGTTGTCCACTCCGAATCCGCCCAGTGCTATACCTCGTCACTACCCATTACCTCGGCGTCGGCCCGACGACTCCACCGGCCAACAGTTGTCCGTCGCAGTTTTCATGCAAACTCCTTGTTTCAATATCTTAGCGGTGGCCTCTGCTTTGCCCTCCTAAAACCGAACGGTCTCGACGAAAAAAAGCGGCCGAAAGGAGCAAGGCGTAGTCGACAGGAATACAGGCTAACGAGATGCAAAAGCTTGGCAAGGAGCCCACTATGACCAAACTCGAAAAGATGTCTTACAGCGCCAAAGCCCATACCACCGGTAGTCGGGAGAACGGAGCATCTCGCACCTCTGATGGCCAGCTAGACGTTAAGCTTTCGGTTCCTGGCACGCCGGGCAGCGTGCCTGAAAAGATTACGCATGATCGCCGCCGTTTTCTGCGAAACGCGGCTGTAACCATTGCTGCTGCCGAGTTCGGGACAATCGCCTCTGCGGATGCCCAATCCAGAACAAAGGAGGATGTACCCCCGACTAAGCCGGGAACGAATACGTCGTTCGGCCCCCTGAAGCAGATCGACGCTGGCCTCCTCAACGTTGGATATGCGGAAGCGGGCCGCGGCAATGGCCCTCCCGTGATCCTTCTGCACGGCTGGCCGTACGACATTCACAGCTATATCGACGTCGCCCCTTTGTTGGCCTCGGCAGGCTACAGGGTAATCGTTCCACATCTGCGCGGTTATGGCGCCACGCGTTTTCTGTCGGACGCTACCTTTCGGAACGGGCAGCCATCCGTAGTCGCTCTCGACATCGTCCATTTGATGGACGCACTCGGGATCGATAAAGCGGTAATCGCTGGTTTCGATTGGGGCGCTCGGACCGCCAACGTCATCTCGGCGCTCTGGCCGGAACGCTGTAAAGCCATGGTCTCCGTCAGCGGTTACCTGATTGGCAGTCAGGAATCCGGTAAGGCGCCGTTACCACCAAACGCCGAACTCCAATGGTGGTACCAATATTACTTCGCCACGGAACGTGGGCGGGCTGGTTATGACAAATACCGGCACGAGTTTTCGAAGCTCATTTGGCAGCTCACTTCGCCAAAATGGAAGTTTACCGACGCCGCCTTCGATCGCAGCGCCGCGGCATTCGACAATCCGGATCACGTCAGCATCGTGATCCATAATTATCGTTGGCGTCTGGGACTGGCTGAAGGGGAGCCCAAATACAACGACCTGGAAGAGCGCCTTGCAGGAGCACCGATAATTTCCGTGCCCACCATCACCATGGAAGGTGATGCCAACGGTGCACCACATCCACCTGCCAGTCTCTTTGCCAAGAAATTCTCGGGTAAATATGCACACCGAACTGTCAAGGGCGGGATCGGGCATAATCTGCCTCAAGAAGCTCCGCAGGCCTTTGCCCAAGCTGTCATTGATGTCGACGGCTATTGATCGGCGTGAGGAGGTTCCAGGAAACGGGCCGCGAGAGTCCAGTCGTTTACGTGAAGTATGCCGAAGCCTTCGGTGCAACCGGCCTCCAAATTCAACACTCGGACGAAATAGCACCGACGCTTCACAAGGCTTTCGACACGCCAGGCCCTGTGCTCATCGGAGTGCATGTCGACTATCGCGACAGCGTGAAGCTATTCGAAGGCAGCATTTTGTGATTTGCGATTAATAACATTGACAAAAGAAAAGGAGGTACAGCATGAAAACCGCGACACTCGAAACCACCGGTAACCCCGAACAAGTGACGCGCAAGAAGATCCCCCTACGTGCGCGCAGGCTGGCGGCGGAGGCAATCGGAATCGACAGCCACATCGACACGGTCCAGCGTCTGCTGGTGATGGGAGAAGACCTGGGCAAACGGTGGGACGTCGGTCACGTGGACATTCCGCGGCTGCGTGAGGGCGGAACGCACGCGCCGTTTTTCGCACTATGGGTTCCCGTCTATTTTCCTGGCGCGGAGGCGGTGCGCCGAACGCTGGACCTGCGGGATGCGATGCAATCGATGCTGGACGCACATCCAGACGAAATGGAGTTGGCGACCACGGCGGCCGATATTAGGCGGATCGTGAAGGCACAAAAGATCGCGGTGTTTCTGACGATCGAGGGCGGCCACACCATCGACGATGATCTGAGGGTACTGCGGATGTACTACCAGTTAGGAATGCGGTCGATGACGCTGACGCATTCCCGCAATAACAACTGGGCGGATTCGGCGACGGACAAGCCGGTTCACAACGGGTTAACCGATTTTGGCAAAGAAGTGGTGCAGGAGATGAACCGGCTGGGGATGCTGGTCGATGTTTCGCACGTTTCCGATAAGACCTTCTTCGACACGCTCGCGGTGACGACCAAGCCGGTCATCGTTTCGCATTCGTCGATGCGCGCACTCTCGGATGTTCCGAGGAATGTGTCGGACGAGATGTTGTGGGCGCTCGCCAAGAACGGCGGCGTGGTCGGCATCAATTTCGGTGAGGGTTTTGTCAATCCGAACGACGCGGAGGCGCTGGAATCCGCGATCAAGACGGAGACCACCGCCCCGCTGCTGACCGGGAGGGCGCTGGACGACCACGCGGCGGAGGACGTGCGGACGCTATTCGGGCGCCGGGTGAAAGTCGCGGCCACAGTTGAGGACGTAGCCAATCACATCGACCACGCCGTGAGGGTTGCAGGTATCGATCACGTGGGGATCGGGAGCGATTTCGACGGGGTCTCGGGGCCGCCGAACGGACTGGACGATGTATCAAAGATGCCGGCCCTGATCGAAGTGCTGCTGGAACGCGGTTACACCGAGCGGGATGTGAAGAAGATCCTGGGCGAGAACTATCTGCGAGTGATTCGCGAGGTGACGGGCAAGTAGACCGGGTACGAAAGAGAAGAAGATAAACCGATGAATACCCAAGAACGGCTATCGGCTTTACCAAGGGCACACCGTTCAGTAATGGCTACGTCGCCGGTTTGGTCGTCATTCGGGTCTCTTCAGGCTACCAGCGCCCGTCACTTCCGATCTTGCAACACAATCGCGAAAGAGTGGGGCTTGCGCCTCAGGCCGATCGGCGTCGCCCAAACCCCAAGTTGGCGGCCATGTTGACTAGGTCGGCGAGCGACTCGGCTTTCATCTTCTGCATCACCCGTCCCCGATGCGCCTTAACTGTAATTTCGCTGATTCCCAACTCGCCGGCCACTTGCTTGTTGAGCATCCCCGTGACTACCAGGGCCATCACTTCCTGCTCCCGCCGGGACAGCGATGCGAAGTTGTCGCGCAGCGCCTGCAACTCTGTTTCACGGCCCAATGCTTCGCGACTTCTCTCGATCGCCTGGCGGATCGCACCCAGAAGAACCTCATCCGTAAACGGCTTCGTCAGAAATTCAACGGCCCCTGCTTTCATTGCCTCCACTGTCATCGGTACATCCCCATGGCCTGTGATGAAGATAATTGGCATGTCGTTGCGGTCGTTCGCGATGCGCTTCTGCAACTCCAGACCGTTGAGTCCCGGCATCGAAACGTCGAGCACCAGACAACTTGGTACAGAACGGCGAGGGCACGCAAGGAATTCGGAGGCCGATGCGAATGTCTCCGCCTGCCAGCCTTCGCATTGAATCAGCAGTTCAAGGGATTCGCGCACGGACACATCGTCGTCAACGACAAAGACAATTGGCGGGCCGTGCGTCACGGAAGGCATCTTGAATTAACGTCCAGCGGCGAGCGTTACCACAATTTTATCCCTCCACGACGAGACGTTTCAATTCGGGTTTATCACCGAACGGAGCCCCTCCAGAAGAGCCGTTTCGCTGAACGGTTTGGTCAAGCAAGCTACCGCGCCCAATTCGACTACTCGTGCCCGAATAGTCTCGTCCCGGGTCGCTGTGATGAAGATGATGGGAATCTGCTTGTCGCGGTGTTTCAATTCGGCCTGCAACTCTATACCGGTCATGCCTGGCATCGCGATGTCCAGGATCAGGCATCTGGTCTGGTCCAAAGCGTCCGATGCCAGGAATTTTGATGCCGATGAGAACGCCCGCACCGAATACCCAAATTCGTTCAGCAAATCCGGGAGCGACTCGCGGACCGATTCGTCATCGTCGACCACGGAAACGAGCGGACGCTTGTCGGGCATCAATTCTTCACCCCGAAAGCCAGGCTGGAGACGCCCCGGGCATTGCGGAAAATCGAAAGAGCGAAAGTAACGTCGGAAAACATAGTCAGAGATGATCAGATCTTTCGGTGTGCCTGCCTGGGTTTTCGGGCCGAAAATTCGATTAGCGACGTCAGATCGAGCCTCCATCAAGCCCGGCGACGCCCATTTTGCACAGGATGATCGCTGAGTGCCACACGATGCGTCTGCGTCCCAACGTCTTGAATTCGTCCTTTGGTGAGCAGATACCTGTTTATCATATATTTCCGTCTTGCCTTCCCAGGCTCCATTTCGGCGAGATGCGACTGAGCCAATCGGCCCGTTCCGCCACGCGGTAGTCTTCCGAGTCCTCAAAGAGCATCCGCAAGCGCCGCGGACGCGCCGCTGTCGGCGAATGTCGGCTCAATCCGGGGCCGCCGGTGCGACCTCCGCGTCTCGATACCCAGTTTGCGCATTTTGCAGATCAGAGTTGTCCGCGGTAGACCCAAGCGGGCGGCTGCGCCCTGTTGCCCTCCGATGGTGCCATCGGTTTGCCGCAACACCTCTAGAATGTGGTCCCGCTGGGCCGCAGCCAAGGTCCGCGAGTGCTCCGATGAGGTGGGTAGTGCCATCTGCTTCAACTGGGTCAGAGGCGGACGCAGCACTGGTCCAGGCGACATCACGACAGCTCGCTCGATAAAATTCTGCAGTTCGCGGATGTTGCCCGGCCAATCGTGACACTCGAGGAATTGCATCACTTCCTCCGGAATTGTATCGATCACCTTGTTGAGACGGCTCGAAACTTTGCGGACGAAGTGTTCGACCAAAGAAGGAATGTCAGTCGAGCGCTCGCGGAGAGGAGGAAGAAAGATCGGGATGACATTGAGGCGATAATACAGGTCGGCCCGAAATTGACGGGCTGACACCAGTTGCGCGAGATCCTGATTGGTCGCCGCAACGACGCGCACGTCGACACGAATTGTCTGCCCGCTACCCAGTCGCTCGAACTCCTGTTCCTGCAGGGCGCGCAACAGTTTCGGCTGTAACTCCAGCGGCAGGTCGCCAATCTCGTCAAGGAACAGCGTCCCGTTATCCGCCTGTTGGAACCGGCCCTTGGTCTGTGCAATCGCCCCTGTAAATGCTCCTCTTTCATGGCCAAAGAGTTCACTCTCGAGCAGGGTTGCTGGAATCGCGGCACAGTTCAATTTCACAAAGGGGCCGCGGCTCCGCAAGCTTTGGTTGTGAATGGCTTGGGCGATGACCTCTTTGCCCGTTCCTGTTTCGCCCTGGATCAGCGTCACGGAATCGCTTTTAGCGATAACGCCAATTTGATTCAGAACACTGACGAAGGCGGGGCTGTGGCCCACGATGTCATTTTCGATGCTTCGACTATCAATCATGGCACTCTCCTTCCATTTCCACGCCTGCGTTTGAGCATCGGCGGTGTCCAGCATTTTTTCGAGGTCGTTCATAGGAACTTCTCGAAAATCCCACGTCGCGTGTTGTGCGTCTCTGTAGACAATTAAGCCAGACGTCGAGAATCCGAACAATTGGACGAACGTATCGGGGATACTTTGGTACCGCCCGGTGAACTCAACCGTACTGCCAGCCGGGTCGCTGCAGCGATGATGACCGCTCTCCAATCGCGCGGAGTCAATTCGGGCGCCAGGTCCATCGACTCGAGTTCCTGAAGCCAATCCTCCGCTGCAAGCCGAGCCTCGTCCAGGCCAAATGAATCCGTCACAACCTGAATGAACGCGCCTATTTCCCGCTCAGCCGAAACTTTCAGATCCGCCAGATTCGACTGGGGCGTCTTCACACGTCTATTAAGCCATGAGATGCCAGAGAAGCCAATTGGACGAAGGTATCCATTCCGGTTTTTTCGCTGGCTCAATCAGCCTGCAACCGCTATATTTAGGCTTGGGGCCGCGTATCCTGTTCTCAGACTCGCGGCGGCCGCGACACAGGACACGCCAGCGCCATTTTGGAGAGGAGATCGATGCCGCCCATTTCGCTTGCGGGTTCCCAACTCGATTCAGTGCGACATGTCTGTGCCCTGTTCAACAGTGATGAGGAGGAGTATCGCGTTCTCCTGCCGTTTATCAAGGACGGCTTCGACTGTGGCGACAGGACCGTTCATGTCGTGAATCCTGAACAGCAGGATGACCACCTTCAACGCCTTTCGGCGGCCGGAATCGATACGGCCGCGGCGCAGGAGAGAGGCCAGTTTGAGCTTCGAGCGAACACCGACACGTACCTTCGGGAAGGCCGCTTCGATCAGGACCTGATGCTGGAGGCATTCGAACAACTGGCCAACGCCAAGAGCGGGTTCACCCTGAGCCGTATCGTTTGCCGCATGGACTGGGGGGCAGACGGTCAGGCGCACGTCGATAATCTGATTGAATTCGAATCCCGCGTGAACGATGTCTGGCGCCGCCGCGATGATGCAGTCATCTGCACATATCATCTGAGGCAGTTCAGTGGCGACACCGTAATCGACATCATGCGGACGCATCCCATGGTCATCATCGGCGGAATCTTGCATCGGAACCCTTTCTTTGTTCCACCGGAACAGTTTCTGCCCGAGTTTCGGGAGCGGCGGGCGAGACAAGCCCCTCGCCGAAATAGGGTTTGACGTGGATACCTCTTGCGAGTCTCCCGCTGAGGAAGTAGCGCTGCTGCGCCGATGTCTTAGCGATCTGGTCAGCATCATGGCGCTTCCCGCGCTTTGGGGCGGCGGTGAATCGGCGCAGATTGCCAGAACCCTGGTGGACGCACTTCTGGGGATGCTCCGTCCAGCATTTGTGTTCGTCCGATTGAACAACCCGGGTGGTGGACCTTCCTCCAGGGAGATCGTGTGTGGGCCTGAACTAATGGACGGCGTGACCACAGTGGCAGGCATCGGTGATGTCCTTGCCGGGCGCCTGGGCGAGGAACCCAGCACTTGGCCGGCACGCGCGCAGGTATCAATTGATGGTGCGGAATTCTTTGTGGCCTCAGCGCGATTGGGGATTGACGGAGAGATCGGCGTCGTCGCCGTGGGGTGTCAGCGGATTAACTTCCCGGAGCAAACGGAGAGGCTTCTCCTCGATGTCGCGACAAACCAGGCGGCCGTAGGGATGCAGCAGGAACGAAACCTGGCCGCACAAAAGCGAGTCGCCAGAGAACTTGATGAGCGCGTGTTGCAACGCACAGCTGAGCTTGCGGCAACCAATGAACGATTGGAGAGGAGCGAGAGCGAATCACGGCTGATCGTCGACAGCATTCCGGGGTTGATTGCACTTCTGTCGCCTACCGGGGATCTCGAGATGGTCAATCGCCAACTGCTGGAGTACTTCGGTCAGACTTTTGAACAACTGAGGCTGTGGGGAACGAACGACACGGTTCATGCCGAGGACCTGCCTCACGTTATCGATGTCTTCTCACGATCAATCGCTGACGGCAGTCCTTACGAGATCGTGCAGCGTTTTAAGCGATCGGACGGCGTCTATCGCTGGTTTCAAAACAGGGGGTTCCCTCTTCGCGATTCAAACGGCAATGTTGCTCGCTGGTGCGTGCTGTTGACTGACATAGACGACCAGAAGGGAGCCGAGGAAGCCCTTCGTGAAAGCGAGTATGAGTCCCGCTTGATTCTGGACAGCATTCCCGGCATGGTTGCAGTCCTGAACACGAGCGGCGAAGTCGAGTGGGTCAGTCGGCCGGTTTTAGATTATTACGGAAAGTCGCTGGAAGAGTTGAACCTGTGGATGACAGGTGATGTCATTCATCCTGAAGATCGCCCCGGGTTGGCTCAGGCGTTGACACAATCTTTGGCATCAGGAGATCCGATTGAGTTCGAAGCACGAGCCCGGCGTTTCGATGGTGTGTATCGATGGTTTGTTCTTCGCGGGCGCCCACTTCGGGACCGGCAGGGCCGGATTGTCCGATGGTACTGCCTACAAACGGATGTTGATGAGAGGAAGCGGGCGGAGGATACGCTCAGGAGTCGCGAGCGCAATCTTAAAACGATCATCGATACCATTCCTGCTGTGGCTTGGTCGGCGCGTTCGGATGGAACCACCGATTTTCTCAATCAGCCCTATCTCGACTATACCGGCCTCACCGCCGAAGAAGGTATGGGCTGGGGGTGGACAGCGGCGGTCCATCCCGTTGACCTAAACCCTTTGCTGGCTGAATGGCAACGCTCCACGTCTGCGGGAGAATCAGGAGAGGCTGAAGCGCGGTTGCGCAGGCACGACGGAGAGTATCGATGGTTCCTCTTCCGTTCAAACGCGCTGCGCGATGCCGAGGGCAGAATCGTCAGGTGGTACGGCACGAACATCGATATCGAAGATCGGAAGCGGGCTGAGGAAGAACTGCGCCGCAAAGAGAACTTCCTGTCAACAGCCCAGCGGTTGAGTCAGAGCGGCAGCTTTTCCTGGTACCTCGATACGGACGAGGTTACATTTTCCGAAGGGGCCCTTCGGATTCACGGGTTTGCCCCTGATTCGCCAGTGACGATGCAACAAATTGACAGTCGCATTCACCCGGAAGACCGTCATATTCTTCTGGAAAAGATAAAAGAAGCAAGAACCGTAGGCGAGGGTCACGACTACCAGATTCGCCTTCTGATGCCAGACGGTTCGGTCAAGTATCTGCACACCATTTCGAGCGAGACCCTCGACGCGAGTGGGCGGCGGCTGTACATCGGAGCGATTCAGGACATTACTCAACGCCGGCTTGCCGAGGAAGCCCTTAACAAAGCCCAGTCTGAACTCGCTCATGTGTCCCGAGTTACAGCGTTAAGCGGGTTGACTGCATCCATTACCCACGAGATCAATCAACCGCTCGCAGGAATCATTACCAACGCGAGCACCTGTTTGCGGATGTTGCAGGGCGATCCTCCGAACGTCGAAGGAGCGCGTGAAACGGCGCGCCGTACGATTCGGGATGGCAACCGCGCCTCAGACGTGATCACGCGATTGCGGGCACTTTTCAGTAAAAAAGAATTTACGCTGGAACTCGTGGATTTGAATCAGGCCGTGCGGGAAGTCATTGCGCTGACATTAAATGATCTGCAGCGAAACAGAGTAACCGTACAATCTGAGCTCGCTGAAGATCTCCTGCCTGTCAAGGGCGACCGTGTTCAGCTCCAGCAAGTCATCCTGAATTTAATTCGTAACGCCTCGGAAGCAATGGAGGACGTTGACGACCGTCCGCGGCTTTTGCTGATCAAGACGGAGCGTGACAGCAACAGCCACGTACGCCTGAGCGTGCGGGATGCCGGTGTTGGCTTCGAGAGCCAGAACATGGACAAGATCTTCGATTCTTTTTACACGACGAAAAGCGGCGGTATGGGGATCGGTCTGTCTGTGAGCCGCTCGATTATCGATCGACATCAAGGTCGCCTGTGGGCAGAACCGAATGACGGGCCGGGCGCCACCTTCGCGTTTACGATTCCTTCCGGTTCGGAGGGCGTTCCGGGCGCCGCTCCAGGGGCGGCGAACTCTTAAGGTCTCTTGTTTAGTAGTCGGCGCCAACTTTCCATGTCGCGTTGACCCGCGCCTCGCACCTCACGGGTATGGCCGGAGTTTTTCGTCAGTAATTTTGTCAGCAGGAGGTCCGAGTCTCATGCGTTTTCCACAGTTTTCAGGAGTTCCCCTGAGTCCCCAAAACCGCCAAAAACAAGGCGAAAAAAGAGAAACAATCGTTTAGATTGGACTTGACACGTATGGTTTCATAATCAGCCGGTCGGACTCGAAAGCATAGCCGTGCACAACCCGGCGAAGGCAATGGGCCGAAGCAACCAGACCCCTTACGCGTTACCTCGTTTACCGCAATAACCACGAACCTGAGAACCGATCACTGAAAAACAGTCAAACTTAAGGGATCTGGCGGCAAAGATCGAACCACCGGAACTTAAGGAGCCCGCGATTCCGCCGTGGTTACCGCTGTCGCATCAACACCAGCCCTGACGCTGCAGCGTTGTGAGTTCTTGGACTCAAAACAAGAATTGTCGACCGGAATAGTATGTGTTTGAAGGTTGGCATTTGCTATCTGCTCGCGAAGTCTCTTGTTTTCGGCTTCGAGTCCATTGTGCGCCTGCGAAGTCAGAAGCTTCAATGTAACCCCCAGGTAACCGGAGTAACGTAGTGATTTCATAGCGTTATGTGGGTCGCTCCCGGCCTCCAAACAGGCAATAAACGTCGCGCCGCCCGCCTTAGACGCTCCGCGTAACCCTCGACTTCTTGCAAACGGGGGGGCCCCGCGATACTCTGCCGCAAACAACGTAATGTCGCCACGACTATGGCGTTGAACATGATCCTCTCCAGACGTGCCCTATTTCGAATGGCGCTTGCGGCTCCGGCGAGTACATTCCTTGGGAACTTTGCCTTGAGGGCGCAGTCCGCGAGAAGGATGGTCAAAATCACAGCCATCAAAACCTTACAGCTTGATAACGTCGGCGACGGTTGTCTGGTGAAGATTGAAACGGACTCCGGACTCGTTGGTTACGGCGAATCCGGCGTGACGCCCTCGATGGCGCGCACCGGTATTGCCACCATCGAAAGAGACTTGATCGGTCAGGATCCATCAGCAATCGAGCGGCACTTCCACATGCTAAGCGCTCGGCAGTATTCATTCATCGCCCATATTCCTACGATCACCGGCATCGATATCGCGCTGTGGGATCTGGCCGGCAAGATCTTGGGTGAGCCGGTGTATCGTTTGCTTGGTGGACCGATAAGGGAAGCGGTTCCGATCTACTCGCACGGCGGTCCCCGCAACATGCTGGACGCATCGGAGTGCCGGGATTGGGCCCAGAAGGCGAAGGCTTCCCCAGAGGGATTCACCGCATATAAGTTCAGCTTTCCGGATAGCATCGGCAGTAGTCGTTCGGGCCCGTTCTTTCCAACGCTTGACGGCTCCAATCTTCGCAGGATCGCGAAGGGTTATGCCAATCTGCGCACGGCGCTGGGGGACGAAATCGACATCGCGATGCACTGCACGGGCCAGTTCGACACGATGAGCTCGGTGGGATTGTGCAGGGCGATCGAGCCGATCTCCCCGATGTGGATCGAGGATCCGCTGCCCGTGCACTATTCGGAGGCGTGGGTCGCGCTCAAACGATCCACGCGCGTGCCATTGTTGGCCGGAGAAAAAGTCGAAATGGTCCGGGGTTTCCGCCAATTTCTGGATAATCAGGCGTTGGACATCCTCCACCCGGACGTAGCCTACTCCGGCGGCGTCACCGGATGCAAGAAGATCGCCGATTACGCAGCGCTTTCAAGGACTCCGGTCGGATTGCACAGCGGGCCGAGCTCGATGGCGCGTTTCTATGCGTCAGCTCACTTGGGAGCCGCGATGCAAAACTTCTTCAAAGTAGAAAACGTGATCGGTGAACACCGCGGATTCAAGGAAGAAATGGTCTCCGGAAAGAAGCCTGTTGTTCGGAATAGTGTTTTTGCCCTGCCCGAGGGCCCTGGTCTTGGTCTTCAGATCGATGAAGACGGGTTGAAGAAGCATCTGGCCAAGGGTGAACCGTATTGGGCATAACACCCAGGAGCCGCTAATGACAAAACACCTGATCGCGATTCTTTCAGCTACCGCCATGGCTTGGGCGCAGCCAGCCTGGAATGTGGAACACAGCAATGAACAAGCGGGCGTCGACATTGACCGCTTTATCGGCCGTCCACTAACTAGTCCAGCGCATCTTTCTCACGGCGGCTTGCTTTATCACACGATCCTTCGGAACGGCGATCCCTACAAATCCGGACCAAGCGGATCCGTGCTTGAGTACCGCAAAGACCTCTCACTTGCGAAGCTACTGCTAAAGAGCAAGACTCAGTTGGCCACCCTGGCTGACGAGCACTTCTTCTTCGTGAAGCGCGGAGCAGGCCGCCTGGACGACGGCAAGCGCCACTGGGATCTCAAACCTGGAATTGCGATTCTGGCGCCGCCGAACGTCCCGCATCGATTCACGAACATGGGCGACAACGATCTGGAAATGATCATGCTGCGATGGACGGCCGCAGGCACGCCCGGCGCCGAATTGTTCGTCCGCGACACCAGCCAGCTCCCCTACTGCGAAGAGAACGCGCATTGGAACAACATGTCGCGCTGCATTTTCGGCGCTGCTGACGGCCTGTTCCAGAACGAGCGCATGTACATCGTGATGCTGCAGCCCTGGTCGATGTCCGCGCCGCACGTGCACCAGGAAGGCGCCGAGGAGATCTGGGTCAAGTTAACTCCCGGCGTCGCGATCATGAACATCGGCAGCGAACTGCGGGAAATGCCCGAAAATTCAGCGTATCTTGTTCCGCCGACGGGAATCACAAGTCACGCCAACCTGAATTTGAGCAAGGACAACACCGAGTGGTGGCTGTACATCGCCCGTGGCCGGGCGCCCGCTCCGGGAGCGCCGCCTCGGGGCGGACGCGGAGGGAATCGCCCACCGAATCCGAACCTTTCCCGCGAAGTGAAGGACTCGATCGTACAGGGCAAGCCGTTGCAGTAATCATGCGGGCCACTCTTACTGCGGCATTGGTGTGCGGCCATCTGGCGCTGTTCGCACAGTCTCCGAAACTGACGCGCTCCGGCTTGGAAGCGATGATGAAAGAGCTGTCGAATTGGGGCCGCTGGGGGAAGGCCGACCAACTCGGAACGGTCCATCTCATCACGCCCGCGGCGCGTAAAGCAGCCGCCGCATTGGTGAAGGACGGCGTGTCGATTTCCGTTAGCCGTCCGCTCGATACTCAAAAGGCGGTGGATAATGCGAGCCCATTCGCCTCCAAGCCAAATCGCGATGGCGATTTCCTGATGGACGAATACACCGTCTCCTATCACGGCTTTGCGCACACACACATGGATTCGCTCGCGCACATGTTCCTCGGAGGAAGAGGCTACAACGGCGTTCCAGCTCCTGCGTCGGGTGGGGACCTCAAGAGCCTCACCGTTGCGAACTACAAGGAGGGCATCTTCACGCGCGGGGTACTGGTCGACCTGCCGCGACTGAAGGGCGTCAAATACCTGGAACCCGGCACGGCGATTTACCCCGCCGATCTCGACGCCTGGGAGAAAGCTTCCGGAACCCGCATCGGACCCGGCGATGCCGTGCTAATACGAACCGGCCGCTGGCTGCGTCGAGCGGAAAAAGGCCCGTGGGCGGCGCATGACAGGGTCGCGGGCCTGCACGCCAGTTGCGCGCGCTGGCTGAAACAGCGCGATATTGCGCTCTTTGCGAGCGACGGTCCTGGCGATGTGCTTCCTTCTCTTGTGGAGGGCGTTTCCTGGCCGCTACACCAGCTTCTGCTGGTCGCGATGGGGACTCCGATGCTGGACAACTGCGATCTCGAGGCGTTGGCCCAAGCCGCCGCCTCCCGAAATCGGTCGACGTTTCTTCTCGTTGTAGCGCCGCTGCGTGTCGAAAACGGCACAGGATCACCAGTAAACCCGATCGCAACATTTTAAGACATGTGATACACTCCTATGCGGACCGCAAAGGAGTAACGATGACTCTGCCGAAACCCGAAGTACTGCAGGGGACACTCGACTTGATGGTTCTCAAATCGCTCGCCGCTCTGGGACCGCTTCATGGTTACGGCATTGCTCGCCGAATTGAGCAGGTCAGTGACGAAACACTTCGGCTCAACGAGGGCACTGTTTATCAGTCCCTTCTTCGGCTGCAGCAGAAAGGATGGATCACGTCGGAGTGGGGCGCCTCGGAGAACAATCGGCGGGCGAAGTTCTATTCGGTGACCAAGTCCGGGCGCAGGCAACTTGCCCGGGAAACGGAAAGCTGGCATCGCATCGCCGGTCTGGTGGGTAAGGTTCTGCGGTTGGGAGAAAAGGGATAAGGCTATGCGAGAAGCGATAAGGGTTGCCTGGCAACGCCTTCGAAGCACGACGTCCCACCGTTCCGTCGAGGAAGCTCTCGACGAAGAGATGACCACACATTTTGAGCTGTTGGCAAGCCGTTTCATCAACCAGGGGATGAGTCCGGAGCAGGCGCGGATTGCGGCGCGGCGTCAATTCGGAGGGGTGACCCAGTTGAAGGAGTCGTTGCGTGACAGCCGCTCCTATCCGGCCATCGAGTGGCTCTTGCAGGATTTCGCGCAGGCGCTCCGCCAGATCCGCACAGCGCCGCGATTCATGGTCTCGGCGGCAACCATTCTGGCGCTAGGAATTGGAGCCATCACGGCGATGTTCAGCGTGGTTAATGCCGCGCTGCTCAGGCCCCTCCCATATGCCGCGGCTGAACGGCTGGTGTGGATCGGGGAGGTGCTCAAGCGCAACACGGCCGACGAGGTCACTTTGACGCCGAACTTTCTAGAGTGGCGGCGCAGGAGCCAAGTGTTCTCAGCCATGGCCGCGTACAATCCGGTTCCTCGCACGTTGATGACGGACGATGGCGCCCAGCCACTGAACACCGTGAAAGCATCCGCAGCTCTTCTGCCAGTGTTGGAGGCGAACACATTGTTGGGACGGCCGTTCCTGCCCAACGAGGATCACAAGGGGCAGGACCGGGTCGCCATCCTCTCCTATGGTCTATGGCAGCAGGCGTTCGGCGGCGAGCGCGCGGTCATCGGCCGCTCAATCAAGCTGGATGATGGAAGCTACCAGGTTGTTGGTGTCCTGCCTCGGGAGTTTTACTTTCCGACGCTTCCCTCCATCGATCTCATGACACCATTGGGCAAGAACGAAGCTGCGGAACTCACACGCGCCGAAGGAACCACGACGGTGGTCCGCAACGTGATCGCGCGGATGAAGCCGGGCGTGACGATCGAGAGGGCGCGCGGCGAGATGGAAACGATCGAATCGAACCTCGCACCTCCGGACTTTCTGAGCGGTGTGCAGATGTCCGTGAAGGTCATTCCCTTGCAGGACAGGTTCGTGGGCGACTTGCGGCGCGGGATGCTGACTCTTATGTGCGCAGCCGGGTGCTTTTTACTGCTAGTGTGTGTCAACGTTGCAAGTTTGTTGTTGGGTCGCGGCGAGACGCGTAGAAAGGAGATCGCGATCCGGGCCGCCCTTGGGGCGTCGCGGGGCCGCGTCATTCAGCAACTCCTGGTGGAGAGCCTCGTCCTGGCCTTACTCGGGTCGGGAATAGGGATGGTTATTGCTTTCGGGTTGCGCAATCTACTGTTGCATCTGATTCCACGGACGCTGCCGCGGCCGATGACGTTCCCGTTCGATGCCAAGTCCTAGGCTTCGCATTTCTTTGCGCCATCACAACCGCCCTCGTTTTTGGTATAGCGCCAGCGCTTTCAGCTGTGAAGGCGGATCCGTCCGCAGCCCTTACCTCGGATGGCCGGACAATCAGCGGCGGAGCAAGGCGGCAGCGGTGGTTGAATGGCCTTGTGTCGGTGCAGATGGCGATTGCCATCGTCCTGCTCACAGGCGGAGGGATGATGCTGCGGACACTTTGGAACCTGCGATACCGGGACCTCGGTTTCTCAACTGACCGTGCGGTGACGGCGACGGTCCATCTCAATCGCGCCCGCTACCGGTCGGCGGCGCAGCAAACGCTGTTTGTCGACCGCGTCCTGGAGCGGATGAGGAGCGTGCCTGGAGTTGAGGCCGCAGGATTTGGCATTCTGCCGCCCGGTGAGGGTTATGCCACGAACGGCTTTGCAATCGAGGGGCGCGGGGAGCCGCCCCAACGAAGGCGTCCTACCGCACGGCAGTATTCCGCGAGTCCGGGTTACTTTCGGATGTTGGGCGTGGCCTTGCGGAGTGGCCGCGAATTTGAGGAAAGCGACTCGCCCACGGCTCTGCCGGTTGCCTTAGTCAACGAGGCATTCGCGCGCTCTCAGTTTCCCGGCGAGAGCCCGATTGGTCACCGGATTCGATCCGAACCGAATCAGCCGTGGCGAAAGATTGTAGGCGTCGTTAGCAATGTCAGCACGGCGGGGCTCGGAAAACCGGCCGAACTTGCCTATTTTGTACCCCATCGTCAGGCCGGGCTAGTCGGTGGTGAAGGCGCAGGCTTTCTTGTTCGAGGGGCCATTGATACCAGTTCGCTAGCTTCCTCCATTCGGAAAGAGATGGCAGAACTCGATCCCCAACAACCGCTCGCCCGAATTGAGATGTTCGAGCAACGGCTCAACGACTCGGTTGGGCGTCCCCGTCTGGCTGCGGCGCTATTGGCTCTTTTCGCCGCTCTCGGACTTCTTCTTGCGGCAACCGGACTGCACAGTGTCATGTTCGTATTGGTCCAGTCTCGATTTCGCGAGATCGGGGTCCGGCTGGCGTTGGGCGGCCGACCGCGCGACATCATCATGATGATCCTGCGATCCAGCCTGCGCGTGATGCTGGCTGGGCTTCTCGCCGGTGTTTGTCTGGCAATCTCGTTGACACAGCTCTTGCAAAGCATGTGGTACGGAGTATCGCCAACCGATCCTTTCACGCTTGCGGGCTCGGCGGCTGTCCTGGTCCTTGCGGGCCTGGCCGCTGTATCGCAGCCCGCGTGGCAGGCGTCGCGAGTCGATCCTATGGACGTTCTTCGAAACGAATGACATGCGATTGGCTCCCTTGCCGAGGCTGACCGACTCCGTTATACTCCGGTGGAGTTGTCCATGATGATAACCAAGGACTACACGCAGGAACGCCAGGAGCTGGAGCGCGTCTTGGCCTCGGGCATCTTTGACCGGGCCCCCAGCCTCGCCCAGGTGCTTGCGTACGTTTGCGAGAAATACTTCGAGGGCACGGGGCAGGAGCTCAAGGAGTACAGCATCGCCGTCGACGCGCTGGGCAGGTCTACGGACTTCGACCAGAAGAAGGACTCCATTGTTCGGGTTCAGGTGCATCGTTTGCGCGATCGATTGGCCGAATACTACACCAAGGACGGGGCCTCTCACTCGATCATTATCGAGATTCCGCAGGGACAGTATGTTCCTCGCTTTATCTCCCGCTCTCAGTCACTTCCACCCGAAGCTCACGTAACGCCTTCAACGCCGGGGCCGGAGATAGCGGCGCAGGAAATAAGCATCCCCCCAGCTATCCTCCTTCCGCCGTCCGAGACGGCAAGCGTCCCGCAGGCTTCGCAAAAATGGTTGCTATGGCTCGTTGCCACGGGCTGTCTGGGTTTGCTCGTAGTGTTTGCCCTTCTGAACAC
>Ga0075421_100003680_pt1 | contig 18393 bp, 13 predicted proteins | sample SoiMetdeltSBSDD5_FD_75292 | JGI IMG/M metagenome (GOLD analysis project Ga0075421, IMG submission 75292) | Bulk soil microbial communities from a Populus tree surrounding site in Tennessee, USA - Soil MetaG P. deltoides SBSDD5 | ecosystem: Environmental > Terrestrial > Soil > Tree plantation...
GCCACCTCGTGGGTCAGGGCGTGCTTGAACGTGTACTCCAGCTCCGGGAACAGGCTCGCCTCGTAGAGGAATTCGGCCGCCTGAAGTCTCCCCAGTCCGGCCAGGAGCGGCTCCTCGTCCGAGCTAGCAGATCGGGAAGCGGCTCGGCCGTTCTCAGGTGGCGCGTCCACGATCGCGCGGAGCAGCGCGTATGGCACGTCCTTGCCGACAACGGCGGCCGTCTGGAGCAGCCGCTTCTCCTCGGCCGGCAGCCAGTCTATGCGGGCGGCCAGAGTCGCCTGAACCGTGGCCGGCACCTCGACGTCCGTCAGGTTGCGGGCGAGCCGGTAGGCGCCAGCCTCGCCGACGAGGATCCCGGTTTCCACGAGGGACCGGACGCACTCTTCCAGGAAGAACGGGTTGCCCTCGGCGCGCGACAGCAGGAGGCGTGAGAACGACCCGTCGCGTACCAGGGCATCGCCAACCAGCGCTGCCAGGAGCGCCGCTGCGCCGGACGGCACCAGCCGGTCGATCTGGACTTGGCTGTAGTAGCTCTTGTTGCTCCAGCCGTGCGCGTACTCCGGCCGGTAGTTGACCAGCAGCAGCATTGCGGCGCCCGGCAGGCTCTCCACCAGCGTGTCTAGCAGCGCTTGGGTCTCGCCGTCGATCCAGTGGAGATCCTCGAAGACCAGCAGCAGCGGCTGCTCGCGACTTTCGCGCAGGAGCAGACGCCTGACCGCGTCGAGCGTCTGGCGCCGGCGCTGGGCCGGATCGAGGGCTGCCCAGGCAGCCTCGTCCGTCCCGTTTCCCGGATCGACGGGCACGTCCAGGAGAGTCAGGACGGCCGGCACGAGCGGTCGCAGGCCGTCGTCGAGGCCGAGCAGCCTCGCCATGACCTGCTCCCGTGCCGTCTCCGGGTCGTCCCGTGGCTCGACTCCGCAGTACCGCTTGAGCAGGTCGACGACCGGCAGCCAGGGCGTGGCCCGCCCGTAGGAGACGGCGCCGCCCTCCAGCACCAGCCAGCGTGCCGGCGTTGACCCGGGAGTCGACTCGTCCCCGGCCGTGGCCTGGACGATCTCGTGCACCAGCCGCGACTTCCCGATGCCCGGCTCGCCGACCAGGGCGACGATCTGCCCCTGGCCGTCGCCGGCCCGCTCGGCCGCACGCTGGAGGGCGGCAAGCTCCGCCTCGCGGCCGACGAAGCGGGTCAACCCGCGCGTCGTCGTCGCCTGGAACCGCCGCCGCGACGGCTCGGCCCCGGTCAGCGTGTAGGTCTCGACCGGCTCGGCGATGCCACGGATCGGAGTCAGACCGAGCGGCTGGACCTGCACGAAGCCGGCCGCGAGAGCCAGGGTGCTGGCCGTCAGCAGGGTCGTCCCGGGCCGGGCAAGCTGCTCAACGCGGGCGGCGAGGTGGACGGTCGGCCCCATCGCCGTGTAGTCCCGGTGCAGGTCGTCGGAAAGCAGCCGCACGATCACCGGGCCGCTGTTCAGCCCCACCCGGATCTGGATGGCGATGCCGTGCCGCCGGTGCGCGTCGTCGGCGTAACGGCGAACGCCGTCTTGCATCGCCAGCGCGGCGTAACAGGCCCGCAGCGCGTGGTCCTCGTGCGCGACGGGCGCGCCGAACAGCGCCATCAGCCCGTCGCCCATCAGCCGGCTGACCGTCCCCTGGTAGCGGTGGACGGCGTCCATCATGGCCTGGACCGCCCCGTCCAGCAGCCGCTGCGCCTCCTCCGGATCGAGGTCCTGGATTATCTCGGTGGAGCTGACGACGTCGGCGAACAGCACCGTGATCTGCTTGCGCTCGCCTTCAAGTGGGGATGGTGCCGGCGTGGCGGCCGGACCGGCCGGTGGACCGTCCAGTGCGCTGCCGCACTCCTGGCAGAACCGGGCCGCCGGGCTCGCCTCGTGGCCGCAACGCGGGCAGGCGCGAGCCAGCGACGCCCCACACTGGGCGCAGAACCTCGCCGAGGAGGAACTCTCCGTACCACAGGCCGAGCAGCGCATCGCTCGCCATCCTTGCTACGTCTGAGAGGCCGGGTCGTTGGCGCGAGTATATGGGATGGCGATCACGTGCTGGTGGTGGCGACGCTCCGGTCGCGCTCCGTCTCCAGCCAGGCGATCGTCGCGTGGGCCATCGCCAGCCGCGACTCGTACACCAGCGCCGCGAAGCTGCCCGGCGCCTCGGCCCCGGCCCGCGCCGCAAGCTCCTCGGCGACGGCCCGGCTGGCGGTCACCTGGCGCTCCACCAGGATCGCCGTGTCGCTGCCCGGGAGCTGCCGCGAGAAGTACAGCTTCAGGAGGAAGTCCTGGCGGATCAACCGGAGCTGGCGGATCGGCTGATCGAGCCACCGCTGGAACGCGTCCCGCCCGGCCTCGGTCAACGAAAACACCTTGCGCGGCGGCCCGCCGCTGATCGTCGAGCTCTCGGCGTGTACCAGCCCTAGCTCTTCGAGGGCGTGCAGCAGCGCATACAGGCGCGACACCCCCAGCGTGCAGACCAGGCCGAGCGTGCCGTCGTTCGCGAAGTACGGCGCCAGCTCGTACCCATGCCGCGAGCCGAGCATCAGCAGCCCGAGGAGTGCGTAGTCGGCGGCCCCTAGCTGATGGCTGCGTCGCGGCACAGGCTCCTCCGCCGTCAGGCCGGCCCCCCCCTCGGTCGACCGTGCGAGCCGGCTGCCCACATCGTGCCATCAACGGTGGGGCCGCTGTCCAGCCGGCCGGCCCCTGAGAACGCGATCCCCCGTTACCTGATCGAGTGCCGGGGTGCTCCCGGCGGCGACGTCTGCCATGCGGGCTGATCTGACGAGGCGACCGTGGCGAACCCGACTATCCCGGCTGCTGTGAACGGCTTGCCGCACGGCCTGCGGCTCGCGTTGCTGCTCGGCGCCGTCGCCGCGCTCGCCGCTGCAACGCCGCTGCTCTGCTTCGCCGAGCCGTGGCGGGCCGGCCTGTCGGCGATCTGCGCTTTCGCTGTCGCGCTGCTGGTCGGCCTGGTGATCGCACGCGGGGTCGCCGCTCGCCAGACCGTCGAGGCGGCGCTCCGCGCGAGCGAGGCCCGGTACCGCGGCGCGGTCGAGAGCGCCCGCGAGATCGTCTTCCAGGTCGACGCCGAGGGCCGCTGGACGTTTCTAAACCCGGCCTGGACGGACCTGACCGAGTATGCGATCGACGAGGCGCTCGGGCGGCCCTTCCTCGAGATCGTCCATCCTGCCGACCGTCCGTTCCTCGCCGAGCGGTTCCGTGCGTGGGTCAGCCGGGAGGCGCCACCCGAGCGGACCGAAGTCCGTTGCCGGACCAGGTCCGGCGGCACGCGCTGGCTCGAAGGGTATGCGACCGTGATGCTCGGGCCGGACGGCCGGGTACGCGGCATCTCCGGCACGCTGATGGACATCACCGAGCGCCGCCACGCCGAGACGGCCCGTGCCCGGATGCTGGTCCGCGAGCAGGAGGCCCGTGCCCACCAGGAGCGCGCGGCCGAGGTGACCGGCATCGTCCAGCACATGCCGTGCGGCGTGCTGGTATTCGACGACGACGCCTGCCTGACCCTTGCAAACGAGCGCGCGCTGGAGATGCTGAGCCCGCGATGCGTGGGTGACGACTCGCCGCCCGATGAGGCGTCCGTGCCCCACCCCTCGGACATGCTGCATGAACGCCTGCTCGGCCCGTGCCGGTCGCTGGTGGCGCTGGCCCTCGGCGGGAGCGTCGTCGGCGACCGCGAGCTGGAGATTCGGCCTCCCGGCGCCGGCGAGCGCGTGCTCGTCGGGTCGGCGGTGCCGCTGCGCTCGGCCCAGGGCGAGATCCGTGGCGCCGTCGTGACCCTCACCGACGTCACGCGCGAGCGCCGCCTGATGCAGGACCTGGTCACGTCCGAGGGGACGCTGCGCCACAGCCTGGAGAGCCTGCTCGTCTTGCACGAGGCCGGGCGGGCCCTCAGCTCCACCCTGCTGGAGGAAGAGATCGGCCGGCGGCTCGTCGAGGGCTGCATGCGGATCGCCCGCCTTGACGCGGCGCTGGTCTTCCTCGACAACGGCGACGACGAGCCCCGGCTGCTGGGCGCCGACGGCGATCCGCTCCTGGTGGAGCACGTGCTGTGCTGCGACAAGGAGCGCCGGTCGCGCCGCTACGTCGTGCAGTTCTCGTCCTCGGCCGGGGCGAGCCCGGTCCCGGCCTGCCCGGAGCTGGCGATCGGGACGGGGCACCACGTCGAGCTGGTCGCACGCGGCCGGCCGGTCGGCGTCCTCGAGATCTACGGCTCGGAGCCGCTGACGGCAGTCACCGCCGACGCGCTGTCGAGCCTGGCCGCCCACGCCGTCAGCGCCCTCGAGAACGCGCACCTGTACCGCGAGGTCGGCGACCGCGAGCAGCGCCTCCAGGAAGCGCTCAGACAGCTGCTGATCGCCCAGGAAGAGGAGCGCCGTCGGGTGGCGTACGAGCTGCACGACGGGCTGGCGCAGGTCGCGGCCGCGACCCACCTGAGCCTCCAGACGTTCGCCTCGCAGTACCGGTCGCGCTCACCCCAGCGGCAGCAGCAGCTCGAGCGGAGCGTGGATCTGGCGCGGCGCGTCGTGCGAGAGGCCCGGCAGTTGATCGGCGGGCTGCGGCCAACGGTGCTCGACGATTTTGGCCTGGAGCGTGCCCTCCGCCTGCACGTCCAGGAGCTGGTCGCGGAGGGCTGGGCGATCGAGTACGACGCGCGGCTCGGTTCGTGTCGGCTGTCCGGCCCGACGGAGATCGTGCTCTACCGGATCGCCCAGGAGGCGCTCACGAACGTGCGGAAGCACGCCCAGACGCTGGCGGCGACGGTCAGCCTGCGGCGCGGCGACGGCTACGTCGAGCTGAACGTCTTGGATCGCGGCGTCGGATTCAGCCGGGCCGTGCGCCGCGACGACGCCGGTCCGGGGCACCAGCTCGGCCTCGTCGGGATGCGCGAGCGCGCGGCGCTGGTCGGGGGGACCTGCGTCGTGCGGAGCGAGCCGGGCGTCGGGACGCGAGTGACGGTACGGATCCCGCTGGAAGAGGAATCAGAGGAGGAGCCCGTGTCAACGGTGCACGCGGAGACGATGCGTCATGCCAGTTGATGGTGCGGTGCGGCGGCGCGGTGCCACCGCCCGCGTGCTCATCGTGGACGACCACGAGCTCGCCAGGTTCGGGCTGGTCGGCGCGCTCCAGGGCGAGCGCGGGCTGACGATTGTCGGCCAGGCCCGAGACGGCCAGGAGGCGGTCGAGCTGTGCCGGGAGCTCGCGCCGGACCTGGTGCTGATGGACATTCGGATGCCACGCCTGGACGGCCTGGGCGCCACCGCCGAGATCGTGAGGACCTGTCCCGGCACCAGCGTCATCATGCTCACGATGCAGGAGGACCCGGAGTACTTGATCGAGGCGCTGAAGGTCGGGGCGGCCGGCTACCTGCTCAAGGAGTCCGGTAAGCCGGAGATCGTCAGCGCGATCCGTCGGGTGCTCGCCGGCGAGTCGCTGCTGAACGCCGAGCTGGTCTCCGAGCTGCTCGGGCGGCTGGAGCGCGAGGGGCGCACGGTCCCCGAGCCGGTCGCCCACCCGCTCTCCGGGCGGGAGCTGGACGTGTTGCGGCTGCTGACGGCCGGCAAGACCAACCGCGAGATCGCCCAGGAGCTGATCCTGAGCGTCAGCACCGTCAAGACCCACGTCGAGCACGTCATCGCCAAGCTGGAGGTCGCCGACCGGACCCAGGCGGCGGTCAAGGCGACCCGCCTCGGCATCGTCCGCCCCGGCGCCGCGTAGCGACCGGGGCGTCGAGCCCCACGCGCTCGCGGCTGCCTACGAAAAGGCGGCGGGGCACGGCGATCGGCCGCGCGGGCCGACCGCCCGTTCCCTCAGTCCGCCAGCGTCATCTCGGTGAAGAGGGTGATGCCGTCGGGATGCGGCGTCCACTTCAGCTTCGGCGAGGCCCCGTGGACGTAGTCGAGCCCGAAGAGCGGGATGAACCAGTACTGGTCGTAGGCGTAGGCCCAGGCCGCCTGGTACGTCTTGTCGCGCTCCTCGCCGCTTTGCGCGCCGGCATCCTTCAGCATCTGGTCGAGCTTCTGGTCACAGATCAGAGAGAAGCGGGCGCCGCACATGTACGACTGGTCGACCACGCGTGAGCTGTCGAGCACCGGGTTGCTCGGGCTGCGCAGGAGCAGGTCCGTCTGAGGCTGATCGGGCTTGACGGCGCGGAGCGCCTCGTTCCACTGGGCGATCTCCATGGCCCTGATGGAGACCTTGAGCCCGATCTGATCGAGCGAGTTGGCCACGATCTCGGTGACCTCGGACGCCTTCGGGAAGTAGTTCGGTCTCGTAACGATTTCGAGCTGCGTGCCACCGGCGCCGGCCTCCTGGATCAGCTTCTTGGCCGCGTCCGGCTGATACGGGTAGTCCTGCAGGCTGGCGTTGTAGCCGACCGAGCCCTTGCGGATGAGCTGGCCCTTGAGCGGGACCGCGACGCCGCCCGGATACAGCGCGTCGATGATGCCCTTCGTGTCGACCGCGTAGACGATCGCCTGCCGCACCCGGATGTCCTTCAGGACGGGGTGTTGGGGGTTGAGGCGGACGCTCGGCGACTCCATCGTCGGCTCGATGATCGTCTGTGGCATCTGCTGCCGCTGCTCGGCCGGGATCTGGTACGCGAGCGTCGCCTCGCCGGTCTGGGCCATGCTGGCCCGGACGGCGGCCTCCTTCCGACCGAGGATCTTGATCTCGTTAATCGTCGCCTGCTTCGGGCCCCAATACTTCTCGTTCGCCCTGAGCAGGAGATGGCTGCCCTGCTGCCATTCGACCAGCGTATACGGCCCGCTGCCGATGGCCGTGACCGTGCGTGCCTGCTTGTCCACGCTCTTGAGCCACTGGGGTGCCGGAATCGGGAAGCGCGTCATCCGGGCCGGCAAGATCGAGTCCGGCTGGCTGGTGAGGATGTCGACGGTCAGCTCGTCAACCTTCGTGGCAGATTTCAGGAAGCCGTACTCGCCGAGCGACGTGCCCGGCTCGGCCGGGTTGACAATGTCCTCGACGGCGGCGACGACCGCGTCGGCAGTGAACGGCTCGCCGTTGTGAAAGGTGACGCCCTGGCGCAGCTTGAAGCGCCAGGTGTTCGGGTCCGGCCTGGTCCAGCTCTCGGCCAGCTCGGGGACGATCTTCGGCTCACCGGCGGACCAGTCGCGGAAGGTCAGGTGGTCGTAGACGTTGTCCAGCACCAGGTAGCCGATATTCGTGCTGGCGTTCTTCGTCACGATCGTGTCCGGCTCGGACTCGACGACCATCACGAGCTGGCCCTTCGGTGCGGCTCCCCCGCCGGGGTTGGTCGCGGCGGCGGGCTTGGCGGCCTCGGCCGGCTTGGCGGGTGCAGCGGCGGCGGCCGGGGCCGTGGTCGCGGCCGGCTTCGCCGCCTCCGCGGGCTTCGCGGCTTCGGCTGGCTTGGCGACCTCGGTCGGCCTGGCGGGAGCAGAGGTCGGAGCGGCGGGCGGGGTTGGCGCACACGCCGTGAGCAGACCGCCGACGATCAGCACCGTCATGCACAACCGAAGGTGATGGATGAGTCGGGTCGGGATTCCGCGATCGATGACCATCGGCGTTCTCCATCGCACTGCGTCGCCACCAACGGGCGGCGTCGCTCGGGTGAATCCGTCCGCTCGAGTAACTCAGACGACGACCCGCGCCTCCCGCAGCTCGGCCACCGCGTCGGGCGTGTAGCCGAGGAGGTCGGTCAGCAGCTCCTCGGTGTGCTGGCCGACCGTCGGGGTCGAGCCGACGACCACCTCGCTGCGGCCGAAGTGCCAGTAGTCGCCGGAGACGGCGATCGTGCCGGCGATCGGGTCCGGCACTTCGACCATCGTGCGACGCTCCCAGGGATGCGGATCGGCCTCGGCCTGGGCGATCGTGTTGACCGGCGCGGCGGTGATGTCGTGCTTCGTGAAGTGAGCGATCGCCTCCTGCATGGTCAGGTCGGCCAGGACGGCCGTGACGGCCTCGCCGACGACGTCTCCGTGCTGCTGGCGCACCTTCCGCTCGGTGAAGCGCGGGTCGTCGAGCCACTCCGGCTTGCCAAGTGCCCGGCAGACGCGCGGCCACTGGTGCTGGTCGCCCGCCGAGATGAGCACCCAGCCATCCTTGCACGGATAGACGCCGCTCGGCGGCGCGCCGCCGCCGGCCCCGCGTGGCGGGAGCGCACCGCCGCCGTGTTGGGCCGTGATCGGGATCTCGGTCAGGCTGTAGCCGCTGTCGGCCAGGCAGACGTCGATCGTCTGGCCCTTCCCAGAGATTGAGCGCTCGACAATCGCGGCCAGCGTCCCGATGGCGGCGTGCAGGGCCGTGGTCCGGTCGATGATCGGCACGCCGGTCTGGATGGGCGGCATCCCTTCCTTGCCGGTCACCATCATGATCCCGGACATCGCCTGGCCGATCGGGTCGTAGCCGATCCGCTCGCTGTACGGTCCGAACTGGCCGTACGCCGAGACGTTGACCATGATGATCCGGGGGTTCAGCTCCTTCAGCACCTCGTAGCCGAAGCCCATCTTGTCAATGGTGCCGGGGCGGAAGTTCTGGAGGAAGACGTCGGAGACCTTCACCAGGTCGCGCAGGATCTCCTTGGCGCGATCCTTTCGCAGATCCATCGCCAGGCTCTTCTTGCCGCTGTTGTACTGGACGAAATAGGCGCTCTGGCCGTTTGACCACGGTCCATGGGCACGCGTCTCCTCGCCTTCGAGGCGCTCTACCTTGATCACCTCGGCGCCGAGGCGGGCGAGCACCTGGGCGCAGCGCGGCCCGGCCTGATGACGGCCGAGGTCCAGCACGCGGATACCTTCGAGTGGCGCGGTCCTGCCTGCCATTGCCAGCTCCTCCCTCTTCCGGCCCGCCGTCGTTCCGCCCGTGCCTCAACGAAGGCGCGGTTGACGGACCGCCAGCTTACGAGCTCGATCTCGGTGTTGCGCGGATCGATGGATCGCGTAACCGCCTGGCCGTGCCAGATCCCGAGCGTTTCGGTCTCCCGGGGCACCTGCTGCCGTTCGTGCCGGCCGCCGTCCGTGGGCCACCACCCGGCTGGACCGTGCGAGCCGCGATCGAATCGGCCTGCCGCCAGTCGATCCACTGACGACCGAGATGCGGTCGAGAAAGCATCGCCGGGACAGTCGTCCCACTGTGGCACCCTTGACCAATCCCTCGGAGCTCCATCGCTCTACGGTGTGGTTCCGGCATGTCGACTGCGCCGTCTGAAGTGCACGCTCACGCGGCACTGAAACGGTGTGCCGAGGGCTGCCGGAGCACCCTGTGACGCTCCCAGGGTAGCCATCATACCTGTGGCCCTCGGGCATCGCAAGAACGTCGGATTCGGGCTCCCCAGCGCACAAGGGAGAGCGATCTGTAGCTGGCCCTTTGCCGCGTAGCCGAGAGGTCCGCGTTTCTGCTCGCCAGCGCCGTGCTATCGTCCCTCCGCTGCACGAGGGAGGGACGACGATGGCGCACACCGTTCTCTACATGGGATCTTCGCCCCAGACCCACCGCGAGGTCACCCTGAGCGTCGAGCCGGACGGCTTCGAGAACGTCTGGCTCAAGCGCGACGACACCCCGGACGAGGTCCGCGCCAAGCTCGCCGAGGCCGACTTCATCGTCACCGGGTCGATCACGGCCGAGCAGATCGCCCAGGCCACCAGCGTCAAGCTGATCCAGATGCCCGGCGTGGGCTACGAGAAGATCGACGTCGAGGCCGCCAGCGCGCGCGGTATCCCCGTCGCCATCACCCCCGAGGGCACCATCGTCGGCGTCTCCGAACACGTCGTGCTGCTGATCCTGGCCATCTACAAGCACCTGACCGAGGCCCACAACGCCCTCAAGGCCGGCCGCTGGATCCACAACGACCTGCGCCACGTCGCGCTGATGCTGGAGCACAAGCGGGTCGGCATCCTCGGGATGGGCCGGATCGGCCGCGAGGTCGCGAAGCGGCTCCGGGGCTTCGACGTCGACCTGGTCTACTACGACGTCGTCCGGCAGGCGCCGGACGTCGAACAGGCGCTCGGGATCACCTACCTGCCGTTCGAGGAGCTGCTCCAGACCGTGGACGTCGTCACGCTCCACGTCTTCCTGGCCGAGGGGTCGAAGCACCTGATCGGGGCGCGCGAGCTGGGGCTGATGAAGTCGTCGGCCGTGATCGTGAACACCTCGCGCGGCGGCGTCGTCGACGAGGTCGCCCTCTACACGGCGTTGCGCTCCCGGCGGATTATGGCGGCCGGCCTGGACGTCTTCGAGGTCGAGCCGACGCCGGCCGACAACCCGCTCTTGCAGCTCGACAACGTGGTCGTGACGCCGCACATGGCGACGGCAAACCGCGACTCGATGATCAAGAAGTCCGAGGCGTGCTATGCGAACTTCCGCCGGGTGCTCGCTGGCGAGGCGCCGATCAACACGGTCCAGCCGTACAAGGCGGTGGAGGCGGCGGCGAAGGGCTGAGGGGCGAGGGTAGTCTGGGGCAGCCTCGCCCCGGGGCGCCGCGTGAACTGGACGCTGTCGGAGTCGGCGCCGTTGACCGCGTCAGGCCCTCACGACGTGGCGCCCGTCGACGTGCTCGAACCGCGCGTGGTGCTGCCGCAGGTAGTCCATCCCGTAGTCGTTCCCGTTCGGCGTCCGGACTACGGTGTGGATGTGCTGCCGGATCGGCTCCGGGCTGTCGAACGCGATGCCCGGCTGGTGGTCGAACTCGACGAGGATCACCGGGCTGTGGATGCGGTAGTAGAAGACGTCCTCCCGGCCGATTCCGCCCATCCACACGAAATGGGTGTCGTCCAGGTGCTGCCGGACGGCGTCCAGCCACAGCTCGGCGTGGCCCTGCCGCAGTTTGTCGGTGTACAGCACGGCCAGTCGCAGGAGTTGCTCGCGCTGGCCGGCGGTCAAGTCAGTCGCCTGGATGCCCTCGTACGGGATCCGCATGTTGTCGCGGAACGCCGCGGTCTGGACCCGCCCGTCGGCGCCGATGCCGCGCTCCGGCGGCAGCACCGTCGTCAGGATCGAGTCGTAGAGGATCGCCTTGCTGCGCTGCTCGGCGCGCAGGGCCCGGATGAACTCCAGTCCCTCGTTCTGCTCCGTCTGCAGGACGCTCGTGCCCTGGTAGATGCCCGTCTCGGCCACGACAGGCTCGGAGCCCAGGAACATCGGTGTGGCCACGATCTGATCGCCGAGGACGAAGCAGTTGACGATCAGGTGGTGGCCGTCGATCTGCCAGCCCCACGGCTCGGTCTCCGAGGGTGTGCCGAAGACGCTGATGAAGTAGACCCACTCGCCGTACTCGGTCCAGCTACCGGTGATCTCGCCGACCGTGTGATTCAGCCGCATCACGTCGCGCGCGGTGCGGAACCCGCTCACGCTGAGCGTCCGCTCGACCAGCCGCAGCGCGGCCTCACGCTGATGGTCGGCCAGATCGTCGAGCTGCACGCCGTGCCGCATCAGGTACGGATGGATGTTCCACCACCGTCGCCACGCGTCTGATGCGATTTCGAACGAGGCCTGCTGCCGCTGTGCGGGGGTCAGCACGGCCAGAAATTCGGTGGCCGCGCGGCGGATCGGATCGGTCGAGACCCCGGTCGCCCGGAGCGGGAAGAGACCCGGGACGATCGTACCGTCGGTGGTGATCCCCTTGAAGGCCTCGCCGACGCTACGCTCGCCGTTCTCGCGCATCCGGCCGAAGCGCTCGCCGACGTCAGGCGCGGGCGTCCTCGCCGAGACCGGCGTACGCTTGCGCAATCCGAGACCGCCGTACGGAGCCGTCATGGTTGACCTCCTCAGTCCCAGAGTATCGGCCACGCTGCGCAGCCGATAGTGGCGACGCTCATCGCGCGGCGACGCCGGCAAATGCCCGCCGGAAGAACGCGAAATGGTCGAGGCCGAGTCGTTCGATCTTCTCGTCGTACGGGTGACCTGCCCCCGGCACGACGGTGTACTCGTGCTCGACGTCCAGCTCCTGGAGGAGCGCGTGGAACCGGTCGTTCCGTTCGAGCCACGGATCCTGGTCGCCGCAGAAGCTGCGCACCGCCGTGCGTCCCCGGACCCGGTCCGCGTTGGCGCGCGCCAGCGTCGACGGATCGTCGGCACGGAACCGATCTGCGTCGCCGCCCCAGACCGTCTCGAACACCCGCCGCCGGCGCACGTCGTCGGACGGCCCGGGTGCTGAAAAGTCGATCAGCGCGCCGGCCGAGATCGAGATCGCGCCGAACAGATCCGGGTACTTGAACCCGAGGTGCGCCGCGCCGAAGCCGCCCATCGATTGACCTTCGATACAGCGCCCCTCGCGCCGATCGATCGTCCGGTAGGTGGCGTCGACGTGGGGGATCAGCTCGTCGACGATGACCGTCTCGATCGGCCAGCGACCGCCCGGCCAGTCGCAGTAGAACCCGGCCGGGCCGCCGTTCGGCAGCACGGCGATGGCGGCCGGCGCGATGCCGGCCCGGATCGCCTCGTCCAGCATCCGGACAAAGGTGCCCCCGCGTCGCGGGTCGCTGCCCATCCCGTGCAGCCAGTAGATGACGGGGTACCGCGCCCGCGAGTTGTCGTCGTAGCCCGGCGGCCGGTAGAGCGCGTACCCGACCGGCCCGCCGACCGTCCGGCTCGGGAACGTCTCGAAGGTCGTCAGTGGCGGCGTGGCGTCCGGGTTCACCCACGAGCGCGAGGCCACCGAGATCAGCCGCGGCGCCGGTGGGACCGCGCGTGGCGTCGCGTCGGGAGCCGGCGGCAGCGGCACCGGGCCGAGGTGCCGGTCAAAGTACGCTTCGACGAGGCTCAGCACGGTCGGATGCTCGAAGGCCGGCCCGCCGTGACCGGCGCCGACAACGGTGTGAAAGGTGGCGTCGCCCGAGCCGAGGGCCTGGTACATCGCCTGGCTCTGCGGGTGCGGGACGGTCAGATCCTCCGCGCCGTGGACGATCAGAAACGGCGGCTCGTCCCCCGTCGCATAGCTGACCGGGCTTGCCGAGCGCGCCCGGTCGGGATGCTCGCGCACCGCCCCGCCGAGCAGCATGCCCTCCGGCGAGTCGGCCTCGTTGTGGTCGAGCCCGCTCGCCTGCTCGACCATCGCCAGCAGGTCGGCCGGCCCGTAGAAGTCGCAGACCGCCCGAACGCGACTGGAGTGCTCGGCCCAGCCGCCTCGGCCCTCCAGCTCCGGCCGGTCCGGCGCGACGCCGAGCATCGCGACCAGGTGGCCGCCGGCCGACGCGCCCCAGGCGCCGATGCGCTCCGGGTCGAGCCCGAGCTCGTCGGCGTGCGCCCGCAGGTAGCGGACCGCCGCCTTGCAGTCCTCGATCTGGGCCGGCCAGGTCGCCTCGCCGCTGAGGCGGTACTCGATGCTGGCACAGACGTAGCCGCGCCGCGCGAACGGGAACAGCTTCGCGATCCCGCTGTCCTTGCTGCCGTGGCGGAAGGCGCCGCCGTGCACCCAGATCAGGCCGGGTGCTCTCTCAGCCGGCCGCGGCTGGGCCTGGAGCAGGTGCAGGGTCAGTGGCCGGCCCCCGCCGGTGCCGTATTCGATGGTCGAGATCAAGACGTCGGACATCGTCCCGTGTCCTCCTGCCAGACCGGTGCCGCCGAGCACCTCGGATCATCACCAGATCCTAACCTCCACCGGCGTTCGTCGGTCAGACCCGCACCGAGGCGCAGCCTTCGACATCGCCTTCGCCTGGTGCTCGCCGGCCGTCAGGTGCGACCGGCCGTCCGGAGGAGCTGGAACGGCAAGACCTTGCCGGCTCGCGTCGCGAGCGGCGGCAGCCGGCGGACCACGATCGAGCCGGCGCGCGACAGCAGGCCGGCCTGGTACGCATCGACCGGCCCGCCCCGACCGAGCGCCTCCAGCAGCGCCGCGCGCATCGCCGCCTCGTCGATCGGGCCGACGTTGGGATGCACGCGCAGGATCAGCCGCGACGCCCCTTCGGCATCCTCCTCCTCGACGAGCTGGTAGTCCACCGCCGAGCCGCCGAAGCGGGCCGGCAGGATCTCTTCGAGGATGGCAAGGACGTCACCGCGAGCGAAGGTCGTGCCCTCGGACGAGAGCTTCTCGAAGCTGCGGATCTCCGAGAGGTGGGTCCGCAGCCCGAGCGCCCCGAGGCTGCAGCCGCACGCGCGTTGCTCGATCCGGGCCGAGTCGCCCAGCTCGGTGTTGAGCGCGATCTTGGCGACCGTGCCGTTGAGCGAGGTGAGGAGCAGCGACTCGACGGACGGGCCGCCCTCGAAGATCGGCCGCTCGTGCCCGATCGCGGCGTACCGATTCAGGCAGAGGTGCAGGTCGTCGGCCTCGGCGCCGAGCGGGCAGAGGTAGGCGACGAACGGCAGCTCCACCGAGGCGTAGCTGGTCAGGACCCGCGCGCCGGCCTGCTCGATGTGCCGTCGCCGGGCGAGGCTGAGCGGCTCGCCACGGCAGTGCAACGTCACGCCGTCCAGCGGGCGGCCCAGCGCCTGGGCAGCGCGGGCGACGCGCACCGCCGAGCTGGTCCGGAGGTTGACCACCACCGGGCGCTCCGCGTCGGCGTGGTCGAGGAGCCACGCCGTGACCCGCTCGGGCTCCTGGAGATCGCGGAAGCGCGGCATCGGCAGGCGCCGACCGGACGCCCTGATGAGCAGCGACATGGAGCGCAGCGCGGCCTGCGCCAGGGGCGGCAGGCTCGGGACCGGCGAGAACCAGGCCTCGATCGGCTGTCCGAGCATCAGGTGGACGAGCGGCCAGGTCACGAGCGGGCCGAACCAGAACAGGTTGCGCGGGTTCCGAATGCCGTGCGCGTCGAACGCCAGCGCGACGGTCGTCGCGCCGTCCGCCGTGTAGGCGAGGGACTGGCGGACCCGGCTGGGCGTGCCGCCCGAGCCGCTCGTGAACACGACGTAATGCGGCTTCAATATCGGATTGTCGAAGTCGCGGGCGGAGAAGGTGAAGCGCGCGCTGCCGCGCACGGCCGGACGCCGGCCCTTCAGCTCGTCGTAGGTCACGTAGACGCCGCGGTCGGCGAGGGCCTCGAGCGCGCCTTCGAGCCCTTCCCGCGTGACGAGGTCGGCGAGGTCCCCCCGCTCGCAGCCGGCGTGCTCCAGCAGCCGTCGATACGGGCTGGCGGCGTGGCGATAGACGGTCCGATCCACGAGGTCGAGGAAGCGGCGCTCGCGGTGCGCGAGCCCGTGCCGAACACGCCGGCCGGCCTCGTCCAGGGTCATGGGCGTGCGCAGATACGCGGGGAGGTCGCGGGTCAGCCGCGCGACCATCGCCGCGTGTTCGGCTGGCTCGAACGTACGTCGGATCGCCGATCCGACGGTACGGACTGGCACGTACGATCCCTCCGTGGTGGCGGCGGCGCTCGTCCCGCGCCGCCGGTGCTGGCGGCCCACCATACGACATTTCTAGCAGGGAGTGCTGGGCGCGGAGCGCCGGCGCCGGACCCGGTACACTTCAACGGTATGCGTCCCCTCATCGCCCGTTGGCCGGTCGCTCGTGGTGCCATCCTGCTGGCGGCCCTGCTGGCCGTGCTGACGCTCGCCGGCTGCCGAACGGCCACCATCGGGCAGGCGGCCTCGGTCCCGACGAAGCCCGGCGGCGCCGTCGAGGTCGATCGCGAGCGGATCGCCCGTGAGGCGACCTGGGCGCCGGGGCAGCTCCGGGCGCACTTCGAGAAGCACGGCAAGGAAGGCCCCTGGGCCTCTGAGAGCGAGTACGACGCCTCGGCCCGCGAGACGATCAGGGTCGGGACGGCCTTCACCTACCTGGACCGCGAGTCGAACGCCGAGCGGCTGGGCTTCTTCCAGAAGGAGAGCAACCGCTTCGCCGGCGTCACCCGCGACGGGCGCCGGATCACCACCCAGTTCAAACCGGATCGCGGCGAGGCGTACGTGCGCGGCCTCGACCGATCGACCTATCGGTGATGGCAAGACCGCCTTCCCAGACGGCCGAGCGCCGCGCCATCGCCCGGTTGCTGCGCGAGCGGGGGATCGGGCGGCACGCCCTGTTCCTGACCCAGCGCGAGGGCGCTGCGCTGCCCGGCGGCCTCGAAGCGGTCTCCGGCTTCGTCCTGGACCCTCGCGGGCGCGTCCACGGCTTCTGGCTCGCCTGGGACGACGACCGCCGGGCGCTTACGCTGGCGCCGTTCTACCCGGTGGAGGACGCCGAGGCCACGTTCATGGACGACGCCGAGTATCAGGCCGCCCGCCGCGCCCTCGGCCTCTCCTGACAGCCTTCCCCGCTCCGCGCCGGTTGGAGCGCCGCTTGCGGCGCCCGCCGACGGTGCGGCCATTACGACCCCGCTCCAGGCAGATCAAATCCTCGTGATGCGTGCACTGAGACCAACCTCACGGTTCGGCTCGCTGCCGTACCATCGTGGGGCCGTCGGTGGCACGTGCTCTGCTGCCGGCCGATTGATGGCGCATGACCACGCACCGCGGGGCGGCGCGACCCTGATGCTGCCCGCAGTTTCGGAGATGACCGTGATCCTGAGCGACCGCACGATGCGAGAGCAGTTGTCCCAGGGGCGCATCCGCATCGAGCCCCTGGCCGAGGACGCGATCCAGCCGTCGAGCATCGACCTGCGCCTCGGCGACAAGATCCGCGTCTTCCAGAACAACCACATCTCGCACATCGACCTGCGACTCGACACCTCGACGCTGACCGAGGTCGTCGAGCTGCAGCCCGGCCAGCCCTTCTTCCTCCGCCCGCTCGAGTTCGCCCTCGGCGTCACGGTGGAGCACATCGTCGTGCCGGACGACCTGGTCGCCCGCCTGGACGGCAAGAGCTCGCTCGGGCGCGTCGGCCTGCTGATCCACGCCACGGCCGGCCTCGTGGACCCCGGCTGGGAGGGACGGCTCACCCTCGAGCTGATGAACCTGGCGCCGTTCCCGATCACGCTCTTCGCCGGCATGAAGATCGGCCAGATCTCGTTCATCCAGATGACCAGCCCGGTCGACGTCCCGTACGGCCACGGCGCGCTCTCCAGCAAGTACCAGGGCGACACCGACCCGACGCCGAGCCGCTACCACCTGGAGCTGTCGGGCTGGCCTTCCCCGACCCCTGAGGGCGGGCACGGGGTCGCCGAGAACGGGCGGCTGGCGAACGGCGTGCACCGGTAAGAGTGCCCGTAAGCCCCGTCGAAATGTAGTCCTGTCCCCGCCAACCTTGGGTATCCTAGGCGTGCCCCCGGCAGCCAGCGGTCGAGCTTCGCGCGTGGGGAACGATCGAGGGACACGTGCTACAGCAGCTCGGAGGGCTCTGGCGTCGGCTCCAGGACCAATCACCCGCTCGGCAGGCGTTGATCCTCGCCACTCCGGTCGTCGTCGCGATGCTCCTGGTGCTCGGCGGTCTCGTCGTCTGGTCCGTGGCGGCGCCGCTCGTGACGTCCCGGCCCACCCCCGTCGCGCAGCGGCCGCCGACGGCGGCCCTGCCGTCCGGCGCTACCGCCGTCGCGCCGCCCGCCGTCCCGACGGCGGATCCCACCGCCGTGGCGCCCCAGCCGACCGTGGTCGTGCCGCCCACGCCGACGCCCGTCCCGGCGACGGCGACGCCGGTGCCCCAGCCCACGTCCACCCCGACGCCGGAGCCGGCGCGCAGCGCCCGGGTCGTCAACACGGACGGGCAGGGAGCCAACATGCGGCGGGCGCCGAGCGTCTCGGCGCAGCGGGTCAAGCTGGTCGCCGAGGGGACGGTCGTCGAGCTGGTCGGGGGCGAGCAGCGCGGCGACGGCTACGCCTGGCGCAACGTCCGCGACGCCGACGGCTCCGCGGGCTACGTGATCGCCGACTATCTCCAGCCGATCCAGGCGCCGCCGGGGGCGACCCCGGTCCTGCCGCCGCCCTCGATCCGCATCGAGGAGATCACCTCGCCGGTCGCGCGGGGCGGCGAGGCGACCCTGACGGTCGTCACCCGGCCGGGCGTCCGCTGCGAGCTTCGGGTGCTGATCTACGGCCCGGCCACGCTGCCGCGCGAGGGGCTGGAGGCGAAAATGGCCGATCCGGACGGGGTCTGCTCGTGGACCTGGACGGTGCCGGAAGAGGTCGTGCCGGGCGCCTGGCGATACCTGATCATGGCCGGCGAGGGCGAAGGCCGCGCGACGCGCGAGGTACCGGTCGTCGTCACCTGATCCCATCAGAGATCAGGGCTGGACGGTGATCACGCCTTTCATGTGCGGGTACGGCACGCAGAAGTAGCGGAACGTGCCCGGGGTGTCGAACGTGTAGCTGAACGTCCCGCCCGCCGCGATCGTCTCCGAGTCGAACAGGCCGTCCGGCGAGGTCACGGTCACGGCCGTGGAGCCGGAGTTCACCCAGGTGACGGTGCTGCCGGCCGTCACGGTCAGCGAGGACGGGTCGTACTTGAGCGACATCGCGTCAGACGGCTGAACGATGGTCACCTGGTTGTCCGCCGCGCGGACGTCGCTCGCGAGGCTGACGAGGATCGCCAGGC
>Ga0075421_100003683_pt1 | contig 18384 bp, 10 predicted proteins | sample SoiMetdeltSBSDD5_FD_75292 | JGI IMG/M metagenome (GOLD analysis project Ga0075421, IMG submission 75292) | Bulk soil microbial communities from a Populus tree surrounding site in Tennessee, USA - Soil MetaG P. deltoides SBSDD5 | ecosystem: Environmental > Terrestrial > Soil > Tree plantation...
TCCATCTTCCTGCTCCACGCCTCCCTGGGGCTGGCACAGGAAGGCGGGGCAGAGCAGCCCGCCCGCCGCGGCAAGCCGACATTGCGCGCCAACCCCTTGCCGGCCGACTTCGTCTTCACCGGGAAGGCGGCCGGGACGTCCTGGTGGGCTGCGAGCGACAGCATCGCCGACCTTGTCACGATCGAGCCGGAAGAAGGTGGCGTGCCGGCAGGACAGACCATCGTCCGGGTCTTCGCCAATCAGGATTACGTCGTCGTCGGGGTGCGATGCCTGGACGACAAGCCGGAGGAGATCGTCTCCTTCTCGAAAGCGCGGGACTCCGATCTCGAGAATGAAGACCACATCGTGATCGTGTTCGACACCTTCCAGGACGGCCGGTCCGGCTACGTCTTCGCCGTCAATCCGAACGGAGCGCGGTTCGACGGTCTGGTGGTCGATCGCGACGCGGTGAACAGCGATTGGGACGCCGTTTGGGAGGCCAAGACGTCGCGCGACAGCACGGGCTGGAGCGCCGAGATCCGGATCCCCATCCTGAGCCTGCGCTTCAAGAAGGATCTGCACACGTGGGGGTTCAACGTCCAGCGGCGCGTGCAGCGCTTGCAGGAGACCAGCCGTTGGTCTGGCGTGAGCATCGACTACTGGATCTACCAGACCAGCCGGGCCGGCTTGCTGACGGATCTGCCCGACTTCGAACTCGGCATGGGGCTGGATGTCCGCACCTCGGTCGTGGGCAGGACGCGCGGCATCCCGAGCCAACCCGGGCCCGGCATCGACGTCGACACCGATGGGGAAGTCAGCCTGGATCTGACGCAGAAGATGGGGCCGAATCTCTCGTCCGCTCTCACCGTCAACACCGACTTTGCCGAGACCGAAGTGGATGTGCGCCAGATCAACCTGACGCGGTTCGACATCTTCTTCCCGGAAAAACGCGCGTTTTTCCTCGAAGGGGCGGACATCTTCGAGTTCGGCCTGGGGCTGGACGAGGAGAGCCTGCTGCCGTTTTACAGCCGCCGTATCGGTCTCATCGGCCCCGACGAAGAGGAGCAGGTCGAGGTCCCCATCAACGTCGGCGGCAAGATCGCAGGTCAAGTGGGCAAGACGAACATCGCCGGGCTCCTGGTCAATACCCGGGATTCGGAGAATCTGCAGGTGGACGACCTGACCCAGGTCGACGTGCCGCAAACGACGATGGGGTCGCTCCGCGTCAACCAAGACATCCTGGAGGAATCCAGCGTCGGCATGCTGGCGACGTTCGGCGATCAGGCCGGGCGCTCAGGCAGCTGGGTGGGAGGAGTGGACTTCACCTTGCAAACCACGACCTTCCGCAAGGACAAGAATCTCGTCTTCGGTGGCTGGGGCATGCTCAACGATCGGAGCGACCTCGCGGGCGACAAGTCCGCCCATGGCTTCCGCATCGAGTATCCCAACGATCTGTGGGACGCCAATCTGACGTCCATGCACATCGGCAACGGCTTCGATCCGTCGCTGGGATTCGTGCCCCGTAACGACGTGCACATCTGGGACTTCGGCCTGGAGGTCAACCCGCGGCCCGGTTGGTCCTTCCTGCGGCAGATGTTCTACGAGCTCTCCGGGACCTTGTTCAACACGACGGACAATTCCAGCTGGGAGAGCTATGGCGCGGCGATCAAACCCTTCGACTGGCTGCTCGAGAGCGGCGATCGGTTCGATGCCGGCTTCGAACCGGAAGGGGACCGGCCCCCCGAGCCCTTCGAGGTCGCGAGCGACGTGGACATCGCCGCCGGTTCCTATCAGTGGATGCGCACGTTCCTTGGGTACACCGCGGCGGAAAAACGCCGCATCGGCGGCTATGTGCGCTGGGACTTCGGCAGCTACTACAGCGGTGACGTGAGCACGATCGAGGCGGCGCTGACGCTGCGGCCCTCGGCCCTTTGGACCCTGGAGCTCACGGGTGAGCGCAGCAAGGGAGACGTGCTGGCGCTGATCGACGATTACGAGGAGAAGATGTCCACGGAGCTGGTCAACAAGCACTTCACCGAAGAAGTGTACGGCATCCGGTTGCAATTGAATCTCACGGCGGATCTCCAGTTCAGCAGCTTGACGCAGTACGACACGCAGAGCCGCGAGCTGGGCACGAACAACCGCCTGCGCTGGACGTTCAACCCGCTCGGTGACCTCTTCGTGGTCTACAACCACAATGCCTTGAAGCCGGTGAGCGGCTATCGCTGGGAGTTCGTTTCCAACGAGTTCCCGGTCAAGATCCAGTACGGCTGGCGCTTCTAAGACTCCATTCCGAGACCCGACAAGCAAGAGGGGCAGGCGATCCGCCTGCCCCTCTTGTGTTCGTCGCCGAGGCGGTTCAGGCCGCGACTCGGGCGGCGGCGCCGCCCGGCCGCCCGCCCGCACCGAAGCGCAGGTAGAGCGACGGGATGACGAAGAGATTCAGCAACGTCGATGTGATCAATCCCCCCATGATGACGATTGCCATCGGGTGCTCGATCTCGTGACCGGGAATCGTGCCGGCGACGAGCAGCGGCAGGAGCGCCAGCGCCGTCGTGAACGCGGTCATCATGATCGGCGAGATGCGCTCGCGCGCGCCGCGAATGATGAGCCCCGTACCGAACGGTTCGCCCTCGACGTGCTCGAGATGCTGATAGTGGCTGATCAGCATGATGCCGTTGCGCGCCGCGATTCCGAGCACCGTGAGGAAGCCGACGAGCGAGCCGAGCGAGATGATGCCGTCGCCGAAATACGCGCCCAGCACACCACCCACCAGTGCCGCCGGCAACGCCAAGAAGCCCAGAATCGCCAGGCGCCAGTTCATGAATGACGCCTGCAGAATCAACAAGATCCCGACCGCCGAGAGAATCGTCAGCGTGCGCATCTTGCCTTGGGCCTTCTCGCGTTCCGCGTACTCGCCGAGCAGTTCCGGATGGGTTCCCTTGGGGAATTCCACCTGGGACAGCTGGCGCCGGACGTCGGCCACCACCGAGCCGAGATCGCGCCCGCGGACATTGGCGCGCACGTCGATCTTGCGCTTCATCTGCCAGCGTTCGATGTGGTTCGGTGTCGCCACGATGTCGACGCTGGCCAAGCTCGCCAGGCGCACCTGCCCGTCCCGCGGCGTGTCGATCTCGAGATCGCGTATGGCGTTGACGCTGTTGCGGCACTCCGGAGTGCTCCACACGTTGACGTCGTACGCCTTGCCGCCGCGGAAGATGTCGCCGACCTCGGTGCCGGTGACCAGAGCGGCCGCGGTGCGTCGCACGTCGCCGGGTTTGACGCCGTAACGCTCGGCCGCGGCGAGGTCCACCTTGACGTCGATCTGTGGAATCTCCTTCTGCGACTCGACCTTGAGATCGACGATTCCGGGGATCTTTTCGAACGACGTCTTGACCTCGTCGGCCTTGGCTCGGAGCATCGCCAGGTCTTCGCCGAAGATGCGCACCGTGATCGCCGTCGGCGAACCGGTGAGCACCTCGCGGATTCTCTCCTTGAGGTAGGTCTGCACGTCGCGGTGGAGACCCGGATAGCCCTCGACCGCATCTTGCACCTTGGCGAGAGTCTTGTCGTAATCGACCTTCGGATCGATGCTGATCCAGTTCTCGCCGAAGTAGACGCCATAGACTTCGTCCATGATCAAGGCCTGACCGATGTGGGAGCCGAAATTACGCACCCCCGGAATGGTCATGAGCTCCTTGTTCGCCTGGGTCGTGATCCGGACTTCCTCTTCGGCCGAAGTCCCGGGCTCCGTCAGCCAGTGCATGAGGAAGTCGCGCTCCTTGAAGTCGGGCAGGAGCGACTGGCCGAGACGGGGCACGACCACGATGCCCGCCGCCACGATCACAGCGACGGTCCCGTAGACCACGAGCGGACGCGGCACGATGCGGGCCAGGATGCGCGTGTAACCGCGCTGCAGCCAGCGCACGAGCGGTGACTCGCTGTCCCTGAGCGGCGCCCTGGACAAGAGCATGAGACCGAGAGCCGGCGTGAGCGTGAGCGCCACCGCCATGGAAGCAAGCAGGGCCAGGGCGTAGGACATCGCCAGCGGCCGGAAGAACGCGCCCGACAGTCCTTCGAGGAAGAACACGGGCAGGAGCGCCAGCACTTCGATCAACGTGGCATAGACGATGGCATGCCGCACTTCGAGCGAAGCCTCGAGGATGACACGCGCCACCGACTTGTGCCCGCCCGCCTTGCGATGCTCGCGCAGGCGCCGGACCACGTTCTCGATGTCGATGATCGCATCGTCCACGATATCGCCGAGCGCGATGACGAACCCGGCCAGAATCATCGTGTTGATCGTCGTGCCGCGCAGGTGCAGGACGATCATGGCGGCCATGAGCGACACCGGCATGGCGACACAGCTGATCAGGGCGATGCGCCATTCGTAGAGGAACGCGGCGAGCACGAGCACCAGCAACACGCAGCCGATGAGGAGCGACGTGCTCAGGTTCTTGATCGACATCTCGACGAAGGTCGCCGGACGGAAGATCTGGGCGTCGATGTTGATCTCCGGGAGACCCGGACTCAACGCAGCCAGTGCCTCGTCGACGCCCTTGGTCACCTGCAGGGTGTTGGCCCACGGGAACTTCTCGACGATGAGCAGCAGGCCTGGGCCGCCGTTGATGACGGCATCGCCGACGAGCGGCTGGTGACCCTCGACGAGCTTCGCCACGTCGCTCAAGCGCAACGGTTTGCCGTCGCGTTCACCGATCGTGACTTCGCCGAGCCCGGCGGGATCGACGATGGGCAGGACGTGACGTACGCCGAAGCGCTGATTCGGCGTGTCGATGAAACCACCGGTGCCGATCAATGCGCCGTCGGAATGCGACATGAGCCCGGCTTCCAAGGCGTCGGAGGTCGCGTCCATCACTTCCTCGACGGTCACCCCGTTCTCGCGCAGTCGCGCCGGCTCCACCTGCACTTGCAGCATCTGGATGCGCTCGCCCCAGATGGCCACGTTCGCCACACCCGGCACGGCCAGCAGCCGCGGCCGGATCGTCCAGTAGGCGATCATCGACTGGTCGATGACGGAGAGCTTCTCCGAGTTGAGTCCGATCTTCATGAAGCGAGCCGTGGCAGACAGCGGCTGCAGCATGACGGGAGGACCGACGTCGGTCGGAATCACACCGATCACGAGCGCCATCCCCTCCTGCACCTTCTGCCGTGCCTCCATCGGGTCGGCCTGGCGATCGAAGATCAGTTTGACCGACGACAGGTCGGTGACCGACTTGGAACGCAAGATGTCGACATGCGGAATGCCGGCGAGCGCCTGCTCGATCGGAATGGTGACCAAGGCTTCCACCTCGGCCGGGGACAGACCGAGGCAAGGCGTCTGGATCTCGACGATCGGCGGCGCGAACTCGGGGAAGACGTCGACGCGCATGTTGCGCATCTGGTCCATCCCGACGAGCACCAGCGCTGCGGCGATCGCGAGCACGATGAAGCGATACTTCAGGCTCGATCCAACGATCAAGCGCAGCATGGTCGATACCTCCTACGGCCTCAGTGGCCGTACTTGTGCTCGGCGCCCATCAGCTCGGCGGCACCGACCATGACGACTGCGGTTCCGGCCGGCGGACCTTCCGCCAGGACGACCCGATCCCCGTCGATGTTCTCGACGGTGATGGGAGAACGAACGAAGACGAGGGGCTCCGGATTGGTGAACGTCCAGGTCGCACCCTTCTTGTCGTACATGATCGCGCCGTAGGGGACGACCTTTCGCGTCACGTCGCCGCCGGCCCGAGTCACGGTTTCTTCGCGGATCTGGACGGTCTCGATGCCGATGCGTTCGGCGGCGCGTTCCGTCAACCGGACTTTCATGATCCCCTTCTCGCCGCTCTCCTCGAGGGTCGCGGGGGGAGTGTATTGAACGGCCTTCTCTTCTTGGCAGCCCAGGAGCGTCCAAGCAGCCACGATCAGTGCAGCCATCGTGCAATGGACTCGACTCATGACGATTCCTCCATTAGCGGGTCGCAGGACATAGGTTTCAGACGGCGACTTGCCGACCTTCTTCGAGATCGACGTCGACTGATTCATCGATCTTGGCGTCAGATCCCAAGCGCGCGTACAGCGCCGGGACGACACACAGGGCGTACAGCGTCGAGGTGACCATCCCCCCGAGAATCACGAGCGCCATCGGGCCCAGGATTTCGTGCCCGGGTGCCGTCGCGAACACGACGAACGGCAGAACGGCCGCGGCCGTGACGATCGCCGCCGTCCAGATCGCTGCGGCGCGATCGCGCACGCCGCGGCGCACGAGCTCGCTGCCGAAGGCCATGCCCTCGTCGTGGCGCAGCTCGCGGTAGCAGTGGACCAACGCGACGCATTGCCGCGCCGCGAGACCGAGGACGGTGAGGAAGCCCGCGAGCGAACCGAGCGCCAAGGTGCCGCCACCGACGGCCGCCGCGATGACTCCTCCGGCCAGCGCCATCGGCAAAGTCAGCACGACAGCGGACGCCAGGCGCCAGCTGCCGAATGCGGCTTGCAGAACCAACCAGGCCCCGATTCCTGCAGCCACCGCGGCCACCAGGATGCGAGTGCGGGCAGCGCGTTGGCGTGCGAAGTCACCCTGCAACTCGGCGCGGTATTCGAGCGGGAACTTCGTGCTTTGAATGAGGCTGCGCACATCCGCGGCCACGGCTTCGGCGCTCCGACCGTGCACGTCGGCGGCGACATCGACACGGCGCGCGACGTTCTCGCGCCGGATGACGTTGGGAGCCGAGACGACGCGAATCGATGCGATGTCGCCCAGACGCACGTGTGAACCGCCGGGTGTGTCGATGAGGAGGTCGTGGATTCCGTCAACGCTGTGACGGATCTGAGGCACGCCCCAGACGACGACCTCGAACATCTTCTGTTCCTCGAAGAGGTTCCCGACCTCGATTCCGGCAAGCAGGGTCGCCGCGGCGCGGCGGACATCGCCCGGTTTGATCCCATGCTTCTCGGCCGCGGCGAGGTTGACCTCGATTTCGACGACCGGCTCTTGGGGCTCGAGCTCGGTGTGCGGATCGACGACGCCCTCGATCCCGGCGAGCGCGTGCTTCATCTTCTCGGCTTCGCTCTGCAGCAGGTTCAGGTCCTGGCCATAGAGCGCCACGACGATCGGTTCATCGACGCCGGACAAGGCTTCGCCGAATCGCGAGCGCATGTAGGTCATGACGTCGGCATCGAGCCCTGGGTAGCCATGCACCACGCTTTCGACCGTCGCGACCGTCTGGGCGTAGTCGGCCTTGGGATCGAGGTTCACCCAGATCTCGCTCGAATTGACGCCGACGACTTGATCCGAAAGGATGGCGCGACCGACGTGAGCGCCGACGTGACGCACACCGGGCAGGCCGCGCAGCTCGTGACTGACGCGATCGATGATGCGATTCATCGCCTGGCGGGAGGTGCCCGGTTCGGCATCCCACTGGATCAACAGATCCGGTTCCTTGAACGTCGGCATGGGCCTGACGCGAATGGTGGGCAGCAGGGCGATGCCCGCCACCGCGGCGACGACGGCGAGCGCGAACGCGGCGCGCGGTGTGGCCGAGCGCCCTGGGGAGTTCAGGCCATAGCGGCTCTGTACCCAGCCGCTGAACCCCGACTCGCGGCGCCCGACCGGCAACCGCTGCATGAGAATGAGGGCCAGCGCCGGAGTCACGGTCATGGCGACTACCATGGAGGCGAGTACGGCCAGCCCGTACGACACGGCCATGGGTTTGATGAGCTCTCCCGGCACTCCGGTCATGAAGAACACCGGCACCGCAGCCAGCAGCACGAGCGCCGTCGCGAACATCATGGAGCCGCGCATCGCGAACGCGGCCTCGAGAATGGTGCGCGCCGTCGACCGTCCGCTGCCCTTGCGCAAGCGGCGCAGGAAGTTGTCGGACTCGACGATCCCATCGTCGATGAGGACGCCGAGCGCGATCACGAGGCCCGCGAGCACCATCGCGTTGATCGTGGCGCCGGAGGCGTAGATCACGAGCACCGCGGCCATCAACGACACGGGGATCGTGAGAACTCCGACGAGAGCGGCGCGCCAATCACGGAACAGGGCCAGGAGCGCCACGGTGACGAGCACCAAGGCGACGAGCAACGACTTCGCCACGTTGCCGATGGCGCCGCGGATGTAGTTGGCCGGGCGGTACACGTCCGAGTCGATCTCGACTCCGGCAAGGCCGGGCGCGAGCGCGTCGAGCGCTTCTTGAATTTCATCGGTGACTTCGAGCGTGTTGACCCCTGGTAGCTTTTCGATGACGAGCAGGAGCCCCGGGCCATGACCGTTCATCGCGTCGCCGATGAGCGGCTGATGGTCTTCGACGACGGTAGCCACCTCTTCGAGTCGCATGCCCGCGTCTTCGACCGGGACCTTGGCCAAGTCGGCTGCGGTGGAAATGGGCAGCACGTGGCGGACTCCGAGTCGTTGGTTCGGCGTCTCGACGAAGCCGCCGGTGCCGGCGACAGAGGACTCCAGGAAGGTCAAGGGGGAGAACCAGAGCGCATTGCCGGTCGTCTTGATGACCTGCAGCAACGAAACGTTCTTCTCCGCCAGCCGCTCCGGATCGACCTGCACCTGCAGTTGGCGTTCGCGCTGGCCCCAGATGGCAACGTTGGCGACGCCTGGCACGCCGAGGAGGCGCGGCCGAATCGTCCAGCGTGCCAGCACCGACATCTCGATCAGGGACAGCTTCTCGGACGACAGGCCGACCATCATCACGCGGTTGCTGAACGACAGCGGCTGGAGCATTTGCGGCGGCCTCGACACGTTCGGCAAAGCGTGCGCTTGCGTCAAGCGCTCCTGCACCATCTGGCGTGCGTCCATGAGGGGGGTCCCTTGCTTGAACGTGAGCTCGATCGAGGACAAGCCGGGAACCGATTCGGAACGCATCGTCTCGACCCATGCGGTTCCTGCGAGCAAGTCTGCTTCGATGGGAACCGTGATCAATTGCTCGACCTCGGCCGCGGAAAGGCCGAGAGCTTCGGTTTGGACCTGCACGATAGGTGGCAAGACCTCGGGGAAGACATCGACTGGCATGTCATCCAGTCGCGCGACACCGACCGCCATGACGACGGCCGCGATCGCAATCACCAATGGTCGAAAACGCAAACTCGACTCGACAATGGAGCGGATCATTGCTGGCGACCTCCGGCCGGGGAGTTCAAGCCATAATCTGGCCCCGAATGACCCAGGTCAGACGACCCGACTCATTCGGTAACTCCACGACGACGATGTTGTGAGCACTGCGACGCAGCGCGCCTCCAGGCCACAATTGGGCCCGATACAGGCTCGGCATCTGGGGGGCATCCGAGACTCGTCCGATCAACACGACAAGTAACAGGACTGTACCAAGGTCTCGAGAAATACTTCAAGCCATTTCTTCACTCATGCGCTGAATATCTTGTAAATAGGCTGAATATGGCGCTTCAATCGCGGGCTCAGGGTGCTGACACTCGTCGCAGAGCCTTCATCCAATTCTTATTGTGAGAATTCACCCACATTGGTTGGGGGCTCGAGCGAACAGCGAGAATTGGCGGCGGTGAACAACAGGAAGGCGACTGAAAGTGAATGGTCCGCCGTCCAGCATGGCGGCGGACCATTCAGTCGAGCATTGCGCGACGCGGACTAATCCTCTTCCTCGTCCGTCTTCTCCTCTTCGAGGACGATCTTGCCTTCGAGGTCGAGCTGCACGGACCACAGCTCCTTCTTCGACGTGACGAGCAGGACCTCGTAGAAGGTAAGCTTCTCCTCTTTGCCGCTCACCTCGATGACCTCCTCGACGAGCCGGTACCTCGATTTCGGGTACTTGGCCTCGACCGTCTTGCCGACGACCGCTGGCAGGTCCTTGCGGCCGATCTGCTTTTCGATCAGCGTGATCGCACCTTCGGGAGTGACGGTCACGTCGATGGTGTTCTGCACCTCATCCTCGAGGCTGATCTCGTAGATCTCCTTGCCGTCCGGTGTCTTTTCTTTGGCGGCGCCGGCGACCTTGACCTCGGGGAACCGAGCCTTGATCGTCTCCATGACGACTTGTGGCACGTCGCCGACCTCGACATCTCCGGCCTCTGCGCCCGTGATGAGGAAGGCAAGCACGCTGGCCATCCCGAACCAAGAAGTGAGTCTTCGCATCTGTCTTCGTCCTCCATTTTCAAGCTGCGAGCCCCGCGGACCCGGTCGCACCATTCAGTATGTTCAACCAACCAGAAGCGGTCAGAGCACCAGGGGCGTCACGGCGTCGATTCTCGAGTCGAGACTCGTGGCGCAATCTCCGGGGATCCTGCCAAGCCTAGCAACGAACTCGACCCGTTCTCAAATCGCCGCAACGACGCAGCACGAGGTGGGGAATTTGGCCCATGCTCGAGCGCGCGACTCGACACCAAGACGCGCTGCTCAGGGCGTGAATTCACGTTCGCCGAGGAGCTGGAAGCCTTCTGGATCCGCCGGGTCGTTCCAGCGATACGCCGACACGCGGTACGTCGTCCCGATGTAAAGCGGCTGCGCCGGTTCCAGGTTCTCGGACCCTGGTGGGTGAATCCCATAGACGATCGGTGGTACCCAGTTGTTCGTGTGCTCGAGTGTTTCCGTACCCCAACGTTCCTCGACGACCTCCTCGACGATGAGACGCGCGATCTTGCACTCCGGCATCCAAGTGAAGGTGGGGATCGTGTCCCCGCTCACGAAGATCGTGATCGAGTCCGTGCACTCGGGAATCGGCTTGGGAGGAGGCTCGAGCGTGGTGTTGGTGGCGCAACTGCCGGCAAAGCATGCGCCCGCCAGCAAGACGCAGGCTGACAGCGCGCGCAGCGGTCTCATCCGATGCCCTCCCAACGAGCGTGTGATTCGACTGAGGACGAGCAAGCTGGGGGCGCATGCCGATGACTCCATCATCGAGGATCGGTCGAAACTACTTCAAGAGGACTGCCTTCTCCGGGGATGCCACCATCCGGCCGTTGACCAACATGCTGTAGAAGTAGGCACCGGATGCCACTGGCCGTCCCGTCTCGTCCAGCCCATCGAAAATCGCAGCGTGCCTTCCCGCACCCAGGGTCCCGAGCGCGAGCTTGCGCACGAGGTGCCCCCGGACATCGCGGATGTCGATCTCGACCATCGCGGTTTCTCCGACTTGGAAGGGGATCGTCGTCCTCGGGTTGAATGGATTGGGTCGTGCCAGCTCGAGCACGTGCAGGGGTGCGCGAGGGAGTGGGTCGCCGACGTCGGTCGGTACGCCACCTTCGAGGAAGACCTCGTAGACACCACCGCGGTCCAACCCGCCATCGTCATCGAAGCTCGCGCCGATGACGAGCACTTGCGCCGACGGTCCAGCTCCGTCCAGGTCGCCGAGCGCGGCCACACAAGTGCCGAATTCATCCCCATCGTCGAGCGTGCCGCTGAAGTTGCTGGCCGTGTCGCTGATCTTGAGCTGCGAGAGAGTACTGCCGGTGCTGTCGAGGAAGAGCACGTACGTCGCTCCGCGGCCGGAGCCGCCATCGTCGTCCCCGATCGTGCCCACGGCGAGCGCCGCGACGGCGGGGCCCGGACCATCCAAGTCGCCCAAGCCGGCGACGGAGCCGCCGAACTCGTCGAGGTTGTCGAGGGTTACCGCGCTTATCGTGAAGTTGCCTTGCGTCGAGCTGATCTTCTGATGCGAGAGAATCGTGCCGGCGCTGCTCAGGAAGATCACGTAGACCGCGCCGCGGTCCGCTCCGCCGTCGTCATCCCCGATCGCGCCGACGGCCAATGTCGCGACGCTCGGTCCTGCGCCGTCCAAGTCCCCGAGCGTGCCGATCGAGCTGCCGAACTCGTCGGCGTTCTCGAGCACGGCGCTGAAATTCCCCGCCGTGTCGCTGATCTTTTGATGGGAGAGAACGCTGCCCGCGCTGTTCAGGAACAGGATATACACGGCGCCGCGGCTCAAGCCGCCATCGTCGTCGCCGGCGGTGGCGACCGCCACTGCGCCCGCGCTCGGTCCCGCGCCATCGAGGTCGCCCAAGCCCACGACACCGCCCCCGAACTCGTCGCCACTGCGCATGACCGCAGTGAAGTTGCCGGCGGTGTCGCTGATCTTCTGGTGCGAGAGAATGCCCCCGGCGCTGTCCAGGAACAGGATATACACCGCGCCGCGATTCGTCCCGCCGTCGTCATCGCCTGCCGTTCCCACGGCCAGCGCCAGGACGCTCGGTCCGGCGCCGTCGAGATCGCCCAGGCTCGCCACGGAGCTGCCGAACTCGTCGGCGATGTCGATGACCGCGGTGAAGTTGCCGGCAGTGTCGCTGATCTTCGTGTACGAGAGCACGCTTCCCGCCGCGTTCAAGAACAGGATGTAGACGCAGCCTTTATTGCCGCCGCCGTCGTCGTCGCCGATCGTGCCGACGGCCAGGGCCGCCACGCTCGGTCCGGCGCCATCGAGGTCGCCCAGGCTGGCGACCGCACCGCCGAATTCATCGGCGTCGGCGATATCCGCGGTGAAATTCCCCAGGGTGTTGCTGATCTTCTGCTGCGACATGACGCTTCCTGGCTGTGACCAGGCCGTGCCGGACGAGGTCAGAGCTGCAAGGATGCCAATGGCGAGCGAAATCCCGAAACTAGAAGCTCTGGAACGCATGCGAACCTCGCATCGCAATAGCTCGAAGTGGTCTGGGGGCTTGCAGAGACTAACAATCCTGGCCCCAACCGTCAACATCACGACAGCAACGACGACAGCAATTCGTTCATGCTTCGAATCAGTTTTCGCGGCGAAGCGGACAATATCGGCAAGCAGGCGGCACGAGCGCGCCACCATCCTTTCCAAGCCAGGCATGGTCTTGAAGAAATGTTTTGCGGAAAATCACCCGATTGTCGTGATTCGAATCGCGTGTCGTGCGACAATCCGAGGGCAGGTGTTTCCCATTGACCAAATCCTCGCGGGTTCGGTAGTCTTCATCCCGCGCCCCCATGACAACCAGCTGTTTGGCGGTCCGACGACGACTCCACGAGGCCATCGGGATTCCCCGTGGCTTCACGGAAGGTTCGGATCACGCCAAGGTCGAGCGATGGAGGCAGGTAATGACCAGTCGGTATCGGGGACGCAATTCCGCATGCGCGCTCACCGCACTTTCCCTTCTGACCGTGGTGGGTTGCGACCCCGACTTTCCAGCACCGCCGCCATCCCCCGGCCTCGTGGAGTGCGGGGCAACCAACGTCATGAATCATAGGAACTTTTCCTTCCCGACCCAGATCGACAACAAGTGGCTCCCCCTGGTTCCGGGGACGGTCTTCATCTTCGACGGGGTTTCGAACCGCGGCGGCGGGGTCCTGCCGCATCGCGTGGTGTTCACCGTCACCGATCTGACCAAAGTGATCAACGGTGTGCGCGCCGTGACGCTCTGGGACCGGGACTACAACAATGGGGTGCTGCAGGAGGCGGAGCTGACGTGGTTCGCCCAGGATGACGACGGCAACGTGTGGAACCTGGGTGAGTACCCCGAGGAGTACCAGGGCGGCGTCTTCGTCGGTGCGCCGGACGTTTGGATCGCGGGATTGAATGAGGCAGACGCGGGGATCAACGTGCCGGGAGATCTGCCGCTGGGGACTCAGTTTCTCCAGGGTTGGGTGCCCGAAATCAACTTCCTGGACTGCGGCATGGTGTACCAAACGGGCGTGAGCACCTGCGTTCCCTACAACTGCTTCGAGGGCGTGCTGGAAATCGACGAGTGGAGCCCACTCGAGCCGGGCAGCGGTCACCAGCGCAAGTACTACGGCCCCGGTGTGGGCGTCGTGCAGGTCGGAGCTGTGGACGATCCCGAAGGCGAGATCCTGGTCCTCGTGAGCGTCTTGCATTTGAGCCCCTCGGAGTTGCGCGAAGCTCGCGAGGAGGCGCTGAAGCTGGAGGCGCGTGCCTACCAGGTCAGCCCAGTCTACATGCGCACCAAACCAATGGAATGAGCACAAGAAAGAGGGGAAGATGACACCGTTCGTCTTGCAAACCGTCGGCGCACTTTGCACGGGGACACTGCTGCTGTTCGCCAGCGGAGGGGACTCCGGCTCCGGGGCTGCCGCGTCAAAGGAGAAGAAGGCCGACATCGGCATCGATGCCGCCAAGCTCTCGCGCGTCGTCGACAACCCGTACGTCAACTTCGCGTCGATCCGGCGCGCGGTGTACGAAGGAGAGGAGGTCGAGGACGGTCAAACGGTCAAGGTTCGGGTCGAGGCCGTCGTGCGCGACACTCCCGCGACGGTCGCCGGTGTCGAGGTCACGGTCGTCGAGGTCTCCGACTACGACGATGGGGAGCTGGTCGAGAAGACCGAAGACTACTACGCGCAGCACGAGTCGGGCGTCGTCTATTACCTCGGCGAACGTGTCGACGACTTTGAAGACGGCAAGGTCGTCGGACACGGCGGCCAGTGGGTCGCCGGCGAGAACGGCGGCCAGGTCGGCTTGTTCATGCCCGTGGCCCCCAAGGTCGGCGACGTCTTCGAGCAGGAGCGCACGCCAGGTGTGGCGATGGACCGCTCCACGGTCCTTTCCACCGGCAAAACGGTCACGGTGCCGGCAGGCACATTCACCGACTGCATGGAAGTCGAAGACTACGATCCCGTCGGCAAGACCACCCAGCGTAAGGTCTACTGCCGGGAAGTCGGATTGGTGCGCGAGATACTCGGAGAAGGACAAACGATCGACCTGATCGAGATCGAGATGCGTAAGTGAAACGCACTCGAAGCGAACTCCAGCACTCCAGGAGGGTGGTGTCTGTGAAGGCCACAATTCTCGGGATCCTCGGCGCTGCTCTCTTGGTGGGGACAAGCGCGGCACAGGAAAAACGCGCACCACTCGACACCGAGGGCTTGCCGGCCTACTTGCGCGACCGCGGCCAGGGGACCTCGCTGTCGCAGTTCGCCAGCTACGTGCAGAAACGGGAACTGATCATCTACCCGTTCTACGAGTACTATCACGATTCCGACTACGAATACTCGCCGAACGAGCTCGGGCAAGCTTTGGATCAAGACTTCCGCGGCTCCTACAAGGCGAATGAGGTGCTTCTCTTCCTCGCCTACGGTGTGACCGAGCGGCTGGCGATCGAACTCGAGGCCGCCTACATCGATGCGGAATTGGAGAAGAGCAACGAAGACCCCACGAGCCTGCCGGCCAAAATCAGCGAGTCCGGGGTCGGCGACGTGGAGGGTCAGATCCGCTACCGCTGGGCGCTGGAAACGCCTTCCCGCCCCGAGATCTTCAGCTACTTCGAGACGGTCGGGCCGACCCAGGACGAAGGCTCGTTGATCGGCACCACCGATTGGGAGTTCAAGCTCGGATTCGGCGTCATGCGCGGCTACTCGTGGGGCACGGTGACCGGTCGCGGCGCGGTCGAGTATGATCTTGCCGAGGATGCCGGTGCTCTCGGGGAGCTTGCGGTCGAGTACGTGCGGCGTCTTTCCGCCAAGTGGCGAGTCTATGGAGGCTTCGAGGGCACTCAAGACGAAGTCTCGGTGATCACGGAAGCGCAGTGGCATTTCGTCCCGCGCGGTTGTTTGAAGATGAACAGCGGCTTCGGCCTGACGTCGAAGGCGACCGACTGGGCACCTGAAGTTGGAGTGATGTTGAGCTTGTAACCACGGCCGGAGGGACCGCGAGTCCCTCGCCGGTCGGAGGAACGGGTTCAATTGCTCTGGCGACATGGTTTTGCATTCCGACGCCTGGCGGCGAGCGCGGGGCTTGCCGGCATGCGCTCGTCGCAGAGGTCCGCCGGGCCTGCCGGCCCTTTGGCGGCGGCCGTTCTGTGCGCGTCGCTGCCTGTCGCGCCCTCTGCAGCGCAGACGCCCCCGAACTTCAAAGTCGCCTTCATCGCCGACCAAAGCTTCGAACCCGCTGCGCGCGCTGTCGCCTCTCTCATCCTGAGCGAGGGGGCCCATGCCGTCGTCCACTCGGGCGACTTCGACTACGAAGACAACCCCGCGGCCTGGGAGGACAGCCTCAACGTCTGGTTCGGCGTCGATTTTCCCTATTTCGCCAGCGTCGGCAATCACGACGACTTCAGGCTCCGCGGGCCTGGCGGCTATCAAGAATTCCTGCAGGCGCGCTTGAACCGCTTAGGGATCGCGTGGAGCGGTGATCTCGCGGTCAATTCACATCTGATCTATGGGGGCGTGCTGTTCGTGCTCACCGGCCCCGATGTCGAAGGCAGCGGACACGATCTCTACATCCGCGACGTCCTGGCGCGCAGTCTGCCGATTTGGCGCGTCTGCAGCTGGCACAAGAACATGCGCCTGATGCAAGTCGGCGGCAAGTCCGACGAGACCGGCTGGGGCGTGTACGAGGAGTCCCGTCTCGGGGGCGCCATCATCGCCACTGCGCACGAGCACTCGTACAGTCGCACGCATCTCTTGAGCAGCATGATGAATCAAGTGGTGGCGGACACTTCCGACACCCTGCACATCACGCGCGACGATCCCGCGACCGCGCCGGACGAGGGCAGGAGCTTCGTTTTCGTCTCCGGGCTCGGCGGTCAGAGCATCCGCGCTCAGACCCTGAGTGGCCCGTGGTGGGCCAGCATCTACACGTCGACGCAGAATGCCAACTTCGGCGCCCTGTTCGCTGTCTTCCACGCCGGGGGCGATCCGCGCCTGGCGCATTTCTACTTCAAGTCCATCGACGGATTGGTCGTCGACGATTTCTACGTCCGGACGGACATCGACCTGCAGACTTCCGATGCCGGCGCCGGGGGACCGGATCTCCTGGAGGCCAAGGTCGCGTCGGGCAACCCCGTCGGCGGGGAATGGGTGGTCGAATTCGTCCTGGCCCAGCCGGCGAATGTGAGCGTCGCGGTGTACGACGTGCGCGGCAAGCTCGTGCAGGCGGCACGTCACGAAGCGCGCGAGGCCGGCTTGCAGCGTTGGGTCTGCTCGGCATGGGAGGGCGGGCGACGCATGCCGAGCGGCGTGTACTTCGTGCATTTGTCGACCGCGGTCACCGCACAGTCGATTCGAATCGTCCTCGTCGACGAATGATCGAGCCCTCCCCGCGACTTGGCGGGAGCTCGCTCGGGGCGGGTCACCCCTCGGACACGTGCCGTTTCGATTCCGTGAGCAGGGCTTTGTTCGGGTCCGCCGCTTTCAACGCGGGGTCTTGCGCGCGAGTTCGGTCTTGGTGATGACGACCTCGTCGACCTTGCGGCCGCCCTGGCTCTCCACGGTGCGGATGGTGCAGGTCGCATCCTCGATGAAGACCTGGGTCCACAGCAGGACCTCGTCGCGGAAGAAGGCCGTGGGCCCGCAGAGGCTCGTGGGATCGTTCTCCTTCACCTTGCCGCCGGCGCCCGACACGATGTAGATCGTGCCTTTTGGATCCTTGTAACGCGGGTCTTGCTCGGCGTCGACCACGGCACCCTGGTAGATGGGATACAGGCGCTCGTAGGTGTGGGCGTGCCCGGTGAACACGACGTCGACACGATAACGATCGAACAGCGGCAGAAAATTGTCGATCACCGCGTCGTTGTTCTCCTTGTACGTGCAAGTGATTCCCGGGTGGTGGTAGTAGACGAAGATCCAGTCCGCATTGCGGTTCGCTTCCAGGTCCTGCTCGAGCCATCGGACTTGGTTGTCCCGGTCGTACACATCGCCGTCGTTGGTATCGAGCGCGATGAAGTGCGCATTGGCGTAGTCGAAGGAATAGTAGTGCTCGTTGTGCGGCAGGTACCACTCGCGCTCCCAGTTGTCCTGCGGCGCGCTCTTCCAGTCGTGATTGCCGAGCGCCGGCCACACGGGAATCGAGCACAGGACCTCCATCCAGGGCCGCATCAAGCGCCGATCGTAATCGGCCGAGCTGCCGCGGCCGTAGACGATGTCACCGCAGAGAACCCCGAACTGCGGGCGCGGATCCGCGGCGACGATCGACTCGGCAGTGCGCCGCTGTCGTCCCTTCGTGTCGCCGACGTCGGCGGTGACGAAGAAGTTGAAGCTGCGGTCGGCGGGACCGGCGTCGGTCTCGAACGTGTACAGCGGTCCCTGTGCCAGGACGCGTTCGCCGGCGCGGACGCGGTAGTGATAGCGCGTGCCCGGCATCAAGCCACGCAGCACCGCCACGCGGCGGTCGCCGTCCGAGGTCGCCACGGCCGTCCGGCCGTAATCCGTGGTGACGCCATAGTCCACCGCAGGCTCGCCACGGGCCGAGGCCACCCACACGACCAGGGTCGAGTCCTGTGCCATCCCCTGCAGGTATGGCGCGCGCATGTACCCGGGCGCGATTTCCGCCATGCGTGGCGAGCGCTTGCCATCGTCGTCGTCGTCATCATCGTCATCGGACCGCCCCGAGCCACCGGTCAGGAGCGCGATCGACACGGACAAGAACGCGATCAGTGCGCTCGTGATCCAGCCTCTCACGGCCCTTGCGGATTCCAAGCCGCCCCCCCGGTCCCCACCAAGGTCGCCACGGCTGGGGACAAGACGTA
>Ga0075421_100003685_pt1 | contig 18379 bp, 16 predicted proteins | sample SoiMetdeltSBSDD5_FD_75292 | JGI IMG/M metagenome (GOLD analysis project Ga0075421, IMG submission 75292) | Bulk soil microbial communities from a Populus tree surrounding site in Tennessee, USA - Soil MetaG P. deltoides SBSDD5 | ecosystem: Environmental > Terrestrial > Soil > Tree plantation...
GGGTGCCGGCGGGGTTCACGATCACCACCGAGGCGTGCGTGGCGTACATGGAGGCCGGGGGCGAGCTTCCGGACGGCCTCGAGGAGCAGGTGGCCGAGGCGCTCGGCCGGCTCGAGGAGCGAGCGGGCAAGCGGCTCGGCGACCCTGACGATCCGCTGCTCGTGTCGGTGCGCAGCGGGGCACGCGAGTCGATGCCGGGCATGCTCGACACGGTCCTCAACCTGGGACTGAACGACGAGTCGGTGGTCGGGCTCGGCGGCGACCGCTTCGCGTGGGACTCCTACCGGCGCTTCGTGCAGATGTTCGGCAACGTGTGCCTGGGAATCCCCGGCGATCGCTTCGAGGAGCTGATCGAGGAGCGCAAGCGCGAGGCCGGGGTGAGCGAGGACACCGAGCTCGACACGGACGACCTGCGCGCGCTGACGGACGCCTTCAAGGACGCCTACGACGAGGAGTTCCCCCAGGACCCGCGCGAGCAGCTCGACAAGGCGATCCGCGCGGTGTTCGACTCCTGGACGGGCGCGCGCGCCGTCGAGTACCGGCGCATCAACCGCATCCCCGACGACTGGGGAACGGCGGTCAACGTCCAGCAAATGGTGTTCGGCAACCGCGGCGAGAAGTCGTGCAGCGGCGTGGCGTTCTCGCGCGACGAGGTGACCGGCGAGCCCGAGCCGAGCGGCGACTTCCTGGTCAACGCCCAGGGCGAGGACGTGGTCTCGGGCGTGCGGACCCCGAAGGACATCGCCGAGATGAAGGAGCTGATGCCGGACGCGCACGCGGAGCTGATGGAGATCCTGCGCACGCTCGAGGCGCACTACCGCGACATGCAGGACACGGAGTTCACCGTCGAGGACGGGCAGCTCTACATGCTCCAGACCCGCGACGCCAAGCGGCCCGCGCAGGCGGCTGTGCGCTTTGCGGTGGACGCGGTTGAGGAGGGGCTGCTCGAGCGCGCAGAGGCGATCGCCACCATCGATGCCGCGCGGCTCGACGCACTGCTCCACCCGTCGTTCGCCCGCAACGCGCGTTACGAGACGCTGACCACCGGTTTGGCCGCCTCGCCGGGAGCCGCGAAGGGCGAGATCGTGTTCACCGCCCCGGACGCCGTGGCCGCGGCGGCCGACGGGCGCAAGGTGATCCTCGTACGCCCGTTCACCGAGGCTGAGGACGTGGCGGGTTTCCATGCCGCCGAGGGCATCGTCACGAGCAGGGGCGGAAAGGCCAGCCACGCCGCCCTGGTCGCGCGCGGGATGGGCAAGCCGTGCGTGGCCGGAGCGGGCGAGCTCGAGATCGACCTGAACGCCAAGCGGGTGCGGGCCGGCGACACCGAGCTGTCCGAGGGCGACAGGATCGCGATCGACGGGAGTACCGGGGTGGTCACCGCCGACGACGTGGAGCTCGAGGAAGTGGAGATGAGCGAGGACTTCAAGACGGTCCTCGCCTGGGCGGACGAGCTCCGCAGCCTCGGCGTACGCGCCAACGCGGACACCCCCGAGGACGCGTCGAAGGCGCGCGAGTTCGGCGCCGAGGGGGTGGGCCTCTGCCGCAGCGAGCACATCTTCCTGGGCACCGAGAACCAGCAGCGGATGCAGGACATGATCATGGCCGAGGACGACGACGAGCGCGGCGCGGCCCTCGACGACCTGCTCGCGCTCCAGCAGGAGCACTTCACCGGGCTGCTCGACGCCATGCAGGGCCTGCCCGTGACCATCCGCCTGCTCGACCCGCCGCTCCACGAGTTCATCCCGAACGCGGAGCAGCTTGCGCAGGAGGTAGAGCGAGCGCGCATCGAGGAGAGCGACGACCTCGAGGAGCTCGAGCACACGCTCGACCGGGTGCACGTGCTGGCGGAGACCAACCCGATGCTCGGCACGCGTGGCGTGCGGCTCGGCGTGCTCCACCCGGAGATCTACGAGATGCAGATGCGCGCAATCGTGCGCGCCGCCCGCGCCGTGCTCGAGGCGAAAGGCAGCTCGCCGTTGCTCGAGGTGATGGTCCCGCTAGTGACCTACGAGCACGAGCTGGAGCTGATGCGGGGGCTGCTCGAGCGGGTGGCCGGGGAGGAGGACGCCTCGACGCTCGACCTGTCGATCGGCACGATGATCGAGCTGCCGCGCGCCTGCTTCGTGGCCGACCGCATCGCGCGCCAGGCGGACTTCTTCTCGTTCGGGACAAACGACCTGACCCAGACCGCGCTCGGCTTCTCCCGCGACGACGTGGGCGGGATGCTCGCGCGCTACCTCGACCTGAAGATCGTCGACCGCAACCCGTTCGAGACGATGGACGCGCCCGGCGTGGGCTGGCTCGTGCGGCTCGCCGCGTGGACGGGGCGCGAGGCAAAGCCCGACCTCAAGCTCGGGATCTGCGGCGAGCACGGAGGCGACCCGGACTCGATCGAGCTCTTCCAGAAGGCCGGGCTCGACTACGTGAGCTGCTCGCCCTACCGCGTGCCGATCGCGCGGGTGGCGGCCGCCCAGAGCGCCATCAGGGCGTCCTCGAGCCCCTGATCCCCGCCCCCGGCGAGCGACTCGAAGTAACAGGTGGTCGACGCGAGCGGCACACCCGCCTCGGCCGCCACCGCACGCTCCCGGCTCGTGCCCGTCTCGGCGTGTTCCCGCAGAACCGGGGCGACGATATCCCGGTTGGCGAGCAGCTCCGCATCGGGCTGAGAGCGCGCCTCGAGCCGGGTCAGATGGCCCCGCTCACGGTGTCCTGGCGCCAGAAGGGCGAGCGCGTCGTCCTGGTCGAGCACGGCGCGGCACGCTGCCGGTGCCGTAGGTTCGCCCCCCGGCCCGTCATAATCGAGGGCCGCATGGCCCCCCAGCTAGCTCGGACCTCGTTCAGAGAGCGGGTCGAGCGGCTCGAGCGCGAGTCGCTGTCCCAGCTCGCGACGCCGTCGTACCCGGCCCACAGGGACGAGCCTGAGCCGGATTCCGAGCATCGAACGCCGTTCGCACGCGACCGCGACCGCATCGTCCACTCCAAGGCGTTCCGGCGCCTCAAGCACAAGACACAGGTCTTCATCGCGCCCGAGGGCGACCACTACCGCACCCGCCTGACCCACACGCTCGAGGCCTGCGGGATCGCGCGCAACACCGCCCGCGCGCTCGGCCTCAACGAGGATCTGACCGAGGCGATCGCGCTGGGCCACGACCTCGGCCACCCTCCCTTCGGGCACATCGGGGAGGCGGTGCTCGACGAGTGCGTGCGCGAGCGCTGGGGGAGCGGGTTTCGGCACAACGAGCATTCACTTCGTGTGGTCGAGCGGATCGAGCGGCTCAACCTCACGCGTGAGGTGAGGGACGGGATCCTGCACCACACCGGGCCCGCGCCGCCGGCCACGCTGGAGGGCCGGATCGTGCGCGTAGTCGACCGGATCGCCTACATCAATCACGACATCGACGACGCGCTGCGCGCCGGCGTGCTGCGCTTCGAGGATCTCCCGAGCGCGGAGATCGAGCTGCTCGGCTCGACCGGCTCCGAGCGGATCGAGACGCTCGTGGTCGACCTGCTGCGCCGCTCGGAGGAGTCCGGGGACATCTCGCAGGGGGAGCAGGTGGGCGGCGCGATGCTGCGCCTGCGCGAGTTCATGTTCGAGCGCGTGTACCTGGCCCCCGACGCCCAGAGAGAGACGCCGCGGGTGGAGCGCATGCTGCGCGAGTTGTTCGAGCACTACTGCGAGGAGCCGCCGCCGCCCGTGGTGACCGGCGCGTCAGACCGCGAGCGCGTGGTTGACTGGCTGGCTGGGATGACCGACCGCTTTGCGATCCGTGCCTTCACCGCGCTATCGGTGCCGGAGGGCTTCTGAGCTATGGCCCTCTTCACGAAGGACACGATCGACCGCGTGAGGGACGCGGTCGACATGGTGCAGCTCGTGGGGGCAAAGACGGACCTGCGCCGCGTCGGCACGCGCTGGAGCGGGCTCTGCCCCTTCCACGACGAGCGCACGCCGTCGTTCTCGGTGAACCCCGAGCAGAAGCTCTACCACTGCTTCGGCTGCGGCGAGGGCGGCGACGCGATCCGCTTCGTGATGGAGACGGAGGCGCTCGACTTCCCGGCGGCGGTCGAGGCGCTCGCCGACCGCTACGGGGTGCAGGTCGAGCGTGAGGAGGACGACCCGCAGGCGGAGGAGCGCCGCCGGCGACGCGAGCGCTTGCACGCCCTGCTCGACCGCGCCGCGAGCTTCTACGCGGCCTACCTGTGGGAGTCGGAGGAGGCCGGCAGGGCACGCGAGTACCTGGCCTCGCGCGAGCTGTCGGAGGAGATCCTCCGCGAGTTCCGGGTCGGCTACTCACCGAGTGCCTGGGACCGGATGCTGCTCGGCGCGCGCCGGGGCGGCTTCTCAGAAGAGGAGCTGGCGGCGGCCGGCCTCGCGCAGCGGGGCCGCGGGGGCTCGCCGTACGACCGCTTCCGTGCGCGGATCATGTTCCCGCTCGCCGACGCGCGCGGCAAGGTGCTCGGTTTCGGCGCCCGCAAGCTGGGGGAGGGGCAGGGCCCGAAGTACCTCAACACCTCGGAGAACGACATCTACCGCAAGGGCCGGCAGCTGTTCGGCCTCGACCGGGCGAGGCAATTTGCGGCCAAGAGCGGTCGGATCGTGGTCGTGGAGGGTTATACGGACGTCTTGGCTCTCCATCAGGCTGGAATTCGCGAGGCGGTGGCAATCATGGGCACCGCGCTCACCGGTGATCAGATGCTCGAGATCGAGCGCGTGGCGCCGCGGCTGATGCTGGCCCTCGACGCGGATCGCTCAGGGCAGGAGGCGATGCTGCGGGCGGCGCGAATAGCAGAGGACCGTGGACTCGAGCTGCAGGTGGTCGACATGCCGGAAGGCACCGATCCGGCGGACTTCGTGACGTCAAATGGCGTGGCCGCCTTTGAGGAGCGCATGGAGCGTTCCGAAGGGATGATCGAGTTTCAGGTGCGTCGGGTACTTGCCGATGCAGACCTTGACACTCCCGCAGGCAGGGATCGAGCCTTAGAGGAGGCGCGGAAGTTGATCGAGGCCATACCGCAGGGGACAGCGACACGTGACGCGCTCGTCCGCCAGGTGGCGGACCGTCTCGACGTGCCCGCGGACTGGGTCACAAGAGCGCCCGCACCGCCGAAGCAAGCGCCGGCGCCCACCCTCGTCCCGGCCGCTCCTACGGCGGGCGAGGTGGCCCTGCGGGCCGAGCGCGAGTTCCTCATCCGCTGCCTGTCGAGCGGCCGGCTGGGGCGCGACTACCTGGCGCGGCCGGCGGACGAGCAGTTCGCCTCCGAGGCCACGCGCGGCGCGCGAGCGCACCTGGCGAGCCACTTCGAGGACCCGCTCACCGAGCTTCCCGAGAACGATCCCTTCACGGCCGCCGAGGTGACCCAGGTGGCCCACAAGGCGCAGGAGCGCCCGGCGAGCGACGAGAGCGTGCTCCGAAGCAGCCTGCTCCAGCTCGAGCAGCGGCGCCTCAAGCGCGAGATGCGACGAGCGTCCCAGGACGGCAACCACTCCCGGCACACCGAGCTGGCCGCCGCCGAGCAGCGCGTGCGCGACGAGCTCGGCGCGGTGATGGGACAGACGGCATGAGCGAGCACGCGTTCGGTATGGGCGAGGACGAGAGCATGGAGCGACGGGTCGACTCCACCTCCGGCGATACGGACGGGGACGAGGACGCGCCGGGCACCGCCGACCTCTACGACGAGGGCGGTGTCGTCACGGCCGGCCTGGTGGTCGCCGCGCCCGAGCAGGGCGCGGAGGACGCCGTGCGGCTCTACCTGCGCTCGATCGGCCGCGTGCCCCTGCTGACCCGTGAGGACGAGGTGCGCCTCGCCAAGCGGATCGAGCAGAACGACATGGCGGCGAAGAACTCGCTGATCGAGGCCAACCTGCGCCTCGTGGTGTCGATCGCCAAGCGCTACACGGGCCGGGGACTGACGCTGCTCGACCTGATCCAGGAGGGCAACCTCGGCCTGATCCGCGCCGTCGAGAAGTTCGACTGGCGCCGGGGCTTCAAGTTCTCCACCTACGCCACCTGGTGGATCCGCCAGGCGATCACCCGCGCGCTGGCCGACCAGTCGCGCACGATCCGCATCCCGGTGCACATGGTGGAGCGCATGAATCGCGTCGCCCGCGCCAAGCGGGCGCTGATCCAGAAGCACAACCGCGAGCCCACGCCCGAGGAGATCGGCGAGCTGGTGGAGATGCCGGGCAAGAAGGTCGAGGAGATCCTGAAGCTCGGCCAGGAGCCGGTGTCGCTCGAGGCGCCCGTGGGCGGCGAGGAGGGCGACGCCTCCCTCGGCGACTTCATCCAGGACGCCGCCACCGACCGCCCGCTCGAGATCGTGGCCAACCGCATCCGGGACGCCGACCTGCAGCAGGTGCTCGACTCGCTCGGCTGGCGCGAGCGCAAGGTGATCGAGCTCCGCTACGGCCTCGGCGACCAGGGCCCGATGACCCTCGAGGACATCGGCCACGAGGTGGGCGTGACCCGCGAGCGCGTGCGCCAGATCGAGTCCAAGACGCTGGCGATGCTGAAGAGCTCCGGCGGCGCGGACCGCCTGGCGGGCACGGCCGACGAGGCCTGAGGCTGACCCATTAGGGCGCTATCCTCGCCCGTGCCGTTCCCCGGTGATGTAACGGCAACATGACTGACTGTTAATCAGTTCTTGGTGGTTCGAATCCACCCCGGGGAGCCTTGCCCCCTACGGGAAACGGATTGCCCTACGGCAGCCGTGCCGTCGTGCGCAGCCCGATGCCGGCCGCCACCAGCAGGAGCACGATCCCGCCGGCCGCGAATGCCGCCGTGATCTCGCGCTCCTCCTTGCGTGTCGCCACGCGAGACCCGAGGTCCTCGTAGATCTTGCTCAGCTCGTCGCCGTCGTCGACCTCGAAGGAGCGGCCGCCGGAGCGCTCCGCGATCTCCGCCATCGTCTCGGGGTCGGGGGGCACGGCCAGCAGGCTGCCGTCCGGGGTGCGGATCACGGCGCTCTCGGTGCCCAGCGCCACCGTGTGGATCGGGACCCCGAGCCGCCGGGCGGCGGCCGCCACCGGCAACGGATCGCGCCCGATCGTGACCTTGCCGTCCGAGAGCAGCACCACGGCCGCCGGCACCTTGCGCTCGCCGCGACCGTCGACCAGCCGCAGGGCCGCCACCAGCGCCTCGCCCGTGCCCGTGCCGCCGTCGGCCGCGAGCGAATCGATCGTCTCCTCGATCTCGCCGCGGTCCTCGGTGGGCGGCTCGATCGTGTGCGGCTCCTCGGAGAAGGCCACGACCCCGATAAGCGCCTCGTCTGGCAGCCCGTCGACGAGCGACCGGGCCGCCTCGCGGGACGCGTCGAGGCGGCTCGGCTCCACGTCGTCGGCCAACATCGAGCGCGACACGTCAGTGACGAGCACGACCGTCGCCTGCTCACGCGGCACGGCCACGGTCGCTTGCGGGCGAGCCAGCGCCAGCGCCAGCGCGCCGAGGGCCGCGAGGAACAGCGCGAGCGGCACCAGGCGCCGCCAGCGTGAGGCCTGCCGGACGAGCGGCGCGAGCGTGGCCACGCCGGTGAAGCGGACGGCGAAGCGGCGCGAGCGCCGCCGGGCCGCGACGTAGGCCAGCAGCGCCAGCGGGATCACCGCGAGCGCGGCGAGGAACACTGGTGCGGCGAAGCTCATGAGAGCTTCCTCCCGAGCTGGCGTGCCCACTCGCCGCTCGTGGACAGGACCACGTGCTCGGTGCCCGCCCGCCGCAGCGCCTCGGCGATCGCGCCGTGGCGCTCGGCGGCCGCATCGGCGTAGCGGCGGCGCAGCGAACGGCTCGAGGTGTCGACCTCCACCCGCTGGCCGGTCTCGGGGTCGACCATCGCGAGTCGGCCCACGGCCGGCAGGGCCTCCTCGCGCGGGTCACGCACCTCGACGGCGAGCAGCGTGTGGCGGGCGGCGAGCGCCGCGAGCCGGCGCGCCCAGCGCTCCGGCGCGCTGAAGTCCGAGACCACCACGATCAGCGACGACATGCGGGTGAGGCGGCCGGTGCGGAGCAGGGCGTCCTCGAGCGGCTCGCCCGAGCTGCCGTCGGGCGCAACGCCCTCCGCGAGCGCCCGCTGCAGCGCGACGAGCGCGCCGCGCCCGCCGCGCGGGGGAAACAGCCGCACCTCTGGGGCGCCGAAGGTGAGAAGGCCGACCCGCCCGCCGCGCTTGACCGCGAGTCGCGCGAGCACGTCGACCACGCCCTCGGCCACGTCGCTCTTCAGCCGATCGGCGGTCCCGAAGGCCATCGAGGGGGAGAGGTCCACGAGCAGCCAGGTGGTGAGCAGCCGCTCGGGCACCTGCTGGCGCACGTGGGGGATGCCCGTGCGGGCCGTGGAGGCCGGGTCGAGCTGGCGCACGTCGTCGCCCGGCTGGTACGGACGCAGCTGGGCGAGCTCGGTGCCCGACCCCACGCCCGTCGCCCGGTGCTCGCCCGCGAGCAGGCCGCCCGTGCGCCGCACGAATGCGAGGTCGAGCGCCTCCACGAGGGCGCCCGGCACGGGGCCTGGACCCTGCCGGGCCGCGGCTGGCGCGAGCGTGGCGCTCACGCCGCGAGCGGCCGTCCCGACCCCCTGAGGTCCGGCTCGGGAACGGCCTCGAGCACCTTCTCGAGCAGGTCGTCGACGTTCGCGCCCTCGCTCAGGCCCTCGTATGAGAGCACGAGCCGGTGGCGCAGCACCTCCGGGGCGAGGTCGCGGATGTCGCTGGTGAGAACGTGGCCGCGCCCGCGCAGCATCGCCAGCGAGCGCGCGGCCTGGACGAGCCCGATCGGCCCGCGCGGGCTCGCGCCATAGGCAAGCAGCGGGGCGATCTCCTCGAGCCCGTGGCGGGCCGGGCGGCGGGTGGCGTCGGCGAGCGCCACGGCGTAGTCGATCGCCTCGCGGTCCACGAACACCTCGCGCACGAGCTCGCGGTAGCGCAGCAGGTCGGCGGCGTCGAGCCGCTCCGCCACCTCGGCCGCCGGAACGAGCGAGCTCTCGACCACGGAGGCCTCGTCGCCCGGGTTCGGGTAGTCCACGAGGATCTTCATCAGGAAGCGGTCGACCTGCGCCTCGGGCAGCGGGTACGTCCCCTCCGACTCGATCGGGTTCTGCGTGGCCAGCACGAGGAAGGGCAGCGGCACCCCGTAGGTCGAGCCGCCGATCGTGACCTGCTGCTCCTGCATCACCTCGAGCAGTGCGGACTGCACCTTGGCCGGCGCGCGGTTGATCTCGTCCGCAAGCAGGAAGTTGGCGAACACCGGCCCCAGCTCGGTGTCGAAGGTGGCGGTGTCCGGCCGGTAGATGCGCGTGCCGACCAGGTCCGAGGGCACGAGGTCCGGCGTGAACTGGATGCGCCGGAAGGTGCCGCCCACCGCCGCGGCGAGCGTCTTGATCGTCAGGGTCTTGGCGAGGCCCGGCACGCCCTCGAGCAGCACGTGCCCGCCCGTGAGCAGAGCCACCAGCACTCGCTCGAGCATCGCGTCCTGCCCGATGATCACCCGCTTCATTTCGAAGAGGGCGCCCTCGAGGGCCTCCCTCGGCTCGTCAAGCCGCTCGTTCTCGCTCATGCTCGGCACGCTACGCGGGCGGCTGTCACACCCGGATAACGCCCGCGTACGGCCACTACCCTCATCGGGGTGCGCGTGCTCGTGGCGGAGGACGAACGCCGGGTTGCCCAGGCGCTGGCCCGGGGGCTGCGGCGCGAGGGGATGGCGGTCGACGTGGCATACGACGGCGCCGCCGCGCTCGACAAGGCGCGGCTCCATCCGTACGACGTGGTGGTGCTCGACCGCGACCTGCCGCTGCTCCACGGCGACGAGGTGTGCCGCAGCCTGCGCGCGGACGAGAGCGCCAGCCGGGTGCTGATGCTCACCGCCGCGGCCGGCCTCGACGACCTCGTGGGCGGCCTCGCCCTCGGCGCTGACGACTACCTGGCCAAGCCGTTCGCCTTCGCGGAGCTGCTGGCGCGCCTGCGCGCGTTGGCGCGGCGCTCGCACCCGGCGCTGCCGGCCACGCTGCGCTCGGGCGACCTCGAGCTCGACCCTGCCCGGCATGCCGTCACGCGCGCGGGCCGGCCGATCGAGCTCACGCCCAAGGAGTTCGCCGTGCTCGAGGCGCTGCTCGAGGCGGGCGGGGCGGTGATCTCGAACGACGAGCTGGTCGAGCGCGTCTGGGACGAGAACGCCGACCCGTTTACGAACTCCGTCCGCATGGCCGTGCTGCGCCTGCGCCGCAAGCTCGGCGACCCGCCGGTGATCGAGACCGTGAAGGGAGCGGGCTACCGGGTGTGAGGCGCTTCCGGCCGACCGTCAGGGCCCGCCTGGCCGCCGCCTACGTGGCGCTCGTCGGCGTCTCGACCGGCGTGCTGCTCGCCGTGAGCTACTGGCTCCTCTCGCGCCACTTCGACCGCACCCTTCCCGAGGCGTTCGCCTCCGACGTACGCGGCGAGGTGGCGCTCCAGTACCTGCTCGCCTTCGTCGGGGTCGTGCTCGTGTCGGCCGCGGTCGGCTGGCTCGTGGCCGGCCGGCTGCTCGCCCCGCTGGCGCGGATCACCGGCGCGGCGCGGCGGGTGTCGGAGGAGCGGCTCGGCGAGCGCATCCCGGTGACCGGCCCCGACGACGAGCTGCGCGAGCTGGGCGAGACCCTCAACTCGATGCTCGACCGCCTGTCGGGCTCGTTCGAGTCCCAGCGCCGCTTCGTGGCCAACGCGAGTCACGAGCTGCGCAGCCCGCTCACCGTGATCCGCTCCGAGGCCGAGGTGGCCCTCGCGAACCCCGAGCCAGATGTCGAGGAGCTGCGGGCGATGGCGGCGAGCGTGGTCGAGGCGAGCAGGCGCACCGAGGCGCTGCTCTCCAGCCTGCTGATCCTCGCCCGCAGCCAGCGCGACCTGGTCCGCCGCGAGCGCGCCGAGCTCGGCGCGGCGGCGCGGGGCGCGGTCGATCTGCTCGCGCAGGAGGCGCGCGACGAGTCCGTCGCCATCGAGCTGCGGCTCGAGCCCGCGTGGGTGGAGGGCGACCCGGCGCTGCTCGAGCGCCTGGCCGCCAACCTGATCGAGAACGGCCTGCGCTACAACCGGCCGGGCGGCGGCGTGTTCGTGACCACGCGCGCGGTCGACGGCCATGCCGAGCTCGTGGTCGGCAACAGCGGGCCCGCGGTGAGCGCCGCGGCGGCCGCGAGGCTCGCCGAGCCGTTCGAGAGGATCGAGCGCCACGCCGTCAGCGGCGGCGCGGGCCTCGGCCTCTCGATCGTGAAGGCGGTGAGCGAGGCGCACGGCGGCTCGCTCAGGATCGAGCCACGCGCCGAGGGCGGGCTCGAGGTGACGGTCAGACTTCCGGCCGCCCCGGCTCCGGCTGAGTCTCGCGCTCGTGGTGGAACGGACAGCCCCGGTCGCGATCCGGGCGCGGTGCGCTCTCCAGCTTGACCGGGTGCGGCTGCGCGCTCTCGGCGGCCAGCCGGTCGTCCAACCCGGCGAGCCCCTGGACTGCCGTGCCGAGCAGGGCTGCGCCCGCAACTCCCACTCCGACGAGGATCGCTCGTCCTGCCGTCACGCCCCGAGAGATTAGTGAAGCGCCTCGGCCGGCTCAGGGCAGGCGGCCGAACCAGCGCAGCGATAGCGCGCCGCCCATCAGCAGCAGCACGGCCGCCCCGCCCGCGAAGGCCGCGCTGATCTCGCGCTTCTCGTCGCGGGTCGCGACGCGCGAGCCGAGCCGTTCGTAGACCGTGGAGAGCTCGTCGGTGTCGCCGGCCTGGAAGGTGCGCGCTCCGCTCAGCGTGGCGATGCGGCGCATGGTGTCGCGGTCGGGGGGCACAGGGCGGGTGAAGCTCGTGCCGTCGGCGCGCTCGACCTCGATCGTGCCCTCGTCCGTGCCGAGGGCGACCGTGTAGACGGGGATGCGCAGCCGTGCTGCCTCGCGGGCGAGCGGCACCGGGTCTCGGCCGTGGGTCGAGCTGCCGTCGGAGAGCAGGATCACGGCGCCCGGGGCGCGATCCTTGGGTCGGCGGGCGCGGTCGTCGAGCAGCGCGAGCGCCGTGGCCAGGCCCTTGCCGGTGGCCGTGCCGCCGCTGGGGTGCAGGCCGTTGATCAGGGCGCGCACGTCGGTGCGGTCGGCGCGCGGCGGGCGCACCGCCTGCACGGCGTGGTTGAAGGCCACCGCGCCGATGCGCAGCTGGTCGGGCGCGTCGTCGAGCAGCGAGTTGGCCGCGCGCCGGGCGGCCACGATCCGCGAGGGCGAGACGTCGGTGGCCTGCATCGAGCCCGAGATGTCGGTCACGAGCACCACGGCCGCGCGCTCCTCGGCAACCGCCACCGTCGCCTCCGGGCGCGCCAGGGCAAGCGCGACCGCGGCCAGCGCGACGGCGTAGAGCAGGAGCGGCAGATGACGCCGGAATCCGGGTCGCAGCGGCGCCACGGACGGCAGCATCAGCGGGGAGGCGAACGCCGCTGCGCTGCGCCGGCGGCGCCGGTCGGCGAACAGATACACGGCGGCCGCGATCGGCACGACCAGCAGCAGGAGCAGGAACAGCGGCGCGGCGAAGCTCATTGCGCGAGCACGCGGTGCGTGCGAGCCATCGTTCTCATTGCGCGAGCACGCGGTGCGTGCGAGCCATCGTTCTCATGGGCCGGGGCGCTTGGCCAGCTCGACGCGAATCGTGCGGCGCTCGCCGTCGCGGAGCACCTCGACCACGATCTCGTCGCCGGGCTCGTGCTCGGACACGGCCTCCGACACCTCGTCCGGCTCGCGCACCGTCTCGCCGTCCACGGCCACGATCACGTCGCCGGCGCGGAGGCCGGCGCGTGCGGCCGGCCCGCCGGGCTCGACGGCCTGGATGTCCGCGCCCCGTTGGGCGAGCGAGGTGCTCACGCCCAGGTAGGGGCGCTCGATCGGCTCGCCCCGGCTCAGCCGCGGAAGCACCTCGCGCACCGTGTTGGCCGACACGGCGAAGCCGATGCCCACGTTGCCGCCACCCGTGGTCGCGATCTGGGAGTTCACGCCCACCACTTGGCCACGGGCGTCGAGCAGGGGCCCGCCCGAGTTGCCCGGGTTGATCGGGGCGTCGGTCTGGATCGCGTCGTCGATCTGAAAGCCGTCCGGCGCCTCGATCGAGCGGCCCACGCCCGACACGATCCCCGCTGTGGCGGTGCGATCGAGCCCGAACGGGTGCCCGATGGCCACCACCGCGTCGCCCACGTCCACCCGGTCGGAGTTCGCGAAGCGCAGCGCGCGCAACCGGCCGGCGCTGCCCGGGTCGACCCGGAGGACCGCGAGGTCGGAGGAGGCATCGGCGCCGAGCACCTCGGCCTCGAGCAGCCGTCCGGTGTCGTTGAAGCGGACCTGCGCGCTCGTGGCCGTGCTCACCACGTGCGCGTTCGTGACGATAGTGCCGTCGCCGTCCACCACGAAGCCGGTGCCCGAAGCCGGCCCGGCCTGCACGGACACCACTGCGGGACCCGCCGCGTCGTAGACGCGCCCGATCTGGGTGTCCGGCAGCGGCCGGCCGCCGTCGGCTCCCACGACCTCGTTGCCGCTTTCATCGCTCAGGAAGGCGGCGAGCGAGAACCCGAGCGCGGCGACCGCCGTGACGAGGGCGGCTACGCCGAGCACGATGCGGCGCCGGCTGCGTCGCGGCGGGTCAGCCGGCGGCGGCTCCTCCGGCGGTAGGGCGCGCAGCTCGCGAGCCTCGGCGGCCTGACGGTTCCAGCGGGCGGTCGAGAACGGCCCGCCCTCGGCTTCCGACGGCGGCTCGGGGTCGAGCCAGAGGCTTCGCTTCCCGCTCACCCCCGCGAAGGTACGGAGGCGCTCGTCACAGCGGGATAACGGTCAGCCGCGACGCATCAGGCGGCCGACCGCCGCCATCAGCTCGGTGGTCAGCTCGTCCTCGTTCCCGTCCCCGCCCTCGATCACGCAGTGCCGCGCGTGGCCGTCGAGGAGACCGAGCGCGACCTTGTCGAGCGCAGCCTGGATGGCGCTGATCTGGGTGAGCACGTCGATGCAGTAACGGTCCTCGTCGACCATCTTCTCGACGCCCCGAACCTGGCCCTCGATGCGATGCAGGCGGCTCTGGAGTTGGTCCTTCGTGGCGGTGTAGCCGCGAGTCTCGGAGGCCATGCGATGAGTTTACCCACCCGGGGTATAGGCCTCGAGCACGTCCGCGGCCGTGACGGCGCCGTCGTTCCGGGCAGCCCAGTCGCGCAGCTCGCCGGCGCGCCGCGCGTACTCGGGCTCGCCGAGGAGCCGCCGGAGAGCGAGCCGCATCCCGCGCGCGGTCTGAAGGCGGCGCGGCAGCGACACGCCCACACCCGCCCAGCGAACGCGGGCCGAGTTCTCCGCCATGTCGCCGGCGTGCGGGCAGGCCACCACCGGCGCACCGGAGGCCAGCGCCCGCGCGAGCGTGCCGTGCCCGGCGTGGCAGACGACGGCGTCGCAGAGCGGCATCGTGCGCGCGTAGGAGATCCAGTCGACGAGCTGGGCGTTCGCCGGCAGCGGCAGCCGGTCCGCGCTCGCGCGGCGGTTGGTGGATGCGAGCACGCGCACGGGCTCACTCGCGAGGCCGTCGAGGGCGGCGCGAAGGAGCCGCCCGTCCGGATCCTGCGAGGTGCTGGGCGCGATCAGAACGAGCGGCTCGTCGCGGGGCGGCAGCTCGACCTCGTGGTAGGGCTGCTCCCAGAGCAGCGGGCCGGTCACGCGCGCGCCGGGCTGGGGCCGCGCGCGGGGGTACTCGAGCTGCGGGAAGGTGGCCACGAGCGCGAGCTCCTGGGAGATCCCTCCCTGCACGTGGGCGAGCGGCGGCAGGCCCACGCGCCTGCGCGTCTCGTTCAGCTCGCGCCTGCCCTGCTCCTCGCCGCGCATCAGCAGCGGGCGAGTGCGCCCCCAGGCCCATCTGCCGAGCGCGCTGCGCGGGTAGACGGCGCCCACGGCGTACACCGGGAAGCCGGGCTCGCCGGTGGGCAGCACGTGCGGTACGAGCGTCGCCCAGGGACGATCCTCGAGCTCGGCGGCCAGCGCGGCGGCCACCGTGAGGATGTCCACCACCACCAGCTCGGGGTCGACCTCCCTGACCAGCTGGCGCGTCACCGCCGAGGCCCTGACGGCCGCCTCGTAGGGCTTGAGCGGGCGCTCGCGGGTGGGGAAGACCTGGTACTCGGGGGCGGGGCTGAAGCGCATGCCCTCGCGCTCCACGTGCTCGCGCCACTTGGCCCAGGTCTCGAGCGTCACGTCGTGACCGCGACGGGCCAGCTCGGTCCCGAGCGCGATCGCCGGAAACGCATGACCGGGATCGCCGAACGCCGCCAGCAGGAAGCGCCGGCTCAGAGCAGCTCCGCCAGCTCGCGCACCATCCGCGTGCTCGCCGCGGGCTCGACGCCGAGCGGGCTCACGATCAGCGTGCCCACGCCGGCGTCGCGGTACACCGCCAGCCGGTCGCGCACCTTCTCGGGCGGGCCGACGAGCGTGATCGTGTCGATCAGCTCGGCGGGCACCGCGGCGGCCGCCTCGTCCTTCTTGCCGTCGAGGTAAAGGCCCTGGACCTCCCGCGCGGCGTCCTCGAAGCCGTAGCGCTGCACGAGGGCGTTGTAGAAGTTGCGCTCGCGGGAGCCCATGCCGCCCACGTAGAGGGCGATGAAGTAGCGCATCTGGTCGCGCGCGCGGTCCACGTCGTCGTCGATGCAGACGTTCACCCCGGGCGCGATGTCGAACGAGCCGTCGAGCGTGCGGCCCGAGCGGGCCGCGCCCTCCTCCAGCACCCTGCGCGACTCGTCCACGTGCTCGGGCGAGAAGAAGATCGGCAGCCAGCCGTCGGCGATCTCGCCGGTGAGCTCGGTGTTCTTCGGTCCGATCGCCGCGATGTAGATCGGGATCCGCTCCTGCACCGGCGCGATCGTGAGCTTGAGCGCCTTGCCCGGGCCGTCCGGCAACGGGAGCGTGTACCGATCGCCCTCGTACACGAGGCGCTCGCGGGTCAGCGCCTTGCGCACGATCTCCACGTACTCGCGCGTGCGCTGAAGCTGGCCGCCGAAGCGCTGCCCGTGCCAGCCCTCGGCCACCTGCGGTCCCGACGAGCCGATGCCGAGCAGCATGCGGCCGCCCGAGAGCTGGTCGAGGGTGGCCGCCGTCATGGCCGTCATCGCCGGCGAGCGCGCCGGCATCTGGAAGATCGCGGAGCCGATCTTGATCCGGGAGGTCTGCGCCGCGAGCCAGCCCAGCACCGTGGCGGCGTCCGAGCCGTAGGCCTCGGCCACCCAGACGGAGTCGAAGCCCGCGTCCTCCGCCTCGCGCACCAGCTCGAGCTGGTCCTCGGCCTTCATGCCGAGCCCCCAGTAGCCGATGTTCAGACCAAGCCGCATGAAAGACCGGTGTCGCCGCTTGCGCGCCGCCTCGGAGCCGCGCATCCTACGCGGCACGCCGATGAGACGCCGACGCCCCGCCCGCGACCTCCGCACCGCGATTGACTGCCTTCCGCTCACGACCCGCAAGGCGATGCTCGACGGCGTGGAGTCGAACCGCATCATCGTCGGCGCCTACACCGACCGGCATGGCGGCGTCTGCCCGATGCTGGCCGCGCACCGCCACGGCGGCCGCACCAGCCTGGCGAGCTTCGCCCACGCCTGGGACGCTTACACCGGCGCCCGCCGCCGGCGCTCGCGGGCGGCCACGGAGCGCGAGCTGAACACGCTGAGGGCGATGCTCGAGGCGAGCGTCATGCTCGAGGAGCTGCCGGCCGTGCCGGGGCGCCGGCCGGCGCGTCCCGACACCGGCGAGCGCCATCGCGCTGCGGAGCTTCGCCATCAGCCGGGCTGGGCCTGGCTGCGGCCCGTCCGCCGGCTCGACGAGTACGAGCGCGCCCTCGAGCAGATCGAGGCCGCGAGCGCTACGGCTGCGTATCCGACGGGCGCAGGAACTGAAGCTCCGGCACCATGCAGTACGGCGAGGTCCTGAGCAGGAACCGGATCGACTCGGCGATGTCCTCGGGCTGGATCATCTCGTCCTTCGGGACCTGACCCTCGATCCACTCGGTCATCGGCGTGGCCACGAAGCCAGGGCAGAGCGCCGTGACCTGTACGCCGTCGCCCGCCAGCTCCTTGTGCATCCCCTGCGAGAGGCCCACCACGCCGAACTTCGTGGCCGAGTAAGCGGACAGCCAGCCCTGCCCGTGCTTGCCGGCGATCGAGGCGGTGTTGGCGATCAGCGCCTTGTGGTGCTCGGCGCCCGCCTCCTTCAGCATCGGGATGCACTCCCGCGCCACCAAGTAGACCGCGCGCAGGTTCACGTCGAGCTGGAGGTCGAGCTTCTTGGTCTCGGTGTCCGCCACGGCCGCGCCGATCCCGATGCCGGCGTTGTTGATCAGCACGTCCATGCGCCCGAAGCGGTCCCGGTGAGCGGCCACGACCTTCTTGATCTCGTCCTCGTCGGTCATGTTCGCGGGCGCGGTTAGAACGTCGATTCCGTCGTCCCGCAGCTGCTGCGCGGCGGCCTCGAGCTTGTCGGGGCGGCGCGCGGACAGCGTGATGCCGTAGCCATCCTCCCCGAGTGCCCGGGCGATGGCGTGACCGATCCCGCTGGAGCCTCCAGTCACGAGAGCTGCACGGTTCATGTGCGCAACCCTATTTGAACAATTCGTCATCTAGCCTTCGCTTGGCCCGTGCGCATCCCCCGAGCCCTGATCGCACCTGCTCTCCTCGCGTGCGCGCTGGTCGTCGGCTGCGGCGGGGGCGACGACGACTCCGAGAACTCGCCGCCCCCCGTGCCCAAGCCCGAGCAGTTCCCGCAGGCGGCCGGCAAGACGCTCGCCGATCTCCGCGAGGGCCTCGGCCGGGGCGGCCCGGTGCTCGCTCCGTCGGTCTCGGTGCTCACGACCGGGAAGAACCGCTTCGGCTTCGGCCTCTTCACGCGCGAACGCGGGCAGATCGCGGACGCGCAGGTGGCGGTGTACGTGGCCGCGGCGCGCGGCGGCGAGGCGCGCGGTCCCTACGTGGCCCGCTGGGAGTCGCTCGAGGTTCCCCCCGAGTTCCAGAGCCGCCAGACCGCCGCGGACCCCTCTGCAGCCAAGTCGGTGTACGTGGCGGACCTCCCGTTCGACAAGCCGGGCAGCTACGAGGTGCTCGGGATCGCCCAGCTCGACGACCGCCTCGTGGCCGCCACCTCGGCCATGCCCGCGCTGCAGGTGGTCAAGCCCTCCGAGGACGCCGTGCCGGGCCCCGGGGACCGGGCCCCGCGGATCCACACCCCCACCGAGGCCGACGTTGGAGGCGATCTCTCCGCGATCGACACGCGCCTGCCGCCCTCCTCGATGCACAACGAGGACTTCGCCGACGTCGTCGGCAAGAAGCCCGTCGCGCTGATCTTCGCCACGCCGCAGCTCTGCCAGAGCAGGGTCTGCGGCCCCGTGGTGGACATAGCCGAGCAGGTCAAGGCCG
>Ga0075421_100003686_pt1 | contig 18378 bp, 16 predicted proteins | sample SoiMetdeltSBSDD5_FD_75292 | JGI IMG/M metagenome (GOLD analysis project Ga0075421, IMG submission 75292) | Bulk soil microbial communities from a Populus tree surrounding site in Tennessee, USA - Soil MetaG P. deltoides SBSDD5 | ecosystem: Environmental > Terrestrial > Soil > Tree plantation...
CACGCCGCAGCTCGGCGCCGACCCGCTCCGCGACCTCGAGCATCGCGGCGATGCAGTGCTCGGGAAAGAGTACGCCCGCTCGATCCTCGAGCACGCCGACCATGGTGTCGAGCGGCCGCAGCGCCGGGAAGCTGCGTGTCACCTCGGCCGCCGACAGCACGCGATGCGGCACCCCGAACTGCTCGGCGCTCGCGCGCGCGCCGCGCACCAGCATCCCATCCGCCGCACCTAACGTGATCCCGTGCGTCCTGGTGTATAGAGTGCGACCCACTGCCTGCTCGAGCTCACGCCAGAGATCGAACGCGCGGCGCACGATCGGAACATACGCCGGGTGCTCGAAGTACGCCTCGCGGATGATGCGCGTGCGCCCGTGCGACGAGCCGAGCGCGTGCGGGGGCGAGAAGCGGTCGATGCCTAACACACGGCGCTGGCGTGCCTGCGATCGGGTGAGCGCGTACACCGACGCGCTCCCCATCGCGCCAAGACCGGCGACGATGACGTCGTACCGCTGGTCGCGCAGGGTCATAACGTGAAATGAATGCCGACGCCGATCTGCTGCACGTCGCTTCGGAAGAACTGGCCGTACGGCGACGGACCCTTGTAGGCCTCGAACAGCAAGCCCCACCGTCTGCCCGGCGGATCGGTGTCGCGCGGACGGTCGAACTCGAATCCGGTGCGGACGCTCACCGACGGCTTCCAGTCCTGCTCCTCGGACGCCTTGAGGTCGCCGGCGGCTACGAATCGCACGCCCGCAACCGTGCCGAATCGTACGAGTCGACGAGCGGGGCGCCATTCCAGTCCGCCGTGCGCGACGTAGCGCTCCAGGTCTTTCGGGTCGCGGCGCAGGAGGTATTCCCCTCCCGCGTAAACGCGGAACGGCCCACCGTCGAGCGAGAGGATCATCTCCGCCGCCTCGAACGAGATGTTCTCGCGCTGGAACTTCGGGTTGTTCTCGCTCAGCAAGAATTCGTCGCCCAGGTGAGAGCTCTGATGGTAGAGCCGCACGCGCGCGGAGAACGCGCCGGTTCGCATCGTGACCGGAAGCCCGATGATGTAATCGGCGTTGATCAGATCGTAGGACGACTCGTCGAGATCGAACTGGGCGAACACGCTGCCCTGGAGGCTCATCTGAAAGCCGTCGCCGGCCTTCGAGCCGCCGACTCGAAAGAGGCCGAACGCATCGCTGATGCCGACGGAGGCGAGGTCCATGTCGGCATCATCGCTCGACTCGTGCAGGTAGCTCACGAACGATCGCTGGCCCTTGGGGTCCGCGAGCAGCGGGCAGAATACGTCGCCTCGTGGCAGCGGCACGTACCCCGACGCTTCGCTCGCCGGGATCCCGACGGCGCATCGAGTGGGCGCGGGAATTTGCGCGGCGCCGGCGGTGGCACCCCCAGCCAATCCTGCCACGATGGCGAGCGACGCGCCGGCCCATCGACGAAAGCACATCCGTTGTCCTCTACGCCTGTCGTTAGGTTCCCGCTCCGCGGTCACGCGGCGGGCCCGCTCGATGGAGCATTCGGTGGGCCATCGACGCGCCGAACGCGCTTGCGGGCGACCCAGATCGCGACTGCCAGACCCACGCCCACGCATCCGAACACGAAGAACAGCGCTGCGGACACGGCTCGGCCGACCTGAACGAGCCGGTAGGCGGCGTAGAGGTAGTAAACCCCGAACACAAGCGAGAACGCCGCGAGGAACGGGAGGAGAACCAGTGAGAAGCGACGCATCACGAAAGCCGGTTCATGGTGACGGTAACGTACCGTCGGCTCCGGCGGATGGCGATCATCCCCTGACGTCATCCGTCGAGACGTCAGGGTCCACGACGACGGTCGGCGCCGGCTTCGCGTCCACTCCGGGCGCATCCGCTTTCGCGCCGGTCGCGCCCTCGTCATCACGCTTCTCGCCGCCGATCTCGTCGAGCGCGTCGGACGCGATCCAGCCGTGCATGGCGGCGTGTCGCGCGACCGCGAGCGTGTCGTCGGCGAGCACGAGCGTCGAACCCGCCTCGGCTACTTCGCGAGCGAGCGCCCGAATGCGCTCGCTCCGCTCGGGGTTCGTGCTCACGTTGCGGATGTACACTGCCTTGACGCGACCCGGTCGCTCGCGCACGAGTTCCGCGTAGATCTCGGGATCTTCCTGCCCGCTGTCGCCCACGAGCAGGAATGGCAACTCGGGATAGGTATCGAAGATTTCGCGAATGACGACGCCTTTGTGGCGCGCGTGTTGCTCGGTGAGCTTTCCGAAATCCCAATCGCGTAGCAGCAGCGGCCCCTTTGGGATCCGCTGTGCCTCGAGAAAACCGTCGATCACGTCATACAGGTTCCAGGGACTGCTCGACACGTAGAAGATCGGATTGGCCTCGGCCCCCGTGGCTCCCCGGTCGAGCGCGCGGTAGAACGCGGCGACTCCCGGGAACGGGAGCCGGGTGAGCGCGTTCTCGAGGAGCACCATCCGCGCGGCGCGCAGGAAGCTCGTTACTTCGGACTGAAGGACTGTGTCGTCCATGTCGCTCACGACGCCGAACGTTGCGGTGGGTGCGGGCGCGAGGACCTGAGCGGTGGTGCGCACCGCTTGCCCGTTAGGCGGATCGGCGAGATCGAGCGCGACGGTATGCCACCCCGGCGGGGTCAACGACTGGGGCGCCGAGAGCCAATGGCGAATGAAGCCTTCATCATCGGCGACTATCTCGGCGTGGGCTGCGTCTCGCGCGTCGGGCAGCTTCGCTCGCACGCGGGCGAACGGCAGTGGGTCGCTCTCGATGCGCCGCAGCGTCGCGAGCAGGTTGCGCCACCGCGACTGCGCGGCTTGCGGCGCGCGAATGCCTTCGTCCTGAAGGACGCGCCCGAGGACGAGCGCGCGGTCCGCGGTCCCGTATCCCCGGTAGCCGACGATCTGAACGGGATCGCGGTCGATCGCGCGCCCGATCGCGCCGGCGGTGCGCCGCGCCTGCCAGGCGAGCTCGCCGAAGATTCCGAGTAGGTCGTCTCGCCAATTCATCAGGACTGCCGGGACGGGGGACAGGCGACGGGGCGGCTGGCGGCCGGCGACTGGCGGCGGGCGGCTGGCCACTGCATCACTCATTTACTTCAAAAACCGGCAGGGCGAGCTCCCATCGGATAGCAGCGAATCGAACAGCTGCAATCAGTGCCATCCCGGTCAGCGACGCCGTCTGGCGCGCGATGCCGATCGACTCGAGTGCAAGGTACGCCGTAATGCCAACAATAACCGTGCTCGCATAGAGATTCCCCCGCCGGAGCACGAACGGAATCTCAGCGCTGAGCACGTCCCGGATCACGCCGCCACCCACGCCAGTCACGGTACCAAGGACCACGACGGCGGTTGCCGGCACACCGGCATTCTCCGCGATCTGCGCACCGGCGACGCTGAACAACGCGAGCCCCAGCGCATCGGCCACGAGCAGCGAAGCGAGCGGGGGACGACGCCATCGGACGTACGCGAACGTGATCGCGACGGCCACGCTGATCACGATGAGGTACGTTGCGTCGGTCAACCAGACAGGGGACCGGTCCAGCAGCAGGTCGCGAATGGTTCCGCCGCCGATCGCCGTCACCGACGCCAGCACGAACACCCCGAGCAGATCGAGCCGCTTTCGCCCGGCGGCAAGCGCGCCACTCACTGCGAAGACGCCGATGCCGGTGAGGTCCAGAATACGAACGAGCGTCATCGCCGGCCAGAGCACCCGACGCGGCCGGCGATGGTCGCTCGCAACGTCACCCTCGCAGGGCGCCGGCCAGCGTCGGGAGCGCGCCGACGAGCCACACGATCGCCGCGGCGATCGCGGCCTTGCCTCGGCTGATCTTTCCTGTCACGGCGAGTCCGATCGCGATCAGCACCGTGACCCAGATCGTGAACACGTCAATGCGCCCGATGAGCCCGAGCAGGAACGGCGACGTCGTGTCGGGATCGAAGAAGCGGCCAAGCCCGAGCGTTAGGCTGTAGCGGCTGTTGAGATTGGACGGGTCGATGAGGAGGCCCTCGACACGGTTCACGACGCCTTCGACCACGCGCGGGACGTACGAGAACACGGCGACCACGATTGCGGCGTTCACGGTCTGCTTCGCGTCGACGAACTTGCCGACCATCCAGATCACGACCCCGAGCACCAGCATCACGAGGGGTGGTCCGGCGAACGCGGCGATCATGCCGAATGTTCCGGCGATCTTGCGGCCGGCGGCCATCTGCTCAGCGGTCATCTGCTGGGCCTGTGGATTCTTGGCCATCGCGCGCGCGAACTCCGCTTCCATGATCGGGTCGAACAGGTCGCGATTGGCCAGGAAGATGACACCGAGGAGAACAGAGATGATCGCCAGCGGGATCCAGAAGTTCGCGTTCGCTCGACGCGCGAACACAGCGGACGGCGCGTAGAAGATGTCCATGAAGTCATCGAGCAGCGACGACTTCTCGGGCTTCTTCGGCTCTACGGTGGAGGGCGCGTCATATTCGGCGCCGCTCCCGGACGTTGTTGGCTGGGTCATGAGGGGGCAGAAGGTCCCGGCGAAGATGGGACCTTCGCCGGGCCGTGTCCACCCTTACTGTCGCGTCGTGAGTCGGTAGGCGCTCAGGTCCGCTCGCAGGGCGTAGCCGCCGCTTGCTCCCGCGGCGACCTGGCGCACCTCCGTCGTGTACGCACCTCCGGCGTCCACGCCGCGAACCGTGAGCGAGCCGATCGGCCCGCTCGTGAGATCGCCGCGGACGAGCATCGTGCGCGTCGTTTGCCCGTTCGCGGTGCTGGTGCCGGTTTCGGTCATCTCCAGCCCCGATCGAGCCGTGACGCCAAGAATGCTCGGCCCGGCAACCGTGAAGAGCATCGCCTCGTCTCCGGCGTTAGGCGTCATGAGCATGAGGGTGAGCGTCGCATCCGCCGGCGTCGGGCTCGGCGGCAGCGAGGCGCCCTCGCCGCCACCGCAGCCGGTGACTGTTGCCATCGAGGCGACCATCGCCACGAGGCTCGTGCCGAGCCGGATCGTACTCGGGATACGCATTACGGAGCCCTCCGCGTTGTCCGCACAGCCGTGGGAGCTGGTCGGGCCGCCATTGCAGCGGCGGCGTCAGTGGACGTGAGCTTCTGTCCGGTCCGGTCGAGGTACGCGAGCAGGTCGCCCAGGTCGTACCCGCCATTCCGGTTGCCGAGCCGGTCGAATCCTTCACGTTCGTTAGGCGTGAGCGTGAACCCGCCAGTCAGCGCGAGCGCAAGATCAAGCACCGAATGCGGCGAGATGAAGTTCACCGAGACCGTTGTCGCGGCCGAGATCGTGAACGTGCAGGTCAGGGCCGTGCCCGTGCAAGCGTCACCCCCCCATCCGCCGAACGTGCTGCCGAACTGCGGGCTCGCCGTGAGCGTCACCTGCGTGGACTGCGCATACGAGACCGAGCAGGCATCGCCCGCCACGACGCCCGTGAATGTGCACTGGGTGCTCCCCGGTGCGACCGCCACGATTCCGCGGCCGGTCCCCACGCCAGCGACCATCAGGGCAATCGGGCTCGCGCTGGCCGGCTCGAATCGCGCGCTGACGTTGTGCACCTGGTCCATCGTGACCGTGCAGCTGCCCGCGCCGGTGCAGTCCCCTCCCCATTCGACGAAGCGACTCCCGGCCGCCGGCTCTGGCGTCAGCGTTAGGTTCGTGCCGGTCGCGAACGACGTCGCGCAGTTCCCGCTGAAGTTCCCGTCCAGCCGCGTGCACACGATGCCGGCGGGCGTGGACCGCACCGTTCCGGACCCGGTGCCGGCCATGGTGACGGTGATTGGGAACTCTGTCGGCGCCTGGAGCTCGAAGCGAGCGACGAGCTGCGTGTTAGGCGGGAAGTCGCCGCTCGTCGAGCACGCCTGGATCCCGGTGCACAAACCACTGTATCCGGCGAACACGCTCCCGAAGTCCGGGATCGGGTTGAAGTTCGCCGTCTTTGCGACGTTCATGTCGAACACTATCGAGCACGATCCGGACAAGCCCCCGGGCGTGATCGTGCAGTTGAGCCCGGTCACACCCGTATCGACGACGCGCCCGGTCCCGTTTCCGGCACCTACAATGTTGATCTCGGGTGCCGTAAACGTCGTGTTCAGAGTGAACGGACCGGTGACCGTACACGCGGACGTCACGCACGTCGTTTGGTCTGCCGTGGCCTTCGAGCTGCCCATGGGAATGAGCGAAAGGCGCAATGACGATCCAAACGGATACATCACGGTGCATTGGCCGTCGACCACGCCCCGCGTCACCCTGCACCTTATGGCATCTATCAGGCCTACGTCGAGGTTGGGAAAATCCCAGACGCTTCCCGAGCCATTACCTGTAGCAGTAACCGTGACCGGAAACTTGGCCGGATCGAGCTGCACGGTCGTGCTCCGATCGTGGTACATGATCACCGTGCAAGTCGTAGCCTGGGACGCACAGTCTCCGGTGAAGCCAAGCACCTTGGTGCCGTCGCGCGGTGTTGCCGTCAGCACCACGGTGGTACCGAAGGGGAAATTCGCCACGCACGTCCCCGTTCCGCTGAGGCTGAGCTTCCCCGGAACCGAGAAATCGCAGTCGATGCCCGAGGGGCTCGACGTCACGTGGCCGCGGCCGGAACCGCCGTTCCCGCTGACCGCGAGCTTGAAGGTTTGTTCGGGGAGCAACTCGAAGCGCGCCAGGGCCTCGGGGACGTTGGGCGGAAAGTCCGGGAAGAGGGTGCACGGGTCGGACGTGCACGCACCCGACCATCCGACGAAACGACTGCCTTCGCCGGGCGTCGCGACGAGGGTGACCAGTCCGGGCGTGTCGCTGGTGTAGATCTTCCCGCATACGCCGGTCGCGGCGGCACCCGTGATCGTGCAGTTGATCTGCGCATTCCCGCCCGTGCTCGTGACCGTTCCCGTCCCGTTGCCGCCGGCACTCCTCACCCGGAGCTCGTTGGCAACGATGGTTGCCGTGATCGTGGTCCCGAACCTGATAACTGCGTTGCAGGGACCAGGGGGCTGGATCGAGCACGCCGAGCTGTACGCTCGAAGCAGGTTGGTGCCGGCGACGTTAGTCTCGAATTCGAGCTGAACCACCGAGTTGTAAGCGACTGTGGTCGTGCACCGAGAATCCACCGCCTCGCCGTTGCGAATCGTGCATATAATTGGCGGGTCGCCGAATGCTCCCCCCAGGGGTTCGTGGAGCGTGCCCGTACCATTCCCGGCCCCGACGATCGTGACCTGATAGCGCGTGGCGATGAAGTTTGGCCGGACCTCGATGTTGTCCTGGTCCACCGTCACCTGGCAGTCGCCCGTCCCAGTACAGCCGCCACCAGACCAGCCCCCGAACGTGTTCTGCTCACCAGGGACGGCGGTAAGGGTCACGACCGTGCCCGCCGTGAACGTCGCGCTGCAGGGACCGACCGGGTTGTACTTAGCCGTCGTGCAACTGATGCCGGCGGGATTCGAGGTCACCTTGCCCGTACCGTCCACGAACCCGAATACCCGCAACGTGAACGTCTGCGCCTGCGCCTGCCCGGTCGTTGGTGCCAGGACCGCCAGCGCCACCGCGAACACGGACAACACCCGACCGCCTGACCACCTAACGCCGAAGCACACGCGAACCTCCCGTCATGGAAGGAGCAGCGCTGACATGCCGGAGTCCGCGGCGCGGACCGGTGTGAGCGGACGTCAATAATGGGAGGAGGGCAGCGGTCCGTCCAGACTGCCCTCCTCTCCTTGTGGTGCTGCAAGCGTTAGGCCGAGCCCGTTAGGGTACCGCGCGGACTACCGTACTCCCAACGAGAGAATCGAATGCCACCCGACCGACCGGTGCCTGGAAAAAAATCAGTGCGTCGCGGTCAGTCATCGTACCACCGTCCCTCACCGCCGTTCGCAGGAACGTGAAGCGCTCGATTCTCATCGCCGCGTGGGCGACCGACACGCGCGGTGCAACGCCAGCGAGAACGGCGAGCGAGCACACGCTCGCCGCGAGCGCCACACGCGACGTCAGCGCATGCGGAGCCCTGCGCCCGCCCAGGATGCGCCCCACTCGGCGAACGAGCGGCGAGCCGTCCGACTCCACCATCGCCGACATCGGATGCAGCCGCGGTCTGGTCATCGCGGGTGCGCGCCCGACCCACTCCGCGACGGCCGCCAGGCACTTCGCCAGCATCACCGGCCGGCTGGTACGCGCGACAGCCCAGTCATCGCACAGATACTCCGCCACTTCCTGCATCCGGCGCCTGGCCAGGCGATTGAGCGGCTGGAAGAAGAACACCATCTCGATCGCCCGCGCGAGGACGAGCCATTGCGGGTCGCGCCGCACGAGATGCGCGATCTCGTGTGCGAGCATGCTGTCCTGCTCTTCGGGCTCGAGCTCGAGCATTGCTCGCCTCGGGAGGCACACTTCGTCGCCGGGCAACGCAACCGGGCTCGCGATGGCCGACGAGCATGTGAGCTCGACGGATCGGTCTACGCCCGCGCGTTCGAGCAGCCAGCGGAGCCGGTGCCCGATCGGCGTGTCATCGAGTGGCGTGCGCGATCCCAGCGCGCGAAGCGTTCGCGCGTGGCCTAACGTCACCCACAGCAGCCCGCTTCCCGCCGTCACGAGCCAGAACACCACGAGCGGATTCGTCCAGCGGGTTCCCCTCGACCGCATCACAAGGAACCGAGGGGCTGCGTCGGGGATGTCCTGTCGGACCTCGACGCGGAGCGCCGGCACCTGAGGACCGGCAGTCCGCGGCGCGAGACGCAGCTGCCCGCCGAGCGGCTCGCGAGTGATGGCGGTTTGTATCGTGGCGGTCACGATCCCGCCAACAAGCGCGGACTTCCACAGAATCTCGCGGACGGTGTCGCTCACGACTCGTCGCAATGCGATGAGCCACACCGCGCCAAGAATAACCGTGCTGTGGACGAGGTACGTGAGCAGCCACCCGGCGGTGGCGTCGGTCAGCCGGACGACTGTCTCCAGGTCATGCAGCATCATCGCTGCCCTCGCGCCGAGCCGACTCGAAGACCGCCACCCCGCTGTGCGGTCTCCCTGTCTCCGCCTCGGCGATCATGCGCTTGACTCGATCGAGGTCACCCGGGGCAATCTCGCGAGACCGCAGCAGATGGGTCATGAGCGCCTCGGGGCGCCCGTCGAAGAGCAGCGTCGTGAGCTCCGAGACCATTGAGCGACGGACTTCCTGCTCGGTCACAAGCGGCCGATACACGAACTGACGGCCGTCCAGCCGATGTTGCACGACGCCCCGCTTCTCGAGCCGCGACAGCAGCGTCGCGATGGTGGTCTGCGCGAGATCGCGCTCCGGTCTGAGGCGGTTCTGGACCTCAAGCACAGTGGCTTCCGCGCGGTCCCAGAGCACGCGCATGATGGCCAGCTGGAGGTCGGTGAGTGAGGTCGTCACAGGTGAGAGGGATGAGGAGTTCCGAGCGTTTAGCGACTGGAATGGCCGCGCCTTGTCGTCCTGCCTTTCAGTGAGACAAGCGCTGGGCGTTTGGGGTTGCCGGGCGGGGGCCAGCCGCTCGTCGCCGGGATTACGGCAAAGGGTTGCGGCGGCCGAAGCGACCCCCATGTTGTCCAGGTTCATCCACGCCAGAACAACCCGATCGGTCGGCGCGGCGCGAGTCTGACACCGCTCCAGACAGATCGGTCCAATCCCCCCCATTCCTTTATATGAGGACCTCCTTCTCAATGAGTCGGTTTTCCAACCCCTTAGCGGCGTCCGCGGCCGGGATCGCGGCCCTGTTCATGTTGGCCGGCTGCGCGAAGTCGGACACTCAGTCCGCCGATACGGCCGCCAAGGCAGCCGCGGGAGCCCCGGCGCCGGCCGCTGCGGCGACGCCCAACATGGTCAGCTTCACCGCCAGGGAGTTTGCGTTCGAGGGGCCGGACACGATTCCGGCGGGCCTGACGATGATCCATCTGACCGATACGGGTAAGGAGCTCCATCACGTCCAGCTGATCAAGCTGGAAGGGGGGAAGACGTTCGCCGACTTCCAGGCTGCGGCGAAGGACATGGCGAAGGGTCCTCCGCCGTCGTGGATTGTCTTTTACGGCGGCGTGAATCCGCCGGCCCCGGGCGCCACCACCACCGCTATGCAGGTGCTCGAGCCGGGCAATTACGCGGTGGTCTGTGTTGTCGAAGGCGCGGACCACGTGCCGCACATGGCCAAGGGGATGATGCGTTCCCTCACCGTGACGCCGTCGTCGAATCCCACGACCGAGCCCACCGCGGACGTCACGCTGACGCTCAGCGACTACACGTTCACGCTGTCCAAGCCGCTCGCTGCGGGGCGGCAAATGATCAAGGTCGAGAATACCGCGTCGCAGCCGCACGAGGTCGTGCTGGTGCAGCTGGCGCCCGGCAAGACCATCGAGGACGTTGGCAAGTGGGTGTTCGACATGAAGGGCCCGCCGCCGGGGAAGCCGATCGGGGGGATTCCCGCGTTCGTGAATGGGAAAAACTCGTTCTTCGAGGCGGACCTGACGCCGGGAGAGTATGGCATGATCTGCTTCGTGCCTGACGCGAAGGACGGGAAGCCGCACGTCCAGCATGGAATGACGACGCAGTTCAAGGTCAGCTGAACGGCGTTAGGTGTGCGCAGCAACCGATGACCAATCACCATCCCGGTTGCTGCCTCTACTTCTTCGTCGGCTTCGGAGGCGTTAGGCTCGCCTTCCACGCGGTTTCCAGCCCCGGCACGTCATGCGGCAGCGACACCGTCTCCGCGAGCACCGCACTCAACGGCTCGCCGCGCCGGGTGCGGTCCGCGATCCTCCGAACGATCCCGCGACCCTCACGCGCCCACATGAATTCCAGCAGACTCGCGGCCTGGAGGGCCGCGAGGTTTTCGCGCGGCAGTTTTTTCGGCGGCGGCGCCTGGACCGGTCGGCCGCGCTGGTCGGTATGCTGCATGCCTCCCAGTCCCACATCGCTCGACATACCGGACGGGATCGCGGTCTCGCTGATCGACATCCGGGCGAGCGTATCGATCGGTATCAGGTCGTTGAGCTGCGAAGCCAGCTGCGCGTTGCGCGCTGACGCCGACGGGAAGCCCGTCACGAGCTGCGTCACGCCAGCGATGATCCAGTCCGGGATCGGCGGTTGTCCCACCGACGTGTCTGCCGCCAACACCCACGCACGCGCCACCTTGTTGCGCACGTTCGCGACCAGGAAGCGCGCGATAGGCAGCGGGTTCCCGGCTCTATCGCGCGGGATCTGCACGTGCTCCCAGACCACGATCGGCGCCTTGGCCGCGTGAATGACGCTGTCCATCGCCACGCTGTCGGCGGGCTGGATGAGCAGCCCGACCGCGGTACGCGGCGGCAGCCGCTGAAAATACCGGCGATAGGGGAGCTGCGCGTCGTCGATCAACAGGAAGATGCCGCCAAGCAGCGAGCGGTCGCGTGAGGCAACCACGACATCGTTGCTGTCGATCACCGAGAAGTGATCGTTCGGTCCGATCGGGAGCGTCTTGAACGTGGGCTCGAATCCCGGTATCCCCGACGTCTCGGGCGGTGGGCCAGAGGAGCACGCCCAGGCGAATGTCGCCGCGAGTACTATTGCGGCCACCATCGTCGCGCGGGCTATGGGATGGTGCAGCGCGTTCTTCGGGGTTCGCGTCATTCGAGTTTTTCGTTCGTTCGCTGGTCGTGAAGCCGGTCAGTTCGTGTACTCCCGCCGTGGCCGTCGGTTCCTGCCGGGCCTGGCGAAGTCTAGCGCTTCGGAATCAATGCGACGACCCGGACCGGGCCACCTGATCCGCCTTCGATCTTCATGGGAAGCGCGAACAGCAGCGCCCCCGTCGGCGGCAGCTGGTTGAGGTTCGTCAGGTTCTCGATCCCCGGGACATCGGCAGCGGCCGCGATGCGGTGCACCATGAAGTCCGCCGAGGGCCCGTAGTCGATCGAGGCCACGTCTACGCCGATCGCGGCGACCCGTCGTTCCTGGATCAGCAGCCGCGCTGCTTCGACGCCGTAGCTCGGGAAATGAAGCTTGGTGGCATCGTTCGGCGTGTCATCGCCCAGGTACGTCTTCTTGTCGGGCCAGCGCGAGCTCCAGCCCGTTCTCAGCAGCACGATCGTCCCCGGCGCGATCTTTCCGTTCGCGCGCTCGAACGCCAGCACGTCATCACTCGTTAGGCGGTAGTCCTGGTCCGCTTTCGTCTTCGCGGTGACATCGATGACCACGGCGGGCGCGATCAGGCGTTCGAGCGGGACGCGGTCGACCGTCAGGTGCCCTTCGCCGAAGTGGATCGGCGCGTCGAGGTGCGTTCCGCCATGCTCCGGCGCGGAAAACGCGAACGATGAGTAGAACCAGCCACCGGGCGTGGGCCCGTACGAGAGCGAGTCGAGCTTGAACGTTGTGGGCGAGGTCGGCCAGTACAGCGTCTTCGCGTTGAGTGGATGGGTGAGATCGACAAGGCGGTACTGACGCAGGTCGAGCGCCTGCGCTCCCGCCACACTCGCGTTCAATGCAGCAACGGCACACAACGCAGCAAGCGTCTTCATCTGACCTCCGATCGCGAAGAGCCAACCCTGACGAGCCCGCCACCGGCGACGTGAGAGCGCCGCCCGCGTGCGAGAATTCTCCGGCGGTTCATGCAAGCCTGCAACGTAAGGTCGGCAACGGCGTTCGATATGCGCCGAGCGGCACCGCGAAGCAAGGCGGCGATTGTGGACACTCCGCAAGCTCTGCCTCGCGCCATGGGTGTTCACTGGTTTGGCACCCAAGTGGACCACGGCTTGCGAAACCGCGCCCGTCCGCGCCGGTACGATCGCGCGTTGAAGTCGCGCCGGGCGTCCGGACCGTTTCGTCTCGCAGTCGGGAGGTCCCTTGAAATCATGCGCTACCGCTGCCATGCTCGCGCTCGCCAGTACAGTGACTCTGACCGCCTGCAGCGACAGCGACAATCCGCTCACCACCACGAACGACAACACGACAGTTCGCTTCTTCAACGCCACCACCGGCAGCCTGGCGCTGGACATTGCGCAGAACGGCACCGTGGAAAGTGGAAACGGCAACATCCCGTTCGGAGCCGCCAGCGAGTGCATGAGGGTGAACGACGCGAACCCGCAGCTCTCGGTACGCCCGGCCGGCAGCACGACAGCCCTGACCGGCTTCACGCCGTCGCTCGCGGCCGGCAATACCTACACGGTGCTCGTGACCGGCACGCAAGCGGCTCCGGTCTTCACGACGCTGAATGATCAGTTCACGGCGTCGGGCGCGACCAGCGCGGGCGTTCGCATCGTCAATGCGACGACGAGCGCGACCGCGGGCGCCAGCACCTGGGACATCTACGTCAATCCCACCGCCACGCTCGGCACGCCTAACGCGACGGCGTTGCGCCGGAATTCCGCGTCGTCGTTTCTCACGGTCCCGGCAGGACAGGCGAACGTGATCCGGCTCACAAACGCCGGCCAGACGGCGCGGCTGCAGGACATCACCGTGCCGAGTCTGATCCCGAGGATGGCGACGACGATCGTGGTGACGGACGCGGCGACGCCGGGCGGAACGACGCTGCAGGCCTTCACGTTGCCGGCATGTTCTACCTAACGACCCGCGAGCCCGGGAAGTCGCGAAACGACCTGGTTGCCTGGCGGCCTGTGGGACGGCGGAATGCAGCGAACTGCTCACTGCCCACTTCTTGCTGTTGGTTTTCTCGACTGCCGCGATTGCGCATACCACGACAGCCAACCCCGAAGGCAGATAACCATGACCAGCGATGAATTCGGCGACCTGAAAAGCTCGACCGACGAGCCGACGCGTGTCGCGCCGGGCCTGGCCTACCTGCGCGACCGCATGGTGAACGTCGCGTTCATCGGCTCGTCCGACGGGCGCGACGAGGCGTGGATTCTGGTCGACACCGGTCTTCCAGGAGCGGCGTCGCGCATCATCAACGCGGCCGAGCTTCTTTACGGCAGTGATGCGCCGCCCGAGGCCATCGTGCTTACCCATGGGCATTTCGACCACGTCGGCGCCGTCCGCGAGCTCGTGAGACGCTGGCGGGTACCGGTATACGCGCATGAGCTCGAGATGCCGTACCTCACCGGACGGTCGTCGTATCCACCGCCGGACCCGGCCGTCGGCGGCGGCGCGTTGGCCACCATGTCGCGCTTCTTCCCGAAAAAGCCGATCAACCTCGGGGAGTCCGTCATGACGCTGCCGGCGGACGGCTCGGTTCCGGTCATCGGCGAATGGCGATGGATTCACACGCCCGGGCACGCGCCGGGTCACGTGTCACTGTTCCGCGACTACGACCGCGCGCTCGTTTCGGGCGACGCCTTCGTCACCACGAAACAGGAATCGCTCTCGGCAGTGCTCACGCAGCGCCCCGAGGTTCACGGCCCGCCGGCGTACTTCACGACGGACTGGCTTGCGGCCGAGGAGTCGGTGGAAACCCTGACGGAGCTTCATCCGGACGTGGTCGTGACCGGCCACGGGATCGCGATGCGCGGTAGACGACTCGAGCGCGGGCTTCAGGAGCTCGCGGCGACCTTTCGCCAGCGCGCGGTGCCTCGCCGCGGCAGGTACGTCCGTCAACCGGCGATGGCGGATCGCTCCGGCGTGCTGTTCGTCCCTCCGCCGGTCCCCGACGTCGTGGGCCGCGCGGTGGCCGGCGTGGCCGCCGCCGCCATCGCGGCCGTCGCCATCGCAGCCGTTAGGCGACGGAACAGCGGTACGTAGCCGGATCGCGGTCATCGGGGTGGGGCGTGCCTGTAGACGCTAGGCGGACCACGCCGCCGGACGTCGGTCCCAGCGGTGCGCGCGCAGCTCTTTCATGAGTGCCGGGTCGAGCGCCGGCGCATCGCTCGCGGCGATGTTCACCCGCACATGCTTCGGACGACGCATGCCCGGAATCACCGTCGCGACGTCGCGATTGTCGAGGATGAACCGCATCGCCAGGTCCGGCAACGTCGATCCGTTGGGAACGAGCGGCGCCAGCGCATCCACGCGGTCCATCGTCGGCCCGAGATTCTCCGGACCGAAGTACACCGCCCTGAAGTCGCCGCGTGGGAAGCGCGTCTCTCTCGTTAGGGTCCCCGTGAGGGACCCTTCGTCGAACGGCACGCGCGCGATCACCGCGACGTCGAGCTCGCGACACACCGGGAACAGCTCGTCCTCGGGCGCCTGGTCGAAGATGTTGTAGATCACCTGCACGGCGTCGATGATGCCAGTGCGCAGCGTCTGGATCCCGTTCTCGGGCTCCCACCGGTTGACGCTGATGCCGATGCCGCCGATCAGCCCCTCGCGCTTCAAGTCGTCCATGACGCGATGCCAGCGGTCGTCCCGCGCCCACGCGTCCTCCCACACGTGAAACTGCAGCAGATCCACCGAGTCCAGCCCGAGGTTCTCGAGGCTCGACTCGGCGTACTGGCGGATGTAGTCGGGCGGGAAGACCTCGTCGAGCAGAAAGTCAGCGCGCGATGGCCAGGTCCGGTTCTTCGGCGGCACCTTCGTCGCCGTGTAGAGCCGGCGGCCGCGATGCGCGCGGACGAGCTCACCGAGAATGCGCTCACTTTTGCCGTCGCCATACGCCCACGCGGTGTCGAAGAAGTTGCAGCCGAGCCTAACGGCTTCGTCGAGGGCCTCGCGGGTCTCGTCGTCGTCGGAGCCGGTCCACCCGGCGAGGCCCCACATGCCGTAGCCCACTTCGCTCACGGACCAGCCAAGCCGGCCGAAGGTTCGGTAGCGCATCGCAGTGTTCGTTGAGAGGACGTCTGCACCAGGTTCGCGGCGATCTCGACGCGCATTCCGCAGCAGAATGCGCGTCGAAATTACGACTCCACTCTGCGGGAGACTAGCAGCGCGAAGTGCCGACGATCACCGCTTCGGATGGCTCGCGAAGAAAGCCCAGATGACCCGCGTGGCGTCGACCGCGGTACTCCGTGTTCCAGGTCAGGAAACGGTCGCTGCCAGGGCGCCCGCTCCCGGCCGGATACACGACGATCACACCCTCGCGAGCCGCGAGCGCTGAGAATCCGGTCTGCTTCCGCGCACCGGCCGGCGAGCCGCCACCACCGTGGAAATCGAGAACGAGCGGCATGCGTCGGCTCCCGTCATACTGCGGCGGAAGGTCCACGAGGTAGGCGCGTTGCCTTCCGCCGACGGCAATGTGGTGTTCGGACGATCGCGGTTCCGGTGCCTGCGCGCCGACCGATGACGCCACGAGCCCCAAGGCGAGCAGCACGTTTGGCCGCATGTTCTTGATCCGTTCGGAGATCCTTCGCCCCAAAGGAGGTACCGATCTGACGCGCATCACGGACGCGGACGCTGTCTTCCCTGCCCCTGCTGCCCCGGACCAAAGCCCTGCTGACCCGCGTTCTTGATCCGGTCCGGCAAGCTCGCCCACTGCTCCGCCGTCAGAATCCCCTTCGCCTCGGCCACCGCCTTCTGTGCGTTCGTGCGACCCTCCTCGAGCTTCGGCCTGAGCGAGCCGAACAGCGCACCCGGATCCGGATTGGCGCCGGCCTTCTCGATCACCGACTTGACTTCGTCAGACACCAGCTTGTTCTTCGCGTCCAGCGAGTCCCGAAGGATCGTTAGGCGCACGACCTGCGAGTCGGTGAGCGCCATCGAGTCCTTGCGCGCGAGAATCTGGGTGATCGGGTTAGGCAGGACGCGTTCGAAGCGCGAGGCGAAGTTGCCCGGGCCACCAGTGCCGCCGGAGCCGCCGAATCGCCCGGCAGCTCGCTGCGCCAGCGCTCCGCGCACCGCATCGCGCGTGCGATCCGGGCCGATCGTGTACCGCGCCTGGAACCCGATCTGGAACGGCAGCACGACGCTCCCCTGGCCGCTCCGCTGCGCGCCGAACCGCTCGTTCACCTGGTATTGGAACTGCTCCGTCGATGGGTCGAAGCCGCGCACGTAGAGCAGCGTCGGATCGCCGACGCGGGCGGTTCCCCAACCCTGCAGGTTCTTCTGGCCATTGATCAACTGATCCAGTCCGCCGAGGAAGTGGATAGTGGTCACGGACAGCATGAGACGGCGGTCGAGCCCGAACGCGAACGGCCGGTAGTTGACCTGGAAGTCGAGCGACGGCTGCCACGGACCCGAGCACGAGTTTCGACCGGCCACGGTGCCGATCTGCGATTGCAGGCAGTCCGAAATGCGCGAGTCACTTCGGCTGATCAGGCGTCGCATCGCGTTCGCGACGCTCGAGTCGGCCGTTTCGATCGGGTCGAAGATGAACGCCCGATCGTTGCGTGCGCCGTCGGCGTTGATGTCTGACGCCACCATCGGCGTGAACGGGGCGCCTGACGAGAGCCGGCCGATCGCGGTCATCTCCAGCCCTTCGTTGAAGGGATACGTCAAGGTTCCCACGAACGAGTGGCGACGATCGAAGTTGCTCGGCGCCCACTCACGCACGTTAGGGTCGCCCGCGGTCGTCGCCGCCGAGAAGCCACCGGTGGCCGAGCCGCCGGATGCCGACGATTGATCCTTTGCGCGCGAGAGCGTGTACGAGATGTTGAAGATCGCGCCGACGCGCGTAATCCCCTGCGCCGCGACGACGAGCTGCTCGCTCTCCGACTGCAGGTCCGACCCGACGGCAATCACCTGGCCGAACCGCGGCGCGATGCGCGACGAGATGATCGAGACGGCGCCGGTCGCCGGCACGATCGCCGATGGGCTCGCGTACACCGGCCGCCCGCCCTCGGCGCCGAGGGTGAACTTCGGCGTGGCGTCGAGGTTGAGGTCGTGGAAGCCGTACTGGCTGACGCCGCGCGCAAAGTTCGCGTCCACGGACAGCTGCATCCGGTCGAACACACGCCGCTGCGCACCTAACGATGCGCGCCATGCGCGTGGCGCGCTGAAACCTTTGTCGAAGACGGTGACGTTCGGATGAGCGATGATGGGCGGCGTGTCGACCGCCCCGTCGGCGCAGGTAGTCGGGATTCCGGATTCGTCACCCGACCAGATGCTCCAGTCCGGAGTCGGCACGAACGCGCCGATGCAGTAGAGCTGCGACTCCGATTGCGACAGCCCCGTCGCATTCTGCGCCCCCGAGTAGAGCGACGTGGGAATCGTGCTTCTGAACTCCCCGATGCCACCACGGATGATGAGCGGGACGCTGGTGGAAGCATTCGCGTTAGGCCTGGCGTTGTTTCCGCCGGCTCCGCCGCCGCCACCACCGCCCCGCCCACCACGTCCACCGCCGAACCCTCCAACCCCTCCGCCGCCGAATGCGCCGCCTGCACCATTGCCGCCCAGCACCCACGTGAATCCCGCCCGCGGGCTCAGGTGCGTTTCCGTCGGAATCTCGTTCGTCCGGTAGCCGAAGATCTGCTCGACGTCCGGGTTGTAGATCGGCGCGCCATCGAATTGCGTGTGCTCGAGGCGCGCCCCGTAGGTCAGCTGGAGCGACCGCGACTGCCGCCACGTATCGCCAAGGTAGAGCGCGGAGTTCAGGCTCGTCCC
>Ga0075421_100003687_pt1 | contig 18377 bp, 15 predicted proteins | sample SoiMetdeltSBSDD5_FD_75292 | JGI IMG/M metagenome (GOLD analysis project Ga0075421, IMG submission 75292) | Bulk soil microbial communities from a Populus tree surrounding site in Tennessee, USA - Soil MetaG P. deltoides SBSDD5 | ecosystem: Environmental > Terrestrial > Soil > Tree plantation...
CTCGAGGCCATGGCGGCGGGCTGCGCGGTCGTCTGCACCGACGCCCACGGCAACCTCGACTATTGCGAGGACGGGGTCAACTGCCTGATGCCCGAAGCGACCGTCGCGGCGGTCGCGGCCGCGCTGCGGCGGGTGCTCGAGGACCGCGAGCTGCGCGAGAAGCTCGTGGCCAACGGCCGCGAGACCGCAGCCCGCTACGGGTGGGGGCCGCGCATCGACGCCCTTGAACGGTTCTTCGAGTCGATCGCGGCCGCCCCTACAGATTCTCCGCGATCCGCGGCGCCTCTCGGTTGAAGTACCAGTAGCCCACCACGCAGGTGGCGACCCCGAGCGTGATGGGGATGAGCACGCGCCACCACACACCGCCGAAAACGGTGTACAGGTCGGGCGCCGTCGGGTCGATCACCACATGACGGATCTCGATGAGCAACGCTGCGAGCGGGTTGCACGCGACGATCTGCTGCGCGATCGGGTACTTGTTGAGCGCCTCGATCGGATACAGGATCGGCGACCCGTAGAAGGCGACCTGGAGCAGGACCTCCCAAATAGGCGCGATGTCACGGGCGCGCACGAACAGGGCCGAGAGGAGCATCGCGCAACCGAGCGCGAGCACCGCGCCCAACAAGACCATAGGGGGCGCCAGCAGCCACTCCCATCGGACCGGCACGCCATAGATCAGCGCAAAGATCAGCACCACGATCAGGTTCAGTCCGAGGTTGAAGCAACCGGTCAAGACGACCGAACACGGGATCACCAGACGCGGGAAGCGAATCTTGCGAACGAGGTTCTCCTTGTCGACCACTGCACGCACCGACGCGGTGGTGACCTCGGCGAAGAATGTGTAGATCACGACGTTGAGCAGCAGGACGACCGGGAAGTACTTCGCGCTTCCCCCAACCTTGATGATCACCGCGAACAGGACGTAGAGCACGCCGAAGAGCATCAGCGGCCGCATGAGCTGCCACACGTAGCCCAGGGCCGAGCCGAAGAAGCGCAGCTTGAACTCCTGTATGGCGAGCGTCACCGTGAGGTGTGCGAAGCGCCGAACGTCGCCCGCCAACGCCGACGGACCACCGATCGGCCGCCCCAGTGCCGCGTGGTCGGTGGTCACGAGGCCCGCTGCAGGCTCGAGGTCGACGGTGGCGGGGTCACAGCGCGGTCGATGTCGATCTGGTGCGCAACATCGACAGCCCCGCCGGCGGCATATGGGCCGGCGACCATGAACGAGAAGATCTGATCCCACCGATCGATGACGTCGTGACCGCGCCCCCGATGCGCGACGATCACCGACGGGTGATAGCGGCCGGGACCGAAGACGTTCTCGAACGACACGGTCACGACCGCCGACTGCCCGTTGGCGAAGTGCCCCGAGCGCTCGGTCCGCCACGCCGTCGTCGCAACCATCATCTCGAGGTGGTCGGACCGGTAGAAGATCCAGGTGAACGCGGGGTCGTCGACGTCCTCGAGGAATTCAACGACGGCCTTAAAAGCATACGTTCGGCCCTGCATACAGGTGACGACTCGTTCACCGGTGTCATCTTCGATCCACGCCTCGACGATGCGCGCCGATCGGTCCCCTGGTCGTTCGTCGACGTCGCCCTTCGTCGTCGTCTCGCCCGTCTCGCGGCCGAAGTTCAGCTCGAGGTACTCACTCGCCACCTCGGCGGGATCGCCGATGGTGACGATCCGACCGCGTTCGAGCAGCAATGCGCGGTGGCAGAAGCGCGTCACAGACCCCATGTCGTGCGTGACGAACAGGATGGTTCTGCCCTCGTCGCGCATGCGGTTGAACTCGTCGTAACACTTTTGCTGGAACGACGCGTCCCCTACCGCGAGGACCTCATCGATGAGCATGATGTCCGCCTGCGCCTGGAGCATGACCGAGAAGGCGAGCCGGACGTGCATGCCAGACGAGTAGTTCTTGAGCTTGAGGTCGACGAACTCCTCGAGCTCCGCGAATTCGATCACCGGGTCGACCAGGCTGCGCGCTTGCTTCGGCGTGAGCCCGAGCATGATCGCGTTCATGATCACGTTGTCGCGCGCAGCGAGGTCGGGGTTGAAGCCGACGCCCAGCTCGATGAAGGTCGACATGCGGCCGTCGACGTACATCTCGCCCGCGTCCGCGTTGTAGATCCCGGCCAGGCACTTGAGCAGCGTGCTCTTGCCCGATCCGTTCCGCCCGACGATCCCGAAGAATTCGCCCTGCTCTACCTCGAAACTCACGCCGTTGAGCGCCTCGAACGTGTCATGCCGCACGCGCTTGAGCGGGTGCAGCGCCCGCTCCTTGATCGTCATGACGTGCTCGCGGGGCACGGCAAAGGTCTTGCCGAGGCCGTCGACGACGACGGCTGGCCGCCCCGTGTGCGGCGGTTCAGAGGGCATCGCGCGACAAGGGTAGTGCGCCGCTTCGACGATCAGGCACGCGCCGTGAGCAACGGATCCGGCTCTGCTGCCGTCGCGCGGAAGTACCCATTGATCACAGGAAACTCGCCGGGGGGGCCGCCCGCGATGCCGAACTCATCGGCTACGGCGAAGCCGGTCGCCTCGAGCATCCACCGCATCGCGATGCGACCGGGGACGAACCACCACGTCGGATCTCCGAAATACGAACCCGGGACGAACCGGATGTACTCCGACAGCTCGGTCTTCGCGAGCATCATCGAGCCGAAGAACAACTCGCCATCGGGCGCGAGCATTTCCCGCAGGCGCTGCAGCATGCGCAGGGGATGCGGCTCGTGGTACACCACGCCATGGCAATGGACGAGGTCAAAGCGCCCGTGCTCGATCGGGTCGAGCTGCTCCCACCCGATCTGGCGGAAGTCGATACCGGTCCTGTAGAGCTCCTCCAGGAAGAGCGCCTGGCGATGGAAGTCGAAGGGCTCACACGCGAGGATGTACTCCGCGCCCCGCAGATGGAACATGAACGGGTCGTAGCCGGCGTTCGATCCGACGTCGAGGACGCGCTCGCCGTCGAGCCGTTCCGGGACGCGCTCGCCGAAGGCCCGCCAGCGCTGGTCGTTGCGCCACGTGCCTCCGATGACGAGGTCGCCTCCGAGGAGAAATGGTCCTTGCAGCCACGGATCGAGTTCGCGAGCACGGGCTTCGAGGTGGGCTCGCTCGTCGGCCTCGAGCTCGGCGGGGAGCTCGGCCGAAAAGCGCGTGAGGGTCGCCGGGTCGACGTCGGCCGCCGGTGGGCGGTCGACCCCGAGCTGACGCCTTACGGCGTCTCGGATCAGCGCGAGCGACTCGTCGACGCTCATTCCCACCTGGCAGTCCAGCCGAATCGCGAGGCCCAAGGGATCGCTCGCCAGTTCAGGACCTTCGATTGCGTGGTCGGCCTCACATCCAAGAGGTAGCCCAGCAACATCGGGGCACCGTAGCCCATGCTTGGGCCCTCCAACGGATAGCAAGACAGGAGCTGATCACCGGTGACTGGATGGAGGCTTGCATAGAGCGGCAAGCGGCCAGGGCCGTCCTCGGCGAACAGGTATGCATCGGGCTCGAGCGAGACTGTGCGGGGAGGTAGCGAGAACCCGCGGATCCGGCGTGCGCCATCCCGCGCGCGGCCGACAAGAGCCCGCAGCCGGGCACGGCGGTCATTGACGTCTCGCCACGAAAGCGGCGCGAGTGCCCATCGGGCGGTGGTGCGAGCGTCCGGGCGTGGCGGGACCGAATCGTGCTCAGGGGTGCGCAGGAACCCGGAGGACGTCAACCAAGCCGGAATCGTGTCGATCTGCGGCTCGATCAAGAGGGCTCCGAGCTCCCCGACGGACTCCCCGCTCGGAAACTCTCCCAAGCAATACTCGTGCTGCTTCGGACCGACGGCCCGCATCAAGCCGACGACGCCGAACAGCCGCTGCGTGTCGGGCGGCCTGCGGGGCGCGATCGGGACCGGTTCGATGAAGCCGAGGTGCTGGAGGACGTCGACCCTGTCGCGGATGGCGTCGTCCTCGCCGGAGACGAGCGTCAGCTGGCCCGTTGCGCGGACGCGTGCGAGGCCGACGGCGTCGAAGAGCGGCAAGGGCGCCTCCTCCAGGTAGCCGATCACCTCCTCGTCCTGGGAGGGCGCCTCAGGATCGACGCGGTAGCCGTCATCGGTCTCGACCAAGGCGGCGGTGCCGGGGAAGTGGAAGCGCCGCACCGCCCCGAGATAGCGGTCCAGCGCCCAGTCGGAGGGGGGCAGGCGACTCGTGCTGACCATGTAGTCGTCTCCCTGCCTGTGTCGGCACAGATATTCGGTTTCCGGGGGCAGCCAGGCGACCTCGTATTTCCAACGCCGGACCCAGCCCTCGGGCAGGCCGGGAAGGTCTGGGATGGCGGCGATGCGCAGCTTCCGCTCGGCGCGCTCGGCCGGCGCCGCCGGCTCACGCAACTGCATCGTTGCACCCGTCGGGGGGCCCGGGCTCGCGGCGGTCTTTGGCGCGGGCGCGTGGCGCCACTGCACCGGCACCCGCCGGTAGAAGAAGGTGCGGGCCAGCGCGTTGACCTCGCCGCCCGGCGGGACCAGGACCGTTTCCGGCAGCTTACTGGCCGCCTCCGGGCGCCACGCGATCGCGTGCGCGCGCGGCACCGGCCGGTCTTCCGGGAGCAGCGACCAGGGGACGCGGTTCCCGACGTCGCCGAAGGCGATCACCTCGAGGTCGTGCTTGGACCGGAACACGCGTAGGAGCTTTTCCACGAACGCCGGGTCGGCGAGCAGGGAGGAACCGGTGCCCTCGCAGACAACGATCCACCGTCCACGCGCCTGCTCGACACCCACGGCCAGCCGCTCCGGGCCATCCCGACCGTGACCGGCCGGGATCCGCCGCAGCGCCGCGCCGCGTGTCGGTTCGGGCAGCTCCAGCTCGGACCCGATGAGGAGCTCCGCGTCGATGCATCTCTGCCGTTCCAGTCGTGCGAGCAGGCGATCGAGCGCCTCGCCCGGCGGCGGACACGGATCGAGTGCAATGATCGAGACCGCCGGCGCCCAGCGCGCCTTGATCACTCGCCTGGGGTCGTCGGCGAACAGCTCGGGGTGGGCGTCGCGGACCGTCTCATGAAAAGCGGCGTGGGCGTACTCGACAGTGTCCGAGCGGGTGAAGCCCCACTTGCGATACAGCAGCGTCGGCGCGCGTGCCGGTTCCCCGTACACGCCGCGCGCGGCGAGATTGAGGACGAAGTCCCAGTCCTCGTGGCCGAGGCGGATGTCGCCATAGCGGATGCCGGCGTCGAAGATCTCGCGGTCCAGTAGCGAGCACGTGTCGGCGTAGTTCCCGCGCAGAAGCGCATAGAGGTTGAACGCAGGCGCCTGGAAGAAGTCGTCCCGCGTCCCGAAGTACTGCAGGCTCGGGTAGATGTAGCCGACGTGCTCGCCGGCGGCCTCGAGCTGGTCGACCATCGTCGAAATGGCGTCGGGGAGCAGGAGGTTGTCGGCGTCGACGGGCAGGATGTAGCGCCCCTTCGCCTGGTCGATCGCCGCGTTCCGCGCGGCGGCGGGACCGCCGTTGCGCGGCATCTCCAGAACGCGGACCCCGTTTCCTCCGTTCTCGATCTCGTCGACGATCTGCCTCGTCTCGGGGTCGGTCGACGCATCGTCGACCACCAGCACCTCGATCGGCTCGTACTGCTGGTCCTGGATCGCCCGCAGCGTTGCCGGCAGATAGCGGCCGTGGTTGAAGCACGGCACGATGACGGACACGAGCGCGCGCTCGCGCGTGGGCCGGGTCCGCAGGCGCAGCGGGGTGGCAACCGCGGCACCGTTCGTCGCGGGACCGTGAGCGCGGATCTGCATCGAGGTGTCGTCGCCCGCCTCCGACAGCCCGGCCTCCCCGATTGCCTCCTTCCCGGCGAGCAGGCGGCCATAGAGCGCGCCGTGCTCATCGGCCATGCGCTTCACCGACAGGTCCGCGAGCACCCGCTGGCGGCCGCACTCGCCCACCCCCGCGCGGTGGTACGGATCCTGGGCGAGACGCACCAGCGCATCCGCATAGGCCGCGACGTCATCGCGGCGCTCGATGAGGTCACCCCCACCCCCAGCCAGCAGCGCACGATTGCCGGGCAGGGCCGGCGCCACCACGGGCACCTTCATCGCCATGGCCTCGTAGACGACGTACGGCACGCCCTCGAAGGTGCTGGTCATCAGTAGCGCATCGGACGCGGCGAACCAGCGTGCAATCTCACGTGAGGGGCCGTGAAAGCGCAGGGCTGCCGAGACGTTCAGCTCCTCGGCTCGCGCACGCACGGCAGACTCGAGCGGGCCTTCGCCCACGACGTGGACGACGACATCGGCACCGCGCTCGCGCGAAGCGGCCACGACGTCGACCATGAGCAGAGGATCCTTCTGGTCGACGAGCCTGCCCGGATAGAGGACGTGCAGTGGGCCCGCGGCCAGTCCGTCGATCGGCGTGACGCGATCGGGGTCAAACTCGCCGTCGGCGTCGACGCCGGTGGGTATCACGTGACAACGCGACCGCGGGATTGCATAGTCGCGGACGATGGTCGCGGCCAAGTGCTCGCTCGAAAGCGAGAACGCATCGACGAGGTTGCCGTACCGACTCGTGACGTAGCGGACGTAGCCGGACCGATCCGTTTCCTCGACGTGCAGCTGGACGACGACCAGCGGCGGGCGCGGGAGCACGGCGAGGTCGGGCAGCAGCTCGAACGCCAAGCGCGAATTCATGATGTGCAGGAGGCGCACGTTGCGGGAGTCGATGAAGTCGAGGATGAGCCGCGGAAAGGCGTCGCCCAGCATCAGGTCGGGCAGCGCCCAGACCTCCTCGGCGTAGGGCAGGGTTTCGACGAGGCGACGGTTCGCGGACGGCTGCGTCGTGATCAGCGACGGCGCGAAGCGGTCGCGATCCAACCAGCGGAACCAGTCGATCGTCCCCTTGTCCGATCCGCCGTAATCGACCCACGGGGCGAGGTAGAGGATTGGTACTCGCGGCGCTACACCCGGCACGGCGGGCAGTCTAGGAACGACGCCTGCGACAGCGGGCGCCGACTATCGTGGCCGCCAGCATGAGCGGTCCATCACTGCAGGGCGGGAGCTCGCTCGAGACGCCCAAGTCGCTGCTACGCCACGCCTTCTGGGTCTTCGTCGCCGTGGTTGTGGTGGTGTTCCTGGTGCTCGCCGTCGTCGGCGAGGTGGGGCACCTGCCGAAGATCGACTGGAGCTTCGACCTCTGGTGGCTCGTGCCGGCGTTCGTCGCACTAGTGATCTTCCAGGGCATCCACGCCGAGACGTGGCGGCGCATTCTGCACCGGCTTCACGGCGACATCCCGGCCCGCAAGGGCTGGGTGATCTGGAACGTCTCGCTGCTGGCCCGCTATGTCCCCACGCAGGTGATGCTCGCGGTCACGCGCGTGGGCATGGCCGAGCGCGAGGGCGTGCCCAAGCGCGTGACGATCTCTTCGATCGTCTACGAGGTCGCGCTCGTCACCGCCGCCTCGATCGTGGTCGCGGCGTGGGGGATCATGTCCCTGCCGGACATCAAGAACAGCCCGTGGCGGTTCGCCATCCTGCTCGTCCCGGTCGTCGCGCTTGCCTGCCTGCACCCGAGGCCGTTCTCGCGCGTCTCGACGTACCTGCTGCACCGGTTCAAGGCCGAGAAGCTCGAGCGCACGCTCGCGTTCCGGACCGTCCTGCTGTTCGCGGGCGTGTACGTGGTCTCGTTCCTCGTCACCGGCATCGGCGTGCTCTGCATCGCGCGCTCGCTGCACTCGATCGACCCCGCCGACATCCCGGTGGTGCTGAGTGCCTGGTCGGTCGGGTACGCCGGCGCCCTCGTGGCCTTCTTCGTCCCCGGCGGCCTGGGCGTGCGCGAGGGCGCGATGGCCGCTGTGCTGGCGATCGCCCTGCCCACAGGCGTGGCGATCGCCGTCGCGGTGGTCACCCGACTGGCGCAGACCGCCGTCGAGCTCCTCTACGCGGGCGCGTCCGTGCTTTATGCACGGCGCATGCCCGAGCTCGCAGAGAGGAATGCCGACGTCTCCGCCAAGGAGTCCGGCGTGCCGATCTCGTAGAAGCGCTCGGTGGCCTCGTAACCGGCGAGCTCGCCGCGCTCGGCCAGGGCCCGGTATACGTCGGACAGGTCGTCGCCCGGGAGGTCCAGGGCGTCGGCGCGCAGCACACCCAGGCCGTAGTCGATCCAGTCCATGTCGGGGGTGGGCGCGGCTTTGTCGTGGCGGACGACGCGACCGGCCACGAACACCGTGTTGGAGACGTCCCAGCGCCCCGCGTTGCGCAGCACGGTCATCAGGCCGCGCTCGCCCGCCGCAGCGCGGTCGACTTCGGCGTAGTCGATGCGCAGGTAGGTGTCGCCATAGAGGACGAGGAATCGGTCGCCTAGGAGGTCCAGGGCGCCTCGAATGGCGCGGGCGGTGCCGGTCGGCCCGGGTGGGTCGAAGACGTAACGAACGTCGAGTCCGAACGGCGATCCCACGCCGGCCCGGATCTTCTCGCCGAGGTACCCGACGCACATGACAACCCGCCGTGCACCGTACGAGCGCAGGACTTCAAGCTGCCACTTGGCGAACGGCCGGCCGGCCACCTCGAGCAGCGGTTTAGGGGTGTCGCGCACCAGCTCTCCGAGCCGGGTCCCCAGTCCGCCCGCGAGGATGCATACAGGGGATAGTTCAATCTTCGTCAAATCCGTACGCGGATTCGACGATCGTCTTCGGCCGCCGCTTGACTTCGTCGTAAATGCGGCCGACGTACTCGCCCATTACGCCTAGCGAGAGCAGCTGAATGCCGCTGAAGAGCGAGATCAGGATGACGATAGTCGGGTTGCCGATCGGGAAGTGGACACCGGCGATCTTCAGGATCAGGTACACGAGCGCGAGAAGGAACGCGAAGACCGAGAGCACGATTCCGCAGAGCGAGATCACGTGCAACGGATAGCGGGAGAACGAAATGATCCCGTTGAGACCGATTGTCAGCGAGCCGAGAAAGCGGTTGTACTTGCTCACGCCTGCGGCCCGCTCGTCGCGGTCGTAGAGGACGCTCGTCTGTCTGAAGCCGACCAAAGCCACGAGTCCGCGTAGGAAGCCATGTGCTTCGCCGAGCGCGACGACGTGGTCAACGACTCGGCGGCTCATGAGCCGGAAGTCGCCGGTATTGGACGGGATGTCCACCTCCGCGACGCGCTTGATCACCCGATAGCCGACGGCCGCTACGATCCGCTTGGGCAGCGTCTCGCCCTTCCGGTTGCGCCGCTGTGCGTAGACGACGTCGTATCCCTTGCGCCATTGCCCGACCATCTGCGCAATGAGCTCCGGAGGGTCCTGCAAGTCGCAGTCGATAACGACGACCGCGCCGCCTTTCGCCGCCGCCATCCCGGCGAGTGTGGCGGCGGGTTGGCCGAAGCGGCGCGAGAAGCGGAGCATCTTCACCCTTGGGTCGCCCTCGCGCAGCCGCAGGATCACGTCCTCCGTGCGGTCGGTCGAAGGGTCGACCGAGAAGATGATCTCCCAGTCGTCGAGCGCGAGCCCGTCGAGCACGGCCTTGAGCCTTTCGTAGGCGGGCCCGGCGGTGGGCTCCTCGTTGTACGCCGGGATTACCACCGAGAGCGTGCCGCCGCTGCGGCGCTTGATCCCGACCGGTTCGATCTCGGGCGTCACGGTCATGGCTTGCGTACCACGGTATAGCCCCGAATGCCGACGGGAAGCCGCGCACCCCTCGCCATGAGCCACCGTTCCGCTTCGCACGCCAACGCCCCTAGGCGTGAACCGTGCGTGCGGTCGATGTCCCGCCCAACACGACGGCGGCTGTCCTCGTCACCGGGATCGTGTCGGCGGTTGCGTTTCTTCGTAAGCCAGAACGGTGGGTAGAGGAGGGCGCCGAGGTGAGAGTCGAACACCACCTCGAACCCCGCCTCGCGCGCCTTGGCGGCGAGTTCGCCGCGGGCATAGCGTCGCTCGTGACCGAGGAAGCGGTCGTAGTAGTCGTAAAGGCCCGGGCCGGCTGGCACGACGAGCGCCGCGCGACCGCGCGGCCGGAGCGCGCGCACGATCTCGCGCAGGGCGGCGCGGTCATCAGGCACGTGCTCGAGCAGGTTGGCGGAGACAACGGCATCTATGGTGCGATTCTCGAACGGCAGTGCGCAGACGTCCGCAAGGAACAGCTCAGCATTCGGCACGAGTTCGTGCGACTTGTGCAGGCCGGCCGCGACGAGGTCGACGCCGAGCAGGCGCACGTGGGGGAAGCGCCCTCGAAGATCACTGAGCAGGTAACCGGTCGAGCAGCCGAGGTCGGCGATCGTGCCCTCGCGCGGCACACTGTCGCCAAGCCCCTCGATCAGCGCCCGACGCGTCCACACGTCGATGAAATGGTCGCGGCTGAACTCCTCGTGCAGCGCCTCGAGCTCGTCGGACCAGTTGACTTGGTCGGTGTCCGCGACGACGGTGTAGGGGAGGTTCATCGCACCCTTGCGAACAGCGTCATGCAGGGGCCCGCTCGAGGGGGTAGCCATTTCGACTGTAGGCATCCTCCACAACTGCCCAGGCGTAGCGGGCCGATGCTAGGTCGTCGAGCGTCAGCCTGCCGGACAGGACGTCCGCGCGGACGCTGCGCCACTCGTGCTCCCAGGAAACGTCGGTGGGCGGGAAGGCCGTTACCTCGACATCCGGGGGCCCGAGCTCCGGCTTCATGGCGTAGACGCGGAGCGTCTGCGACCCGTATGACTTCGCGAGCCCGTCCACGGCGAGCTTACCGAGGCGGCAGTAGATTTCGAGCGAGAACAGGTTCTTCCACTCGGTCCAAGTGGCGTGGATCATCGCCCACGGTGCATTGGGCGGCCCGGGTTGGCCCAGCAACAGCGCCGCGTTGTCCTCGACTGGCGCGTCCCAATAGTTCGTTCGCAGCAGCGCACTATGAAGGGGAAGGGGCCCCATGATCCAGTGGACGAGGTCGATCAGGTGCATTCCTTGGTCGACAAGCTCGCCGCCGCCTGAACGTGCGGGGTCCATCCGCCACTCGCGGTCATAGCCGACTCGGCCCCCATGTCCGTAGCGGCCGCGCACGAACATCACGTCGCCAAGGCGACCGGAGCGGACGATCTCGGTCGCCCGTACCAGGGCTGGGTAGAACCGGTGTTGGTAGCCGACACGCACGAGCCGGCTCGCTGTCCGCGCAGCGGCTGCGACTCGATCGACGTCGCCCACACCGATCCCTGCGGGCTTTTCGACCACGACGTTCGCTGCGGCCTGGAGTCCCTGCACCGCCAAGTCCGCAAGCCGGTCATGAGTCACCGCGACGACGAGCACGTCGAGATTCTGCTCGAGCAGCCCGCCCAGCGACGAGCACACGCGGCTGTTGTGGCGCTCGGCCAGGGAGACGGAGGCCTCTCGGTTAGCGTCGAAGCAACCCACGAGCTCGTCGCCGTCGAGCGCGTCGGCCCTCTTGCGGCCGATGAACCCACAGCCGGCGATGCCGACGCGAAGAGCCCGACCCGGGCTCACCGGTACTCGGTTCCGGTGCAGCCCTGAAACTCGAAGTCGAAGACGAGCTCCTGGGCGCCGGCACGCGTCATCGCGAGCCGCGTGTCGTCCGGCTTGGCCGCGTACACGAGCAAGAAACCGCCGCCGCCCGCACCCACGAGCTTGCCTCCCACACAGCCCGACATGCGCGCCAGATGATAGAGCTCGTCGATGCGCTCGGTGAACATGCCGGGCGAGCGCTCTCGCTTGTTCTGCCAGTGCTCGTCCATCAGCACGGCGTATCGCTCGAGATCCCCGCGCTCGAGCAGCTCGCGCGATTGGTAACCGATTTGTTTGGTGCGGTGCAGGTTGGCCAGCATCGCGGTGTCGTCGGCCTGGGTGCGCTGCACCTGATCGGCGAGCAACTGCGAGGCGCCGCGCGCCTCTCCCGTGTAGAAGAGAAGCAGATTGTTGCGCAGCTTGGTCAGGGTTTCCGGCGTGAGCGCGAGCGGCTCCACATCGACGCCCCCATCGCGCCGGAACGTATAGGCGCACACTCCGCCGTGCGCGGCGACATATTGATCCTGCTTGCCGACGGGCTCCTTTAGACGATCGATCTCGATCTCGCAAGCGGCCTCGGCTAGAGCACCGGGTATGGTCGCCACCCGACGCGCGAGGGCCAGGGACTTGATTACACACACGGTGTAGGCGCCGGACGAGCCTAGTCCCGTTCCTGCGGGAACATCGGCGAGCGACGCGATCTCGAGCGGCGCTCCGTTCCAGTGTGCGAGGATCGACTCGCGCAGGATCGGGTGTTTGATCTCCTCCGGACGGTCGACCTCCTCGAGCTCGGAGTACTTCATGCGGTACCGGCGCTGAAAGACAGTGTGTGTCAGGAGGTAGATGTACTTGTCAATCGCACCAGCGATCAGGAAGCCCTCATGGTCTCGGTAGTAGGAGGGCAGATCGGTGCCCCCACCGCCGAGCGAGATCCGCAGAGGTGCACGGGTGAAGATGATGCTCATGTGTCCTGCTCCGCCCGGATAAGGATGTCGACGTGCTCGTCGAACCAGCTCAGGGTCCGCCCGATCGCCTCGTGAATCGGGACTTCGGGCCGCCACCCGCGCGATCGCAGCTTGGAGCAATCGAGCAGGATCACTGGCGAATCTCCGGGCCAACCACGCGGACCGCCCGTATGCTCGATCTCCGGATCTACCCCTACGTGCCGGCAGATCAGCCGCACCGAGTCGTCAACGATTATCGTCTCGTCGGTGCCGATGTTAAACACCTCCGTGGTTCCGGCGTCGAGCGCCCCGAGGCCGTGGAGAATGCCGTCAACCAAGTCACCGATGTAGAGGTAGGACTTCTCCTGGCGTCCGTTGCCGAGAACGCGCAGGTGACCAGGATCGGCGCGTAACGCTAGATAGAAGTCCCGGACGTGGCCGTGGGTATAGCGTTCACCTAAAGTCGACACAAGTCTGAAGATCGCGCCCGTGAAGCCGTAACCGTGGCAGTAGGCCTGGACCAGGCCCTCGCCGGCCAGCTTGGACGCCGCGTACAGCGAGGTTTGCACGGGAAAGGGGGCGTGCTCAGGAGTGGGGAAAACCGTGGGCTCACCATAGACCGAGCCAGTCGAGGTGAAGGCGATTCGGTTGACTCCGCTGAGCCGCATCGCCTCCAGCACCGTTGACGTGGCGAGCGTGTTCTGCTCAAGATCGCGTCGGGGATGCTCCAGCCCTTGGCGGACGTCAGCGTTGGCCGCGAGATGGAAGACTGTGTCGCAACCCACCAACGCCGACCGTAGGCTTTTGGCATCCAAGACGTCGGCGTTGACCACGCGGCTGGCGCCGTTCCTACGGATGCGTTCAATGAACTCCGGCCGACCAGTCACGAAGTTGTCGTAGACGACGACCTCTACTCCGCGATCCAGGAGACGGTCCGCAAGGTTCGAGCCGATGAAGCCGGCCCCGCCAGTGATGAGAACGCGCTGCATCAGAGCTCGAAGCCCGCGTTCACCGCGTCGGCGTGGAACATCCTCACGGTCTCGAGCGAGAAGGCCTCGAGGCCCTTCCCCAACGTGGGAACCTTCTTGAGCAGGTCGTGCGTCATCGTGATGATGTGGCAGCCCACGGAGTCAGCCTGCACGAGGTTGAGCACTTCGCGCGGCGAGGCCCAAATCAGCTCCGCTTGCGGCGCCGCGCCCATGATCTCGACCGACTGTCGCATGATCGGGATGGGGTCGATGCCGGTGTCGGCGATCCGGCCCGCGAACACCGAGAGGAAGCTAGGGGCGCCCTCTGCGACCGCTTCGGTGATCTCGATCACCTGGCGCGACGTGAAGATCGCAGTGACGTTGACCTTGACGCCCTCGTTCGACAAGGCCTTGGCCAGTGGCGCCATTGACTGGCCGACGGTATTGGTGACGGGGATCTTGACGTAGACGTTTTCCCCCCAGCCGGCGATCCGCTCCGCCTGCCGGCGCATATGCGGGGCGTCGTCCGCGAAGACTTCGAACGAGACCGGGCGCTCGGTCACCCGATCGAGGATGCGCCGCGCGAAGTCCTCGTAACGAGTCAGGCCTGCCTTCCACATGAGCGTCGGGTTAGTCGTGAAGCCGCGGATGTGCGGCTCACTGGCGAGCTCCAAGATGCCGTCGAGGTCGGCCCCGTCGGCGAAGATCTTGGTTTTCAGTGTGTCAAGCATTGTCGGTCCGCTGGGTCATCAAGGGCGCAACGCCGTCAGGCTAGCCTCCGCACATTGTCAGGTCGAGCGCTCGGCGCGGCTGCGTAATGAGACGGCTTCTAACTCCCCGGCGTGAGCTGCGCCGGCCCGGGCTTCAGATGCGGGGCGAGCGCGACGCAGGCGCGGAGGCTGCGCACGAGCGCCGGCTCAGCTTGCGGCACGTGCACGATGTACGTCCTCCCATAGGGGGAGGACACGATGGGCCGTCCAGGGGGACTGCCGCCGGGAAGGAGCGCGACGCCGTCGGGACGGCAGGCCACGGTTTCGCCGGGGGCTACAGGCTGGGCGCGGACAGAGTGGTCGCGGTATTGGATCTTGACGGCGCCGTCGAGGTCCCAACTGGCGGCGAACACCGGGATGCCGGGAGCGTAGAAGAGCGGTTGACCCACGGCGAGGATGGTCGAGCCGTGCCTCGGGTTCGGCACGAGCCGGTTAATCGTGCCCAGAACGTACTGCTCCTGTTGGTACGCCCGGTCCCAGGACCCCGCATCAGCGCGCACCAGGTCGATGTAGCCCGCGCCGATCGCGACGGCGACGAGCGCAGCCGTGGTCACCGCCGCTGCACGGGCCCCTTTCAGTCCGCGAAATGCGAGCGTGCCGAACAGCATGGCTAGCGCGTACGCGACAGTGACGCACCCGAGCGCGGCAAAGGCATTGACCCGATTGCCCACACCCAAGGTGGCCGGCGAGTAGTAGACGTCGGCCGGGATGAACATCAGGTAGCCCGCGACTATCGCCAGTAGGCCGCCTCCGCAGACCAACAGCCAGCGCCGAAGCTCACGTCGATCGGCGCCCGGACCGAGTAGACGAAAGGCAGCAATCCCGACAGCGAGGACGAGGACGATGAGGGCGAGTGCGCCCCACTGATTCGGCGCGCCGAATGGTGACAACGCGCTTGCCAGGATCCCAACACCTTGGTCGAGGATCACCCTGGCGTGGTCGAACATGTAGCCAAGGGAATGGACCGTCTTATCGGCGCTTCGCGAGTTGAAGGCGAGCAGCGCAAGCGCGACAACCGCCACGTCGACGACCCACCGTACGAGCGCCTGCCGCGATGGCGCACAGAGGAGATAGAGCCCGAGTCCGAGCACGACCACCGGCCCTGCCGTGATTTCGTACGTCAACACCGAAACGAGGTAGAACGCGATCGAGACGGCGTGCCAGCGCAGTGGCGTACGCGCGTACCGGAACGCGATGACCGCGATGATCGCGCCGACGAGGTAGAGCGTGATCGCGAACGAACTTAGACCTGAAACTGCGTTCAGGCGAGTCGAGTCAGAGAAGGGGAAGACGAGCGCAAGCGCTGCGATGAGCAACGCGGAAAGGCGCTCGATGCCAAGGCACCGTAAGAGTAGGTAGAAGGCGAGCGACATCGCAATGGCCCAGACGGCGGCAAGCGCCAGATGCGCGCCAATGTGGAACCCGAGGAGCTCGTGCGTTAGTGGCATATACAAGGCAGTCCCAGGCCTGGCTCCGGCAGTGTCGAACCAGGACCGGATTGCGGCGAAAAAGCCCGCCTGCGGCCCGTATTTGGTCTGCGCGTAGTTCGCCCAGTCGTCGTAGTAGAAGCCGCCGTGGACGATGTGAGGTCCGAACACTGCAGCCCCCAGCAGCACGAGCATCAATCCGACCACCACACCCTCCAGGAGCGTCGGGGAGGCGCTGGACAGAGGCTCGAGGCGGCGGAAGAAGCTTGGCCTTGTGAATGGGGCGGTCAAGCTCCATCTACGCCCACGTACGGCACTCGGGCTGCTCATCGCAGGCAAGAGTATTCCCCGACGCTGCTCACGTTGTCGCGCGCCGTGCCTACGTCCTCCGCCGGCAAGCTCGGCTTGAGGAATCACTACGTCGTTCATCGATGAGATGCCTGCCCTCGCAAGCCGGTCTCAATGCGCCGGGGACAGTGTGGCGGGCAATCGAGAACGTCTCCTCACGCACGATTTGCTTCGTTCTGGCAAGCGTTCATATGGGCGGTGACGATTATTCCTCCGACTACGAGGAGTTCCGCCCCTCGCCATGGGATCCGGGAGGCCGACGACCTCGGCCAGAAACCGGCGCGGAAGCCCTTGTCGCTAGCCGCGTCTTCCACATCACCTTTCGGCTTGGTGGCGAAGCCGCCGATGTGGGCTCGCGCGCGAACGAGACGATGCCGTCGCGGTCAGCGCCGTCGGCGAAGACCTTCGCGCGGAGGCGGTCGAGCAGGTCCGTAGACGCTACAAGGCCGGATGGCGCGCCGCGCGCGCGGGGCGTCGCCAGACCCTACGGGGTTTGAGGCGCCGAGCAGCCGCACCGGTTCCCAGGGGTCGCGGTTGGTTCCTGGCGCCCCGCTACATTGCGGGCCGTGAGCGTCGCCCAAGTCACGGCGCGCACGCCCAGGGTCGAGTTCGCGGCTCGTGCACTCACCCGTGCGCGCCCCTCGCTTCGCGAACTGCTGATCGCCCTGGTGATCTTCGCGGTCGCCGGTGTCGCCGTGTTTGGTTCGCATGTGGTCGACGGCAGCTTCTACTACGACGACTGGGCGAACTCGGCCCGGACCCACTTCGCCGGCGACTTCGGAGCGCAGCTGTCGTCGTACTGGGACCTCACGCGCTGGCGCCCCCTGCTCGTGGTGTACGTCCCGGCGCTCAACTCGATCTTCGGGACGCACCAGCACCTGTTCCTGGCCTGGTCCCTGCTCACCGCCATCCTGGCCACCACCGCGCTGTTCGCGCTCCTGCGCACGCTCGGGTTCGAGCGCCTGCACGCCGGGCTAATCAGCCTGCTCACGCTCGTCTTCCCATTCGCCGACGTGACCAAGTTCTGGGCGACGTCGTCCGTAACGCAGGTCGTCATCGCCCTGTACTTCATCGGCCTGACCGTCGCGGTGCGCGGCATCGACGCCCCGACGCGCCGGTCACGCGTGCGCCACCACGCGGTGGCGCTCGCGTTCTACGCCGCGTCGGTCGCGCTGTACGAGACGGCGGCCACGGTGATCCTTGCCTCGGTGCTCGTCTACTGGTGGCGAGCATCGCGCGGGGCGGGTTGGCGCACCGGGCTCCGGCGCGCCCTGCCCCGCTTCGGCGCCGACGTCGTCGTCGTCGGCGCATTGCTCGTCTGGAACATCTCGCAGTCGCAGATCACGTCCTCGAGCGAGAGCGGCGGCATCCTCGAGCACGTCCGCCTGATCCTCGACCAGGGCTGGCGGATCATCGCATCGGCCGCTCTGCCGTTCGGTACGCCGCGCACGGCGACCGTGCTCGTGGCAGCGGCGGCGATCCTGGCCGCGGGCGCCTTGGTGGCCGTGCTCCTACGACGCGTGGCCGACGACGACGCCCGCCGCGAGCTCTGGCGGTGGACGGCAACCGCCGGTGCCGGGGTGCTCTTCGCGTTCGTGGCGTGGGGAGTGTTCGCTCCGGCCGCCGCCTACTACTCGCCTGCGACGATCGGGCTGGGCAACCGCGTCAACGCCGTCGCGGCCGCGGGCATCGTGGTGGCGGTCTACGCCGTCGCGATGGTCGCGGGCACGCTGGTGTTCCGGGGCCTGCCGCGCTGGCGGATCTGGGCCGCGGGGCTCGCGGCGGTGGCCGCAATCGCCCTCGGCATCGGGTACATCCAACGCGTCGACGACGACAAGACGGCCTGGGCCGCGGCCACGCGCGAGCAGCTCCACGTCGAGCGCGCCGTGCGGCAGGCGGTTCCGCGTCCGCCGCGAGGCGCGACCCTCTTCACCTTCGGCGAGCCGGGCTGGGCGGCTTCCGGGGTCCCGATCTTCGCCGCCACGTGGGACCTGCAGGGGGCTGTCCGCGTGCTCTACGACGACCGGACGCTCGACGGCCAGCCGGTGTTCGGGCAGATGAGCATGGTCTGCACGGCGAAGGGGCTGTACTTCAACGGGCCCGGCTACGGCCCTGCCTCGGCGCGGCCCTACGGCCTCGCCGTGCTCGTCGACGTGCCCGCGGGGACCGCCGTGCGGCCAATGAATCGCGGGCAGTGTCAACGCGCGGCGGGCCAGTACCCCGTCGGCCCGTACGCGCTGCCGGCGACCTGAGCCGCCGATGGCCACATTGCTGACCATCGCCGTTCCGGCGTACGACGAGGAGGCGACGCTCGAGGCGGCCGTCGACGACGCGCTGACCGCGGGCCGTGCGCTCGGCGAGCCCTTCGAGGTGCTGGTGATCGAGGACGGGAGCACCGACGGCACGCCGGCCCTCTCCGACCGCCTGGCCGAGGCGCACCCCGAGGTGCGGGTGCACCACCACGAG
>Ga0075421_100003689_pt1 | contig 18374 bp, 15 predicted proteins | sample SoiMetdeltSBSDD5_FD_75292 | JGI IMG/M metagenome (GOLD analysis project Ga0075421, IMG submission 75292) | Bulk soil microbial communities from a Populus tree surrounding site in Tennessee, USA - Soil MetaG P. deltoides SBSDD5 | ecosystem: Environmental > Terrestrial > Soil > Tree plantation...
CCCATGCGGTGCTCGTAGCTGAGCACCTGGCCCAGCATGTGGACCGCCCGGGCCTTGTGGTGGCTCGCGGGGCGCAGGCGACCGTGGTGCATGTCGTCGCCGCGCGTCCACAGGAGCCGGACCGGGCGGCCCACGGCCTGAGAGACCCGCGCCGCCTCGATCGCGGGATCGAAGAACAGGCGCCGCCCGAACGAGCCGCCGCCCCGGACGACGTGCACGGTCACCCGGTCGGCCGGCAGGCCGAGGGCGAGGGCCACCCGCTGGGCGGCCACGATCGGGCTCTTGGACGGGAACCACAGCTCGGCCCGGCCGTCGCGGACGCCGGCCACGCAGTTCAGCACCTCGAGCGGGGCGTGGGGCACGAAGGCGAAGTCGAAGGTGCGGTCGACGGTGAGCGACCCCAGCGGCAGGGCGAAGCCCGGCACCCCCGCGGCGAGCCGTGCGCTGACGTCGGCGTCCGACAGCGACGCGGCCGGCCCCGGCTGCCAGCCGACGACCAGCGCGTCTCGGGCGGCCAGCGCCTGGTCGAAGGTCTCGGCCACCACCGCGACGCCGGTGGGAATGCGGGTGACGGCCACCACGCCGGGCATCGCCCGTGCGGTCGCGTCGTCCAGCGTGCGCACTGTCCCCCCGAGCGTGGGCGGGCGGGCCACGACGCAGGGCAGCGCACCCGGGACGGCGAGGTCCTGGGTGTAGCGGGCCCGCCCGGTGACGATGTCCCGGGCGTCGATGCGAGAGGTCGGGCGGCCGATGACCGTGAAGTCGTCCGGGTCCTTGGGCGTGCTCGGCACCGCCGGGATGGTCACCGCCGCGGCCGCGGCGGACAGCTCGCCGTAGGTGGCCCGGCGGCCGTCGGGCGCGACGACCGAGGTGTCCCGGGTGACCAGGCCGCCCGCCGCAACGCCCCACCGACGGGCGGCCGCCGTCACGAGCCGCGCCCGGGCGGCCGCAGCCGCCTGGCGCAGCGGGCCGTACAGCGCGTGGATGGTGTTGGACCCGCCGGTGAGCTGGTTGAACAGCAGCTCGGGGCGGGCGTCCTCCAGGACCACGTCGACGTCGGTGAGCCTTGTGTCCAGCTCCTCGGCGGCGAGCTGCGCCACCGCGGTCGTGATGCCCTGCCCCACTTCGGCCCGGGGCAGCCGCACGACCACCCGGTTGGCGGTGGTCACCTCGACGACCAGCAGGTGCTGGGTCGGCAAGGCGGCCAGCGTCAGCGCATCGGTGAAGTCGACGATGTCGGCGATGCCGGCGGGCGCTGTTCCGGCGCCGGCGCCGGCCGGCTGTGCACCGGCCGGCGTGGCGACGGCGACCGCGTCGGCCAGGTGCACCGCCACGCTCAACGGCGGCGTCGCCGCGGCGCACACCAGCAATCGGCGACGCGTGATCCCCTCGGGTGTCGTCATCCCGGTCCCCCCGTCGGTGACGTCAGCTCGGGAACGTAGTGCGGTTCGCCGTCGGCATCTCGATGTAGATGTTCTGGCCCTCGCCCAGGTAGAAGAGCACGCCCGAGCGGATGATCTCGTCGAAGGCCCAGAAGACGTCGGGCGGCACGAACAGGATCGCCCCCTCACGGATCGCCAGGAAGACCGGCCAGTACGTCTTGACCGCCCAGTCCCAGAACGGCTCCCGGGGGATCTCCAGCGAGTCGGTGATCGTGTTGCCGAGCATGTAGCGGGTCAGCGCGTGGAGCGGTGGGCGCAGGAGGGGCTGCTCGAACGACGCGAGGCCGAGGAGGATGTCGGCCAGGGCGATTCCCTCGGGCGTGGCCTGCAGGATCGGGTCGAGGACCTGGGTGGCCTGCGACTCGGCCTGGTCCCACGAGTTGGGGATGTACTCGTCCTTGACGCCGAGCATGTGGGCGGTCACCTGCCACACGTGGAGGTAGGCATCCCACTCGGCCGCCGACACCTTCAGCTTCCACTTGGTCAGCGTCCGGTGCGCGGTGGTGGCCAGGCTGTGCCAGGTGACCATGATGTCGGCCTGGCTGATCGGGATGGGCTTCCACCCGTTGATCACGGGCCACTGCGGCGACTGCGGCAGCAGGTGCCGCACCGCGGCGTGGGTCATCCGGGTCTTGACCGCCGTCACGATCATGTCGCCGCTGGGCTGGTAGGCGTTCAGGTCGCCGACGTCGTGGCCGAGCTTGCCCGTCTTGGTGATGCGGTCCCGCATGTCGGCCCCGCCCTTGGAGTAGTAGACGGCCCGGGCCTCGTTGGGGATCGCGGTGCTCATCATGCCGCTGTTGAAGGCGTACATCAGGCCGAGGTAGAGGCCCCGCTTCTTGTAGAAGTCCCCGGCGGTCTTGAGCTTGGCCTGGTCGGCCCACGAGGGCAGCTGCCGGGCGGACTGGATGTAGTCCCGCACGTCGGGCGGGAGCCCGGCCGGCAACGCCTGGGAGTTGTAGGTCCAGCTCCGCAGGAGCTGGTTCACCTCGGGGACGCCGCCCCGGTCGAGCAGGGCCGCGACCACCGGATCGGTCTCGTCGTCCCACACCTGCTTCGGGTCGGTGCCGGTCCCCGTACCGGCCACCGAACCCGCCGCCTTCCAGGTCCACAGCGATTTCGCGGCGGCGGGCGTGGCCATGCTCAGTGCGCCGACCGCGCCCAAGGTGCCGCCCTTCAGCAGCATCCTGCGCCTGCTGATCTTCTCCATGAGTTCCCCCCTCGGAGCCAGACGTTCATTGATACGATGTAACACCTTCCGCATCTGCGTATCAGTCATAGAACCACAGGTGTGGTATACGTCACAAGCCCAAAGTTGATGAGCGAGCCGCCATGACAGCCCCTGAGCCCGAGTCGATCCTGGTGGGCGCACTCACCGACATCCGCGACGGTGTCATCGACGACGAGACCAGCAGCCGCATCCTCGACGCGGCCTACGAGCTGTTCTGCCAGATCAGCATCCAGCGGACGACCATGGAGGACGTCGCCCGGCGGGCGGGCGTCTCCCGGATCACCGTCTACCGGCGGTTCGCGAACAAGGGCGCCCTGGTGGACCACGTGGTCCGGCGGGAGATCCGCCGCTACCTCGACCAGTTCCTCGACGACATCGAGCAGGCCGAGACCGCGGCCGATCGCGTCGTGCTGGGCTTCGTCAGCTCCCTGCGCGCCATCCGGGGCAACCCGCTGATCAGGGACCTGATGGCCGCCGACCCGAACGCGCTCGTGCCCACCACCATCGGGGACAACGGGCGCACGCTCGCCACCGTTCGGGCCTTCGTCGCCGGCCAGCTCCGCCGCGAGCAGGACGCCGGCAACGTGGCCACGAGCGTCAACGTCGACGTCGTCGCCGAGCTGATGGTGCGGGTCTGCGCGTCGTTCCTGCTCATCCCCAGCCAGATCGTCGACCTCGACGACGACGAGCAGCTGGCCGACGTGGCCCGCCAGTTCCTGGTGCCGATGCTGGGGCGGCCGGCGGGCTCGTGACCCGGGGCCTCAACCAGCTACAGCGAGGAACTCCAGGATCTCGGGGAAAGCTTGGCGGTCCTGGGCGAAGAAGGCGTGGCCGCCGTCGTAGAGCCGCAGGTCGGCGCCGGGGACGCCGGCGGCGATGGCCTCGCTGTTGGCCGGCGGGGCGATGCCGTCGTAGCGGCCGGCCGCCACCAGCGTCGGGCACGAGATCCGACCCAGCCGGTCGAACACGTCGTGGTGGCGGCGGGCCTGCAGCTGCTCGCCTTCCCCGCGGCGCTGCTCGTCGCTACGGGGTGCCGCAGCCCTGCTCGCCATCAGGTCGGCCAGGGCGCGGTCGGCAGGGTGCGATTCCAGCCAGTCCGGCGTGAACCGGGTGTCGAGCAGGAGCGGGGCTCGGGCAGCCCGGTCGTCGGGCGTCAGGTCCTCGAGCTCGTGGAGGGGGTACGAGGCGCCGCCCGGCCCGCCGGCTGACGTGCACAGCAACGCCAGCCGCTCGATCCGCTCCGGCCACGTGACCGCCAGCTCCTGCGCCACCATCCCGCCGAAGCTGATGCCGACGACACGGCATCGCTCCCAGCCCACGTGGTCGAGCAGGGCGGCGGCGTCGGCGGCGTAGTCGGCCATCGTGTACGGCCCGGGCGGCACCTCGGTCAGCCCGAGCCCCCGCTGGTCGTGGGCCACCAGCTCACACCGGGCGGCGAACGGCTCGAGCACCGCCGCCATGTTCGCCAACGTGCTCCCCGACCCGTTGAGGAACAGCAGCGCCGGGCCGCTGCCCCGCCGCTCGTAGTACACGTCGATCCCGTTCAGCGTCGCCCTCACGGTCCCACGTCCTCAAGCCCGAGGGTCGCGGCGGAGGAGCCAGACGGGCGGTGTCCCCTTCAGGCGGACCTCGTCGACCACCTCGAAACCGGAGCGGGCGTACCAGGCGACGTTGGACTCCTTCTGCGTCTCCAAGTACGCGAAGTGGCCGTCGACGTCGCAGCGCTCCAGCACCGGGGCGATGAGCCGGGTGCCGATCCCCCGACCCTGGGCGCTGGGGTCGGTCACCAACAGCGACAGGTACCAGTGCGGCTCCCGCGGGTGGCGCTTGTCGACCTCCAGGAACAGCCGGATCGCCTTGAGGCTGTGCTTGGCCCGGGCGACGGCCGGGATCATCCGCAACCCTCGGCGAGCCTCCGCGGCCCGCGACCGATCGATGCCGTCGGGGGCCACCCAGCCGGCGAACGCCCGAGGTTGGCCGTCGACCTCGCCGACCAAGCGCTCGCCCGGCTGAGACTCCAGCTCCTTCAGGTACGCGCTCATCATGACGGGCAGCAGCTTGTACTCGTGCATCAGGTCGCGGGCGAAGAAGTCGAACAACGGGTCGCTCCAGAACGCCCGGGCCGCCACCGCCAGCACCTCGGGCCGATCCTCCGCCCGCATCGGTCGCACCTCGGTCGTCGTCGCCCGATCGCTCATGCTGGCACGCTACGGCGATGTCCGAAGAAGCACTGCAGTGCGACCATGGGTGAACGCACCTGTGACACCGTCGTGATCGGCGGCGGGATCGCCGGGCTGTCCACCGCTGCCGCCCTCGCGGCAGACCAGCAGGTCATGGTCCTCGAAGCCGAACCACAGCTCGGACAGCACGCCACCGGTCGTTCGGCGGCCATCTACCTGCCCAGCTACGGCACGCCGATCGTGCGGCCACTCACCCGCGCCAGCCACCGGTCCTACGTCGAGCTGTCCGAGGAGGTGGGCTCGCCCCTGCTGAGCCCCCGCTCGTTGCTCGTCGCCGGCGTCGACGAGCGCAGCCAGGCCCTCGTCGAGGCCTGGGTCGACGACGGCGTCGGCCTCGAGCCCGCGGACGAACGCGATGCCCTCGCGCTGTGCCCCGCGCTGCGCCCCGGCATCGTCCGCACCGCCGGAGTCGACGCAGCCGGGATGGACATCGACGTCGCCGGTCTCCAGGAAGCCTTCCGACGCCGGCTCCGTCATGCCGGCGGCCACGTCCTGACGTCGGCACCGGTCGAGTCGATAGCGCGCCGCCGGGGCGGCTGGGACGTAACCGCCAACGGCCGGACCGTCAGCGCCGGCGTCGTCGTCGACGCCGCCGGCGCGTGGGTCGACGAGATCGCCGCGCTCGCCGGCGTACCGGGCATCGGCCTCACCCCGCGGCGACGTTGTGCGTTCCTCAGCCCCATCCCAGCGGCGAGCCACGACCACCCCGACCGGCGCGGTTGGCCGCTGGTCGCCGACGGCGCCGACCGTTGGTACTTCAAGCCCGACGCCGGCGGCGTGCTCGCGTCACCCGCGGACCAGGAACCCTCCCCGCCCTGCAACGCCAGACCCGACGAGCTGGAGATCGCGCGGGCCATCGAAGCCATCAACGTCTCCACCACCCTGGGTCTCCGCAGCGTGACCAGCGCCTGGGCCGGCCTCCGCTCCTTCGTCGTCGACGGAGATCCGGTCGTCGGCGCCCACCCCGACGCCCCGGACTTCGTCTTCGTCGCCGCCCAGGGCGGCTACGGCATCCAGATCGCCCCCGCCCTCGCCGAGCTCGCCGCCGCCCAGGTCCTCGGCCACCCCCTCCCGCCTGAGCTCACCGAAGCCGGCATCACCCCCGCAGGCGTCAGCCCCCTACGCCCCTCGCTACGCCGGTCCCGCTAGCTCACGTCCCGGTGGTGCGGCGGATGACGCTCGCCATGGCCAGCAGGGCGGTCGCCTGCCGGGTGTCGCCCTGGTCGATCGCAGTCGCGGCCAGGCCTTCGATGCACTCTGCGAGGCCCGCGACGTCACCGAGCTCCCGGCGCAGCGACAGCGCGCGATGGAACAGCTCCCGGGCCTCGTCGTGGTCCCGACGCTGCGCAGCCAGCGTGGCGAGATTCTTGTAGGTCGACGCGATGCACCGGCGATCGCCGATGGAGTGGAAGCCGTCCATCGCCGCGCCGTACCGCTCGACCGCGGTCTCGTCGTCGCCCCCCACCCGGGCGATGTCGCCCTCGGTGCTCATCACGTGCGCTACCGATGTGGCGTCGTCGAGGCTCCTGAACATCGCGCCCGCCTGGCTGCATGCCTCGGCCGCAGCAGCCAGGTCGCCGCGGTGCAACCGGCAGACCGCCAGGCGCCGCAGCGCCGTCCCTTGCCCGAGCCGACTCCCCCGCCGGCGCCACAGCGCCAGGCCCTCGTGATGCCACCGCTCGGCGGCGACGTAGTCGCTGCGCCGGAGCTCGAGCGTGCCCAGGAGGTTGATGGTCAGGCCGATCGCGCGCTCGTCGCCGAGCCGCCGGAACCCGTCGAGGGCCCTACACAGCACCGGCTCGGCACGGTCCAGGGACCCCTCGTTCGTCAGGACCGCCCCGACGACGTGCTCTGCCCACGCCAACCCGACGCCGTCCCCGAGCTCGGTGAACGCCTCGACCGCCTGCTCGGCCCAGCGCAGCGGCTGGCGGACATCGCCCTGATGGGACCCGAGCACCCCGGCCACCGTCAGCGCCCACCCGCGCAGGGCGGACGGCAGGGCCCGGTGGGGCTCCAGCAGCGGCGCCAAGAACTCGACTGCGGCGCTCTCCCTCCACGTGGCATCCCAGTAGAACCACAGGGCGACCGCGAGCTCGGCCGACAGCGCGGCGTCGTGGTCGCGCGCCCACCTCAGCGCGGCGTCGAAGTTGTGGTCCTCGTCGCGCAGCCGCTCCCGCCACCTCCGCTCGTCAGGTCCGTAGAAGTGGGGATCCGCCCGGCGCGCCAGGTCCAGGTAGCAGCGGGCGTGCGCGGCCTTACGAGCCTGCTGCTCACCGAGCACGTCGAGCTGCTCACCGGCGAAGATGCGGATCGTCTCCAGCAAGCGGTAGCGCGCCACGCTCGCCGGGCCGGGCTCGCGCACGAGCAGCGAGTGGTCCACCAGCTCGGTGATGTGACCGAGGACATCGGAGCGAACGACATCGGGTCCGACGCACACCGCCTCGGCGGCTTCGAGGGTGAACGACCCCGGGAACACGCCCAGCCGGGCGAGGGTGAGCCTCGCCCCGGGATCGAGGAGATCGTGGCTCCAGGCGATGGTGGCCCGAAGCGTCCGCTGCCGCGGCACGGTGCCGCCGGTGGTCCCCCGAGGCCGGGCGAGCAGGCGGAGCCGGTCGTCGAGGCGATCTGCGAGCTCGCCGGGCTCCAACGCCCGGACCTGGCCGGCGGCCAGCTCGATGGCGAGCGGCAGCCCGTCGAGCCGCCGGCACAGGTCGGCGACGACGACGCGGCTCTCGGGCGTCAGCTCGAAGCCGCTGGCCGGGGCGGCTCGCCTGGCTCGGTCGGCGAACAGCTCGACTGCCTCGTCGCCGAGCGGCGGCACCGGCCAGATCGTCTCCGCATCGAGGCCGAGGACATGGCGGCTCGTGGCCAGCATGCTCACCGCCGGGCAGCGATCGAGCACGGCGGCGGCAAAGGCTGCGGCCGGCTCCAGCAGGTGCTCGCAGTTGTCGAGCACCAGGACACCACCCGCCCGATGGGCCAGCACAGCCATCAACGTGTCGGCGAGTGCGGTACCCGGCTGTTCCTCGACCCCGAGCGCCGCGGCGACGGCATGGGTCACGGCGTCGCCCTCGTGCCGGGACGCCAGGTCGACGAAGCACACGGCCCGCCGGTCGACCAGGCGAGCCGCCACCTCGGTCGCGAGGCGGGTCTTGCCGATGCCGGCGGGGCCGACGAGCGTGACCAGCCGGTTGGCGGCAAGCGCGGCGTCGATCCCGGCAAGGTGCTCGGTCCGCCCGACGAACGACGTCGGCGTGGTCGGGAGGCCCTTGGGGACGACCGGCATCGAAACCGGGCTGATGGGGTCGGTGCCGGCGTCGGTCGTCAGGAGGTCGTCGCCGCTGAGGATGCGGCGTTCGAGGTCGCGCAGCTCGGCCGAGGGCTCGAGCCCGAGCTCCTCGGCGAGCAGCTTGCGATGCCGCTCGAAGGCCCGCAACGCGTCGACCGGGCGGCCGGAGCTGGTGAGGGCGGTCATGAGGACGACCCAGAGCCGCTGGCGCAGCGGATGCTCCTCCACCAGATCGGCCGCCTCCGCAGCGACCTCCGGAGCACGGCCGAGGCCGATCTCGCCCTCCAGGCATCGCTCCAGCGCCGCCAGCCGCAGCTCCCCCAGCCGGGCACGCTCCGCGGCGGTGCACGGGAGGTCGACGAGGTCGGCGAGCACCTCGCCTCGCCACAGGCCGAGCGCCTCCCGCCAGAGCTCCGTGGCCTGGGCGTGGCCGCCACGCGCCGAGAACTCGCCCGCCCGCGCCAGCAGCCGCTCGAAGCGGCGGGCGTCGATGCCGTCACCTCCAGCGCCAAGGCGGTAGCCGCGCCCCTGTGTCTCGATGACGCCGGGTCCGAGGGTCCGGCGCAGCTGCCACACGTAGCGCTGCAGCGTCTTCGTGGCGGTGGCCGGAGGTGTGCCGGCCCAGACGTCCTCGACGAGCGCATCAGCCGCGACCACCCGCTCGGCGTCGACCAGCAACCGGGCGAGGACCGCCCGTTGGCGCGGCCCACCGAGCGGCAACCGCTCGCCGTCGAGGCGCACCTCGAGCGGGCCGAGCAGGCGAAACTCCAGCAGTCCGCCACACTGAACATCGCGCTGAGACGTGAGCCGAGCGTAGATCGGCTCCTACCGCCCTTCTACCGTCCTGCAACCGCCCGGCCCCACGATCGCAGCGGTCATCCCGTCACCCACCAGAGCCAGGAGGACGACGATGGGACTCAGCCTTGGAGACACTGCACCGGACTTCGAAGCGGACACCACCGAGGGCCGCATCGGCTTCCACGACTGGATCGGCGACTCGTGGGCGATCCTGTTCTCCCACCCCAAGGACTTCACCCCGGTGTGCACCACCGAGCTCGGCTACATGGCAGCGCTCAAGCCCGAGTTCGACCGCCGGGGCGTGAAGGTGATCGGCCTGTCCGTCGATGCGACCGCCGACCACGACGCCTGGGCCCGGGACATCGAGGAGACCCAGGGGGCGCGCCCCAACTACCCGATCATCGGGGACGCCGACTTCGAGGTCTCCAAGCTGTACGGCATGCTGCCGGCCAGCACCTCCGGCGACGCCAAGTCACGTACCCCGGCCGACAACCAGACCGTGCGGAACGTCTTCGTCGTCGGGCCCGACAAGAAGATCAAGCTGATCCTCGTCTACCCCATGACGACCGGCCGCAACTTCGACGAGGTGCTGCGGGTCATCGACTCGCTCCAGCTCACGGCCAACCACCGGGTGGCGACCCCCGTGAACTGGCAGCAGGGCGACGACGTGATCATCGCCGGCTCCGTGTCCAACGACGAAGCCAAGGAGATCTTCGGCTCCTGGGACCAACCGAAGCCCTACATCCGCATCGTCCCCCAACCCCGGTAAACGACCCCGGCGCGCGATCGGGCGGGCTCTAGCGTCAGAGGATGGCCCTGGAGCTTCGCCCGAAGTGCGAGTACTGCGACGCGACATCCCATCCCACCAGCGCTAGGCCCCAACGATGACCGACTTGGAGCTTGTGACCGAGGCGGACGTGGAGCTCATGCAGGGCCTGGCGCAGCGGGTCACGGCGGCCCGGCCGGAGCTGCTGAGCAGCGACGCTTCGTTCGGCGAGCTGGCCTGGATCTGGGGCAAGGGGCACGCCAGCGAGGGGGCCAGCTGGCGGCGTCGGCTGTGGTTCTCCGGCGGGGAGCTCGTGGCGTGGGCCTGGGCCCAGCTGCCCCGCCAGGTGACGCGGAGCGACGGTTCCGTCAGGGATGTCACCGACGCCTACCTGGCGTACCAGGTCCACCCCGACCACGCCGGGCTGGTCGACGAGGTGATCGACTGGTACGACGCTACGGCGGCGGGCATCGAGCGCACGGTGCTGCCGAGCGCCGCCGACGAGCTCGCCCTGAAGCGGTGGACGGCGCACGGCTATGAGACCAACGAGGCCGAGCTCGCCGATGACGGGTCCTGGACCCAGCTCAACGTGCGGGACCTCACCGTCGTGGAGCAGCCGGTGCTGCCGGACGGGTTCCGGTTCCGCACCGCCGACGAGGCCGGGCCGCAGGCTGCGGTCCAGGCCCACATGGACGCCTGGGCACCCACGACCTACTCGGCCGAGGCGTACGAGGGGGTTCGGCAGACGGCCGCGTACCGCGGCGACCTGCACGTCCTCGTCGAGGCGCCGGACGGGACGATGGCTTCCTCGACGATCATGTGGCTCGACGCAGCGAACAGGACCGCCGAGTTCGAGCCGGTCGGGACGCATCCGGACTACCGGCGGCTGGGGCTGGCCAGGGCCATGCTCCTGCACGGGATGCATCTGGCGCGGGCGGCCGGGGCCACCCACATGACGGTTGCCTGCGTGGGTGCGCCAGGACATCCCGAGGCGCGCGAGCTGTACTACAGCGTCGGGTTCCGGGAGCTCACGCGGGATGCGCCGCTCATCAAGGCCAGGACGGCGAGCTGAGACCTTGATCCTCCCCCAGGAGCGCGACCCCCGCGACCTGGTCCTGGACGATCAACGGTTGCGCAACGACATCTGCTGGTCGGTCTTCGACTGCTGACGTCCGCAGCTCGTCGGTCAGGTGACGTCGCGGCGCTGGAAGACCAGCGCAGCGACGGCGACGATGGCGGTCGCCCACACTGCGAGGAGGAGGGCGGCGGCGGTGACGGTCCGGCCGGGGACGTCGCCGCCGGCTTCGAAGGTGCCCTTGGCGAACACGATGGCGTTCCAGAGCATGAGCCAGGGGCGCAGGGGCTTGAACTGGGAGCCGACGACGTTCTCGAAGACGAAGAGGTAGGCGAAGCCCATGCCGAGGGCGGCAGCGGTGCCCCGTCCGAGGACGGCGAGGGCGTAGCCGAGCGCGGCCGCGCCGGCGCCGACGAGCGCGATGCGGAGGCCTAGGCCGGTGATGGTGCCGAGCCAGTCGCCGCCGGTGCCGTCGGTCGTGTCGACGGCGAGGCTGCCGGGCAGGACGCTCAGGGCGAGCACGGCCTGCCAGGCGACGATCGCCGCGAGCGTCGCGCCGACCAGGGCCACGAGGCGGGCGGCAAAGACCCGGCGCCGGCGGCTCTCCCAGGTGAGGATCGTGGGGAGCAGCCCCGCCTGCCAGTCGGCACCGATCGACGAGGCACCGACGAGGAAGCCCGCGATGACCAGGAGCGGGGCGGTCGTGCGGAAGATCTGGTCCAGCTGGCGGAGGTGGAAGTCGGGGTCCAGCGTCGGGACGGTCTCGCGGCAGAGCCGGTCGCGCTCGGCGGGCGCCGCGATGTCCGCCGGGATGGTGGGCATGGTCACGCCGTCCCGGGTCTTAGGCGGTTGGTCCTGGACGCAGCGTTCGATGTCGGCGTCGTGGTTGATGCGGGCCTGCTCACGGAAAGCCCATGGCACCAGGACCGGGGCGGTGGCGATCCCGGCGAACAGCACGACGAGCGACCAGCGCGCCAGCCGCCGCGACCAGAGGCGGTGCAGCTCGACGCGCACGAGCCGGGTCACTGATCAGCCACCTCTGGGTCGCCGGTGAGGGCCATGAACGCTTCCTCCAGCGTGGCGCCACCGGGGCGCAGCTCCCGATGCCAGACCTGGTGGCGAGCGAGCGCCGCGGCGACGCGTGGAGCGTCGCCGACCGGGACGTCGACCAGCAGGGCCTGGTCGTCGACAGTCGCCGGGATGCCTTCGGCGACGAGGGCCGCGCGGCCCGCGACCGGGTCGTCGAGGCGGACGACGATCCCGCGGGTGCCGACGGTGGCGAGGACGTCGTCGACGGTGCCGGCGGCGACGCAGCGGCCCTGGCGCAGGACCGCCACCCGGTCGCAGAGCTGCTGCACCTCGGCGAGGAGGTGGCTGGACACGAACACGCTGTGGCCCTCGTCGCCCAGGCGGCGTAGCAGCCGGCGGATGTCCCGGATGCCCGCAGGGTCCAGGCCGTTGGCCGGCTCGTCCAGGATCAGCAGCTCCGGGTCCTTCAACAGCGCAGCGGCCAGGCCGAGCCGCTGGCGCATCCCGAGCGAGTAGGTCTTCACCAGGTCGTCGGCCCGGTCGGTCAGGTCGACCAGCCCCAGCACCCGGTCGACCGTCGCCGCCACCACGTCGGCCATCCCCGCCAGCAGCTGGAGGTTCCGCCGGCCGCTGAAGCCACCGAACAAGGCCTGGGCCTCGATCATCGAGCCGACGCGGTCCTGCACCGCGGCGAAGTCCCGGGTCGGGTCGGCCCCTAGCACCCGGATCGTGCCCGCGTTGGGGCGGGCGAGCCCCAGCAGGCAGCGGATGGTGGTCGTCTTGCCCGACCCGTTCGGCCCCAGGAAGCCGAACACCCCACCGGACGGCACCTCGAGGTCGAGCCCGGCGAGGGCGACCACCCGGCGCCGGCGACCCTGCCGGTACTCCTTGCGCAGCCCGACGACCTCGATCACAGGCATCCGGCGCCTCCTGGCCCTCAGCCTAGGAACCACTCCCCTGACCTGCGGCAGGGGCCAGGCCCCCGACCCGACTCCGCGACGGCTGCATGCCGCGGACCATGCGGATCTCCCGCACCCCGCCCTCGACCTGGGCCGACCCGTCGGCGACGAAGCCGTGCTTGCGGTAGAACGCCTGGGCGCGAGGGTTCGGGTCGGCCACCCACAGCGCCGCCGACTCCTCCGGATCGACGACCGCCTCCATCAGCGCCGGCCCAGCACCCGTGCCGTGATCGGCTGCGTGCACGTAGAGCACGTACAGCTGCCTCGCCCACGTCGCCGCGGCGTCCAACGGCGGGCCTGACATGGCGATCCCGACCATCTCGCCATCCCGCTCGGCGACAGCCACGCGGTTCTCGCGGTAGCGCTCGTCGGTCAACGCGGCGGTCCAGAACCGCTCCCGAGCGGCGGGGAAGCCCGGATCGTCGAGCACCGCGTCCGACATGAGCCCCCGATACGTCTCCTGCCAGCACCGCACGTTCACGCGTGCCATCTCCGCGACGTCCTCGACCCGGGCGGGGCGAACTGTCAGCGAGGGCCTCACCACCGGATCGTAGAACGTCGCTCCTCAGTTGCCGCTGACTCAGTGAGCTGCGAGCACCTCCGGGAAGCCGAACGTGGCGACCAACGCGGGATCGTGGAACTCGATCACGCGGGAGATGCCGGTGGGGGTTGGCGCCAGCACCACGATGCCGTGGGCCCGAACCGCGCTGTCCGGGTCCCGGTGGTAGACGGCGGCCGCGGGCTGGCCATTGGCCGTGGTTGGGATCATCTGCCAGTCGCCCGGCGTGCCGAGCACGTACGTGTCGAGCAGGTGGATGCAGTTCACCCGGCCTGCCTGCCAGTCACGGAACGGTGTCGCCTCCAACGTGGCGTCCGTGCGCAGCACGTGCTCCAGCAGGCCGGCATCGGATCGCTCGAAGGCTGCGATGTAGCCGTCGAGCAGCGCTCGCGCCCGCTGGTCGGTCGGTTCGAGCAGATCCTCCGGCTCCGGCTCCAGCTCGTCCAGCCGGGCACGGGCGCGTTGCAGACCGCTCTTCACCGCCGCCGTGGTGGTGCCGAGGATCTCCGCCGTTTCGGCCGCAGAGAACGCCAGCACCTCGCGCAGGACGAGGATGGCGCGCTGGCGGGCGGGTAGGTGCTGCAGGCTTGCGATGAGCGCCAGGCGTAGCGTCTCGCGAGCGACGACCGCGGCGGCCGGATCGTCGGTGGCCGGGGTGATCCATCGGTCCGGCAAGGGTTCGAGCCACGAGACCTCGCCCGGAGCGAGCTGACTCGGCGGACGATCGGGCCCCTCGTGGGGGCCTGTCAGATCCGAGGGCAGCACCCGGTTCCGGCGTGGTTCCATAGCGGTCAGGCACACGTTGGTGGCGATCTTGTAGAGCCAGGTCCGAATCGACGCCCGGCCCTCGTAGCCCGCGTAGGAGCGCCAGGCGCGGAGGTACGTCTCCTGCACCAGGTCCTCGGCGTCATGCGCCGAGCCGACCATGCGGTAGCAGTGCGCCAACAGCTCCCGGCGGAACCGCTCGGTCGCCGCGGCGAACCCATCCTGGTTCGCCGCCTCCGCCATCGCCGTGGGCTGCTTGCTTGCCATGCGCTGCTCCTCAGGGCAGAAGCGCTAGTTTGCCGATCGTGGCGCGGGTTTCCAGTTCCGCGAGGGCCTTCGCGCCGTCGGCCAAGTCGTAGGCGGTCGGGCGAGCAGGGCCGAGGACCCCGGCAGCGATGAGGGCGGACAGCTCCCCCATGACCTCGCCGAAGACCTCGGGTGCGGCCTGGATCAGCATGCCGATGTTGAGGCCGATGATGTGGACCTGGTGCCTGTACACGAGGTCCCAGTTGGTGATCGCAGCTTCGCCGCCCGCCAGCCCGTAGACGATCACCCGGCCGGTGACCGGTTTGGCCGCGGCCAGGCTGGCATCGAACGTGGCACCGCCCGCCGACTCCAGCACGAGGTCGGCGCCGGTACCACCGGTCAGCCGCAGCACCTCGGCGGCGAGGTCGCCAGCAAGTGAGTCCAGGACGTGGTCGGCACCGAGTGCCAGCACCGTCTCGTGCTTGCCCGGCGAGGCGGTGGCGATGACCCTGGCGCCATGGTGCTTGGCCATGGTCACCGCGGCCTGGCCGGTCGCGCCCGCCGCCGCGTGGACCAGCACCGTGTCCCCGGGTGCGATGTCACCCAGTGCCTTGAGCGCGGCAAGTGCCGTGGGCCAGTTCACCACCAGGCCCAGCGCCTCCTCCGCTGCCCACCCGGCCGGCACCGGCACCGCTGCGGCCGCGGGCAGCACCATGTACTCGGCGAAGGCTCCGTATCCGACGCCGGCAAAAGGGGTCCCCGATCGAGGGCCGGTCACCGCCTCGCCCATTGCCACGACCTCTCCCGCAGCCTCGAAGCCCGCCAGATACGGCGGCTGCGGGCCGCCCCGGAACGTGCCGTAGGCCCTCGAGATGTCGGCGAAGTTGACACCGGCGGCGGCGACCCGGATCAGGACCTCGCCCTGGCCCGGGATCGGCACCGGCGCGTCGGTGATCAAGCACATGTCCTGCGGACCGTTCAGCGAGGTCTGCTGCAGGGCGCGCATGGTGGCGGGAATGCTCACGGCGATCAGCTCTCTTCTCTCAGGCTTGGCTCATCGCGGCCGGCCTCGTCGGCCGGCCGCACCGTCGAGCATGTAGACCTCGGCCCGCGCACAAAGGAATCGCCGGCCACCGAGACGACGTCTGAGCTGGCACTCCCCCGACGGATCAGGGTCCGTCGACGGCGACCACCTCGGGGCCGGGCACCGGCAGCGTTCGCTGCTCCTTGCCCGTCTGGATGTCGATCTCGATCAGATCACCGAGGTAGTCGTCGTTCACGTACAGGTGGTCGTCATCGACGGCGAACGCCCGAGCACCGTCCGGGCCGAGGTCGTAGGTGTCGACGTGCTCGCCTGTATTGCCGTCGAACCGCACCACTCGGCCTGCTGAGTCGTCACCGGTAGCGAGGAAGATGCTGTCGCTGTTGGCGGAGAGCTCCACGCGGCCGAGGAGGTACTCCTTGAGGCTGGCGACCACCTCAGGCTTCAGGCTGGTCTTGTCGACTCGCAGCAGGTCCTTGTTGTAGTTGTCGATGACCCACAGCACATCGCCGACCTGGACCATCTTTCCGTAGCCGTAGAGGTCGCCGAACTGACCGCCCTTGAAGCGGCCCAGCCGCACGGTCTCCTGCACCTTCAAGGTCGCGGCATCGACCTTGTGGAGGGCGAACCCGTTGCCTTGGAGGACCCACAGCGTGTCACCGTCGGGGACGAGGGCCTCCACCGTGTGCGAGGGATTCTCCTCCAGCACCCGGGCCTTGGCCTCGCTGGCCAGCGTCGCAGCGTCGAAGCGCTCGATGACGGAACCCTCTGCCTCAGCACCCGAGTGTGCGATGTAGACCTTGCCGTCGTCCTCGGCAAGCGTCCTGACGCCGCCACCGAACTCGAGCGTCTTCACCTCATCACCGGTTGTGGCATCACGGACCAGCACCCTGCCGCCGTCTCCGCCGGTCACCGACGATTCGTCGCCGGTGACGAGCCAGACCCGCCCGTCACCGACCGCGATGGACCCCAGCGGCGTGAGCGGCTCGACGATCTGCTCCAAGGACGCGGGGCGCAGCTCCTCACCCGTGGCGAGGTCGAGACCGACCAGGAACAGCGTGTTGGTCACCCCCCACAACGTGCCCTCTGCACCGGGCTCGCCGCCGCCGTCAGCCGGGGCGTCGTCGCCGCCCTTCTTCCCCGAACCGCCGGCGTCATCGGTCCGGGCTGCCGTATCGCCGTCACCGCCACACGCCGCCATGAGCAGCAAGAACCCGGACACGAACATGGCCATCCGCCGCATGTTTGCTCGCCTTTCGATCGCTGGTCGTCGCGTCACGGAACCACGACCAGGATCTGACCGTCATCGGTAGGCAGTACCGATGTCCGGCAGAGAGCGAGCCCTGATGCTCAGGTCATCGCGCCAGCGTCTGGGCCGACGAGGAGCACTGCAGCGAGACCGGCCGCGAGAGCGACGATCACGATCGCCAGGACGGCGATCAGGGCCAACGGGCCGGAGGCCATCGCTGGCGCCGACCGCAGCCGGGTGACTGTGTAATCGAGTGTCGTGGGTTGCATCGTTCCGTCCTCATCTCGGGTGCCCGCCGAGGTGCGGAAAGCGCCCGGCCTGATCGATGCTGACGCGCAATGGCACCACCTTCATCGGGGATCCCCCCGGATCACAGACCTATACGTAGGGATGTCATCCGGCCGGCTTGCCGAACGTCTCCGCAGCGGCGCGACGCCAGGCAGGTAGGTCGGTCACCAGGGCAGTGGGACCTTCGACTCCGCGGCCGGCACGTGATCGAAGGGCACGACCCAGCGGCCGGGTACCAGGGGCGCCGGGCGGCCGGTGCCTGCCCGATCGGGTAGCGGACACTGTCTGTTCGCCTCTTGTCGGCGAACCCGGCTGCAGGGGCATAATCGCCGCATGACGCTGGACCGGCCGGTCACGCGAGCCGACCGTCCGGCACCGACGGTCCGGCGGCCTGCGGGCCGCGTGCCCTCCCCCCAAGTACCCACTCCGCGCGCTGCGGCGATGCTCGACCTGCAGCGCACCGCCGGCAACGGGGCCACTGCGAGCCTTCTGGTGCCGGTGCAGCGGAAGAAGAACAAGAAGAAGGGCACAGGCGTCGCCAAGTACGGCACGACGCCGCTCACGACCCGGCTGGAGGACATGATGCGGCGCGGGGTCCTTGGCGTCGCGGGTGCGCCGCCGACGCTGGACCGCGACCAGCTCTTCATGCTGCAGGGCGTCGCGAACGTCGAGACCGGCGGCAAGGACAACGCCGTGTACACCCGCGACAACATGTACGTGAGCCTGGGCTTCAAGCAGGTCACGCTCGGGTGGGGTTCGCTGTACGAGATCATCAAGGCGGCCCCGGCGGCGTTCGCCAAGCACGGCATCGTTCTCGGCAGCGGGACCTATTCGCTCAAGGCCGGCAAGATGCCGGCGATCGAGGGCGCGCCGGACCCCGTCGCGCTCAAAACCCCGCCGTGGACCGACCGGTTCTTCGACGCGGGCGCCGAGGACGAGGTCGTGTCGGCGATGGTCGCCTACACGCTCAAGGAGCTCGGCCGCATGGAGCGGCGGTTCGCGAAGGACAGCCCGGGCAAGTCGAACCCGTGGATGAAGGACCCGACGGCGCGGGCCTGGCTGCTGGAGACCATGAACAACCGTCCTGCCTATTCGTACGCGGCGGCGAAGGGGACGCTTCGGCGGACCAGCGGACAGGACCTCACCCGGGAGGCGTTCCTCGCCGTCCTCGAGTCGGAGATCCTGGCTGCCTACGAGGCGCACGACGAGCGCCACAAGGGCGAGCACATCATCGGCAAGATCCCGCGGACGGTGCCGTCGGGTGGCGCGACCGCTGCACCGGCGGCGCCCGCACCCCGGCCGGCGACGGCGGCGGCGGCTGCGGCGAAGGGGACCGATCTGGTCGGCAAGGCGGCCACGGTCCTGCCAGCTGGGCGGGCGGCGAGCGGTGGCTCGG
>Ga0075421_100003690_pt1 | contig 18367 bp, 15 predicted proteins | sample SoiMetdeltSBSDD5_FD_75292 | JGI IMG/M metagenome (GOLD analysis project Ga0075421, IMG submission 75292) | Bulk soil microbial communities from a Populus tree surrounding site in Tennessee, USA - Soil MetaG P. deltoides SBSDD5 | ecosystem: Environmental > Terrestrial > Soil > Tree plantation...
GAGAAGCCGAACTCCTCGGCGCCGAGCAGGGCGGCGATGACGACGTCGCGCCCGCTCTTCATCTGTCCATCGGTCTGCACGACGATCCGATCGCGGAGCTTGTTGAGGACGAGCACCTGCTGCGTCTCCGCAAGGCCGAGCTCCCACGGCACCCCGCCGTGCTTGATCGACGTCAGCGGCGAGGCGCCGGTGCCGCCGTCGTGCCCCGAGATCAGCACGACGTCGGCGTGTGCCTTGGCCACGCCCGCGGCCACCGTCCCGACGCCGACCTCGGCCACGAGCTTGACGTGAATCCGGGCGCTTGGATTCGCATTCTTCAGATCGTGGATGAGCTGCGCCAGATCCTCGATCGAATAGATGTCGTGGTGCGGCGGCGGGGAGATGAGACCCACGCCGGGCGTCGCGTAGCGGACCTTGGCGATCCAGGGGTAGACCTTGTGGCCCGGCAGTTGTCCGCCTTCGCCGGGCTTCGCGCCCTGGGCCATCTTGATCTGGATGTCGTCAGCGTTGACCAGATACTCGCTGGTGACGCCGAAGCGTCCCGAGGCAACCTGCTTTACGGCGCTGCGCCGCCAGTCGCCGTTCGGATCGCGCACGTAGCGCGCCGGATCCTCACCGCCCTCGCCGGTGTTCGAGCGAGCACCGATCCGGTTCATGGCGATCGCGAGCGTCTCGTGCGCCTCCTGGCTGATCGAGCCGTACGACATGGCGCCGGTCGCGAACCGCTTCAGGATCGACTCCACCGACTCCACCTCGTCGAGCGACACCGGCGGGCCGGCTGGCTTCAGCGTGAACAGGCCGCGCAGGGTCGCCCGCTGACGGCTCTGGTCGTCGACGATCGTCGAGTATTCCTTGAAAGCGGCGTAGCTGCCGGCGCGCGTCGAGGCCTGCAGCCTGGCGATCATGTCGGGATTCACCTGGTGGTGCTCGCCGTCGCGACGCCACTGGTATTCCCCGCCCCAGTCGAGATCGGGGCGCTCGACGGGCCGCTCGGGATAGGCGTCGGCGTGGCGGCGTCGCGCCTCCTCGGCGATCACGTCGACGCCGATTCCGCCCACGCGCGACGCCGTCCCCGCGAAGTAGCGGTCCACCACGGCGCGGTTGAGGCCGACCGCCTCGAAGATCTGCGCGCCGCAGTAGCTCTGCAGCGTCGAGATCCCCATCTTCGCCATGACCTTGAGGATGCCCTTGTTGAGCGCCTTGATGTAGTTGCGGACCGCCTTGGCGTGGTCGAGGCCGGTCAGGACGCCGTGCCGGATGAGGTCGTCGATGCTCTCGAACGCCACCCACGGATTGACGGCACCGGCCCCGTAACCGATCAGGAGGCACATGTGGTGGACCTCTCGCGCATCACCTGTCTCGATGACGAGACCGCACCGCACGCGGTCGCCCTGGCGCACCAGGTGATGGTGCACGGCCGCCGTCGCCAGCAGGCTCGGGATCGGCGCGAGCTCGCGCGTCACGCCCCGGTCGGAGAGGACCACGATGTTGTGGCCCTCGGCGATCGCGCGGCTCGCGCGTCGCTGGAGCTCCTCGACGGCGCGCTCGAGGCCGGCCGGTCCCTCGGCCACCGGATAGAGCATCGGGAGTGTGACGGCCTTGAAGCCGAGCTCACGCACATGCGCGAGCTTGGCGAGATCCTCGTTGGAGAGAATCGGATCCTTGAGGACGATCTGTCGGCACGAGCCCGGCTCCGCCTTCAAGAGATTCCCCTCGGGCCCGACGGTCGACTCCATCGCCGTGACCAGCTCCTCGCGGATCTGATCGAGCGGCGGGTTGGTGACCTGCGCGAAGAGCTGCTTGAAATAGTCGTAGAGCGGCCGCGGCCGATCCGACAGCACGGCCAGCGCGGTGTCGGTGCCCATGGATCCGATCGGCTCCTCGCCATTCTTGGCCATCGGCGCCAGCAGCAAGCGCAGATCCTCGTGCGTGTAGCCGAAGGCCATCTGGCGCGTGAGGACGGTGGCGTGGTCGGATTCCGCGACCGGCGCCGCCGCCACGTCCTCGAGCCGGACCTGGTTCTGACGGAGCCACTCGCCGTACGGATGCTCGGCGGCCAGCTGGGCCTTGATCTCGTCATCGTCGATGATGCGGCCCTGTGCCGTGTCGACGAGGAAGATCCGGCCCGGGTGCAGCCGCTCCTTGACGAGCACCTGCTCCGGCGGGATGTCGAGCACGCCGACCTCCGAGGCCATGATCACCAGGTCGTTCTTGGTGACGTAGTAGCGCGAGGGCCGAAGTCCGTTGCGGTCGAGCACGGCGCCGATGACGGTGCCGTCGGTGAAGGCGATGGAGGCGGGCCCATCCCACGGCTCCATGAGTGACGAGTGATACTCGTAGAATGCGCGCCGCTCGGGACTCATCGACTCGTGGTGCTGCCACGGCTCGGGGATCATCATCAGGATGGCGTGCGGGAGCGAGCGGCCGTTCATCACGAGGAACTCCAGGACGTTGTCGAAGGTCGCGGAGTCGGACAGACCGTCGCGTGTCACCGGCAGCACCTTGGCGAGATCCTCACCGAGGAGCTCCGACCGGCAGAGCGGCTCGCGCGCGCGCATCCAGTTGATGTTGCCGCGCAGCGTGTTGATCTCGCCGTTGTGGGCCACGTAGCGGTACGGATGCGCCAGCGGCCACGACGGGAACGTATTCGTGCTGAAACGCTGATGGACGAGCGCCAGCGCCGACTCCACGTCCTGATCCATGAGCTCGGGAAACATGGTCTCGATCTGATCGGCCGACAGCATGCCCTTGTAGATGAGCGTGTTGCTGCTGAGGCTCGGGATGTACGTCAGCCGCTTTTCCGAGAAGTCCATGGCCTCGACGGCGTGCTCGACGCGCTTGCGGATCACGTACAGCTTTCGCTCGAACTCGGCGTGGGCGTGCGTCCGCTCACCACGGCCGATGAAGACCTGCTTGATGTGCGGCTCGACGCCGACCGCGCTCGCGCCGAGGTGCCGGTCGTCGGTGGGAAGGTCGCGCCAACCGAGCAGCCGCTGGTTCTCCTCGGCCACGATGGCGGAGATCAGCCCCTGAACCTTCTCGCGCTGCACCACATCGCGCGGCATGAAGACGAGGCCCGCGCCGTAGTCCTTGGGACCGGGGAGGGGGATGCCGAGGCGACCACACTGCTTGCGCAGGAACTTGTCCGGCATCTGGAGCAGGATGCCCGCGCCGTCGCCGGTGTTGGCCTCGCATCCGCAAGCGCCGCGGTGGAGCAGGTTGATGAGCACCTGGAGCGCCTGGCGCACGATGCCGTGCGAGCGCACGCCCTTGATGTTCACGACGAAGCCGACGCCGCACGCGTCGTGCTCGTGGGCCGGGTCGTAGAGTCCCTGCACGGGCGGCGGGCCGATCGGTCGCGGCGCCTGCTCCTTCATGCTCCAACCCCTTTGTGAAGAGTTGCACGATATTACCCGCCTCGACAGTATTAGTCATCAGGGAAAAGACGGATGATAGGTATCAGATTCTCTAATGGTGTAGAGTGGCCCCGTGCACCTGGAGACCCTGCGCGTCTACTGCGACGTCGTCCGGCTGCGGTCCTTCTCCAAGGGCGCCGAGCAGAACTTCGTGTCTCAGTCGGCGGCCAGCCAGGCCGTCCAGCAGCTCGAGAGCCAGATCGGGGCGGTGCTGATCGACCGGACGCAGCGGCCATTCGTGGTCACCCCGGAGGGACGGTCGCTGTACGAGGCGTGCCGCTCGATGCTCGAGTCGTGGGAGAACGCGAAGTCCGAGCTGGCGGCGGTGAAGGCACGCGTCGACGGCACCGTGCGCGTGGCCGCCATCTACTCCGTCGGACTCCACGACGTCAGCCGCCCGATGCAGCAGTTCTCGGCGCTCTATCCCGACGCGCGGGTGCAGCTCGAGTGCCTGCATCCGCACAAGGTGGTGGAGGCGGTGATGAGCGGCGAGGCCGACATCGGGATCATGTCGTATCCGCCGTCCGATCGCGCGCTCACGGTGGTGCCGCTGCGGAAGGAGCCGATGGCCGTGGTGTGCCATCCGAATCACCGCTTCGCGCGCCGGCGGCTGCTGAACCCGGCTGATCTCCACGGTGTGCCGTACGTCGCCTTCGACCGCGCGCTGCCGATCCGCAAGGCGATCGACCGCGCCCTGCGCCGGCGCGGCGCCCGGCCCAACATCGTGATGGAGTTCGACAACATCGAGACCATCAAGCAGGCGATCATCATCGATGCCGGCGTCAGCATCCTGCCCCGCCACACGGTCCAGAAAGAGGCGGGCGTCAAGACGCTAGCGGCGGTAGGCTTGGCCGTGCCGGATCTCGCCCGGCCCGTGGGCATCATCCATCGGCGCCAGAAGCCCCTGACGCCGACGGCGACCCGCTTCATCGAAATGCTGAAGGACGCGAGCGCGCCGGGCGTGCGGGGGCAGGAGGTTTCGTGATGGATCATCTCGAGGAGGAGCACGATTATCTGATCGAGGAGGAGGAGCTGCAGGAGATCCGCGGCGCCTTTCTGAACGACACGATCGCCGCGCTGGAGCCGTCCGAACCGATCTGCCTGAACAAGGCCGCGACGGTGGCCGAGGCGATCGCGCGCATGCTCGAGCGGCGTCAGGCAGGTGTCCTGATCATCGACGACGCCGGACGGCTGGCCGGCATCTTCACCGAGCGCGACGTGCTGACGCGTGTGGCCGGCGCGGGCCGCGACGCGGCACGGACAGGGCTTGCCGACGTCATGACACCGAACCCGGAGGCGCTCTCGGCGGCCGATCGGATCGCGTACGCCGTGCACTCGATGAGCGTGGCGGGCTATCGGACCGTGCCGCTCGTCGACGCCGACCGCCGGCCGGTGGGCATCGTGACCGTCAGCGACGTGATCCGCTGGCTCGCGCATCTCTACCCGGAGGCGGTCCTGAATCTGCCGCCGGGGGACGTTCTGAAGAACCCGCACGCGATCGATGCAGGGTAGGCCATGTTTTCGATCTAACCGCTCATTAACCTTGCCGAAACGGAAGGGCTTCGCTAACATGAACCACGCCCTGTCCGAACAGGGCGGCCCCGGCGTGAATCCCCGTCCCGGTCAGTCGTGGACGGCGTGTGCGTCGGGCCTGGTACCGGGGCCTCGGCAACCACAGGGAGAAATAGCTCGATGAGCGAGACGGCGGCGCCCGCGACGGGGGCCAAAACACGGCGAGAGCTCGACCGCGCCGTCATCCGGTTCGCCGGCGATTCCGGCGACGGCATGCAGCTGACCGGCGAGCAGTTCACGACCGAGTCGGCCTGGGCGGGCAACGACCTCGCCACGCTCCCGAACTTCCCCGCGGAGATTCGCGCCCCGGCCGGCACGCTCTTCGGCGTCTCGAGCTTCCAGCTGCAGTTCGGCAGCCAGCGCGTCTATACGCCTGGCGACCGGCTCGACTGCCTCGTGGCCATGAACCCCGCCGCCCTCAAGGTGCATCTTCGCGACCTGAAGCCGGGCGGCCTGCTCATCGTCAACACGGCCGCGTACGACAAGCGCAATCTGGACAAGGCGGGCTACAGCGCGAATCCGCTCGACGATCCCGCGCTCGCCGAGCGGTATCGGCTGCACAAGGTCGACATGAGCGGCCTCACGCACGAGGCGATCAAGGACCTGCCGCTCAACGCCAAGGAGAAGGACCGCACGAAGAACTTCTTCGCGCTCGGCCTCGTCTCCTGGATCTACACGCGGCCGCTGGAGCCGACGCTCGACTGGATCGGCAAGAAGTTCGCGAAGAATCCGCAGTTCGCCGAGGCCAACACGCGAGTGCTGAAGGCCGGCCACGCGTACGGCGAGACGGCGGAGATCTTCTCCGAGCACTACGAGATCGAGGCGGCCGAGATGCCTGCCGGCGTCTATCGCGCGATGACCGGAAATCGCGCGCTCGCCTGGGGGCTGCTGGCGGCGGCCGAGCGCTCGAAGGTGCCGATCGTGTACGGCGCGTATCCGATCACGCCGGCCTCGAGCATTCTCGAAGAGCTGGCCATGCACAAGCGCTTTCGCATCCGGACGATCCAGGCGGAGGACGAGATCGCGGCGGCGACGGCGGCGATCGGCGCGTCGTTCGGCGGCGCCATCGGCGTGACCGGCTCGAGCGGACCGGGGATCGCGCTGAAGGGCGAGGCGATCGGGCTGGCGGTGACGGCGGAGCTGCCGCTGGTGATCTTCGACATCCAGCGTGGCGGACCGTCGACGGGCCTACCGACGAAGACCGAGCAGGCCGATCTCATGCAGGCCATGTACGGCCGGAACAGCGAATCTCCGGCGGTCGTGCTGGCGCCGGCGACACCGGGCGATTGCTTCTACGTGGCCTACGAGGCGGTTCGCATCGCGGCCAAGTACATGTGCCCCGTGTTCGTTCTCAGCGACGGGTTCCTGGCGAATGGCTCCGAGCCGTGGCTGATTCCCGATCCCGACACGCTGCCGCCGATCGACGTCCAGTTCCGGACGGAGAAGGAAGGCTTCTTTCCGTACTTGCGCGATCCCGCCACGCTCTCGCGCCCGTGGGTCCGCCCGGGCACCCCGGGGCTCGAGCACCGCATCGGCGGCATCGAGAAGCAGGATGTGACCGGCAACATCTCCTACGATCCGGACAACCACGATCACATGGTCCGGACGCGTGCCGAGAAGGTGCGGCGGGTGGCCCAGGAGATTCCGCCGACCACGATCAACGGGCCCGCCACGGGGGACCTGCTCGTCGTCGGCTGGGGCGGAACGTACGGCTCGATCACGGCCGCGGTGGAGCGCGCGCAGGCGGCGGGACGATCGGTGGCCTCGATCCACCTGCGGCATCTGAATCCGCTGCCGCCGGACCTCGGCCACATCCTGCGCGAGTACCGCAAGGTGCTGGTGCCGGAGATCAACAGCGGCCAGCTGGTGCGCGTCCTGCGCGCGGAGTACCTGGTCGACGCCGTCGGCTTCAACCGTGTCCGCGGCCTGCCGCTCGCGAGCGAGGAGATTTTCGAGGCGATCAACCAACTCATCGGGAGCACAGCATGAGCGCCCAGGGGGCAGGGGCGGCGGCCACGCCGGCGCCGAAGTACACGAAGAAGGATTTCGAGTCGGACCAGGACGTCCGCTGGTGCCCGGGCTGCGGCGACTACGCCATCCTGAGCGCGGTGCAGAAGTCAATGCCGGACCTCGGGATCCCGCGCGAGAACATCGTGTTCATCTCCGGCATCGGGTGCTCGAGCCGGTTCCCGTATTACATGAACACGTACGGGTTTCACACGATCCACGGCCGCGCGCCGGCGATCGCCACCGGGCTGCGCGTGGCGCGCCCGGATCTGAAGGTCTTCCTGGTCACCGGCGACGGCGACGGGCTGTCGATCGGCGGCAACCACATGCTGCACGTCCTGCGCCGCAACGTGAACATCACGATCCTGCTCTTCAACAACCGCATCTATGGCCTCACCAAGGGCCAGTATTCGCCGACGAGCGAGCTCGGGAAGGTGACGAAGTCCACGCCGATGGGGTCGGCCGATCGGCCGGTGAACCCGCTCGCCTTTGCGCTCGGTTGCGGCGCCACCTTCGTGGCGCGCACCGTCGACCGGAACATCGCGCACATGGACGAGATGCTGAAGCGGGCGGCTGCCCACCGCGGCACCGGCTTCCTGGAGATCCTCCAGAACTGCAACGTGTACAACGACCTCGCGTGGAACGTGATGTACGACAAGGAGTCGCGCGCGCTGCACGAGCTCCGGCTCGAGCACGGCAAGCCGCTGCTCTTCGGTCCGCCGGACGCGCGCAAGGCCGTCGTCATGGACGGCGTCATCCCGAAGGTCGTCGAGGCGAAGAGCGTCTCCGAGAGCGCCCTGTGGGTCCACGACGAGCACAACGTCAACGCCGCCAAGCTGCTGGCCGACCTCTTCGCGCCGCACTTTCCGGTGCCGATCGGTGTGCTCGCGGACACCGAGGCGCCGATCTACGAGGACGTCATGCTGCAGCAGGAGCAGCGCGCCATCTCCGAGCGCGGTCCGGGCAGCATCGCGAAGCTGCTGATGTCGGGAGATACCTGGAAGATCGGCTGACCGCCCCGGGCAGACGATCCCCTCGCGTGGCACTCAGCGGCACCGTCCTGACCGAGCTGGCACGGATTCTCGGCGCCGACGGTGTGTTCACCTCGCGCGAGGCGCGACTGACCTACGAGGCGGACATGCACACCCTCTACAAGGGTGAGCCGGACGCCGTCGTCCTGCCTCGCTCGACCGAGCAGGTCCGTGACGTCGTGCGCCTCTGTCGTCGTGAGCGCATCCCGATCGTGCCGCGCGGCTCCGGCACCGGTTTGATCGGTGGTGCCATGGCGCCGCGCGGCGGCGTGATGGTGTCGATGACGCGCATGACGGAGATGCTCGAGATCGATCTGGCAAACCGCAGTGCCACCGTCCAGCCGGGCGTGATCAATCTCTGGCTCACCGACGCCGTCCGCGATCGCGGCTATTTCTTCGCGCCCGATCCGTCGAGCCAGATGGTGTCCTCGATCGGGGGCAACGTCTCGACCAACGCCGGCGGCCCGCACTGTCTGAAGTACGGCATTACGACCAACCATGTGCTGGGCCTCGAGTTTGTCACCGGCGCCGGCGACGTCCTCCGCGTGGGCGGCAAGGCGGCCGATCGACCGGGCTACGACCTGCCCGGCGCGATGGTAGGCGCCGAGGGCACCTTCGGCCTCGTGACGGCCGTGACGGTGCGGCTGCTCCATCTGCCGGAGGCGGTGAAGACGGCGCTCGCCGCGTTCGCCAGCGTGGTCGACGCCTCCGAGGCCGTCTCCGCCATCATCGCCGCCGGCATCGTGCCGGCCGCCCTGGAGATGCTCGACGAGGCCATGGTCGGCGCGATCAACGCGGCCGTCGGCAAGGTCTATCCCGACGGCGCCGGCGCGGTGCTGCTGATCGAGCTGGACGGGCCGCGCGCGGAGGTCGAAGCGCAGGGGGAGCGCATCGCGGCGATCTGCCGCCAGCGCCAGGCGCTGTTCGTGACCGTGGCCCGGGACGAGCTCGAGCGCGCGCTGCTGTGGAAGGGGCGGAAAGAGGCCGCGGGCGCCATCGGCCGCATCGCCTCCGCTTACCTGCTGCAGGACGCCGTGGTGCCGCGCTCGAAGCTGCCGCAGATCATGAAGGAGATGATCGCGCTCGGCCGGCGGTACAACGTCGTGATCGCGAACGTGTTCCACGCCGGCGACGGCAACCTGCACCCGATGATCTGCTACGACGACCGGAACGCCGACGAGTTTGCGCGAGCCCAGGAGGCCAACGAGGCGCTGCTGCGCGCTTGCATCGCGCTCGGCGGCAGCGTCACCGGCGAGCACGGCGTCGGCATGGACAAGGCCAAGAATCTGCCGCTGCAGTACGCCGACGCCGACCTGAACTTCATGTACCGCCTGCGGCGCGTGTTCGATCCCGACGGCCTGATGAATCCCGCCAAGCTCCTGCCCTCGCATCCGGCGTGCGGCGAGGGCTTCCGTCCGACGCGGCCGACGCTGCCGGACGGCGCCTGGGTCTGAGACCGTGACCGTCACCACTCGCGCGCTGAGCGGCGCGCTGGCGGCCGTCGTCGGCGCCGACCGAATCCACGAGGACGAGGCCGGGCTCGCCACGGCGGCGATCGATGGCGTGACGCCTCGCTGGCTGGCCGCTCCCGCAACGCCCGAGCAGGTCGCGCAGCTTCTGGCGCTCGCGCACGAGGAGCGCCTCGCCGTGGTCCCGCGTGGCAGCGGGACGGCCCTCGAGCAGGGCGGACCGCCGCGGCGCCTCGATCTCGTTCTGGATCTCCGGCGGCTGCAGGCGGTGGTCGAGCACAATCCCGACGACCTGACGATCAGCGTGCAGGCGGGCATGACGGCCGGCACGCTGGCCGCGCGCCTGGCGCCGCACCGCCAGACGTTGCCGCTCGACCCGCCCGGCTGGAGCACGCGCACGCTCGGCGGCATCGCGGCTACGCAGGCGAGCGGCCCACTCCGGATGCGCTACGGGACCATGCGGGATCTGCTGCTCGGCGTGCGCTTCGTGCAGGCCGACGGCGTGCTGACGTGGGGCGGCGCGCGGGTGGTGAAGTCGGTGACCGGCTACGACGTCCCGAAGCTGATGGTCGGGGCCCTCGGCACGCTCGGCGTGCTCGTCGAGCTCACGCTGCGCCTCCATCCCGTCGCGGACGTGGAGTCCAGCTCGCTCGTGATGTTCCGCTCGGCCGCGGCCGCGCAGGAGATGGTGGCGCTGCTGCTCGACTCCGCGGTGCAGCCGAGCCGCCTCGAGATCCTCAACGACCGAACCCTGACCGCGTGCGGCCTGCCCGTGGCCGCGGCGGCCCTGGCGGTGTCGATCGCCACCGTCGAGCCGGCCGTGCGTGCGCAGGAGGCCGCGCTCACCACGCTCGTGGCGCGCGTGGGTGGCCGTCTGGAGCCGCTCGGCGGGAGCTTCTGGCACCTCTACGATCGAACGCTGGCCGCCGCCGGCGGCGTGACGCTGCGCATCGGCACGGTCCCCTCCCGCCTTGCCGTCACGCTGGCCGAGACCCGCAACGCGTTCGGCGACGCGGCCGTGAGCGGGTGCGCGGGTCTCGGCGCTCTGCGTGCCCGCGTCGACGCCAGCGACGCGACCGCGCTCGCGGGCGGGATCGAGCGGCTTCGTGGTGTCGTGGCCGATGGAGACGGCGGCGTCGTGATCGAGCGGGGGCCGCGCGCGCTTCGCACGGCGATCGACCCGTGGGGGCCGGTGCCGGCGCCGGCACTGACGGTCATGCGCGCGATCAAGCACGCATTCGACCCGACGGGCGTGCTGAACCCCGGCCGGTTCGTGGACGGCCTCTGATGACCGCCGACAGGGTCGACGCGCTCGACGCCCCGGCGACGCTCACGGCGATCCGCTCGTGCGTGCACTGCGGCATCTGCCTGCCGCAGTGCCCGACGTACCGCGTCCTCGGCGAAGAGATGGACTCACCGCGTGGGCGCGTTTATCTGATGCGCGCCGTCGCCGAGCAGCGGCTCGACGTCACCGACGGCTTCCGGCGACATCTCGACCTGTGCCTCGGATGCCGCGCGTGCGAGACGGCCTGTCCGGCGGGCGTGCCGTTCGGCGCCCTGCTGGAGACCTCGCGCGCGGAGATCGAGCGGCGCGGCCGCCCGGTGCGGGAGCGGCTGCTGGCCGCGCTGATCTACGCGGTGTTCCCGCATCCGCGGCGGCTGCGGGCGCTGCTCGGCGCCGCTCGCGTCTATCGCGGCTCCGGCCTGTCGGCGCTCGTTCGCCGGACGGGACTGCTGCGGCCGTTCTCGCGATTGGCGGCGATGGAGCAGCTGCTCCCCGAGCTTCCCGCCGACATCGCGCTGCCTGAGCTCGTGCCCGCGCGCGGTCGCTCGCGGGGCCGCGTTGCGCTCCTCACCGGCTGCGTGCAGCGCTATGTCTATCCCGACGTCAACCGCGACACCGCGCGCCTGCTGGCACTCGCGGGGTGGGAGGTCGTCGTGCCGCGCGACCAGGGCTGTTGTGGCGCCCTCGAGCTCCACGGCGGCCGGCTCGACGCGCTCCGCCGGCGCGCACGCGCGCTCGGCTCGGTGCTTCCCGCCGACGTCGACTGGGTCGTCACCAACGCGGCCGGATGCGGCTCGGCGATGCGCGAGTACGGGCACTGGACGTCGGACGATGGCGCCACGCGCGTGGCGAGCCGGACGCGCGACGTAAGCGAGCTGCTCGCCGACAGCGAGCTGCCCCTCGAGCCGCTGCCGCTGACGGTGACGTACCATGACCCCTGCCATCTCGCGCACGGTCAGAAGGTGCGCGCGGCGCCGCGGGCGCTGCTGGCGAAGATCCCCGGCCTCACCGTGGTCCCCCTCGCCGACAGCGAGCTGTGCTGCGGGAGCGCCGGCGTGTACAACATCCTGGAGCCGGAGATGGCCGAGCGTCTGCTCACGCAGAAGATCGACCGCATCGTCGCGACGGGCGCTCGCACGGTCGTCACCGGCAATCCCGGCTGCCTGTTGCACATCGCGGGCGGCGCGCGGCGGCGGGGCCTCGACCTCGAGGTGATCCATCCGGTCACGCTGCTCGCGCGCGCGGTCCGCTGGGAGGCGTCATGAAGCTCCGACTGGCCGAGCACGCGAAGTTCCAGGCCGACAAGATGGCGAAGATCGCGCTGGCCACCACGCCGCGAGCCCAGCTCGATCTCTACTGCCTCGAGCCGGGACAAAGCCAGAAGGTCCACAGCCACGACGATCAGGACAAGGTGTACGTGGTGCTCGAGGGGCGCGGCCGATTCACCGTCGGCGGCGAGCAGGACGTCCTCGCGGCGGGGGAGGCGGTGGTGGCGCCGGCGGGCGCGCCGCACGGCGTGAACAACGACTCCGGCGCGCGGCTGCTCCTGCTCGTCTTCGTCAGTCCGCCGCCGCCGCACGCATGACCGCCTCACCGCACGTCGCGCTGATGATCACCTGCCTGGCCGACATGTTCTATCCCGAGGTCGGCGAGCGCATCGTGCGTCTGCTACGACGGCTCGGCGTGACGGTGACGCTTCCTCCCGGCCAGACGTGCTGCGGATTGCCGCTGTTCAATTCGGGGTATCACGCCGACGCGGCGGCGGTGGCCCGCCGCACCGTCGTGGCGTTTGCCGACGCCGAGACGGTGGTCGTGCCCTCGGGCTCGTGCGCCTGGATGGTCAGGCACGAGTACGCCGGGCTGCTCGAGGGCGGCCCGGACGCCGCCGCTGCGCGGCGGCTCGCCGGACGGACGTACGAGTTCTCGCAGTATCTCGTGCGTGTGCTCGGCCGGACGGAGTTCGAGACGGACGCCGGCGGCCGCGTCACGTATCACGACTCGTGTCATCTGCTCCGCGGCCTGCACGAGGCGGAATCGCCGCGGACGCTGCTCCGCAACCTCGCGGGCGTCGAGCTGGTGGACCTGCCGGGCAGCGACGAGTGCTGCGGCTTCGGCGGCTCGTTCTCGGTCCGCCTGCCCGAAGTCTCGACGGCCATCCTCGACCGGAAGCTCGCCAACGTGGAGGCCTCGGGCGCGAGCTGTGTCGTCGCTTGCGACGCCGGCTGTCTCATGCAGATGAAGGGTGGCCTCGGGCGCCGCGGCTCCGCCGTCCGCGCCGTCCACCTGGCGGAGCTGCTCGACCGCGAGCGCGGGGCCGCGCGGTGAGCGAGCCGCCGATCAGGACCCCGCTGCGTGATCGGGCGCAACAGGCGCTCGGCGATCGATTCCTGCACGAGGCGCTCGACATCGCGACCACGAAGTTCATCGGCCTGCGGCGCGAGGCCTTCGGCGAGTTCCCCGAGGGCGAGCGGCTGCGCGACGATGCGCGGGCGATCAAGGAGGCCACGCTCCAGCGGCTCGACGAGCATCTCGATCGCCTGATCGACAACGTCGAGCGTCGCGGCGGCCACGTCCACTTCGCCACCACCGGCGACGAGGCCCGGGACATCATCCTCGACATCGCGCGTCGTACCGGCGCCCGGATGGCGGTCAAATCGAAGTCGATGGCCACCGAGGAGATCCACCTGAACGATGCGCTGGCGGCGGCCGGCGTGACGCCGGTGGAGACCGATCTGGGCGAGTACATCATCCAGCTGGCCCACGAGCGCCCCTCGCACATCATCGCGCCCGCCATCCACAAGACGAAGGGGCAGGTGGCCGAGCTGTTCGCGCGCGAGCTCCAGCGCGAGGTGGCCGCCGACCCTGAGGTGCTGACGCGGATCGCGCGTGCCGAGCTGCGCGAGAAATTCCTCCAGGCGGACCTCGGCATCACGGGCGCGAACTTCGCGGTGGCCGACACCGGCACCGTGGTGCTCGTCACCAACGAGGGCAATGGCCGCATGGTGACCTCGCTGCCGCGGGTGCACGTGGCAGTGATGGGCATCGAGAAGGTCGTGCCGTCGATGACCGATCTCATGGTGTTCCTGAGCGTGCTCGCCAAGAGCGCGACCGGCCAGAAGCTGTCCGTCTACACGACGCTCGTGCAGGGGCCGCGCCGGGCGCCCGAGCTCGAAGGGCCGGAGGAGTTCCATCTCGTCCTCCTCGACAACGGGCGAATCGCGCAGATCGGCGGGCCGCTTCGCGAGGCGCTGGCCTGCCTCCGGTGCGGCGCCTGCCTGAACGTCTGTCCCGTCTACCGCCAGATCGGCGGCCACGCCTACGGCTATACCTATCCCGGTCCCATCGGCATCCTGCTGACCGCGATGCTGAACGGCCCGCGCGCGGTGAAGGAGCTCTCGCACGCCTCGTCGCTCTGCGGGGCCTGCGCCGATGCCTGCCCGGTGCGCATCGACATTCCCCGGATGCTGATCGACCTGCGCAAGCAGGTCCATGACGCGAAGATCGCGCCGTGGCCCGAGCGCGTCGTCTTCAAGGCCTTGGCGTGGCTGTTGCGTCATCCCGGGCTTTACCGGCTCGGCGGACCGCTCGGGCGCCTGCTGCAGTGGCCGTTCGTGCGCGGCGGCCGCATCCGGACGCTGCCGCTCTTCTTCGGCCAGTGGACGCAGACGCGCGACCTTCCGCCCGTGGCCGCGCGGACGTTCCAGGAGCGCTGGGCCGCGCTGGAGCGGGAGGGGCGATGACGACGCGCGCGGAGTTCCTTGCGCGGATCCGCGGCCAGATGGCCACGACGCGGGGGCTGGTCGAGGCGGCGACGGCCTCGCGGCCGGCGCGGCCGCGCGAGCGGCTGGAGGTGCTGCGACGTGAGCTCGTCGAGCGCCGGCCGCGGAGCCTCGAGCGGTTTCGGACGGAGTTCGAGCGGGTGGCCGGTGTGTTCCATCGCGTGGCGACGGTGGCCCAGGTGCCGGCCGTGCTCGAGCGGATCTGTCGCGAGCGCGACGCGCGCAGCGTGGTGACATGGGCGACGTCGCGGCTCGGCGTCGACGCCGAGCCGGCGCTGACCGCGGCCGGCGTCGCGGTGCACGCGATGCCGACGGCGGTGCCCGCGCTCGACGAGCGGCAGCGGCTGCGCGACATCATCGCGCGTGCCGACGTCGGGGTCACCGGCGCCGAGCTTGCCGTCGCGGAGACGGGCACGCTCGTGCTTCGCTCGGCGGCCGGTCAGCCGCGCTCGACCTCGCTGCTGCCGGCGTGTCACGTCGCGCTCTTCGATGGCGCGGCGCTCGTGGAAACGCTGGAGCACGTGGGGATCGTGCTCGAGGCGTGGCACGATGGCGCGGCGCCCGACGACGGCGGAGCCGTCATCAACCTCATCACCGGCCCCAGCCGGACCGCGGACATCGAGCTGACGCTGACCCGCGGCGTGCACGGGCCGGAAGAGGTCCACGCGATCTTCGTCGACGCGGGACTGCCGGCCCGCCCGCATGCCTGAGCACTTTCAGCCCGCCGACGTCGATCGTCTGATCCCGCGGCTCTCGCAGGTGATGGAGCGCGCCATGAAGGCCCACGCCGCGGCCGCCGCAATCACCGAGAGGCTCGAGCAGGAGAGGCAACGCATCCGGCTCGCCGGTGGAGGAACCATCGATCGCAACGCCTGGCAGGTCGACACCCAGCGCCTGGACGACCTGACCGACCTCGTGCGGCGGGCGCTCACCGAGATCGGCGACATGGGCGGTGTGACGAAGGACATCGGCCTCGGCCTCGTTGACTTCTTGCACGTCCGTGACGGGCGCGAGGTGAACCTGTGCTGGAGATTCGGCGAGGAGGCCGTGCGTCACTGGCACGGGCTCGACGAGGGCTACGCGAGGCGGAGGCCCCTCTGAGCGACCGCTACGCCGCCATCTTCTTCGATCTCTTCGACACGCTCGTGCACTTCGATCGCAACAAGCTCCCGACCATCGAGGTGCACGGCAAGACCGTCCGGTCGACCGCCGGCTGCCTGCACGAGCTGCTCCGCGCCCATGCGCCGGCCGTCACGCTGCCCGCGTGCTATGACGCGCTGCTGGCGAGCTGGCAGGAGGCGGAGCGGCGGCGCGCCATCGATCATCGCGAGGTCGCCGCGCCCGAGCGCTTTCGCGATTTCTTCGCGCGACTGGCGCTCGAGCCGGCGCCGGCGGTGGCGCAGGCGCTGATCGACGCGCATCGCACCGCTCTCTCGGCCGCCGCGAGCGTGCCTGCGCACTACGGGCCGCTGCTGCGCCGCCTCGCCCGTCGGCATCGCCTCGCCGTCGTCTCCAACTTCGATTACAGCCCGACCGCGCTCGGCATCCTCGAGGCGGCCGGAGTGCGCGATCTCTTCGCCGCGGTGGTGGTCTCCGACGAGGTCGGCTGGCGCAAGCCGCGACCGGACATCTTCCGCTACGCGCTGGCCGCGGCCGGCGCTGACCCCGCACAGACGCTGTTCGTCGGGGACAAGGCCGAGCTCGACGTCGCCGGCGCTCATCGGGTCGGCATGGACGCCGCGTGGATCAATCCCGATCGGGAGCCGCTGCCGGAGGGGGTGCGTCCGCCCGAGTACGAGATCCGCGACCTGGCCGAGCTGGAGCCCATCGTGGCGGGACTCGACTCGTCCTGAGCGGCTGGGGTGCTGGCCCGGAACCCAGGGGCACGCGACCTGCATCTCAAGCTGCGGAGGAGGGGAACACGGATATGTCCGCGGTGCGCAAAGTCATTATCATCGGCTCCGGTCCTGCGGGGTACACGGCGGCGGTCTATGCGGCGCGGGCGAACCTGGCGCCCCTGATGATCTCCGGGGTGCAGTCGGGCGGGCAGTTGATGCTCACGACGCTGGTGGAGAACTACCCCGGCTTTGCCGACGGCATCGACGGCCCCGACCTGATGGAGACGATGCGCAAGCAGGCGGAGCGGTTCGGGACCGAAATGGTCGCCGAGGACGTCAGCGCCGTCGACTTCAGCCGGCGCCCGTTCGTGGTCCGTGCCGGCGAGCACGGCTGGGAGGCACACACGGTCATCATCGCCACCGGCGCCACCGCGAAGCTGCTCGGGCTGCCGTCCGAGCGGGCGCTGATGGGACGCGGCGTGTCCACGTGCGCGACCTGTGACGGCTTCTTCTTCAAGGATCAGAACGTGATGGTCGTCGGCGGCGGCGACACCGCCATCGAGGAAGCGCTGTACCTGGCGCGCCTCGGCCGCAAGGTCAGCGTCGTCCATCGCCGCGACACGCTGCGCGCCTCGAAGATCATGCAGGAGCGCGCCTTCGCGAATCCGAAGATCGAGTTCGTCTGGAACAGCGAGGTAGCCGAGGTGAAGGATCCCGCGAACGGCAAGGTGAGCGCGGTGGTGCTGCGCGGCACCAAGACCGGCGCCCTCACCGAGCGGCCGGTGGACGGCCTCTTCGTCGCCATCGGCCACGAGCCGACCACCGCGCTCTTCCGCGGCCAGCTCGAGCTGCTCCCGAACGGGTACGTGAAGGTCGAGCCGGGCACGACGCGGACATCGGTGCCCGGTGTCTTCGCGGCCGGCGACGTGCAGGACTTCACGTACCGCCAGGCGGTCACGGCGGCCGGCACCGGCTGCATGGCCGCCCTCGAGGCCGAACGCTACCTCGAGCACACGCACGCGGGCTGAGCGCTACGTCCCGATCCTGAGCGAGGCGCCGAGGTCGCGCAGCAGGGCGATCGTCGAGAGATACGACAGCCGTCCGGTGCGCGGATTCTCCGAGGGCACGTTCTCGACCTCGATCCGCAGCGTCCCGAACTCACCCTCGACGCGGATGCGGTGCATGTTCCGCCCGAGGCCCGGCACGGCATAGATCTTCGTGCGCGTCCGCTCGGGACCGATTCCGGCCAGCGACAGCGCCGCGAGGACGTTCACGTTGGCCGGGAACGCGCGGCACGCCTCGATGGCCGGCCCCTCGAAGATCAGCGTCTCCTCGCGGATCGCCTCGAGGTCGATTCGCTGCTGGACGATCCACGGCGCGCCGGCGAGACCCTGCGGGGGCTTGCGCGTCTCCATGGTGACTGACGTCACCGCGCCAACGGCGCCGCCCTTGACGCCGTCGAGTCCGGCGATGGCCCCAGAGGGCACCAGGATGCGCGCGCCGTGGCGCTCCGCGAGCGCGACCCAGTCGTCGCGGCCGAGGAGCCCGCCACATGACAGCACCACCAGATCGCGTCCCGCGCCGAGCGCCTTCGGCGCAATCTCCGCCAGGTGCGCCTGCGTCGAGGCCTCTACCACGAGATCGGCGGCGCCCACGAGGTCGTCGAGCGTGTGGAAGGGGACGGGCGACTTGAGCGTGGCCAGGAACGCCTCACCGGCATCGCGGCGGCGCGTCGTGGCGCCGGCAAGGACGACGCCGGTCATGCCCGCGTCGAGCGCGCGGCAGACGTGGCGACCGATCACGCCGAGGCCCACCACGCCGACACGCAGCGGGTCGCGCACGCTGGCGGCTGCGCTCATGGCGGCGTGAATGGTATCATGCGGCACGTTGACGTCAGCGAGCGCGTTGCGGCAGCCGCTCGAGCGGCTCTACCGGGAGTTCGATTACGACGCGCGCCTCGGGCGCGACGC
>Ga0075421_100003691_pt1 | contig 18366 bp, 21 predicted proteins | sample SoiMetdeltSBSDD5_FD_75292 | JGI IMG/M metagenome (GOLD analysis project Ga0075421, IMG submission 75292) | Bulk soil microbial communities from a Populus tree surrounding site in Tennessee, USA - Soil MetaG P. deltoides SBSDD5 | ecosystem: Environmental > Terrestrial > Soil > Tree plantation...
TGGGGCGTGAAGGTTTGATTTTTCCGGCTGTGCTAGGATGCGGAGACAGTCGAAACTTCAATATAACATGCCCTTTCTCGACTACCTGCATCAGGCAGCCGACCGCCTTTCGTTGTCCGCCGATCAGGCCGAGGACGCGCTGAATCTTATTCTTGCGGGCGAGGCGACCGTACCGCAGATTACGGCGCTGCTGACGGCATTGCGCGTCAAAGGGGAGACGGCGGCCGAACTGACGGGCTTTGCGCGGGCGATGCGAAAGCACTCGCTGCCGATCCCAACCGAGGGTGTGCAGCGTCCGCTGATCGACACCTGTGGAACGGGCGGCGATGGCCGCGGCACGTTCAACATTTCGACAGTGGCCGCGTTCGTGATTGCAGGCGCAGGGTTGCCGGTGGCCAAGCACGGGAATCGCAGCATCTCGTCGCGATGCGGGAGCGCAGATATTCTCGAAGCGTTAGGCGTACAAATTGCGCTGAGCGCGGAACAGATGGGCGAGGCGCTGAGGCAGTGCGGTATCACGTTTCTCTATGCGCCCGCCGTTCATCCGGCCATGAAGCATGTGCAACCGGCGCGGTTGGAGCTGAAGATGCGCACCATATTCAATCTTCTCGGGCCGCTCACGAATCCGGCGCGCGCCGATGTGCAACTGATTGGCGCGCCGTCGGCTGCCGCCGCCGAATTGATGGCCAATGCGCTCACAAGGCTGCCCGTGCAGCGGGCACTGGTGGTGCACGGCACGGACGGGTTGGACGAGATCACGACGACGGGACTGACCATCGCCTATGAAGTCTGCCGTGGTGAAGTGCAGCAGCGGTCATTGATGCCGATGGAATTCGGGCTTCCGCTGGCGTCGATGGCGGATTTGGCGGGAGGGGATGCACAGGCCAACGCGACGATCGCGCGTGCGATTCTGGGCGGCGCGCATGGTCCGCAACGCGACGTGGTGGCGGCCAACGCGGCAGCGGCGATTCATCTAGCGGGCCGCGCAGTCTCGTATGCGGACTGCGCTCTGCTGGCGGCACAGTCTATCGATTCCGGCGCGGCCCAATCGAGGCTCGATTCTTTGATCGAGTTCACCCGCTCTCTTCCGATGCCTACTCGGCCTTGTTGATGTGACAGACAATCGTTGCCCGTCCATCGGCCGACAACGACTCCTGCCATTCGGTAGTCATCACGAAATTGCCATTCACTTCAATTCCGCACTTAAGCCCACCGGTATTGTTGTAGTCCCACAAAACAGCCTTGCCGGTCGCATTGGGTACGTCTTTTGCCTGGCATCGCAACGTAACATTTCCGTTCTTACTGTTGGTAATGGTCTTGTGGACGTCGGTCGCCTGGACGTTGTTTCCATCCGCATCACGGACAGTGCAACCACCACCGGTGATCACCACAGCGGCGTGCTCGGATTCAGCCCAGCTTATTGCAGGCAACGCCACGAAGCCCACAAATAGGAACATTTTCAACTTTGACATTTTCTCTCCTCCAGTACCCTACGAAGAGCCTTGCCGGCTCCGCGTTTTGCTTCTGATCCACGATACCTTTCTAAAACCAGCTTGGATACTCTGAAATTAACCTAAGGCCCTTCCCAGATCACTTCAGTACTTTCAATCCCGTAAGGCTAGTAACTAGACTCAGGTCTGGCCATTTGGTACGCCCAACCTGGGTTAGAATGTGAATCTCAAGGTGCGCATCCGCTCCCTAGTTCTCCTACTGGCTTTCGGCGCCGTTTGCGTTGGGATTGGATATTTTTGGCGCGTAGGATTCAAGGCCGCCCTAGTCGGCATTTATTTGCGAACCGCACCGGTGACATGGACTGCGGGAGTTCCCAAACCTGCACGATTCCTAAAGGGCGAGGACGCGGGAGCCACACCGATTGCGCGGTTCGAGCCGGTGGTTGCGGCGGCGGCAGGGCGCGTCTTTGTGTGTGGAGGTTTTTTCAACAGGCAGCTCCACGCCACTTCGCGTTGCGATGTGTTCGACCCCGCCACGAACATGTGGACGCCGTTGGAGAACATGCCGGTCGCCGTCACGCATGCAGGTGTGGCTGTGGTAGGCGAGGAGATCTGGGTTGCGGGCGGATTCGTGGGCGGGAATCCGGGAAGTGTTACACCGGCTGTGTGGCGCTATCACATTCCCACGAATCGCTGGTCACCTGGGCCGATGCTGCCCGCGGCGCGGGGTGCGGGTGGTTTGGCATTCGTCAACCGCGAATTCCACTTTATTGGAGGGCTAAGATCCGATCGGCAATCGGATGCTTCGGAGCATTGGTCCCTTGCGCTTCAACCGGGCGCCGCTTGGAGGCCTCGCGCGCCATTGCCTAACGCACGGAATCATTTCAGCACGGTTGCCGTGAGTGGGACGATTCATGTGCTGGGTGGCCAGCACGGGCACGATGCCAGCTTCGTCGATGTTGCCGATCACCACGTTTACGACGCTGACGCCGATTCGTGGCGTGAAGCAACGCGGCTGCCGATTCCGCGTTCGCACACCGAGCCAGGAAGTTTCTTCGAACAGGGATTGATCTTTCTTGCGGGCGGACGGTCGAATCGAATCCCGGTTCTTTTCGATGTGGACGCCTACGATCCAGCGACCGGGAAGTGGCATGCGGTGGGAGGGCTGTCACAACCGCAGCGAGCTCCCGTGTGCCGTGTGATTGGTTCGAATCTCTACGCGGGATTAGGTGGGATCAATGCGGACGGTATAGATCCGTCGACGGAATGGCGCCGGTATCCGATCAGCGAATTGAGGATTGCACAAGTGACGGCGAGCCCTCACCAATGATTCGCTTGGCCGGGAGGCGTCTGGGCGTGGCGCTTGTGCTGAGCGTGGGACTGTGGATCGCGGGGCTGTGGGTTGGCGCACGGTGGATTTATTACGAATTGCCCATGCTTGTTGCGGCTGCGATCAAAGACCCTATCTACGATCCCACCAGGTTTAGTCTCATTACGCTGCGCAGTCCTCAGCTAGTGAATCCGACGACGCTGCAGTTCGGGCCCGACGGTGCGCTTTATGTGGGTACGCGCAACGGACTGATTCTGCGGCTGACGCTGAGCGCGATGGGAAGCGCGATTCATGTGACATCGGAGGAGTGCATTGGAGCGATTCAGGAGATCCCGAATCACGACGATGACGGACATCTACAGCCTGAGATTCGCACGCGCTTGGTAACCGGGATCGCCGTCACGGGAACAGCTTCGAATCCTGTCCTGTACGTCTCTTCGTCTGATCCGCGCATCGACCAGGACGGCACGGACACCAATTCTGGGGTGCTTTCGCGATTGGACCGCGGGTCCGAAGGATGGAAGCGAACGGATCTCGTGCGAGGGCTCCCGCGATCGCGCAGCGACCACGCGCCGCATGGCATTGCCCTCGATCCGGTACGGCCCATTCTTTATTTGACCGTGGGGAGCAACACGAACCTGGGTGCCCCTTCCCATCCGTTTCGCCTACTGCCTGAGTATTCGCTTTCGGCATCGATCCTGTCGATCGATCTGGCGCGCATTGGCGACACGACCTACGACCTGCCCACCCACGACGACTCCGACCGGCCGGGCGTGGCTGACGCGAACGATCCGTTTGGAGGCAACACGGGGCGCAACCAAGCGTTGCTGGTGTCCGATGGTCCCGTCCAAATTTACGCGGAGGGACTGCGCAACGCCTATGATGTGGTCCTCACGCCAAGTGGCATGTTCACGGTTGACAATGGCGCGAACGATGGCTTCGGCGGCCCGCCAGCCTCGGCTGACGCGTCGCCAGCCACTCCCGTCCCTGGTGGCAAAGGCGCTTTTAATCCCCTCTACTTCATTCCTGGGCCAGGAGGATTTTTCGGGCACCCCAATCTCGAGCGCCGAAAACCGGCTGACAAACCGATTGCCCCACTCCATCAGTTCCGCGCTTCGACGAATGGAATGGCTGTTTACTCACCCAGCGATGGCAAATGGGACCACCGCTTGCTGGCAATTTCCGTACAAGGCACGCTCAGCCTGGTTCGACTCGATGCCAAGAGCGAACATGTGGAGAGCTGGAGTGTGCTGCTGGCGAATCTGCCCGGAATGCCGCTGGACGTCTGGTCGCAAAATGCGTCGACGCCTATGCCAGGAACGATCTGGATCGCCGATTTTGGTGAAAGCGCGATATATGTACTGGCGCCGATTTCGTCAACGTCGGATTGGTTGGGTGAGCAGTGGCGAGAGCTGCCGCGAGCAGCGCTGGCACGGCTGTTGTTATACGGAATCGCTTTTCGTCACGACCTGCTCGATACGCTCCGCGAGTGGCGCATGAGCATGCGCCGCTAGTGATCAGCCAATGGGAATCTTCTTGGCGTTGACCGCAAGCCACTGGTCAAATGTCTGAAGCCGAGGATTAAGCTCGCGCGAATACTCGAGATCGCGGGCGAAACATAATGCATCGGCGAAGTCGTGATTGAACTGGAACATATTGCCCAGACCCTCCGCTCCGGGAAAGCCGGAGCTTCGATAAGCATCAAAGGAGGGGGAGTAGAAAACGACCTCTTCTCCGGAAGCGTCGCTCAGTGCAGCGGCCATCTCCGGGCCAGTTAGATGTTCACCTGCTATGCCGACGCGTTTGTCGATGAGGGGATCGCCTTTGCGGAAAACACCGTGAGCACAACGGCCGATATCTTCAGCAGCGATCTGCGGCAGTTTAGAGTTGCCAATGGGAAGTGTGAGTACGAGTTTGCCGTCCGGGCTGCGTTTGGGACCCATGCCGAACGTGATCAGGTTGTCCCAATAGAAAGAAGTCAGCAAATAGGTGGTAGGCAGTTCGGCGAAATAGATGTCGGATGCGCCCTTAGCGTCGAAGTGCGGCACCTTGTAATTGCCCATGAGGGTGGGCATGCGAGGGTCGTCGACGGACATGAACTTTCGTGAGTCTTCAAGGGTAGACCAGATGATGTGATGCACCTGTGCCGCTCTGGCCGCGGCGGCGATGGTGGCAGCCTGTCGCCTCTCCTTCTCGGGTGAAAAGTGCTCCCAGAAAAAGGTGACAGCATAAACGCCGTGCGCCCCTTCCAAGGCCGAGCGGAGGCTCGTCTCATCATCGACATTACAGGCGACGACGTCGGCGCCCAGGGCCGCCAGGCCACGCGCTTTGTCGGAGTCGACATTCCGTGTCAGAGCCCGGGCGCTGAACTCGCCGTATGAATCAGCGCAAATGCTTCTGACGAGGCTGCCGCCTTGCGACCCGGTGGCGCCCAAGACCGCGATCGCTCTCTTAGGCACAATTCCGTTCTCCTTACCAAGATGCTAGCGCAGGCGACGGCGTAGTTGAGGATTTCCCTTGACCGGATGCGGGTGATATGCTATTTTTCCAGCATAGTGTTGGAAAACTAGCATGAGCAGCACACCCAATGCGCTGAGCCGCCGTGAGCGCCAGATCATGGACGTCTTGTTCAAGAGCGGCAAAGCGACGGCCGCCGAGATCCAGGCGGGGATGCCTGCTCCGCCCTCGTATTCCGCGGTTCGGGCGATGTTAAGAACGCTTGAGGAAAAAGGCCACATCCGTCACCAAGTCGATGGGCCCCGTTATGTGTACTCACCAACGATCGCTAGGGAACGGGCGAAGCGTTCGGCCTTGCGGCACATGGTGGAGACATTCTTTGGCGGATCGGTCGAGCTTGCGGTTGCGGCATTGCTCGACGGTGGCGCGCGGAAGCTTTCGCGCGAGGAATTGGAGCGTCTGGAGGCGGTTGTGCGCAATGCATCCCCGACAACACTTAAGGAGAAGAAGTCATGATCACTCTCGCACTGCAATCCACGTTGATGCTGGGGCTGGCTTTTGCCGTGGCCGCCATGATTCACCGCCGGGCAGCTTCCATGCACCGCTTGCTGTGGATAACGGCTTTCGCCGGGTTGGCGGTATTACCAATACTCGCTCGAATTCCGAGTGTCGTGACGATCGATGCGCCGGCTGTGGTGGGACCGATCGTGGTGAACGTGACGGAAGCCGCCGCGGCGCCACGCGATTGGGTGTTCTTGATATGGGCCGCTGGGTGCGCGATGTTTATCGTCCGCATAGTGGCTGGACTCACGGTGATTGCCTGGCGAACGGCGCAGGCCGAGGCATCGCCTTATCGCATCGCGGGTGCGCGCGTCTTGTTCTCGCGGCACATCGATTCTCCCTTTACGTGGGGCATTTGGCGCCACACGGTGCTGTTGCCGGCGGTGGCCGCGCAGTGGTGCGAGGAAAAGTTGCGATCGACGCTGGTGCACGAGACGGTGCACGTGGCTCGGCACGACGCGCTGTGGCGGCTGATCTCCCAGATCGTGTGCGCGTTTTACTGGCCGATTCCGCTGGCATGGGTGGCGGTGGCGCGATTGCATGCGGCGATGGAGCAATCCTGCGATGACGCTGTGCTGGAAACCGGCATCGGCGCGCGCGAATATGCCGGGCATTTATTGGACGTCTCTCGTACCGCATCGCTGGGCGAGGTTGCAGCGGGAACAGTGGCCATGGCGGGGGCGGCGCAGTTGGAGGCGAGGTTGCGGTCGATTCTCGATGGAACGCGAAAGCGCGCCCCGCTGTCGCGCATGGCGTCAGTAGTTTCAGCCCTGGCTGCGTTCGCCGTGCTTGTTCCAATCGGCATCACGCGGTTAACGGCGCAAAACACGGGTTCGGCGTCGTTGTCTGGAGTGGTCTCCGACATGAGCGGTGGGCGCGTGCCAGGAGCGCTGGTGATGGCTACTGAAGGTAAGTCGAAAAAGACAGAGGCCATGCACGCTCGCGAAGACGGCTCCTACGCGTTTCAGTCGATTCCCGCCGGCGAATACATCCTGCAGGTGTGGCATCCGGGATTTGCTCCGTATACCAGCACAGCTTCCTACAAGCTGGCCAATGGCGACGCGGCCACGGCGGACGCAACACTCGCGGTAGGAAAGCTCCAGGAGACGATTCAGGTAACCGGTGAGCGCGTCGCGCCGAAGCCTGTCGTGGTCAGCCAGGCAGGACCATCTCGTCTCCGCATCGGTGGCAACATCAGGCCCGCGAGGATAGTGAACATGGTGAAGCCGGTCTATCCCGACACGGCGAAGGCGCGCAACGCCGAGGGATTGGTGCTGCTCCGCGCCAGCGTCATGACGGATGGTTCTGTGGGTGCGCTGGACGTAATCAACACGACGGCCGATCCCGAACTCGCCTCTGCGGCGAAAGACGCAGTTCGGCAGTGGAGGTACGAGACGACGCTCCTCAACGGGCAGCCGATCGAGGTGGTCAACGAGATCACGATCAACTTCTCCCTCGGCAAGTAAGCCTGCCTGCCGTTATTCTGGAAGGCGTGACTGAGGGCCGTCCTGTTCGCGATTCCAACTTTGAATATGCCGAGATTGCGTTGCCGAACGATGCTAATCCATTAGGTACGTTATTTGGCGGCAAGCTGATGCAGTGGGTGGATTTAGCCGCTTCGATATCGGCGGCGCGGCATGCACGTTGTACAGTGGTGACAGCTTCGATCGACTCGTTGACTTTTCTGCGGCCGGTGCGAATCGGGCAGTTGGTGATCCTGCGGTCGTCTGTGAACCGGGTGTTCCGGACGTCCATGGAGATCGGCGTGAAGGTATTCGTGGAGGATCTGTTGACGGGCGACGTCCAGCATGTGAGCTCCGCCTACCTCACATTCGTCGCGGTGTCGCAGGACGGCTCCCGCATCCCGCTTACTCCCGTGGTGGCGGAAACACCCGATGAACAGCGACGGTTTCTGCAGGCCGAGGAGCGGCGGCAGTACAGGCTTGCGCGGCGTAGCTAGCGCTTGCTAGTTCTAGTGGTGAGCTATTTTTCGTCCTTGTACATCATCCGGATGCCGGCCTTGTAAATCATGACGGCAGGGGCCTCGTCGCGCGCGACCCGAATGGCGTACTTGTCGTACCACTCAATCTGACCGCGAATTTCTTCTCCGCCTTTGAGCAACACGACCATGGGCGTCTTTTGTTGAATCTGCTTGGCGTAGTAGAAGTTCTCGGCGTTAGTGTGCTCGTTAGGCCCGGTCTTCGGTTTCTCAGCAGGCGGTTTGCCGCGCTCTGGCGCGCCTTCGGCGGACCGCTTGAGCGGCGGCCGCAACGTCTTTCGCATCATTTCCATGACAGCGTTCCTCGATCCTAATTCCTCAATGAGCGGTGTGCGTAACGATTTCAGAAAGCGCGCGATCAATATCGGCGGCCTGCAAGGTTACGAGCGGCTTCTCCAAGTCTTCGCCAGTTTCGATCATGCGTTTTATGTGACTGCCTGCCACTTGCATGCAAAGCGTATCGCTGAGTGGCACATCGGCTTTTGCCGTGGCTTCGAGCATCAACGCGTGCGGGAGGGCGGTTACCTTTTCATCCCTGTAGGAACCGTCATTTACTACAAACTTGATGTCGACAGTATCCGCGTGCCGGATGGAAATTCCAGTCTGCAGCCAGACGAAGGACACCTTCCAGACGCGGCCAAACGGATCCGGCCCCGCCTCGAACTCGCGAAGATTGGAGTGCATTTTTTCTATTGTAGCGGAGGCATGAGGTGCGCCGCGACGAAGATGTCCGGAGAGCGCTTCAGGAAAGGTTCTTCTGCACGAGGCTGAGAAACTCCTGGCGAGTCTCGCGCCCGCGTTTGAAGGCTCCGCGCATGGCGCTGGTAGTGGTGGAGCTATTTTGCTTCTCCACGCCGCGCATCATCATGCAGAAGTGCCTTGCCTCGCAGATGACGCCGACACCGCGCGGTTCGCAGATCTCTTCGAGGGCGTCGGCGACCTCTTGCGTGAACCGCTCCTGCACCTGCAACCGGCGCGCGAAGACGTCGACAATACGGGGAATCTTGCTCAGCCCGATGACCCGATTGTTTGGCAAGTAGGCGACGTGCATCTTGCCGAAAAAGGGCAGCATGTGGTGCTCGCAAAGGCTATAGAATTCGATGTCTTTCACGATCACCATCTCGTCGGTCTTCACCTGGAAGAGCGCGCCGTTGACGATGTCGTCAATGCTTTGGCTATAGCCGCTGAGGAGGAAGCGGAGCGCCTTTTCACTCCGTTCCGGAGTACGGAGCAAGCCTTCGCGCGTGGGGTCTTCGCCCAGATTTTTGAGCACGGTTTCCATTGCTTCAGCGATGGAGCCCCGTTCACGCTGCGGAGTCATGACTTTTACGACGGCATTCTTTTTCATATATGCCTTTATGATTCAAATACGTTCTTCTTTGTTTCAATAACGCGCACGGCGTCCAGCGCCGGTCCACGGCTGCCGAAGGTTTCCTGCCATGCGTCGCAAAGGCGGCGGCGGGCCTCAATGGCTACGTTTTCCGAAGTCGGGACGACGTTCGCGAACGCCGGGACCTGGGCATTCAGATACTTCATATGGAAGTCGCGCAGGACGGCGTTGTGCACCAGAGTATCGAGCTTACGCTGGTCAACGACGAGGCCGCTGGCGGGGTCTACGTCGCCCTTCACGCGAACCTCCAATATAAAGTCGTGGCCATGCCCGTATGGATTATTGCACTTACCGTAGAGTTCGCGATTCTCCTCGCCGCTCAACGAGGGTGCGTGCAGGCGGTGCGAGGCGGCGAAGCGATAGCGCTTGGTGAGGCGGGTCATCCGTTCTCCTCGCTATAGTCCACGTAGACGTCTTCGGTTTCCCACAAGCGGACGTTGTGCAGGCGCACGGGTGATGGTGGGGTGCTGCCATCAAAGTGTGGGGCCAACCGGCGCCAGATTTCCCGCGCGACATTTTCCGTAGTAGGAACGATCTGGTCGAATGGCGGCACTTCGCGGTTCAGATGATGGTGGTCGAAGGGCAGGATGACTTCGCGCTCGAGGATCTGCTTCAGCTCTTTCAGGTCGAGGACCATGCCTGTGACGGGATCGGGTTCGCCGCTGAGGGTGACTTCGAGCTGATAGTTGTGTCCGTGGCCATGCTCATTTGCCGCTTCACCGTAGACCTCGGCATTGCGTTCGGCGCTCCAATCGGGGCGCGCCGTTACATGTGAGGCGGAGAACTCAGCTTTCCTGGTGATCAGCATGGGACCAGAGTTATATAGATGACCGATTTCGAAAATCGATTCCAGTTAAAATGATAGCGTTCATGCCAAACGGAAAGAATGATCGACTGCTTCACGGCCTATTGGCCTTCGCGCTGATTGCCTTGACGGCGGCCGTCGTTGACTCAATGCGCGACCGCGTGGTGCGAGCGGGGGATCAGGCGCCGTACTTCTCTTTGCGCGCCGACAATGGACTGACGATTACGCCGACCGCGTTTAGCGGGAAGGTCTTAATTGTGAACTTCTGGGCTACCTGGTGCCCACCGTGTGTGGAAGAGACGCCGTCCATGGTAGCGTTCGCAAATCAGTATCGGGACAAGGGTGTAGTGGTATTCGGTATATCCGTCGACAAGTCGCAGAAGAACTACGACAACTTCATCCGCCGCTTCGGCATTTCGTTCCTGACGGCCCGCGATCCGGAGGCCAAGGTGAGCGATATGTTCGGAACCTACGTGTATCCGGAAACATATATCATCAATCCTCAGGGTAAGGTGGTGCAGAAGATCATCGGCGGCACGAATTGGACCGATCCAAATTTGATGCGGTTCATTGAGGGGATGTTATGAAGCGGGTTACTGTTCATTCGGAATGACACGTTTCGTGGCGGGCCGAGGACGGTTTTGCGCCGTGGCAGCGTCCCAACTGGTTTGGTAAACGAGCCGCGCGATGCGCTCCATCTTGCCGTACTCGATCTTTTCAGGGCGATCGCCTATGCGGTGATAGTCGGGATGAAGACCGGTGTGGAAGAACAGCGCGGGAACTTTGCTTTGCAGGAAGGGCCATTGGTCGCTGCGGCGCACGAGGTTGCTGCGATTGTTGTCGTAATCCATGCGCAAGGAGAGGTCGATCTCGGTGTTCGCTTTCTTCACCATGGCGGCGAGCTCGGGGTTGAAGCTATAACCCATCACATGAACGCTATTCGCACTGGATGAAGCCTGTTGTGGCTTCAGGCCATAGAATCGCCGGCCACCGTTTTCGGGTACCTCTTCGCTGCGGCCGATCATATCCATGTTGAGGGCGGCGATGGTTTTCTCCAGAGGCCAGAGGGGATGATGCAGCCAGGCGTAGGAACCCAACAGGCCGCGCTCCTCCGAGCCCCAGAGCGCGAAAATGACGGTACGCGCTGGCCGATGACCATTGCGCGCTGCTGCTGCGTAGGCCTCGGCGATATCGAGCACGGCAACGGTGCCTGAGCCATTGTCGTCGGCTCCGTTGAGGATCTGGGTGCCGTCGGCGCCATCGTGGTCGTGGTGCGCGGACACGAGGACCGCTTCGTTTTTGCGCTGCGGATCCGCCCCTTCGATTTTCGCGAGAAGATTGCGGTCGACAATGCTCATGCGCGCGACCGAGGCGGTGAATTCGACGGACAACGGGGCGGGGAAATACACGCTCCCGCCTTCACCGGCTTTCTGGCGCAGGGGCGCAAGCGTGGCGCCGAGGATGTGTTCAGCAATTGGCTCCGAGATACGGATGACGGGGATGCGCAGGCGATTGATACGGCTGGCGAGTTCGTAGCGTTCGATGCGGGGCGGCTTGAGGGGCCAGTCTGAGTTGGCAGTGCCGGCGAAGGTTCGACGCCGGCCGGCGGCAAATTCGCTGGCGATGATCAGTACTCCAGATGCTCCCTGCTCCTGCGCCGTCAGCGCCTTGCTCCAGCTGTTGGCGTAGTCCGATGTGACGATGCCGTCGAACGCGCTCTCGGGATTGTCCGGGTCCGGGTCGCCTTCGAAGACGAGGACGAGTTTTCCTCGCACGTCGGCGCCACGATAGTCATCCCACTTGTGTTCTGAAGCGCGAATTCCGTAGCCGGCAAGGACGGCCTGGCCCTTGGCTTCGCCATTGGCCGATTGGAGCAGCGGATAGAACTCTTCGCGCAGCCGGGCGGTGCGCTTGGAACTTCCGTCGCCTACCAGCAGCCGGTTGCCGTCGCCGAGCCTCCCGTAGATCAGTTCGAACTCCTGGTAATATTCGCCGTTTTCACCGGCGGGTAAGAGTCCGAGACGCTGGAATCGGGAAATGATCCATTCGGCAGCGAGCTTGTATTCCGGAGTGTCTGTAAGGCGCCCGCGCATATCGTCGGAGGCAAGGAAGAAGAGGTCGGCCCTCATCTCGTCGCGCTTAATGGACTCGATTTCCGGAGCACGGCCTTGGGCAAACAATGAGGTGGCGCACAGCAGCGCTGGGACGATCCGCATGGGCGCAGAGTAGCATGGCGGAGCGCGTCAGGCGATACCGTCGTAAAAGAAGTATGCGCCCTTAGTGGTGGTGGGTAGTTTGTCGATCTTCTCGTAGAGTTCTTTGAGGGGAGCTTCCTTGACGCCGTCGCCCTTCATTATGTCGATCGCGATGTTTCCGGCGACCATGAGCACGTCGGCCGTGGGTACATAGGTGATTTCGTGGATGTGGCGGCCGGTCGCTTTGCGGTAGAAGAGACATTGCGCGATGTGGCCGACGGCTTCGCCCTCTTCGACTGTCATCGGCCGGGCGCGCTTATCGCACACGGCGTGAGTAGCCTCGTGCACCACAACCGATTTCCGAAGCGTGGTGGTGGCCTCGGTAAACCCGAGCTCGAATCGGTTAGGAATGTGGAAGTAGGCAGCGCTGTCGTCCATCCCCATCACCCAGTCCATATGGATCGTACGATCGCGGACGAATTCCATAATCGGTTTGTAGTCCGACGGTTGATACCGTCTGCCTTCCAGAGTGAAATCGATGGCGTCGATGTAGGGGCTCTTCAGCACATCCATGGTCATGAAGCGGAGGGAATCCAGAGGGTCTCCCTTCATGGGTTGCCATGTGGGGCCGTTCAGCGCATCGATGGTTTGGCCGACGGCATCGACCCTCCCATCAGGCTTGAGCCATCCAAACTTGAGGCGTTGAAAGAAGTCGATTGCGCCCTTGGTGAGAGGGCCGCAATCGCCGTCGACCACGAGACGGGGAATCTGCAGCACATCGGCGTCGATGAATTTATTGAGCAGGGTTTGCACTTCCACGACGTCGGCGGAATTGTTTTTGCCATACTTACCGACGGAGTGTTTCAGCGTGGCCATCCTTAATTTGTCCTCATTTCGGATCGCGACATTCCGGGATCGGGCGGATCATCATTAGCCCCTTCGACTCAACCGTGGGAGTTGTTAGAATTTTCGGACATGGATGCAGTCAATTTGACTTTTACCGCACGTCCGCTGATGGAGAGCTTTGAAGCGGGCGATCCGACGTGCGCAACCAAGCATCTCGAACGTGGCAATGTGGCCTTGATCGACCGTGTCTACGCAGCGATCGCGGGCGGTGACGGGGAAACGCTACTCGCAATGCTCGCGCCGGATGCCACGCTGACGATCGACGGCTTTCTCGATATGGACGGGCACTGGGAGGGCGCCGCCAACGTACTGGCCGCGGCAGGACGAAATTTCGCGATGGTGGAAGGACAGCAGGTGGCCATTGAACAGGTATGCGCGCAAGGCGACCAACTGGTGATTCTGTTTCAAGAATCGGGGCGCTACCGGCCGACCGGCGAGAGGTACGACGCGCGGGTCGTCCAGTGGTTCCACTTCGCAGACGGCAAGATCGCCAGCATCCGTGAAATCGTCGTGGTGAAGACGGGGGCTGACGACCGGCGAACCTAGCTGGCTGTCCCTGTTACAATCCCCTCGTGGCTTCTTCCACGACCACCTCCCCGACGCTATCGGATGTCGCGCGCAACGAGCTTGCGGCCATCGTGGGGCCGCGGCATGCGTTGACACGCGCCGAAGACCTCGCACTGTATGAGTACGACGGGGGTGTGGACAAAGCGCGGCCGGAAATGGTGGTGTTTCCGACGCAAACCGAGCAGGTGGCAAACTTGGTACGCACCGCTATCCGGCATGAGTTGCCGATCACGGGACGTGGGGCGGGAACGGGTCTCTCCGGCGGCGCGATTCCCCGGCGCGGCGGCCTGGCGATCTCGTTCGCGCGGATGAACCGGATCCTGGAAATCGATCTGCCGAACGAACGAATGCGTGTGCAACCGGGCGTCGTAAACCTGGACATTTCTTTGGCGGTTGCGCGGGATAAGTTCTTCTACGCGCCGGACCCATCGTCGCAGCGCGCGTGCACGATTGGTGGCAACGTCGCAGAAAATGCGGGCGGACCGCACACGCTGGCTTACGGCGTGACGACGAACCACGTGATCAGCCTGGAAATGGTCTTGGCGGATGGTTCGGTCGTGCGTACGGGAGCGAAGACAACTGACTCGGCAGGCTACGATTTGACTGGCCTTTTCACGGGTTCCGAGGGCACGATGGCGCTGGTGACCGAGGTGACGGTGCGTCTGATGCGTGCGCCGGAAGCGGTAAAGACAATTCTGGTGATTTTTGATTCGGCGCTCGACTGCGGCCGCACAGTAGCGGGCATTACGGCGCGAGCGATTACGCCGGTCGCGGTGGAGATGTTGGACGGCGTCATGCTGCGCATGGTTGAGGAAGCGACGCACGCGGGTTTCCCCATGAATGCCGAGGCTGTGCTGCTGATCGAGTTAGAGGGGTTACGGGAGCAGGTGGACGAGCAAGCCGAACAGATTCGCGAAGTATGCGCTGAGTGCGGATCGCGTGAATTCCGGATCGCGCGGTCGGCGGAAGAGCGGGATTTGTTATGGAAGGGCCGTAAGAATGCGTTCGGCGCAGTGGGGCGTGTGAGCCCGTTTTATTACGTGCAGGACGGTGTGGTACCGCGCACGAAGATTCCCGCGGCCCTCGATTTCGTGCGCCAGACGTCGGAGAAGTACGGACTGACGATTTCCAACATTTTCCATGCCGGTGATGGCAACCTGCATCCGATCATTCTTTTCGACATGCGCAAGCCGGGAGATTTAGAGAAGGCGCAGCACGCGGGCGAGGACATTCTCGACTTTTGCATTTCGGCGGGCGGCTCGATTACGGGCGAGCATGGCGTGGGCATGGAGAAGATGGAGTTGATGGCACATCAGTTTCCAGCGAATTCGCTCGAACTGATAGGGGCGATCAAGCAATTGTTCGATCCGACATGCAACTTGAATCCGGGTAAGGTGCTGCCGACGGGGCGAGGCTGCATGGAGATCCGGCAGAGGCCGTTGACGTCTACCAACACGCTCTGAGCCGGGGCGACTCGCGAAATTCGGGAAACTCCCAGCCTGGTCTGTGCGTAATTAGATACGACCGGGGAGGGTATGTATCATGCGAGCGGGCACTCTGAGCCTTCTTGCCGCTGCGTTGCCGGCGGTGGCCCAGTTGAACCTTGTGGGTGACGCTCACATGCGCGACGACACGATCCGACTGACGCGGGCGCGGAACGATGTCGGCGGTGCGGTGTGGCGGGTGGAGAAGCAACCACTGGCGCGAGGGTTTGAGACGGTGTTCGACTTTCAGATCAGCAAGCCCGGCGGGCTCGGTAAGGGTGCCGATGGCTTCGCCTTTGTGATCCAGAATCAGGGGACGAACGCGCTTGCGGGATTGGGAGGTGCGGGTGGATTCGCTTCCGCCGACGGGGTCCACGGCGGAGATACCCCGGGCATCCCTTACAGCCTCGCCATTTTTTTTGATACCTTCAAGAACCCCGAGGGCCGCGATCCATCGAACAACTTTCTGACCGTCGCGGTGCACGGACATCCAGACGACGTGAAGTGGCCGCCGGCGCGGCTGGCGCTGGTGAAGAAGCTCCCATTCAATCTGAAGGACGGCAAGAAGCATCATGCCCGCATTGCATTTCAACCGCCGAGACTTACCGTCTTCCTAGACAAGGAGAAGCTGCCGGTGCTCTCGACGATCGTCGATCTGGGTACGATGTTGGACACGAACGGAAAAGCGTTTATCGGATTCACGGCTTCAACCGGTGGCGGCTATGCGAACCACGACATTCTCAACTGGGATTTCCGGCCCGACGTTTCGTCGACGATTTCCGTCGTGGACTCGCACATCACGTTCGCGCTGGGCGAGTGCCTGCCCAATCGCAACCTGTGTACGCCCGCGCAGGCCGCGGTGAATGAGGCTTCCCCGGGGCGATTCCACGTGATGCTGCCGGCACATCTGGAGGGCGGCGCGAGCATACCGAATCCGCGAGCACGCGAGGCCGCAATCAGTAATGCGAAGGGCATCGTGTGCCTGACTGCGAACCCCGCGGCGACGCCTCAATGCGCGGGACCTTCCGAACTGTTGAACGCGCGTAGCGCCAATGGCCGGACCTATTTTGAAGTGCGAGCCACGGCAGCGGCGCCGCTAACGCAACGGCAAGGTTTTTTTGAATTTGACGTTGAGTTGCGGTAGCGTGTGATCCTGCTTTCGATTAGCGGATCGATTCACCACTGCGTAACCACCAGCAACTTTCGTGGCGCGTGAAGCCCACACGCGGATAGTATTCGGCTGCCTTCGGCGCGGCCAGCAGGATGAGAGAAGCTTGTGGAGCGGCTGCCTGTGTGCGCCGCATCAACTCCTTGCCGACGCCCTTCTTCTGATGAGATTCGCGCACGGCGAGGTCGGAGAGATAAGTACAGTAGACACGATCGGTGACGGAACGAGCGATACCCACCATGAGGTCGCCATCCCAGGCGCTGATGACGAGGTTGGCGTTGGCGAGCATCTGCTCCATGCGGTCGCGGTCTTCGACGGGCCTTCTCTCGCTGAGTGTAGAGGCTACATAGAGTTCGATGACCTGGTCAAGATCCAAGTCGTTTCCCGTGCGATAGTTCATTCGCTTATCATCGCGCATCGCGGTGAAATCGCGGATCGTTGCTAAACTATACGTTTAATCCCGCCCTCTCAGGGTCCCTTCAGGAGTCATCATGGCAAAGCGAATCGGCATTCTCACCGGCGGAGGAGACGTTCCGGGTCTCAACTCCGTCATCAAAGGCGTCACCTACCGGGCATCGGAAGCCGGGTTTGAAGTGACGGGCATCCGCCGCGGATGGGAAGGTCTTACGCACGTGAATCTTGCCGACCCGGCCTCGCGTAACCGCTACATTTTGGGCCTGACACGAGAGAATACACGCACGATAGACCGCACGGGCGGGACATTTCTGCACTCGTCACGCACTAATCCGGTACAGATGAAATCGCTGCCGCCATTCCTGGAAGGGCGGGAGTTTCCGTGGAACGAGACCGAAAAAGATGGCAAAAAATCCATTACATACGACGTGACCGAGCAGGTAAAAAAGAATCTAAAGGAATTGAACATCGACTATCTGGTGGCCATCGGCGGCGACGACACGCTCTCCTACGCAGCGCACTTGAACAGGGCGGGAGTGCCGGTTGTCGCGATTCCCAAGACTATGGACAACGACGTGCGCAACACGGAGTACTGCATCGGTTTTTCGACGGCGATCACGCGCGCCATGGACGCGATCAATCGCCAGCGCTCGACAGTAGGCTCGCACGAACGCATCGGCATCTTCCGCGTGTTCGGACGCGATGCCGGATATACATCCCTTTACACGGCATTTGTCACGAGTGTGCGCTGCGCGATTCCCGAGTATAAGTTTCAGCTCGACAAGATGATCGATCTCCTGGTGAACGACAAGCGGAACAATCCGTCCAATTATTCGCTTGTCGTACTCAGTGAGGGCGCTGAATGGCAGGGTTATGAGGTGCAGCATTACGGCGCCGAGGACGCATACGGCCACCGCAAGAAGATGAACGTGGGAGAGGTGTTCTCCGACAAAGTGAAGGCTGCCACTGGCGAGGAAACCATCGTGAGCGACCTTACTTACGATCTCCGTTCGGGCGAAGCGGACTTTGTGGACAAGATGGTCGCGTCGACGTTTGCCGGGATGGCGTTCGATTGCATCTGCGAGGGCAAGTCGGGATTGATGACGTCGATCGTGAATGGATGCTATGCGCTCTCTGAGATTCCCGATCCACGGCTCGGGCCGCGCAAGGTGGATATCGACACGATGTACAACACCGAACGATACCGCCCGACTTACGATCACAAGCTGGGCCTGCCGATCTTCCTGACGAAGGCCTGAGTTTGCCGAGTGCCACTGCTTCACTCATTGATCCAGAGATTTCGCCGCAAGGGTGTGGTGACTTCGCCCGCGGCGCTGACTCCCGAGTTAGCGCGTGAGATCCGTGAATCGTTTGAAGCAGCGGCCGCCGACGAGGAGCACTTTCCTTCGACCATCGATCCGCGCATCGAGCATGTGCGGCTGCTGGTGCGTGAACTCTCGGTGCTGCCGACGCCGCTGATCGCCGATGTGGGATCGGGCAAGGGGCGCTTCGCCAGGGTGCTTGGGGAGGAGATTCCAGGCGCGCGGCTCGTGTGTTCGGACGTTTCGCTGAACATGCTGGCGCATGTGCGTCCACCTTTGTCCGGCTGCGCTGCATCCATGACGTCATTGCCCTTTTG
>Ga0075421_100003699_pt1 | contig 18346 bp, 13 predicted proteins | sample SoiMetdeltSBSDD5_FD_75292 | JGI IMG/M metagenome (GOLD analysis project Ga0075421, IMG submission 75292) | Bulk soil microbial communities from a Populus tree surrounding site in Tennessee, USA - Soil MetaG P. deltoides SBSDD5 | ecosystem: Environmental > Terrestrial > Soil > Tree plantation...
CTGGGGGTGGTGGCGCTCTTCGGCGAGAACGTCCGGATCGATCCCTCGAAGGCATGGCCGATGGCCGCGATCGTCCTGAGCGCGGCATGCGCCGCGGCCGCCGGCGTCGCCACCAAGCGGCACGGCGCGGCGCTGCACCCGACCGCGCTGAATGCGCCGGCGATGCTGATCGGCGCGGCGGCGCTGTTTCTGGCATCGACGGTCGCGAACGAGCGAATTGGACTGCCTGGGGCAGCGGCGGCCTGGTTCGCGGTCGCGTACCTGGCCCTCGCGGGAAGCGTCGTGACCTTCCTGAGCTATTTCACACTGCTGAAGCGTCTGACCGTGACGACCCTCAGCTTCATCAGCGTCTTCACGCCGGCGATTGCGCTGCTGCTCGGATTCATCTTCCTGGACGAACGGCCGACGCTGCTTGCGGGCCTGGGCGCGGTGCTGATTCTGGTCGGTGTGATGACGGCCCTGACGCGAGGTGGCTAAGTGGCGTGGTTGCTAGGTAGCTGGGGCGAACCAACCTAGCTACCTAGCCACCTAGCTACCTAGCCACCTCGCTACCTAGCCACCCAGCTACCTAGTGCGCCAGCGGATCGGGTCTCAACTGGAAATGCGCCGCGAAGGGACGCGTGCCTTTACCGGTTTCGATCAGCCACGGCGTGCGATCGCCGTTGGCGGCCCAGAGGCCGCGGCCCTTCCAGCCGGCGCGCGGATCATCGATGCGGCCGTCGAAGCCCTTTGCGTAGAACCCCATCGGATACGGCACGCGCAGCACGATCATCTGGCCGTCCTTGTACGCGATCAGGCCGTCGTTGAGGTTGCCGGTCGACATCGGCACGTCGTTGCCCAGGCCGAACGTGTTGTGCTGATCGACCCACGAGTAGTAGCTCGACTCGGCGCTGTTGTCGCCGACGCCCTCGAAGCCGGGGCCGGGATACTTGTAGAAGCTCCAGCCTTCGGGGCAGTGGTCGCCGGTTGCCTTCGGTCCGTTGAGCGGGGCCTTGCATTTGCGCCGATCGAACGCGCCCATGTGGCCGCTGGCGAGCGACACCCAGACCACGCCCTTGCTGTCGATGTCGCCACCGCGCGGGCCGAACCCGGGCAGCGGCACGTTATAGACCTCCGTCAGGGCCGTCTGCGGCGGATTCGACCCTGGCGCGATGCGCACGACCGCGCCCGGGTTCGACCGGAACGTGCCCCACACCGAGCCGTCAGTCGGGTGCGGCATCACGGCGTAGAATCCCGCAACCACGCGCTTGTCCTTGGCGGGATCGACCGGCTGGTTGGGCTCGACGTAGGCGTCGCGTTTGCCGTTGCCGTTGGTGTCGAGAATCATCGCCGTCCAGCCCTGCGACTTCGCCGAATCACCCGTGGCCAGGAACATCTTCGTGTTGAGCCAGCCGACGACAGGCCCGCCGCCGCTCGTCCACAGCGTGTCGTTGGCGTCGTAGCCGAACTGCGGGTGGTGCGTGCCGTAGCAGGTGTCGACGAATTTGTATTCCTTCGTCTTCGGGTCGAAGACCGCCAGGTGACGCACCGCGCGATCCATCGGGAACGCTTTCGCCGACGGATGGTCTGACCCCGCCTTGCAGAACGCCGGGTTGTCGGGACCGCGCACGCTCGCGGCCAGCCACACACGGCCCTGCGCATCGAGCATCGAGTTGTGGTTGTTGGCCCTGGTGTCCCAGATGCGATCCGGACCCCAGTACGGTGACGGCTGCATCGCGTCGAGTGCCGCGGCATGCCCTGGCCCGAGGCTGAGCGGCATCGACGGATCCATCACCGGCAGCTTGAACGTCGTCGCCGTGTTCTTCACCGGGTCGAGGATCGGCATGTTGTCGGAGCTGTACTCGGGCGCCCCGTAGAGCGGCCCGTAGCCGTTGACCGTCGGGTGGCGCCGATCGCTGGCGATGAGATCGTGCAGGTACTGCTTTTCATTCATCCAGTCGCGCAGCGTGACGACGATGTTGCGCTCGACGCCCTGCGGGCGCTGCGGTCTGGCGTGCGGCAGCTCGCCCTTGGCAATGCGATTGGTCCAGTCGGCGAAGTTCTTGATGCTCATCGTGCCGATCTGCGACAGCTGACCGCTCATCTGCTGGCCAGCCTGTCCCGACTGCACGCGCCGCGCCCACGCCTGTTCCATGTTGGCAAACGTACCGAGCGATGGCGGAATCGTGCGCGTCGCCTTCTGCCCGATCTGGTGGCAGCCGATGCAGCCGTTGTTCTTCATCGAGTTGAGCCATTCGATCTGCGTCATCTCTTTGGAGATGCCGGGCGTCGTGCCGTTGAACTCGCTGGCGGCTGGAATCTTCAGCATCGAGTACCAGTAGATGGCAGGGTAGTACTCGGCGGCCGCGGCAGGGGATGGCGCCGGCGACGCCGCAATGTTGACCTGGCGTCCGGGCGCCGTGGTCGTCTTTGCGCTGTCGACCAGCCCATAGCCGCGAGCCCACACCGTGTAGCTCGCTTTCGGCAGGTCAGGCACCACGTACCGGCCGCGGTCGTCGGTGACGACGCTCTTGATGTACCGCACTGGCAGATCGCGCGTCTCGGCGATCACCCAGACGCCCGCTTCCGGGCCGTTCGGCCCGGTGACAACCCCGCCGATGTCATCGCCGTCGATCGGCACCGCGGGCGGGGCTTGCTGCGCGTGCGACACGGCCAGGACGAATGAGAAGACCAGGGCGAGGCCGATGAGCAGTCTTTTCATAGGTATCTCCACTACAGGCGGGAATATAATAGCCCGTGAACTGCAGAACGGAGGACACCTCATGCAGAAGCAGTTGAATCGCCTTCCTCTCGTCATCCTCGCCATAGTGCTCGCAGCCGCCGTATCTGTTCCCGTGTCCGCCCATCACGGCTGGGGCGGGAATTCGGAGCAGGAAACGGAATTGACCGGTACCGTTGAAGTGCCGGTAAGCCTCGCCGGACCGCACGCGACGATGAAAGTGCGCGCCAACGGACAGGTGTGGGATATCACTCTGGCACCGTCGAACCGGACCGCCGGCGCTGGACTGAAAGAAGGCGTCATTCCCGTGGGCGCGACGGTGACGCTCGTCGGCCACAAGAACAAGACGCCGAACCGCTTCGAGATGAAGACCGAAAAGGTCACCTGGAACGGGAAAGTCTTCGCCGTGTATCCGGATCTCCACTGAGATCCGGCTCTCCGCTGACGTAGCCGCGTCCGGTGGCCGGCCTGCGCGATGTCCTGGCGTGGATTCAGTTCTCCGCGCTGGGCGTTTTCATGCGCCAGACCGGTCCCTGGACGTACGGCATCGTCAACCTCGTTCACATCCTGGGCGTCGCCACCCTGTTCGGCGTCATTCTTCTCCTTGACCTCCACCTGATCGGCCTCTGGCGCCGGGCGCCGCTGGCCGGGCTCGCCCGCACCGTCGTCCCGGTCGGCAAGGCCGGGTTCGCGGTAGCGGCCCTCAGCGGCGTGTGCCTCCTGAGCAGCAACGCCACGGAATACACGAACAACCCGTTTTTTCTGATCAAGTTCCCGGCAATCGGCCTCGGCCTGCTCAACGTGTGGCTGATCGGCCGGACAGCCGGGTGGCGGGCGCGCGGCGAACGGGATCCGTCGCCGCGGGAAGGGCGGCTGCTCGCCGTCCTGGGGGCCATTTCCCTGGCGTCGTGGCTCACCGCAATCAGTGCGGGGCGGATGATCGGGTACTGGTAGGATGTTGGCCGTTTACGAGACAGTTCGGCTTTCAGGAGGACGTATGGTGCGAAAGCTTTCGATGGTGGCGGCGATGCTCGTGCTGTTCGGCGGCAACCACGCGGCGCAGCAGGCCGACGCGCGGGCGGCGCTGCTGGCCGCGGCGAAGGCGATGGGCACCGACAACCTGAAGACGATCGTCTACACGGGCGCGGGCGTGACGTCGCAGATCGGACAGCAGTTCAACGTCGAAGGTGGCTGGCCGCAGTTCCAGATCGCCGACTACACGCGTCAGATCGACTATGACGCGCGGTGGTCGCGCGAGGACTACGTTCGCAAACAGGGGAACTATCCGACCTTTGGCCGCGTGCCGATTCAGGACACTCCGGTGACCGCGGTGGTCAATGGCGGGTTTGCGTGGGACATCAACCGCGAGAACCAGCCGGTGCCGCTGACGCGCGGCTATCTCGACGGCATCTCCTTCAACGAGCTCCGCCAGCTCGAGCTGGCGATTACGCCGCACGGCTTCCTGAAGGAAGCGTTGAAGGCGAAGGACGCGACGGCGATCAAGGTCCGCCTGGTCGGTGCCTCCGACTTCGGCCTGTCGCAGTTCGACAAGAACGTCACCATCGTGTCGTTCACCTTCCTGAACAAGTACAAGATCAACGGCCACATCAACGACCAGAACATGGTCGAGCTCGTCGGCACCTGGTTCGCCAACCCGTTCTACGGCGACATGGACTACGAGATGCGCTACACCCAGTACCAGGACTTCGGCGGCATCAAGTTTCCGATGCTGCTGCACACGCACCAGGGCGATCCGCGGCTGAACCCGGCGCACAACTACTACGAATACAAGGTGACCAGCGTGAAGCCGAATGCGCCGGTGACCTCGATTCCGGTGCCTGACGTCGTGCGCAAGTCAGGGATTCCGCCGGCGCGCGCCGAGAGCCAGCTGCTGGCGCCCGGCGTGTGGATGATCGGCGGCCAGACGCACAACAGTCTGCTGGTCGAGTTCAAGAACTATCTGGCGGTGGTCGAGGCGCCCAACAACGAGGCGCGCTCGCTGGCGGTGATCGCGGAGGCGTACCGGCTGGTACCGAACAAGCCAATTCAGTATGTGGTCAACACGCATCACCACTTCGATCATTCGGGCGGCCTGCGCACCTACCTGTCGCAGGGCACGACCATCGTCACCCATGAGGTGAACAAGCAGTATTACCTCGACATCCTGTTTCATCCGGCGCCGCGGACGCTGGAGCCGGATCGGATGGCGCTCTACAGCCCGATGTACTGGATCAGCCGCCGGCCGGCGCCGATCGAAGTCGTCTCGGGCGAAGTGCGCAGCTCGGCGTCGTACGGCATCGGCGATGCCGACCACTGGATGCAGGTGCTGAAGGTGCAGGACATGGCCTACGAGCTGGGGGATCAGTCGGTGGCGCAGGGTCTCCACAGCCCGGACATGCTGATGGTGTACCTGCCCAAGGAAAAGATTCTGTTCAACGCGGATCTGTATTCACCGCCGGCGCAGGGGCAGCCGCTGCCGGCGCCGAACGCGGCGAACAAGACGTTGATGATGAACATTCGGAAGCTGAAGCTCGACGTCGAGCGGCACGCCGCTGTGCACAGCCCGCGCGTTGGGACGCACGAAGAGTTCATGAGGATCTTTGCCGCGCCGCCGCGGACGAACTAGGACGGTCCGCCTGAAGGCGGACACTACGTACAACGATGTAGTGTCGTACGACGATGTAGTGTCGTACGACGATGTAGTGTCGTACGACGATGTAGTGTCGTACGACGATCGTAGTGTCGTACGACGATCGTAGTGTCCGGCTTTAGCCGGACCCGGAGGAAGAACATGCGCCGTATCGTGATTGCCGCAGCCGTTGCGTCGATGGTTCCGTTCGCGTTGTTTGCGCAGGGCGCGCGGACGCCTGGGTGCGAACCGGGGAACGGCGGATTGACGCTGCCGGCGGGCTTCTGCGCTGTGGTCGTGGCGGAGAAGGTCGGGCCCGCGCGTCACCTTGTGGTCTCCGCGTCCGGCGACATCTACGTGGTACTCCGCAATCAGCCGGACGCCCCGGGCGGCGTCATCGCGCTGCGCGACACCAATGGCGACGGACGCGTTGACGTCCGTGAGCGATTCGCCGAGTCGGGCGGCACGGGCATCGCCATCTACAACGGTCACCTCTATCTCTCACGAGACGACGCCGTGGTGAGGTTTCCGCTGAAACCGGGGCAGCTGCTGCCGGCGGGCCCGATGGAGATGGTGGTCAGCGGCTTCCCGCAGCAGCGCGTCCATCCGACCAAGACGCTGACGTTCGACAACCAGGGCGGCCTTTACGTGAACATCGGCAATCCGTCGAACGCCTGCACCGAGCCCGATCAGACAAAGTCGAACGGGCTGAATCCGTGCACCCATCAGGAGGTCGGCGGCGGCGTGTGGCGCTTCGACGCCAACCGTACTGGCCAGGCCCACGGCAAAGACGGACAGCGGTATTCGAGCGGCCTGCGTCAGACCAACGCGATGCGCTGGCACCCGACGGCGAACGCGCTGTACCTGGCGCAGCACGGTCGTAACGGATTGAATCGCTGGCAGGAATATTTCAACGAGGAACTGAACGCGGAGACGCCGGCAGAGGAGCTGCAGCGGATCGACCGCGGCGCCAACTATGGCTTCCCCTACTGCTATTACGACCGCCTGCAGGGCAAGCGCGTGCTCGCCCCGGAGTACGGCGGTAACGGAAAGGCCGTGGGAGACTGCGCCAAGTATCCGCTTCCGGTTGCGGCGTTTCCGGCGCACTGGGCGCCGAACGATCTGCTCATCTACAACGGAACGCAGTTCGGCGCGCGCTACCGCGGCGGCGCCTTCATTGCGTTTCACGGGTCAGGAAGCCGCGCCCCGCTGCCGCAGGGCGGCTACAACGTCGTGTTCCAGCCGATGCGCGACGGCAAAGCGTCGGGCAACTACGAGATCTTCGCGGACGGCTTTGCCGGGAAGCCCTCGGTGAAGGCACGCGAGGAAGCGGTCGCGCGGCCGATGGGACTGGCCGAAGGGCCTGATGGTTCGCTGTATATCGTCGATTCCGTGAACGGCAAGATCTGGCGCGTCATGAATCAGAGGGGGGGAGTGTCGTAATGAGATCCGAAATGCTCATCAAGCGGTTTCGTCCCGTTGTGGTGGCTGTCTGCGCAGTTGTTCTGATTGGATTTGCTGACGCCGCATGCGGCCAGGGAACACAGGCGCCATCCACCACGTTCGAGCCGCGCGTCGGCCAGCCTGGCAAGGACGTCGTCTGGGTGCCGACGCCCCAGGAACTTGTCGAGAAGATGCTCGACCTGGCGCAGGTCACCAAACAGGACTTCCTGATGGATCTCGGGTCGGGTGACGGCCGCACCGTCATCACCGCGGCCAAGCGGGGACTGCGGGCACAGGGCGTCGAGTACAACCCCGACATGGTGTCGCTGGCCCAGAAGAACGCGGCGGCGGCGGGCGTCTCCGATCGCGCCCAGTTCGTGCAGGCCGACCTGTTTGCCACCGACTTCTCGAAGGCGCAGGTCATCACCATGTTCCTGCTCCCCTCGATCAACATGAAGCTGCGCCCGACGATCCTCAACATGCGGCCCGGCACCCGCATCGTCTCGAACACCTTCACGATGGAAGACTGGCAGCCGGATCAGAGCGAGACCATCCAGGAGTGCTCGAGCTGGTGCACGGCGCATCTCTGGATCGTCCCCGCGAAAGTGGCGGGCGCGTGGCAGATGCCGCAGGGCACGCTGACGCTGACGCAGCAGTTCCAGATGGTGAACGGCACGCTCGGCTCCACCGCCATCTCGGGGGGCCGGCTGAAGGGCGACGCCCTCACGTTCACAGTGGGCAACGCCGTTTATAACGGGCGCGTCGAAGGCAACACGATCCGCGGCACCGTGAGCGGCGGTGGTTCGTTTACAGCAACAAAGCGGTAACCGGACTTTCGGGGAGCGTGCGCGATGAAACGGCCACTGCGCGATCTTTCGCTGGCAATGTTCGGCGTGCTCCTGGCGTGTGGCGTTGCCTGGGGCCAGGCGACGGCGGAACTTGCCGGCCGCGTCGCTGACGAAAGCGGCGCGGTGCTGCCCGGCGTCACCGTTACGGCAACGCAGACCGACACCGGATTCACCCGCACGGTCGTCAGCGATGACACTGGCGCCTGGGTGATGCCAGGTGTGCCGACCGGTCCCTACCGCCTTGAAGTCTCGCTGCAGGGATTCCGCACCTACGTGCAGACCGGGATCGTGCTGCAGGTCGGCGCCACGCCGACCATCAACGCCGTCCTCGGGGTCGGCAGCCTCGAGGAGACCGTCTCCGTCGAAGCCGCGGCCCCGATCGTCGACGTCCGCAGCGCCGGCATCAGCGAAGTCGTCGAACAGGAGCGAATCGTCGAGCTCCCGCTGCAGGGACGGCAGGTCACCGATCTGATCGTGCTCGCCGGCGCCGCCGTCGAAACGGGACGTCCGAACAGCCGCAGCTTCCAGGGCGGCGTGAACATCTCGGTCGCCGGCGGCCTGTTCTTCGGCGTCGCCTACCTCCTCGACGGCGCGATGCACAACGACATCCAGGCGTCAAGCGGCCTGCCGCTGCCGTTCCCGGATGCGTTGCAGGAATTCCGGGTGGCGACGAGCGGCCTGAGCGCCGCCAACGGCATGCACGCCGGTGCGTCGGTGAACGCCGTGACGAAGTCGGGGACCAACAGCTTCCACGGCAATGCGTTCGAATTTCTCCGCGACAAGCGCTTCAACGCCACCAGCGTCTTCGCCGGGATCGATCCCGCCACCGGCAAGCGCCGCGACGACGGGCTGCTGCGTCACCAGTACGGCGGCACGATTGGCGGACCGATCGTGCGCGACAAGATGTTCTTCTTCGGCGGCTATCAGGGGACGCCCACCCGTCAGACGCCGGCCGACAACATCGCCTACGTGCCGACCGCGGCGATGCTGGCCGGCGACTTCACGACGTTCGCGTCGCCTGCATGCAACAGCGGGCGGCAGATCACGCTGCGCGCGCCGTTCGTCAACAACCGCATCGACCCGTCGCAGTTCAGTCCGGCGGCGATGAACCTGGCGCGACGGCTGCCGACGACCACCGATCCGTGCGGTGAGACACGGTTCAGCCTGCCGTCCGATCGCGATGAGGGGCAGGGGATCGGCCGGGTCGACTACCAGCGAACCGCCAACGACACGCTGTTCGGCCGCTACATGTATTCGTTCGACAAGCGTCCTGCGCCGCTCAGCAAATCCGATAACGTACTGACCACGGCGACTGCAGGCGTCGACAACGCCGCTCACTCGCTGACCCTCGGTGATACGCGGGTGTTCGGCGCCAACATGGTGAACTCACTCCGATTCGCCTACAACCAGACGACCGTCAACCGTTTCAACGAAGACTACTTCGAGCCGCGCGACCTCGGGGCGCAGGTCTACAACTATTCGCCAACACGGGAGATGGTGGTGGTGGTCACCGGCGGCTTCAACATCGCCGCGTCGACGGCGACGCGCGGCATCGCCGATAACAAGACCTGGCAGGTCAGCGAGGATCTGACGCTGGTGCGCGGGCGCCACCAGATCGCGCTTGGCGTCAACGTCGCCTACTGGGACACGCTGCAGAAGGCGTGGGCCAACGGTGGCGCCAACTGGCAATTCAACGGCAGCATCACCGGACTGGGCATGTCGGACTTCCTGCTCGGCCGCGTCGCGATCTTCGAGCACGGCTCGTATTTCGGCGTGCACCTCAACCAGCTGTACCAAGGCTGGTACGCCCAGGACACCTGGCGCGCGACCGAACGTCTCACGTTCAACGGCGGACTCCGCTGGGAGCCCTATCTCGGCCAGCAGATCACCGACGGTGCGATCGCCAACTTCAGCCGCGAGAACTTCAGCCGCGGCATCAAGAGCACGCAGTTCGTGAACGCCCCCGCCGGATTCATCTATCCGGGCGACGAGGGATTCCCCGAAGGGCGATCGGGCTACGGGAAGCAGTGGAAGAACCTGTCACCGCGGGTCGGCCTGGCGTGGGACGTGCTCGGCAACGGCACCATGTCGGTCCGTTCCTCGTACGGCCTGAACTACGACTTCCCGATCGCGGAATCCTGGTTCCGCCTCGCCGCTGGTCCGCCCTACGGCAACCTGTTGCGCCTCACGGATCCTCCAGGGCGGATGGATGCGCCGTACGCGCACCTCGGCGGCGATCCGCACCCGATTACGACGCATCGCAACACCGTCTTCCCGTTCTTCGGGGCGTTTGGCGCGATCACGCCGGACATCCGTTCGCCGCGCACGCAGTCGTGGAACGCCAGCATCGAACGCCAGCTTGGCGCCAGCTGGGGCGCGTCGGTCAGTTATCTCGGCAGCTACTCGGATCGCCTGTGGGGGCTGGTCGCCTACAACCCGGGCGAGTATCTCGGGACGGGACCGTGCGTGATTGCCGGCGTGTCATATCCGGTGTGCACGACGGCCGCGAACCTGAACAACCGGCGCCGGCTGTACCTGCAGAACCCGCAGGAGGGGCAGTACATCGCCAACCTCGACGTGTTCGACGATGTCGGATCGCAGAACTATCACGCGCTGAAGATCTCGGCGCAGCGGCGGTCGGCGGCCGGGCTCAGCCTCAATGGCAACTACACGCTGTCGCGATGCATCGGCCTCGACTGGGCCAACACCGGCGGCAATGCCGGCGGCTTCACCAATCCGGATGATCCGGAATACGACCGCGGCCATTGCCCGCAGGATCGTACGCACATCGTCAACGCGACGCTCGGCTACCAGACGCCGGAAGTGGCGAACGCGGCGTTGAACGCGCTGGCGGCCAACTGGCGCATTTCGGGCATCCTGAACGCGCGGTCGGGCAGCTGGATACACGTGACGACCGGCGTGAACTCGTTCAACGGCCTGGGCGGCACCGGTGGCCTGCGGGTCAACCAGATTTCAGACGACGTCTATGGCGACAAGACGCTGACGAGCTACCTGAATCGTGCCGCCTTCGAGCAGCCCGCGCCCGGCGTCTTCGGCAACCACGAACTGAACAGCATTCGCGGCCCGGGCTTCTGGAAAATCGACCTCGCGCTCTCGCGGCTGTTCTCGTTCGCCGCAACGCAGAACGTCGAGATCCGCCTCGAGGCGTTCAACCTGCTGAACAACTTCAACTGGGGCAACCCGATCGTGAATTTCAGCTCGGGTAACTTCGGAAGGATTCAGACGCAGGCGGGCGACTCGCGCATCCTGCAGTTCGGCGTGAAATACGCTTTCTAACCACGACGGTCACGACGATCGCGAATGTGTCGTGGACGTCGTGTGCGTCGTGGTTGACGGCTACTGGTGAGACCAGAACAGGTGGATCCAGGGTCCGACCGCGCCCAGCAGGTAGGTGAGCGCCAGCACCGCAATCGTCTTGTGCTGCGCCGTCAGGTAGAGGGCCACGCCGCACCCCACTGCGAACAGCTTCGCCGCGCACAGGGCCACAGCAGGGCCGAGCGCTGACACGTACCAGGCGAGGAGCGGGTTGGCTTCGATGTGCGTCCCGAACCTGTGCATCCCCACGAAAGTCATGGCGCCGTCGAGCGCCTGCACGACGACAAACGCAATCCAGATCGCCTCGGCGAGACTGTCCTTTCCCGGGAGGAGTCTCTCTCCGGACGCTGGGCGAGTCCAGGGCAGGACTTGCGCAGTCATGCGGTGCCCGACGGCTTCCATGCGAACTGAGCTAGCAAGCGCGCGGCCGACGCCGCGCGCTGTATTTGCCGCCTCAGTCGCGACGGTACCTCGAAGAAGTCGCCGTGAGGCCAGACGATTGTCTGCTGGATTGGACGGGGGACAGTCCGCACCTGTGCGGAACGGACTCGCTATGTCCCGCGACCCCAGAGACCGCAGTAGCGCCGCAGCACGAAGGGCAGGTTCGCCTCGTACCCGGGCCACATCGCGTACTTGGGCAGCTTGAGCGTGCTCTCGACCGGCTCCCAGCATCGACCCTGCTGCGCCTCCGGCTTCACGGCGGCTGACGCATCCTGCAGGAACGTCAACTGATCCTGGGCGTCCTTCTTGGTTCCCAGCCGGCCGTCCACGCCCGGATGTCCCGGAATCAGCCGCTCCCAGTCCATCGCCAGGATCTGCTTGATCGAGTCCTCCGCCTGCAAGGGATAGAAGTCGATCATGCCGCGCCCGGGAATCTGTCCCACCGCCAGGAGATCGACGACGAAGACGATGCGTTCCTTCGGCAGCCGCATGACCAGCGTGCTGTCGGAGTGGTTCAGGCCGACGTGCGTCAGTTCCAGCTCGGTGCCGCCCAGCCTGATCGTGCGTCGGCGCCCCACGGTTTCATCCGGAAGGATCGTATTTGGGTCGTTCAACACGGCCAGCCGTGCCTTGGCGGTTTCATGCGCCACGAACCGGGCGCCCGCCTCCTTGAATGCGCGGCCGCCGGCGATGTGATCGAAATGGTGGTGGCTGTAGACGACGTAGCGGATCGGCTGGTTCGTAACCTTGCGAATCTCCGCGAGATATTGTTCGCCTCCGGTGGGCCGGCCGTAGCTCACCGGATCGGTCGCGATCACGCCCTCGCTCGTGACGATGAACATCGCCTGGCTGTTCTGGTTGCGGAACGTATACACACCCTCCGTCCCGTCGACCTTCTTCGTTTCGATCTGCGGGGCCTGGGCGGCGGGCTGACCCTGCGACATCGCCTGCGCGGTCAGCGCGACGCACGCCAGAGCGATCAGAAAGATGCGACGCATGTGTCCTCCAACGAATGGGTTGTTCAAGACGAAAAACAGCAAGACAGATTGAACCACGACGGCACGACGGTCGCGACATCGAATTGCGGCTCTTCAGTACGTAGTGTCCGGCCGCTTTCAGTACGTAGTGTCCCGCCCCTGTCAGTATAGTGTCCGGCTTTAGCCGGACTTGTCCGCTCCGCCTGAAGGCGGACACTACGTCGCCGTCGTGGGTGATACTTCTCCGTGCCTCGGCCTGTCGCTATCAGAACTCCACGCGTGCGCTCAGCTGCACCATGCGCGGGTCCAGGATCCGCGAGGGCTGCCGCCACTGCGCGCCAAACGTGTTGTTCACTTCCAGCACCGAGTTGGCGTTGAGTATGTTGAAGATATCCAGATTCGCCTGCAGGCGGGTTCGCCCCGCCGGAAAGATCTTGCTGATCCGCAGGTCCAGCTGGGTGCGGCGGTTTTCGTAGGCGGTCTGTGGCGAGATGAGTGGAACGTTGACCGTGCGCGTGCCGCCCGACAGGTTCCGGCCGAGTGAGCCCACCACCTGCGCCGTCGGCACCGCATAGGTGGCCAGGTAGGCCGTGCCGGGAAGATTCTGAAGCGCCGCGCTGACGAAGATGTCCATCGGCAGGGGATAACTGCCGTTCAGTTTCAGCTGCGTGTTGGCGCCGAAGGGCGTCACCGCGCGGCAGGTGGGCCGCCCGTCGATGGTGGTGCCGGTGTGCGGCACCGGCGTCGCGGACGCTCCCGGAAGATTCGCCGCAATCGCGCCCGGGCTGTCGACGTTGAAACAGACGTCGTTGACCGTCCGTCCCGTGTCGACGCCGCCGGCGAGTCTGATGCCCTCGCCGAAGCGGGTGCTGATGCTGGCGCTGAAGAAATCAGCGGTGCGGGTGTAGTTCCCGAAATTGGACGCTTGCGTGACCACGTTCGACACCTGTCCGAACTTGTCCGGATTGATGTCGTACAAGCCGCAGACCTGGTATCCGCCGCCGCCCGGCAGTCTGGAATCCGAAGGGGCGGTGATGCAGTACGGACTGTAGTCGGCGTCGGCCACCGCCGCGTTGTCGGTCACACGGTAGTTGCCGTCCCAGTTGTGATAGTAGCCGCCGGTCACCGACAGGCCGGGGCCGAGCTGATGCTGCACCTCGGTGTTGATATCCCAGGTATAGGCGCGTCCTTCGAGCACCACGTCGTCGGCATATCTGGTGGCGAGCGGGTTGCTCTTGCCGAAATTCTGGTTGTCGATCGCCTGGCACTCGCCGTTGGTGGCGAAATTGGTCAGGTCGCAGTCGGGCACGAAGTTGCGATTGGTGTCGGTCCACGAGCGGTTCGCGGACGTCACCGACGTCGTCACCGGTGCGATATTCGAGCTGAATGTGCCGGAAGTGAGCTCGAGGTAGCGGCCGATCGACACTTTGAGCGCTGTCTGGCCGGTGCCGAAGAGATCGTAGGACGCACCGAACCTGGGACTCCAGTCCCGCCACCGCGGCGCGTGCTCGACGGCGGGAAGCTGCCGGGCCCCGACGAACCGTCCCGGGCCGAGACTGATGGCAGGGATGTTCACATCGTAATAGTCGTAGCGGACGCCGTAGTTCAGGGTCAGCCGCTTGATCGTCCACTGGTCCTGCGCGTAGGCGCCGAGATCCCACATCGCATGCACAACGGTCCGGAACGGCGCATCGATGCGCGTGCCGAGGTCCACGCGCTCCGGTTCGCTGTCGGGGTAGGGGTACGCGTACTGGGTGATCCGGGTTGGCACCCCGTTGTTGAACGTGTAGGAGATGAACTGGTTGCCCGAGCTCGTACTGCCTTCGTCCTTGATCGCCGACTCGTTGCTCATGCCGAATTTGAACGCGTGCGAACCAGTCACGTACGACAGCGACGCGCGAACAGGAAAGCGGTTGCCCCAGCGGTGGCCGCCGTAGGTCGTCGGCGCGTTGTAGGTGAAACCGAGGCCGGTGTCGTTGATGGAGATGTCGTCGGGGCTGACCTCGGGTTGCAGGTAGTTGGGCCAGCTGTGAATGACTGCGGCCGCGCCTGCCTCGAGCAGCAGCCGGTTCGTGCGCGGCGAGCTCCACGACACCTGGGCGATTCCCTCCGGAAAGTTGTGCCACAGGGCGACCGATTCGGGCGCGCTGCTCGAGAGCCGGATGCACACGCAGTTGTGGGTGACGTCGGTGAAGATGTTCAGCTTGTTCTTGGGCGTGAGCTGCCAGGTGAGTCGTACCGCGTTCGACTGGTTCCATTCCGACTGCGCCGAGGGCCGGTCCAGGTCGGGCGTGTAGAACATTGTTCCCTGAGTCTTGTTGTAGAAGACGCCGGGCACCTGGTTTTCAGAACCCCACCGTCGAACCGAGGCGAAGAACCAGAGCCTGTCCTTGCGGATCGGTCCGCCGACCGTCAGGCCGTAGTCGTAGAGGAAATTCACCTGCTGCTCCGACGTCACTCCACGGGCGCGGAGGTCGTCGGTGAGGTTGCTGCTCTGGAAATGGCTGTTCGTATAACGCACCAGGCCGCCGAACCTGTAGGTGTTGCCCCCCTCCTTCGGAATCAGGTTCATCGACACGCCGGTCGACGAGCTCTCGGCCGACATGCCGCCGGTTTCCACCGACATCTCCTCGACGGTCTCGGAGTTGAAGGCGTACCCGGGGGATCCGCCGCTCGACATGTTCTGGATCCGCATGCCGTCGTACTGCACGCGGGCGTTGCCGACCTTGCCGTGGAAGCCGATGCTGTTTCCCGACTGGCCGTAGAACGTGCCCTGAGTGCCGCCGACGTCGGGCGGCGCGACCAGGCCGGGTGTCAACGCCGCCAGTCCGACGACGCTGGCCTGGCCCATCGGCAGGGTCTTGAGCGCTTCGGCAGTCATCAACGTCTGCTGCCGCACGTTTGCCGTGTCGACCAGCGGGGCTCCGGCTGTCACTGTGATCGTCTCCTCGAGCGAGCCGACCGGCATCTCGGCATTGATCGTCGCGGTAAACCCGGACGACAGCTCGACGCCGTCGCGTCTGAAGACATTGAATCCGGGCAGCGTGAATGTCACCGTGTACGTCCCCGGCCGGAGATCGACGATGTTGTACCGGCCCTGATCGTCGGTCACGACGGTACGGACCTTCTCGATCAGGGCCGGGCTCGCGGCTTCGACCGTGACGCCGGGCAACACGGCCCCCGACGTGTCGCGCACTGCGCCGGCGATCCCGGCAGGGGAAAGCTGCGCCGCCGCGCTGCGCCCGATCAGCAGCGCGCAAACCAGCAGGAACACGACGCGGCGGATGGAAGCGGCTCGTGGCATCACTCCTCCTGTGTGAGGCGCGTCCGGCGACGCGTCGCGGGCTCAGTCTCGCATCGGTAACAGTGGGGGCTGTCCAGCCGGGAGCTGCTGGTCGAACACGTTGAGGATGACGTCCTCACGCGTGTGAGGAGCCATGACGTTGACGACGAAGTCCGAGAGGTCCTGCTGGCCAAAGGTCGCCTTCGCTCGCGCGTAGGTCTCGGCTGTGACGTTGTGAGTAGCGAGGAGCTCGCGGCCGAACTGGATGAGCGCCGCCTCCTTGGCGGACAGGCTCGTCGGCGGCGTGTTGCTGCGAACGACGTCGATCGTCGCCGCGGACAGGCCGTCGCGGCGTGCCGCCAGTTCGGTCATCGTCCAGTCGTACTGCTGGTCGTGCAGCCGCGCCGTGATCAACGCGGCCAGCGCGATCAAGGCTTTGCCCTGGCTCGCTTCGAGCGACTTGAGGCCGGCCGCGAACTTCGCCATCGAGCCCGGTCCTGTCGGCGCCGGGGCCAGCGTGCGCCGGTACAGACCCGCGTTCGCTCCCTCGCCGCCTGCATTGGGCTGCGCCGGGCGCGCGGGGTTTACGACAGGGATACGGCTCCTCGAGTCGGGCAGGATGTCAGTCGGCATGGTGAACGGCAGAGGCAGGAACTGCTTCATCTGCGGCGGCATCCATTGGTTGGCCGCGGTCAGGTTGACGCCGGTGCCGGCGTAATTCGACATGAGATCCACCATGTCGACCATGTCGGTCTTGCCGAACAGCTTCAAGACGCGGGCGTAGGTCTCGGACGAGACCCTGTGCCGTCCGATCTCGCGACCGAGCTGAATGATCGCGGCTTCCTTGTCGCCGAGGCCGGTGACCGGCCTGCGGTGGCGGACAACATCGGCGATGGCGGGCTCGAGTCCGACCGACAGCGCCTCCATCTCGTGGAGCGACCACTCGTACGGCTGGTCGTACTCGCGCGCGATTGTCAGAATCGCCAGCTCGGACAGCCGGCGGCCGATGGCGGCATCCCAGCGGACGTCCACACCGGAGCGATGCAACCGGATCGCGACCACCCCTTCCGGCTTGCCGCCGGGCGATGACGCGACTGCTGCGTCGTACGCCTTCCGCATCTGAGCGTTCAATTCGTCGGGCTTGAGCGGCGGCAGGCGGTTGCGCGTGTCTGGATGCACGTCGCGGGGCAGGGCCGACTGGGCCTGCAGGGTCGGATAACCACTGACGGCTGTGGTCGCCAGAACCACGGCTGCCACCATGTGAGCTGCCTTCATCCCGCCTCCTCGAACAGATGGCGCGTGATCGGTTCCGCCGGCCCTGGAAAGAGAAACGACCTGAGGTGGGGAGGGTGTATCGCAGTGGCGCGGGTCGTGTCAAGCGATTACGACCCGCCAGCGTTCGTCTCCGCCGGCTTTTGCGTTTACCTCAATAGCCCTCCACCGTGACGAGGGACCACCATGAATGAAGCATCGATGGAGCTGGTGTTCATAACGGCGCTGGTAATCCTGCCGCTGATCCCGGCGGTTGTGCTCTTCTGGGCGCTGCCCTCGAGAGGAGAGGTGTCGGGACCGTTCAAGAGTCTGAACGTCAAGTTCAGCGGCGCCTTTGCGGGCTACCTCATTCTGTTCGGTTGTCTCCTGCAGATCCGGCCGACCGATTTCGATCATTCGCACATCTGGCAGGTGAAGGGACACGTGGCCTTCAAGCGTCCACCGTCGGAGGGGAAGCCGAACACCAATGACATCCGGGTCCGCGTGACGCCGCCCGACCTGGTCGTGCATGGAAATGGATCCGGCGGTTCGTTCCGTTTCGACCTCGCCATTCCCGAGAAGAACGGCGACCCCGACTTTCCGCGGCTCTCACTCGATCTTGCCGGCTATGAACCGCTGTCGATCTCACTGGCGCCGAACCAGCCGGGAGACGGCAGCGAAGTCGCGGCCGACTACGACCCGAGGAAGCGGCAGATTTCACTTGGGACGATTACGCTGCGGTCGGCGAGCCTGGGTGATGCCTACGACGAAGCGACCGCGCAGGTGGCGCGCGCGTCGATGAAGGAGGATCAGCCATGAAACGGTCATCGTTGCTGGCTGGATTGATAGTCCTGCTGTTGCTGACCGTCGATCTTCTTGCGGCGAGCACGGTGCGCGGACGGCTCTACCGCGAGGCCAACGGACGCACCTACCCGGCGCAGGGGGTCACCGTGCGGTTGCGGGATGGCCAGGGATCGACCCGATCCGCAAGCTCCTCGTCGGATGGGTTCTTCTATTTCTATAACGTCGCTTCCGGGTTCTACAGGCTCGAGGTGATCGGTTCGGGGACCCAGCGATATTCGATCAGGGTCGCGGAACGAAACTACACCGACATCGCGCCTATCCAGGTCCCCTGACTGACCAGGGTTCTCGTCAATGCCGCCGGTCGGTTCGACCTCAGGGCTTTCGCGCGACGTAGAGGCGGTTCAGGCCCAGTTGAAACGGGACCTCGCGTACGAGCTCGAAGCCCGCGTGGCGGAGCAGAGCTCTCATTGCGGGAGGGGATATGCCGTCGACCTCGCCTCGCCGCATGCCGCCGCGCCGGGCTTCATCCTGGTGGAAGAGCAGATGCGCGACGCGGCCGGTGAGCGGTCCGATCATCGTCGCCAGGAAGCGCCCCTTCGGCCGGAGTATTCGCAT
>Ga0075421_100003702_pt1 | contig 18335 bp, 16 predicted proteins | sample SoiMetdeltSBSDD5_FD_75292 | JGI IMG/M metagenome (GOLD analysis project Ga0075421, IMG submission 75292) | Bulk soil microbial communities from a Populus tree surrounding site in Tennessee, USA - Soil MetaG P. deltoides SBSDD5 | ecosystem: Environmental > Terrestrial > Soil > Tree plantation...
CCATTACATGCCGTTTTACAACAACCAACGGATGCACTCCGCCTTGGGTTATGTTTCACCCGTCGTCTTTGAGCAGCAGTTTGTGCGAAACTCGGTGTCTACTTAATCGGGTCAACATCCTTCATTGGGCAGCTTCTTAATCTACGATTTCGCCGTTATCCGCCCACAATCGTGACCTGGGCCGAACTGGACTTCTACGACTTGCCCTTAATCCGTCCAAGTGGTTTCGTAAACAGTGGGCGGCAGCGCTCTTCGAGTCAAGAACTGCTCGAACTGCTCGGCGATGGCAGGAGGTATGACTATCATCGGATGCTATCCCGTTTTCTGCCTATCATACCGAATCGGCATGTTATCCCGCTCAAGAAAGCGAGATCTTAAGGCTTTAAAGATTGAGATTGTTCAAAGGAAACAACTGGCGTATGAATTATGCAGGTCTAGATAATCACTGGTTCTCCCGGACGCTTCGCGTCCTGGAGAATGCGGCAGCTAAGCCGTAAGCTCCTTCCCGCCGCTACGCGCCGGGAGAACAAGGAGCTCAAGACCGATGCCCCTTCGGGGCACGGCTTAGCTGCCACGTTGGGCCGCTAAAGAGCGTCCACATTGAAAGGTGAAAAGTGTCGCAGGCCCCGTATGACTATTCAACACGAAAGGGAGTTCATGCGGTTTCATGGGAAGACTTCCATGGTATCTGCAAAGCCCTTTCGGTATCGGTGTCGCGCTTTCAGCCGGAAATCATTTTGCCTATTGGTCGTGGTGGTTATTATCCAGGAACGCTACTGGCGCACATACTTCAAGCCGAGATTTACCCTGTGCGAGTCTCCCGACGAGTCAACGATGTGGTAAAGCATAAGAACCCCCAGTGGATGATTGAACCGCCCGCTGGAGTCGCTGGCCGCCGGGTGCTAATCGTGGATGAAATTTGCAGTGTCGGCGAGACGATCCTCATGGTTAAGGAGAAAGCCACCGCGTTGGGAGCGTCCGGCGTTAAGAGCGCGGTGCTCTATGCCCATACCTGGGGTATCAACGTTCCAGACTACATTGGGTTGATTACCGACGCCCTTGTGCTGAATCCGTGGGATCGCGAAATCTTCCGAGATGGCAAGTTCCATTTTCATCCCGAGTATGTCGAAGCCTTGGCACATCAGGGTCTAGAAGCCGAAGCGCAGATGCTCATTCCAGTCAGTACCATCAGGCTTGCCAAGGGTTAAAGCCGCCCAACCACGGCGCGCGAGATAGGATTGAGCCCGCCAACGTGGCGCTTGATGCAAGTTACAGAGAGCGCTGAAGGAAGGTATCGCTAGCAACAGCTCGTTTCGGTGCGAGCGCCGCCTATCTGCTCAATGAAGCTCCACCCCTTGGTCTCGGCCTCACTCAGGCTGTGCCTGGTTCGGCCTCAAGTCGGGGGGCAGCTTATCTCGCGCTCCGTTGGGCGGGACTGGATTGAGGCGTCATCACCAGTTCTCTTGATTCGGTATGTTCTTCGGCGAGAGGTGACGGCCGATGTGTGAAACGCATCATGGAAAATTTCCAACGTCGTGACATCAGTCGTCGGAGCTTTCTGCTCGCCAGCTTGACCGTTGGAGTGGTCCCGGCTGCCCAAGCACCGCGCCTTGAAACCTTTAGTGAGTGGCTCAGGGCATCGCGGCAGACACGCCGGGATGCGTTACAACCCTGCGTCGATCACATTCGAACCATGGACGGCGCGATTCAAGCGTGGGTTCAGGTCCTTCCGCAGAAGTCGACTGGCAAGGGCCGGCTCGCTGAGATTCCGTTCGGCGTGAAGGACGTCATTGAAACCAAGGGATTATCAACTGAGTATGGATCGCCCATTTACAAAGGCTGGATCGGTACGTCAGACGCCGCCATCGTTCGACAGATGCGTCAGCAGGGCGCTGTGTTGCTCGGGAAGACTCGGTGCACTGCGTTTGCGTATCGCACGCCCGGACCGACGCGCAACCCTCGCGACCTTGCACACACGCCCGGAGGTAGTTCGAGTGGGTCCGCGGCTGCGATCGCGGCCGGAATGGTGCCAGTCGCGCTCGGCACTCAGACGCTCGGGTCGGTATTGCGGCCAGCCTCGTATTGCGGCGTGACGGGCTTCAAGCCCACGTACGGATTGCTGCCCATGGACGGTGTCCTGCCGCTGGCGAAGAGTCTGGACACGCTGGGCTTCTTCACGCATACCCCAGCGGACATGATCGCGCTCTGGGAGTCACTCGGTTACGGAGTCGGCCAGTCTGAAGAGTTTGCGTTCGGGGCCCCGATTCCCTCGATTGACGTCGAGCCCGCGATGCAGACGATGTTCGAGGCAGCTCTCTCCCGACTGCGAGACGCCGGCGTTACGATTCGGGCCGTCGACATCATCGAGATGCTCGCCAAACTCAATGAAGCGGCGGGCACCGTGATGTTTTTCGAGGGCGCCCGATTCCATCAGCAACGGTTTAATGAGTATGGCGACCGACTTGCGGACTTGGCGAACCTAGTACGCGATGGCCTCAAGATCTCGTCCCAACGTTATGAAGAAGCGAGACAGTTCATTGCTCAATGCAATTCCCGTATCAGCGAAATGTTCAAAGCAACACCGGTGATCCTGACGCCCGCCGCAACCGGGCCTGCGCCCATAGGCCTGGCCTCGACTGGCGACGCCCGGATGAACGCACCGTGGACCGCTTTGGGAACACCAGCCGTCGCGATCCCGATGCCGGTTGCGAAAGGCCTACCGCTTGGACTCCAACTCACCGCAGACCGTGGCCAGGACGCGAAAGTGATCCAGGCGGCGGTTCGTTTCGCCCGACTGCTCGGCGCCTGAAATGAGTTATCAACCGCCGTCCAATATCGGCAGCCAGACCAAACACTATCGAGTGGTCCAACGCTGCATGTACGGTATTGTGTCACGTTTAGGCGGGAGCGTTGGGGTCGTCGATGCGACCGTCCAGCCATTGAGTTGAATTGTTGCGAGGCGGTTGATCCATTTGTTGTACGTGAACGCCCGGCGTCCACCTGCGAACAACTACTTCGTTTGCTTAGCGATTACGTGAGACGTAATCTTACTGCTGATCAACGCATAGTCCTCGGTTACTGTGCTTTGCGAGGTACCCTCGATAACCTCAATTCCGCAACAAAGGAACAGTTAGCAAAGCTGCCAGGTATGCGGACAAGATCATTGCGGGCCGACCATACAAGTCACAGTCTGAAGTCAAGAGCAAGAAAATCGTCTCAGCAGGGCTCCGCGGGTTAAATCCAAGATCGACTTGATCGGCCAGCGTCGTGACACGTACCACGGGCAGCGTCTGTGCATGGTCTGCGGTGAACAACGCCAGTGTCAGTAAAGTTGCGAATAATGTCTTAATTTTCATAAGCGATTGGCGCTTGCGCGTCGAAACAACAACGCCGACCCGACAAACAGCATGACGAAAACTGCATTCAAACCAAAAACCGGCGCGATACCCGGGTCGAACGGCGGATGGGGTGAGTTAGGATCAATTAGCAGATCTTGCCAGCCGGCTTTCCAAATCACGAGCGCGATGACGGGGACCAACATCTGAGCGACCGCTGTCGCGAAGAGCGCCAGCGCCATTCCACGGGCTTCGAAGCGGGCGATAAGGGCACCGACGAATCCGACGGCGAGCACCCCCAAATACATCAAGTTCACGGGGCCGTCTCCGATGATGCCAGCGGCGGCGTTGATAAAGACGAGGACGAACCCTGTCGCGCATGCAATGCCGACCGCGGCTCGGTACGCAATCGTGCCCCCCTTTCTTGCTATCAGCTCATAGGTGAGACCCGTGCCGAACAGGAGGGCGCCCCAGAACGGGAAAGCGAACGCGGGCCAGTTCCATCCCATGAAAAGGTTCCCAAACAGAGGTATCAGTAATATGAGCCCTGTCACGAGCGCAATATGAGTAATGCTTTTGTTTTGCATAACGATGGATCTTCCGTTCTCTCGAATAATTCCCGCCGATGTTTCGGCGAACATCCAGAGTACGAAACCGACCAATCCGTCTCCCGCTTCTGCCCGCTCACGGCAGAGGTCGTTGAATGTTTGCTCCATACCTTCGGCAAAGCGCTCGCGGTACGGCCTCGAATAGAAGCGGAGCAGTTTCCGATACCAGCGCCGGTATCGCGCGATATCGTGTTCATCTGCCATAGCCGTAGATAAATGCATTGGGCGAAAGGCGCTTCTCGCGGGCGACCGCCACGACGTCGCGGTATCGTTCCAATTCGGCCGCGAGTGCTTTTTGGCCGAGGCCGGTAATTTTGTAGTAGACGCGGCGCTCGTCATCCATTTTCGGGTCTACTTTCTTGTTGCTTTCTCGTATCAATCCCGCATCGATCATGCGACCGAGCGAGCCGTAGAGTGTCCCTGGCCCCATCTTTACTTTTCCCTGCGAGTCCGTCTCGACCTGCTTCATAATCCCGTAGCCGTGCCGCTGTTGTGTGGAGAGCGCGAGGAGGATATGCAGCACCGCCGGAGTTAGTGGTGTGTTTGATTTATTTTTCAGCACGCCTGGATACTATATCCGTAGCGGATATATGTCAAGAACAACTTCCGTAAAAGTTGGAACCTGGTCGTTTTGCCGTGCGAACACGTTGTTGCAGTTTACGGAGTGAACGTTTCTCGACTGGCTGGCATCAAATACGAATATGATCCGGGGAATTTCTTTCGACGAAACTCTAATATCCCGCCAAAACATGCGTCAGGAATATCAATCACTCTGCGCGGCACCGCACATGTGGCCATTTCGCGAAAAGAAAAGTTCAGACGCGGTTTCTCGGAAGGGAATAGATCCTCGCTGACGCCGTACTGTTTACTCATCCCGTCCAGTGGTTATGTCGTCGACTATACGGAAGCAATCACCTTGCTCTTTCGCTTCAGTCCCCTGGACGACGCGAACTGTCTGAATCTTAAGTTACGCCTGTGGGCACTGCCGTCGATTGGCCCGTGTGCTCCGCAACGACTTGTCCCCTGGAGCTGTGAAGAAATTCGAACGCAGCCCAGATCGGCATGGCGAACTGCTACTGAGCTCTACCAAGCAAGGACTTGATGGACGACGACTCGCCAAGTCTCGCTTCCCTAACGCTTTGGATAACCCAAAATCGAAAAGGCCGCTGCGATTTCATCGAGGATGGCCGGATCATCGATGGTCGCGGGCATGCGATATTCGACCCCATCCGCGATTTTCTTCATCGTCCCGCGCAGGATCTTGCCCGACCGCGTCTTGGGAAGACGCTTGACGACGGCGACGACTTTGAAGGAAGCAACAGGGCCGATTCTCTCCCGAACCCTCTCTATGAGCTCTTGAATGATTTCATCATGAGGCCGTTCTACACCCGTTTTGAGGACAATCGCGCCGGCCGGAATCTCCCCCTTGATTGCGTCGTCGATACCCATCACAGCGCATTCCGCCACATCTGGATGGGAAGCGAGCACTTCCTCCATCGCGCCGGTAGACAGCCGATGCCCGGCCACGTTGATAATGTCGTCCGTTCGGCTCATGATCCAGAGATAGCCCTCGTCATCCCTATAGCCGGCGTCCGCCGTCAGATAGTAGCCGGGAAAAGTACTGAGGTAAGACCCGACGAAGCCCTCGTCGTTGTTCCAAAGAGTCGGCAGACAACCCGGTGGCAGGGGTAACTTGACGACGACATTCCCAATTTGACCGGTTGGCATTTCGTGGCCAGCCGCATCCAAAACTTGGACATTGAATCCAGGCACCACCTTGCCAGCCGACCCAGGTTTAATGGGGAACAGCCCTAGCCCGGCAAAGTTGGAGGTAATCGGCCAACCGGTTTCCGTTTGCCACCAGTGGTCAATCACCGGGACACGGAGCTGGCGCTGCGCCCATAGGAGTGTGTCGGGGTCACAGCGTTCACCGGCCAGGAACAGGGTTCTGAAGTCGCTTAGATCATATTTGCGGATATGTTCGCCGTTTGGGTCCTCCCGCTTGATAGCCCGAAAGGTCGTCGGTGCCGTGAACAGCACCCGCACGCCGTGCTGCGAGATCACTCGCCAAAACGCGCCCGCATCGGGCGTGGCCACGGGCTTTCCTTCGTAGAGGATCGTGGTGCAGCCATGAAACAGTGGGCCATAAACTAGATAGGAGTGCCCGACAGCCCAGCCCACATCCGAGGCGGCCCAGTAGACTTCGCCCGACGCCACTCCGTAGATATGCTGCATACTCCATTTCAAGGCCACGAGATGCCCGCCATTGTCGCGCACTACACCCTTGGGTTGGCCCGTCGTGCCTGAGGTGTACAGGATGTAGAGTGGGTCGGTCGCGGCCACCGGCACACAGTCAACGGGTTGCGCCGTAGCCATGACCTCCGACCAATCCAGGTCGCGCCCAAGAACCATTGGGGCTTGTGCTTGGGGGCGTTGCAAGATGATGCACTTCTCTGGCTGGACTTTAGCCATTTCGATGGCCGTGTCAAGCAAGGGCTTATACGGCACCACACGATTGACCTCGATACCACACGAGGCGGAAACAATGAGTCTTGGCTTGGCGTCGTCAATGCGAGTGGCGAGCTCATTCGCAGCAAAGCCACCGAAAACAACCGAATGGATAGCCCCAAGCCGTGCACAGGCCAGCATCGCGATGACCGCTTCCGGGACCATTGGCATGTAGATGATGACCCGGTCACCTTTCTGCACGCCCTGGTTGCGCAGCGCCCCGGCAAAGCGCGCCACTTCATCCCGCAGCGCCGCATAGGTGAACCGCTGAACCCTATTGGCGACCGGGCTGTCGTAGATGAGAGCCACCTGCTGGCTTCGGCCGTTTTGAACGTGGTGATCCAGCGCGTTATAGCAACTATTGACCACGCCACCGCTGAACCACCGGTAAAAGGGTGGCCGGGATTGATCCAGCACTTTGATCCACCTCTTATACCACTGCACATTCTCCGCGGCCTGGCCCCAGAAGGCTTCAGGGTCCTGCAGCGACTGCGTGTAGAGTCCATCGTAGTTGAGGGCACTAGCTCTCATAGATAACCTCATAAAGGAGCGGTCTGAGGACCGCGACATGCAAATCTAAGTAGAACTGGCAACTGGTTTGGAGACTTTGCTCGGTCAGACACTGCTCCAAACTAAGGCGAGCTGCCGATGGAAGGTGGCATACCGATCTTCCTGAACGTTCCAGCAGCTGCCAATCGTGATCCGCCTCAACAACCGCGTGAGTGTTGCTGTCACGAGTGAGCAAGTAGCGAGGACTGCTTTTGGATCTTCCGGATGGCCTCCGCAATCTGTTCCATGTCCGACTTACTTCCCAGCAGTAGATTCTGGGTAAACCAAACCGCCTCCTGACAGAGCTTGTCGTTTTCCGGACAGTGATTGCGAGCTTCGAGCTCGGCAATCTCTTTGGGAGGATAGATGTAGCGGAATCCGCGGGAATGCAAGGTCTGCTTCAAGAACGGCTCTTTGTTCAGCGGCGCGTAACCAGCCGAGCAGGGCACTCCTTCCGCTTGCAGGGCTTTGAGAAAGTGCTTGCGGGGCAAATCGCTGAACTCAGATGGGGTATAGCGGAACATGTACAGATGATAAGCGTTGCGGGTGCACCCTTCAACCGTCCGCGCCGGCTGGATGCCTGAGATCTCGCCGAGCAACTTTGTCAAATAGTTTGCGTTCTGTTCCCGGACTCGGGACTGCTCCTCGAGCCGCGTCAGTTGTGCCAGCAGCAGCGCTCCCTGAAACTCCGTCAGGCGGCGGTTGTCACCCTGTCGCGCCCAGGAAAAACCGGCATTCTCGGCCGCCCGGCCCTGGTTATGAAAGCTCCTGGCAATCTCCATTAGCGACTCGTTGTTGCCAACAACCGCTCCGCCTTCGCCGGAGTTGAGGTGCTTAGAAGCCTGAAAGCTGAAGCAGCCTAGGTCGCCCCAGGTTCCGACTTTGCGCTGCCGCCACTCTCCAAGATGCGACTGGCAAGCGTCTTCGACCACCAGGAGCTGATGCTTCTTGGCAACCGAAAGAATGAGATCCAGATCAGCCGATGCTCCTCCCATATGGACTGGCAAGATGCATCGCGTACGCTTGGTGACAGCAGCTTCGATCTTCCTTGCATCGATCTGAAAGGTTTCCCGGTCAGTATCCACGAACATGGGCAAGGCATGTTGCAGCAGAACCGCATTCACGGTCGCGACGAACGTGTAAGGAGGCACCAGAACCTCATCACCGGGCCCGATCTCCATGGCGTTCAGCGCAGTCACCAGAGCACTGGTTCCACTCGCGGTCGCGAGGCAGTGCCGAGTATCTAAGCGTTCCGCCCAGGTCTTCTCGAACTGTTCCACATAGGTGCCGTCGAGCCGGTTCCAGCGTTTCGTGCGGAACACTTCCATCCAGGCCTGTTCATCGTTTTCGCTGATGACCGGCCAGGAAGGGAACGGCTGCGTGCGAACTGCGGTTCCTCCTAACAGAGCTGGCTTATTGTTAACTGGAGATGCGCGCAGGGAAGGCGGCTGGTGAGTTAACCCTGAAATCACGCTGCCCGCACAGGCAGCTTCAATAAAGCGGCGCCGTGACAAACTGCCTTTCATGACCAGGCTCCTGTCAGAATTTGATTCTTACAGAAACGTTATTAGAAAACTTATCATCCTCACTTGAGAGGTTCAATAGAAACTCTCCAGAGCTTATCTCTAGTTGACCGGGTCTCAAAACAGCACCTCTGCCCTTCCCGGTACCGACTTAGGCAAGGGACAACCAGGCTGCGAGCGCTGCGATTTTCTCGTCGGCCCGCCACGGTCCATTTTGCAAGCGACCGATTTCCAGGACAGTCCGCTTTAGCTTGTCCTCTGATTGGGACAAGACCGATGTCGCCTTCGAGTAAGCCCTCCGCTCGACGAGAATCGAGCACGACAGTCCGCATGCCTGCAATGCGTCCTCAAGCACCGTTCTGAACAATCGTCCCTCAAGAGCGTGTGCGCGGATATGCGGGTTCTTGATCGAGGCTGGATCGATTTCACTGCCCACCGCCAAACTTGCGTCTCGTACGTGCCAACCCGCGTCGCGATAGTCTTCCAGAAGCCCAAGCACGGATGCCTTTGTGACCCGCCGAACAATCTTAACCCGACCCTCGACTTTCGCGTCATTCTCTTCCAGCTGCCCCATAGCAGCGTGATACGGTTGCTTGGATTCCGGAACGGCCGAGTCGCACAGATCGATGACCCGACGATCCAGGATTCGCGGTGATTGCACGGGACCGGCCAACAAGACCGCCGTGGCCCAACCCGTCTTCACGCGGAACCCAACAGCGGCTCGAAATGATTGCCTGTCCTGAGACATGTTTCTGCGCCTGCACTGAAGGCCACTCACCGCAGCCGAACCTATTTCACCAAGACGACCCAATCTTTCTGCGGATCACTCGGCGGGTTTCCGATTGAGACCTTGCCTGGACCTTTCACGCGTGTGACGCCGCCGTTTTGCGGTTCGCCTCCATTGCGGGGGTTGTACCAGGTAACTTGATAACTCCTTGCAGGGGATCCGAGGTCTAACTCCGTGCTGCCACCCTTCGGGAGATAGATCGCATAAATTTCGCCGGGTTTGGCAAAGCAGTAATCATCGGGCGCACTTGTCAACTCGTCGGCGTGCGCCATTTGAGCGAACGGCAAATAGCGATGGAAAAACTCCAAGGCGTAGCGAGTCTGATCCCACAGCTTATCGCGCGACCGCCAGTCCTCGGCATTCAGGTCGTTGTGGGCGTATTTGTAACCAAAATACCACTCCACTCCAGCCCCTCCAGCCATCAGGTTGCCCCACAGGGACTGCCAGCGGACTTCGAAGTGCTCGAGGTCGTTCACATCCGGTTTCACACCCGTATCGGCCGGCCCTATTTCATCGAGGCACACGAACCATGGTCGACCTGCCTGCGCCGAACGATCGATCCATTCCATCGTGTCGGCGTGGACTGTGGTCTGAGGTGAGACTTGCAACGAGGGTCCCTCCAAATCCTTGAAGCCCATCAGGCTCGGGTAAACACTCTGTTTGTCATCTGGATGTGTGTGAATCACGATGGGATGTTTATAGGGATCGTGTTCTCGAATCCAGTTGGCAAAGGCCCTCCGCTGCCGGTCGGTATTGACGTTTTCCTCGCCCAAATTCCACACCAGCGCTGGATGATGAGCGAAGCGCGCAATCAGTTCACGGTAGTAAAGCTTCCGCTGTAAGCCTAGCTCACCGCTGTCAAGCAAGGCATCGTTTTCGGTCTCCTGCGTGATGACATGCAGCATGAGGCCCAGGCGCGTCATCTGTTCGAAAGTAATCTCCCATTGATCAAGTTTGCTGCAGTCAAAGAAAAGTGGCTCGTTTGGCTTCCCCCAGGGCCAAACGTCGTCCCCATCACCGGTAACATTCATGGTGAGGAAGTAAACGGAGTTCATCCCCGTTCCAGCTAGATAGTTTAGTGCCCCGATAATATTCTTCCCCTTGCCACCGCGCCAGGATGGGTCGCCCTCGCGCCAGTCCCGAGCGTGTGGCTCGTAACGGTGCAGGCCTGTGCTGAGTGCCTCTCCGTGCTCGGGCTTGGCACCCGCTTTTTTCTGTGTCCAGGTGCCATCGAAGTCAGCGTAGGCGAGAAGGTTCTCCGGACTGTTGGCGCCACCTTTGAGAAAGTACTGCTTGGAGCCGCCAAACCACAAATAGCGTCCGCCAGTGTACTCCAGCCGTCCATGGGCGCGAAAATCACGGCCAGTCTTGTCACTTGGCCCTACTTCGAAGGAGCCGACAGCACCATCGAACCCAGCAGGTTGGCTTTCGGTGTCATCGCTAACGGCCGCGTTGCGGCCCGAACGGAAAGATGCCCTCCACTCCCATTTGCCTTCCGCATCAGGCATGAAATGAACTCGCCAAACATTGCCACTGTCGGCGCCAGTTTCCCCAGCCTGGCCGTCGGCAGCGAAGTAGCCAGGGACTCGATAAGAGGTATCGCCGCCGGCACGTCTGAATGTGACCTCCAGACGATAGTCGCGAAAGGGACTCAGCCAGTAGCGCTGGGCTTTGCGTCCCGCTTCACTCTCTTCGGGTCCCTTGAAAGACAGGGTTACCTTGTGCCAGCGCTTGAGCTCGCCAGTAAGCTGAGGCCCGATCGGATTTTGAATAGCCGCCGTTTTGCCGAGGCTGCAAAGCAACAGTACGATAGCTAGCAATACGGCCTGGTTGCTCCAGGCCTTTGTGTGGTTGACGAGCAAATCGCCTTCCTTGACGAAACGATCCTCATACATGGCCTTTCCTCACTCCAGGTACAGTCACTCGAAGTCCCTTGTCTCTCTTATCGCTGAGTCTCCGCCTTGGGAAGTTGCCTCGACACGGTTCCCTTGCCCTCTACCAGCTCAACGTAGGTATCAACCGGAGGATCAAACACCCTGTCCACCTGTCCACTCGGCCAGCGGATTTCCAGCTCATCGATCTTGGTTGCAGGGCCAAGTCCCAGGATTTCCCTAGGGTCGTGCCAGGACAAATAACTGCCTCCACTCGTTTTCAACCGGCTCCTCTTTTTCTCGCCCATCCGCCAGGTAATGAGTGCCCCAACAGCCGCGGGATTGCTTGTGGTCGCTACTAATTTGAGACCCATCCAATGATGGCGGTTGCCACCGGAGTTCCGAAGCAGCAGAGGCGGCTGGCCATTGACATTGATGAGTACGTCCAAATCACCGTCGTTATCCACATCTCCGGTGGCCAACCCTCTTGCGGGAAAATCTTTCGCAAAAATGGAGCCGGAGTGGGCGCTGATATTTTTGAAGATTCCATCCCGATTCTCAAACAGCAACAAAGGCTCTTTGTACTTAACCTGGAGATTGACCTCATCAACCATGTCATCCGGGTGGCCGTTTGCCAGGAACAGGTCTGAGTCACCGTCGTTGTCACAATCAAAGAAGCGCAGTCCCCAACCGCTCAGCAGTAAGGTGTCTCGAGCAATTTCGCCCGGCTCTTCACGGAACGTCAGATCCTTGAGGTTGCGGTAGAGGCTGAATCGCTGATGGTCGACATTCGCAACGAAGAGGTCCTGCCAGCCATCGCCATCAAAATCTGTAGCGTCAGCTCCCATTCCCGAGCGAGGAGAACCCGCCTCGCTGTATCCCACTCCGGACCACAACCCAACTTCTTCAAACTTCCCCTTGCCCTGATTGACAAAGAGGAAATTGGCAACCATGTCATTCGCCACAAACAAGTCGGGCATCTTGTCGTTGTTGACATCGGTTGCCACTACTCCAAAGGCTTTCCCCAATACGCCACCAATGCCTGACTCTGCCGAGACATCAGCGAAGGTGCCGTCTCCCTTGTTCCAGTACAAACGGCTCGGCGTCGGTTTGAAGAGGCGGGGGATACAGTAGCGGGCCCGCTGCCTTTCGTCATGGCAGAGACGGCTGAGGGCCCTCTCATAATAAACGTAGCTACAAACAAACAGGTCCAATCGTCCATCGTTGTCATAGTCGAACCAGACGGCTGAAGTAGACCAGACGCTGAGATTCACACCCGCCTTCTTGGCAAGCTCTTCAAAGGTGCCGTCTCCCCGGTTGTGATAGAGATAGTTCTCTCCGTAGTTAGTCACGTACAAGTCTTGCCAGCCGTCCTTGTCGTAGTCTCCCACTGCGACACCCATACCGAACCGGCCACCCGACAGTCCCGCTGAGTCGGTCACATCCGTGAATGTCCCATCTCGATTGTTGCGGTAAAGGGCATTCTTGAGGGGACTCTTGGGAACAAAGAAGTCCGACACTCCACTGTTGACCAAAAAAATGTCCAGCCAGCCATCATTGTTGTAATCAAGAAATGCGCATCCTGAGCCCGTGGTCTCGGGCAAGTGGCGTTCGGGTGACATCGCGTTTTCATGAACCCAGGCAATGCCGGTGATCTTTGACGGGATTTCCTCAAACAGGACAGCGCGCTCGGCATCTGCCTTTGACGCCTCCGTTGGAAACCTGCCAAAGCACAGCATCGAGAATGAAAGGAGAGATCCTACGATCATAGACTGCTTCACGCTTATCTTGGGCCTTATCAGCGGCATTCTTGGCAGTTCGTCCAGATCAGGGTTCATTCAAACAGACGCTTTTTGGTTCGACGGCGTGCCAGAGCAGAGTGTCTGGCTCACTTGGGAATCGGGCTGCCAAGGCCCGTATAACGCAAGTCATCGGCTATCGGCTGGCGATCCTGTTCGGCAGCGTTGAGGCGGTCGATAATCGCCCGCTCACGCCGCGCTTCGGCAAGGCGCTTCTGCTTAAAATAGAGCTGCGATAGAACCACATGCGCGGGCGTGTAGTCCGGTCGTTGCAGGACGACCTTTTCCAGAAGGGCAATCGCTGCTGCAGACTCTCCTCTTGCCTGAGAGAGCTGTGCCATTTGAAAGAGTACCCCTGGGTCGTCGATCTGTTGCCTTTGAGCTGTCCGAAGCAGATTTGTCGCCTCATCCACTCGACCGTCTTCACGATAGTACCAGGCAAGAAACGCGGTCGCGTTCGCATCCCCTGGACTTTCTTGCAGCTGCTTCTCGAACATCTGCGTTGCAAGAACCCGGTTGCCAGTCATGGCGTAGGCGTGGCCAAGTTCTGAATAGAGCCCCGAAAGCGATGGATTCAATGTCTCTGCTCGCCGGAACTCTTCCAAAGCTCTTTGATAGCGTCTTTTTGCCATTTCGTAAGAACCGGTAATCAGATGAGCCTCTGCTGTGTCGAGATGCCGTAAGGTGCCCTCGACAAAGGACTGAGCCTTGCCCAGTTGACCGCCCTTGACATACGAGGATACCAAGGTGTAGGCCGCAGCGAGATTCTTTGGCTGAGCGCGATACACGGTTTCGAGCTCGGCGATGCCATCGTTCAGCTTGTTCTGTTTCAATTGCGATATGCCCAATAGGTGGCGTGCCTGCAGATTGTCTGGCTGCGCAGTGAGAACAGCGGAGAGCTCTCTCTCTGCCTCCGGCCATTGTTGCAGCTGCACGTAAACAATCGCCAGGTGTAGCCGAACGACGTGGAGTTTCGAATTGGACTTGAGTACCTGTTGGTAGGATCGGATAGCCGCGTCAAACTGACCTGTCTGCGCGTAGACCGAGCCCAAATTGGAAAGCGCGTCGATCCTGCCTGGCCTCAATCTCAATGCCTCAACGTACGCCTGACGCGCTCCTGCCAGGTCGTTCTTTTGCTGAAGCTCGACGCCTCGGGCGAAGTGTTTCTCCGATTGATCGACCGAAGACCTCGTTTGAGCCGGAGTCGACAACGGGCACAGCAATATGGCGCAGATGGCCAGGAGTAAGGTCATCACTTTGTAGGTGAGCCGGACTTTCTTTCCAGGCAAGATAGTCAACCTCAAGCTGCGAAACAGCTAGAAACTTCGGTACCCCTCTCCCACCAGGGAAGAGGAGAACTGCCTCTTCGCTTACGCACACTTTTTCACAGTTTCCTAGAGTGCCCATCGAAATACTGTACTGGATTCGATTCAGTCAGGTTCCTTCTGAGCCGGCGTCTGAATCGTGGTTTCCTTTGGTATCAATTCCTCCATCAATCTGGCTCTTTGAAGCTGCTTTTCCGCAGAAGGGTCTCCTGCGATCTTCAGCGCCAAACCAAGACCAGACTCGGCAAGCACGAATCCTGGCCGAAGCCGGACGGCCATCCGGAAGGACTCGACGGCTTCCGTGGCTTTTCCCAGGCGAGCCAGCACCAGCCCCTGGTTGTAGGCGGCTTCAGCATGCAGGGGATCCCGTGACAAGGCATCTCTGAACAGGACCAGGGCCTCATCCAAACGTTCCTGATTCATCAGGTCAACACCTCTGGAATTCAAACTGGACGCCTGATTTGAAGCATGCCGTTTTTCCTTTATTTGTTCGACTCGCTCGAAGAACTCCTTGGCTTCCGCGTTCTTGCCCTCGGTCTGAAGGAGCTGTGCCAGCGCGTAGCATGCCTTCTCCTGGTCAGGGCTTAACTCGAGAGCTTTACGGAATGCTTGCTCGGCCTCTTCCGGCTTGTTCAAGCGCCGGTGGAGGCCACCTAGTTCGGCCCAGGCCTCTGATAGTGTCGGCTTCAGCCGAATGGACTCCCTGAGATGACTCAGCGCCTGCTGAACCTCCTCATCTTGAACAAGGAGCCTGCCTAGTTGATAGTGCGCGTACGGGTCCCCAGCGTCGAGGTCCAGTGTAGCTTCAAATTCTGAACGTGCTTCCGACAATCTTCCTAATGAGCGCAGAGCCATGCCAAGGCCATAGTGAGCCGCGGAGGACCGAGCATCCAACTTGAGCGCGTTGTGAAATGACCGGATCGCCTCTGAGTACCTCCTGGCACGTACCTGTTTCTCCCCGAGCAACGTGTAAAGCTCAACGGTTGCTCCACTGACGCGGAGAGCCTCATGGATCTGCGCCAGGGCCGCCTCGAGGTTCCCTGCTTGTTCAAACAGATTGCTCAAGTTAATTCGTGCATCGGCATGCTTTGGATCCAATCGCAAGACCTCGATGAACTCGTCCAACGCAACGCCGTACTGTTCCCCGCCTCGACGAGCCAAGAGGACTCCGAGAGAGAAATGAGCCTCGGTGAAATCGGGTTGGAGTTGTATCGCCGCTCTGAGGGCTTCGATAGCTTCAACGTTCTTGCCCTCTCCCTCCAGAACCTTTGCTAGTTGATACTTCTCAGCTGCTGCCTGGCTTTTTGCAGGGGCTTTGTTGGGGGAAGTCTCAGGAACAGGCCGCCGTATTGTCCGAAGTGGTTCCTGAATGTCTGTCGCGAGGCGCCGAGGTCCGAGAGCTGCGAGTGAATCGGGAAATGGTTCCCCGAAACCCGGCCAGGCACTCGCAAAGCCCTGGCACAGCCAGGCAGGTGGGCACAGAATCCAAAGACCTAAGAGGAGACAAAGGCTTCTCAGGATTTGAGGGACGGCAAGATGATGATAGAGAGTCAGCAGACACATGTAGCAGTGGCTGGGTAGTCGGCCTGTGAGGTGCTTCCTCCCGGCGCTTCCAATGCCTGCCGTGGAGTCTCGTCCATCGTAATCTCAGGCTGTGAATGCACAGCAGAAGCTCCTAAGAAAATGGATCAAGGCGATATGTGGTGCGAATTGCCACAATTGAAGCCGTAGTTCGAGCTTAACGACCTTCGGCTCCAGCGGTTCAGAGTGTCACCCCTTTGGCGGTCTGGCCTCGCAGCAGAAAGGTCTTCGGATATCTCCCGTTGCCACAGATCTTGAACGATCCGAAGTCCTTGTACAAAAGTCCTTCCGGAGCCTCGGGCGCAGTTTCACGCCACAGTTTCAATTGATAGAGGTCTTCGACTGTTATCTTGCGCTCGCGAAGTCGCTCGAAAAGGTGATCGCGGAGAGCCGGCGGCAGATTCGTCCACTGAATCTTCGGCATCTATTCCCCGAACGTCAGGCGCGACAGTTCCTCCTTGATGCGCTGCTGCTCTGCGCTATCGGTCGAAGCACACAGCTGGTCTGCCAGTTCAAAGAACCGGCGTTTCTCAGCTTCCTTCGATTCCAGCCCCGTCTCGATGAGCTCAACCAGAACACGGTTTGCGCTGGTTTTCTGATGCTTGGCCAAGGCCCTGACCCGCTTGGCCAGGCGAGAGGGCAACGAGATGCTCTGACGGATTGGTTTTTCTATGATCACCATGGCTGCAACTCTACATGATCATGCACCACTTTGCACCTTTCTATCCCAGAGCTCAGATCGCCTCAGGAGAGATGCCTGGACAACGATGACCACTTTTCTGCAGTTATCCGCGCTGGTCCAGCAAAGCCTTTTCTCAACGAACGAATCTACAAAGACACGGAGGCGGAGAAGACTTCGGGACACGGATGGTCCCGGATGAACGCGGATAGAGCTTAAATGGGAGACAGGTAGTGCCGCTTCCCGCCCTACCAGGCTCGATGCGTCCTCAGACTACACCGAGCAGTTGACGGGTAAACTCGCCTTCGCCGTGGACGTCGGTCAGGCGCTGGTCGCGGCCTTGATGGAAGTATGTCAGTTTCGTGTGGTCCAGGCCCAGCAGGCGCAGCAGAGTAGCATTGATATCATGATTGAGGACCGGGTTGTGCACCGGCCGCAGGCCGAACTCATCGGTGGCTCCATAGACCCTTCCGCCGCGAACGCCGGCTCCGGCAAACCAGACCGAAAAAGCGTACGGATGGTGGTCGCGGCCGTTACGGCCCTCGGCGAGCGGTGTGCGGCCAAACTCACTGCACCACAAGACCAGGGTGGAGTCAAACAAGCCGCGCGCCTTCAAGTCAGTGAGCAGGGCAGCGACCGGCTTGTCGGTCTTGGAGGCCATCTTGGTGTGGGACCCGATCAGATCGCTATGCGCGCCATCCCAGTCGTCGCCCAGATGAGTGCCCGAATACAACTGCACAAAGCGCACTCCACGTTCCACCAAGCGCCGGGCCAGCAGGCACTTCCGACCAAAGTCGTCGGTCATTGGCTCGCCAATGCCATAAAGCCTCTTCGTCGCCGGAGTCTCCTTTCCGATGTCTACGGCTTCCGGTGCTGTCGCCTGCATGCGGAACGCAAGCTCATAGGAAGCCAGCCGCGCTTCCAGGTCGGAATCGCCGGGACGGCTGGCCAAGTGGCGACGATCCATTTCGTTGATAAAGTCGAGCGTTGTACGCTGCGCGCTGGCCGGGACGCCCTCTGGCGTGGCTAGATCGAGCACAGGGTATTGCCCTGCTCGAAACACGGTGCCCTGATATACCGCAGGCAGGTACCCCGCGCCATAGCCCTGCGGACCGCATTTCATTGCGCCGTCGGTCATTACCACAAAGGCCGGCAGGTCTTGGTTTTCGGTACCCAACCCATAGACGGCCCACGAGCCCAGGCAAGGCTTGCCGGGAAACTGCGAACCGGTGCTGAGCGAGTACATGGCTGGAGCATGATCAAAGGCGTCGCCGTGGCATGAACGCACCAGGAATAGTTCGTCAGCGTGCCGTGCGATCTCTGGAAACAACGTGGAAATCTCAGTGCCGGATTGGCCATACCGCTGAAAGTCCCAGGCGGCGCCGCGGGCCAGGGCCTTTGTGAAATCAATGCGGCTGGTTTTGAGGCCTTTCACAAAGCTGGCGGGCAGAGTATTCCCCGACAGCCTGGCAAGCTCTGGCTTCGGATCCCAGGTGTCCACATGAGAGACGCCACCATGCATGAACAAGCAAATGACACTCTTCGCCCGCGGGGATTCATGAGGCGGCTTGGACGCCAGCGGATTCGGGGTTGCAGCTTCCAGCAGCGAACAGGCAGCGGCTGCGCCGAAGCCCATGCCAGCAGTACGAAGAAACTCTCGTCTCGACTTAGTCCACATAGAGAACCTCGTTCAAGTTGAATAGACCACGAATCATTTCGGTGGCAGCTTCCCGGCGGCCTCCCGTATTCTCAGTTTGACGGCGCAAGAAA
>Ga0075421_100003703_pt1 | contig 18330 bp, 14 predicted proteins | sample SoiMetdeltSBSDD5_FD_75292 | JGI IMG/M metagenome (GOLD analysis project Ga0075421, IMG submission 75292) | Bulk soil microbial communities from a Populus tree surrounding site in Tennessee, USA - Soil MetaG P. deltoides SBSDD5 | ecosystem: Environmental > Terrestrial > Soil > Tree plantation...
CGAGTTCGAGCCGGAGGAGTACCGGCAGGTCATCGAAGAGGTGCACGACCAGGTCGTCTTCCGCGACCATCCGGACGAGGTCCCGATGTATTCGCTCTGGAACTTCCGCGACTTCGGCACCGAGAAGTACAAGGGCGCGCGCAACACGAAGGGCCTCCTCACCTACGCCGGGTTCAAGAAGGACGCCTGGTACCTGTACCGCTCCTTCCTGCGTCCGCAGGAGCCGACCGTGCACCTGGCGAGCAAGACCTACTTCCTGCGCCGCGGCAGGGCGGACGACGGGATCAAGGCCTACGCGAACGCCCCCGCCCTCACCCTGTCCCTCAACGGGACCGACCAGGGGACGCGGCGCAACGGACAGTACCGGCATCCCAACGGTCGCGCGGTGGCCAACGTCTTCTTCTGGCCCGCACCCCTGCGGCCCGGCCGCAACGAGATCCGCGTGAGCGACGGAGCGGGACACGAGGACAGCGCGATCGTCCACTACGCGCCCGCCGGCGCCTCCCGGCCGGAGGAGACCGGGCTGGTGCGCGAGCTCCGCTCCAGCAACCCGAAGAGCCCGGCCTGGTACATCGAGCAGGAGGCGCGCGACCAGTGGCCGTTCTACTTCGAGTTCGACGGCACCGCGGACGACACCTTCGACGTCCTCCCGGACGCGGTGCGCGGCGCGCGCTGGATCGCCACCCGCCGCCTGAGCAAGCCGGAGGCGCGCACGGACCTGTCCTTCCGGATCGCTCCCGACGCGCCGCGCGCGACCGTCTACGTGATGGGCTCGGAGTCCGCCGCCCTCGCCGCCGCTCTCGTGCGCGCCGGCCTGAGCGACACCGGCGTGCGCGGCCAGTGGCGTGACGACTCTCTCCGCCTCGTTCCCTTCCGTCTCTACGCGACGGAGGCGCGTGCCGGCGACCGCGTGGCCATTCCCGGCGTGACCGCGGACTACGTCGTGCTCGTCAAGGCCGGCGTTTGAAAGAGACGCCGCCGCCGCGGGATACTGCGGACCCCATGACCCCTCCCGAGGATCCGAAGGCCGATCCCCTCTCCGTGCCCGTCTCCGATCCTTCGGACGTGACCCCCGACGGATCGGAGGAACATCCCGTCCGTCAAACCACTCCTTTCCTCGTGCTGCAGTTCTTCATCTTCCCGCTCTCCATCGTGGCCGTGTGCGTGACCGTGTTCGTGATCTTCGGGCTCATCGCCTCGGAGGGAAAAGGTCCGCGCCAGTATCTCGACGAGGTGCGCACGGGCAGCGCCAACCGCCGCTGGCAGGCCGCCTTCGAGCTCACCAAGGTGCTGCAGGCCCACCGGGACCCCGCGCTGAAGGACTCGCGCTTCGTGGAGGAGGCCGTGCGCACCTTCAGCGAGTCCGCGGGGGACGATCCGCGCGTGCGCCGCTATCTGGCCCTCGCCCTCGGGCGCCTCGGCGATCGCCGCGCGGTGCCCGCCCTCCTGCAGGCGGCGAAGGACTCCGCGGCCAACGGCGCGCACGCGGATCCGGAGACGCAGATCTACGCGGTCTGGGCGCTGGGCGCGATCGGCGATCCCTCCGCGGAGCCGGAGCTGGCCTCCCTGGCGCGCAGCGAGGACGCGGGGGTGCGCAAGACGGCGGTCCACGCCCTGGGCTCGCTGCCGAGCGCGGAGGCGCGCGCGACCCTGGCCGCCGCCCTCGACGATCCCATCGAGGACGTGCGGTGGAACGCGGCGGTGGCGCTGGCCCGGCGCCGCGATCCCGCGGCCGTGCCCGTCCTCCTCGAGATGCTCGACCGCGCGCATCTCGGCGCCGTCGCGGGGATGACGGAGGAGCAGCGCGTGGACACGCTGCTCCAGGCCGTGGAGGCGGCGGCCGTGGTGCCCGACGCGCGCCTGCGTGCCCCGCTGGAATCGCTGCGCGACCGTGACGCGAGCCTGAAGGTCCGGGAGGCCGCGCGCGCGGCCCTCGAAGGGCGGCCCGCGCTGCGGCCACCAGCGGGCTGATTGGCTGTCCCTTCGCCCGCGCCCTGACCGCGCGACCTCGCGTCGCGCGCGCTGCCTTGACACGACTTCGACGGAAGGTATCATTGCTCGCGCTTCAGCCATCCATCCCGGTGGTGGCCGCGGCGCAGGCCGCTCAGCGGATTTCGGTTCATCCACACACGCGAGGAGCTGGATGGCTGACGAGAAGGACCCCTCCACCCCCAAGCCGCCGGCCTCCGGTGCGGAGCCGGCCGCCGCCGGCGCGACGCCGACCAGGCCTCCCGACACCGCAGCCGCCCATCCCGCGGGCACCGCCGCCGGTTCCACGCCGCCCGTGCCGACGCCGCCGATGACGCCCCCCAGCGCACCGGGCGGAGTGCAGGCCGCGCCCGCGCCGCGATCGAACGCGGCCAGCGGAGTCACGGAGCCGGCGCCGCCTCGCGCGGAAGGAGTCGCACCCGCGGAGCCGAAGGTTCCCGCGGACGCCAAGGCGCCGGAGGCGCGTCCCGTGCCTCCGCGTCCGGCCACGCCCGCCGCGGCCGCCGCCGCCGCGCCCGCCGCCGTGAACACGAAGGGGCCTTCGGACAGCGCGACTCCGGGGGCGCCGAATCCAGGCGCGCAAGCGGCGAGCACGGCGGCGAAGCCCGTCACGCCCGCGGCCGCGCCCGCTCCGGCCGCGAAAGCCGCGGAGGCGGAGAGCGTCTCGCGCCGGGGCTTCCTCAAGTGGACGACCGTCGGCTGGGTCGCGTTCTCCGCCGCCTGCACCTCCGGCCTCGTGGCCAGCACGCGGTTCCTGTTCCCCAACGTCCTCTTCGAGCCGCCCCAATCGTTCAAGGTGGGCTTCCCCAGCGAGTACACGGTGGGCGAGGTGGACACGCGCTGGAAGGACGCCTTCGGCGTCTGGGTCGTCCGCAACTCCGACGGCTTCTACGCGCTGATCGCGGTCTGCACCCACCTCGGGTGCTCGCCGAACTGGCTGGCCGCGGAGAACAAGTTCAAGTGCCCCTGCCACGGCAGCGGGTTCTACAAGACGGGCGTCAATTTCGAAGGTCCGGCTCCCCGGCCCCTGGAGCGCGCGCGCATCGTGCTCGCCGACGACGGCCAGATCCTGGTCGACAAGTCGGTGAAGTTCCAGCAGGAGAAGGGCGAGTGGACCAAGGACGAATCGTTCCTGAAGGTCTGATGCTGTCGGCGCACGGCGAGCGATCCCAAACCCCGAACCAGCGAGGGTAGATGGCCACTGCGAAGCCTCCGGAACCGTTCCTGTCCCGCACCTGGGACTACATCACGGACACCCAGCTCTGGAAGTCGGTCTTCCGGCACGGCGTCCCCAGCACGAACCGCAACCGCGTGCTGGTGGTGATGACGAACGTCTTCCTGCACCTGCACCCGGTGAAGATCCGCAAGAGCGGCATCCGCCTCAAGTTCACCTGGTGCATGGGCGGGCTGACCTTCTTCCTGTTCCTGGTCGAGACCTTCACCGGCCTGCTCCTGATGTTCTACTACCGGCCGACGGTGGCCTACGCCTACATGGACATCATCGACCTCGCGGAGCAGGTGCCGCTGGGCATCATGCGCGAGCTGCACCGCTGGGGCGCGCACGCCATGGTCATCAGCGTGTGGCTGCACATGTTCCGCGTGTTCATGACCGGCTCCTACAAGCCGCCGCGCGAGTTCAACTGGAACGTGGGCGTGATCCTGCTCGTGCTCACGCTGCTGCTCTCCTTCACCGGGTACCTGCTGCCCTGGGACCAGCTCGCCATCTGGGCCATCACCGTCGGCTCCAACATGGCGCGCGCGACGCCGCTGCTCGGGCATGAAGGGCCAGGTGCGCAGCTCCTCGCCTTGGGGGACGTGAAGATGGTCCACGCGGGGTCCGACGCGCGCTTTGCCCTCCTCGGCGGGCGCTTCGTCGGCGAGGGCGCGCTCCTCCGCTTCTACGTCCTCCACTGCGTGGGCATCCCGCTGGTGGCGGGGATCCTGATGGCGGTCCACTTCTGGCGCGTCCGCAAGGACGGCGGGATCTCGGGGCCGCTGTGATCGGAACGCTGAAGGACGTCATCAACGCCCTGACCGCGCCGGAGATCTTCATCACCGCGGGCGCGATCCTGCTCCTGTGGGCGCTCTTCAACCGCGGCGTCTGGCGGGCGCGCCCGGCCCTGATCATCGGCGTCCTGGCCGTCGTCTTCCTGGGCGTGTCGATGCTGGACCCCAACTTCGCGCTCATCGTGAAGAAGCCGGACAACGTGCCCATCGTGGCCATGCTGTTCCTGGTCGGCTTCTTCCTGTGGCTCAGCATGTCGCAGGCCTACGAGAACGACGACCGCATCGCGGCCGGGCAGCCGCCCCGGGAAGCGAGCGACGGCGAGGCGGAGAAGACCTGGGTCTGGCCCGACCTCGTCTACACCGAGCTCCTGGCCATGGTCATCGGGATGATCGTGCTCGTGGTGTGGAGCCTGCTCCTGAAGGCGCCCATCGAGGAGCCGGCGAATCCGGCGCGCACTCCGAACCCGTCCAAGGCGCCGTGGTACTTCCTCGGACTGCAGGAGATGCTGGTCTACTTCGATCCCTGGCTGGCCGGCGTGGTGTTCCCCAGCCTGATCATCGTGGGCCTCATGGCCATCCCCTACATCGACACCAACCCCAAGGGGAACGGCTACTTCACGTTCCGGGAGCGCAAGGTCGAGATCACGCTGTTCATGTTCGGCTTCCTGATCCTGTGGGTACTGCTCGTCATCCTGGGCACCTTCCTCCGCGGACCGAACTGGAACTTCTTCGGGCCCTACGAATTCTGGGACCTGCACAAGCTGCTGGCCCTGAACAACGTGAACCTCTCCGAATACTTCTGGGTCAAGATGCTCCACACGAAGATGCCGAGCGGTCCTCTCGGCATGTGGCTTCGCGAGCTGCCCGGGATCCTGCTCACGCTCTTCTACATCGGCGTGCTGCCCGGCATCCTGGCCATGACGCGCAAGACCTGGAGCTTCAAGCTCGGCTCGCGCACCTTCAGCATGACCTTCGGCCTGCGGAAGTACTTCGAGAAGCTCGGGCCCTGGCGCTACAGCATCTTCGTCATGCTGCTGCTCTGCATGATCGCGCTGCCCATCAAGATGGTGCTTCGCTGGACGCTGAACCTCAAGTACATCGTGGCCATGCCGGAAATTTTTTTCAATATCTAGGATGACTGCCACTCGGGATGGCCGATGGTTCGAATCCGAAAAAAATTTCCGGGGAATTTCCTCTTCTTCGTCAATTCAGGGGGGTGCGGCCGGCCTGATCGCACCCCCCTGCGCGCTTCGCGCTACCCCCCCAATCGCCGCCTCTTTGATCAGAGGCGCTGAGCTGATGAAGAGCTAATGGCACCTCCCAGCAAGCCCGAACCCGGACGCGATCCCAACATGGCGGAGCGCGCGCGCAAGCTCAACATCGTCTTCGCGCTCACCTCCATCGCCATGCTCGTCGCCTTCACGGTGATGATCTGGGCCGACTACGACCGCGAGTGGAAGAAGTACCAGAAGGATTTCGTCCGCCTCGAGATCGACGTCACCCGGAAGCAGGCCCAGCAGGCCAAGGACAAGGTGCCTTCCGCGCAGCAGCAGGCCCTGCAGGCGGAGATGGACCGCGCGAAGCAGGAAGAGGCCCAGCGCCGCGCCGACATCAAGAGGGCGCAGGGCGAGCGGGACAAGCTCGAGGGCGAGTGGTACGCCGTGGACCAGAACTTCCGCTTCACCAAGGCGGAGATCGACGTCAAGCGGTACGAGTACGAGGAGGCCGCGCACAAGAACAAGGGGAACAAGGACAAGAAGCTGGCCACCCTCAAGGACTACGAGGACCGCTGGGAGAAGCTGCGCGTCCAGCTCGAGGACGTCAACGCGCGGAAGGACGCCAAGGACAAGGAGATCGCGCAGCTCGAGGCCACGCGCCTGGACGCGGAGAAGAAGAGCAAGGAGCTCTTCGCGGACTACAACCGGCTCGAGGACCGCCTCCAGAAGATCAAGCCCGGCTTCGTGACCACGGTGCGCAACCTGCCCGTGCTCGATCTGGCCAACCCGTCGCTCAAGGTGAACCAGATCATGCCCGCGAACCTGCAGGACGACGTGATCTTCTCGGGCACGCCCAAGGTGGACCGCTGCACCACCTGCCACCTCGGCATCGACAAGAAGGGCTTCGAGAACGAGAAGCAGCCCTTCACGACCCACCCCAACCTCGCCTTCTACCTGCAGGGGCCGCATCCCATCGACAAGGTGGGCTGCACCTCCTGCCACCAGGGCCGCGGCCGCGCCACCGGCTTCATGAGCGCCGTCCACATCCCGTCCACCGCCGCCCAGGAGAAGGACTGGGGCAAGAAGTACAGCCACTCCGACACGTACCATCCCTTCCACTTCTGGGACTACCCGATGATGGCCAAGGGCCACACCGAAGCCCAGTGCGTGAAATGCCATCAGGGCCAGGTCGAGATCCCCCGGGCGGCCTCGCTCAATACGGGCCGGCTCCTCTTCGAGAAGTACGGCTGCTACGGCTGCCACAAGGTCAAGGGCTGGGAGGACCTGCGCAAGGTGGGTCCCGACCTCACGAAGATCGTCTCCAAGACCAGCGAGGAATGGATCTTCCGCTGGATCAAGAAGCCGAGCGCCTTCCGTCCCACCCGCATGCCGCAGGTGTGGGACGTGCGCACGCCGGACCAGGACACCGCACCCATGCTGGCGCGGAACAACGTCGAGGCCAACGCGGTGGTTGCGTACCTCGTCGAGAAGTCCGGGCGCGAGGCCTATCCCAGCCCACCCGCGGGCGACCTGACCCAGGGGCGCAAGACGTTCGAGACCATCGGCTGCCTGGCCTGCCACCGCGTGGGCCCCGACCGGCGCGGCGTGGACGAGACGCTGGCCGACGGCACCACGCGCAAGGGCCTGGACGCGGCCTCGTTCCGCACCCACGGCCCCAACCTTGACGGCACGGGCAGCAAGGTCAACGCGGGCTGGCTGTACGCCTGGGTGCGGAACCCGAAGGGGTACTGGCACGAGACGCGGATGCCGAACCTGCGCCTCACCGACAAGGAAGCGGCCGACATCACCGCCTACCTGATGAGCCTGCGCAACGACGGCTTCATGGCCCAGCCGCGTCCTCCCCTCAACACGGACATCCGCAACGCGCTCATCACCGAGCACCTCGTGGCCGCCAACGTGCCCGTGGCGGAGGCGAAGCGGCAGCTGGACTCGATGGACGACCACCAGCGCACGATCTTCGTCGGCGAGAAGACGATCGGACGCTACGGCTGCTTCGGCTGCCACACCATCTCCGGCTTCGAGAAGGCCAGCCCCATCGGCGTCGAGCTCACGGAGGAGGGATCGAAGCTGGTCGAGCGGCTCGACTTCGGATTCGAGGAAGGCAAGATCCCGCACACCCTGCCCGGCTGGGTGCACCGCAAGGTGATGGAGCCGCGCGTGTTCGACGAGGGCAAGCGCAAGCGGCCGGAGGAGCTGCTGCGCATGCCGAAGTTCGGCGCCACGGACGAGGAGGCGGACGCGCTGGTCACCGCCGTCATGTCCTTCACCAAGGAGCAGGTGCCCCTGGCCGCGCAGAAGCAGCTCAGCGCGGACGAGCGCTACATCGAGCGCGGGGCGCGCCTGGTGCGCGACAAGAACTGCCGCGGCTGCCACGTGCTCGGGGAGCAGGGCGGGTCCGTCCGCGCCATCGTGGCCGACCAGCTCGAGGCCCAGGGCCTCGACAGCCTCACCGCGCGCTCGCAGACCGTCGCCTTCTCGCCGCCGCTCCTCTACAACGCGGACGCGAAGATCGGCGAGGGGGCGCGGGTGCAGACGGACTGGCTGCACGACTTCCTGGCCGACCCTTCCCACAAGATCCGGCCCTGGGTGGACCTGCGCATGCCGACGTTCGAGTTCACGGAGGACGAGCTCAACGTCCTGACCCGCTACTTCGCGGCCATGGACAAGGTCTCCTATCCGTACTCCGCCCGGCCGCAACCGGACCCCACGCTGATCGCGGCCGGACGGGACCTGTTCGGGCGCTGGCAGTGCGTAAAGTGCCACGTAGTGGCAGGCAAGCTTCCGAACCAGCCTCCGGAGAACATGGCTCCCGACCTGGCCAACGTGCCGCGGCGGCTGCGGGCGGATTGGCTCCACCCCTGGCTGGCCGACCCGGGCAAGATCCAGCCCGGGACGCGCATGCCCGCGAACTTCCCGAAGGACGCGGCCGAAAACGCCTATCCCGAAGTGCTCGGGGGGGACCAGAGCAAGCAGATCGAAGCCGTGACGCAGTACCTCATGACGCTGGGTCCGGGCGCGGCCGCACCCTCCGCTCCGCCCGCGCGCGCGACCACGGCCGGCCCGGCGACCTCCTCTGGAGGACCGAGCCGATAGCCGTAGGAGGTCTGTTGGACCAGGACGGCGGCGCCGAGGCCCCCCGGCAGGGTTACGCGCTCATCGTGGGGCCCGTGGGGCCGGATCGTGACTGGGCCGCGGTGACGCTGCAGCAGGCGGGGCTGGAAGTCGCGGCCGCCACCGAGGAGGAGATCCTCGGCGGTCGCGACTGGGTCCCCCCCACCCTGCTCGTCCTCGACGATCAGGGCTCGCGGGACGAGCGCAAGGCCTCGCAGCGCCGGCTGCAGCATCACCCCTCCTTCGTGGGCGTGCCCCTGCTCATCCTGGCCTACGACAACGACATCGACAGCTACACGGGCGCGCTCACCAAGGGCGCCGCCGGTTATCTCATCAAGCCCGTCGGCGCCGACGAGTTCACGGCCGCCGCCCAGAAGCTGTGCGACTGGAAGCGCAACGCCGACCGCTCGGAGAAGCGGCGCCGCCTCCGCCGTCCCCTGCTCATGAAGGTCGACATCGACCTCCGGGCGCGCAAGGTCCGCGTTCCCGGCGAGCTGGTGGACGCGAGCGGGGCGGGGTGCCGCATCGAGCTCAAGGAAGAGCTGGCCGTGGGTGACCTCGTGCGCATCATCCTGCACGGGCACGAGGACTCGACCCACGTCGCCCTGGGCGCGGAGGTGCGCTGGCATCGCGTCGCCCCCAGCGGCATCCACGTGGTGGGCGTGCGGTTCACGGGGACGACGGCGCTGCTCGCCGGCAAGCTCCTTGGCTTCGCGTCGACCGGATTGACCTAGCGCCACCGGCGGCACCGGGCGGCGGCGTCAGGCGAGGGGCCGGAAGAAGATGTCGCTCAGGGCGGGCACGGAACCGGCTCGGCGTCCTCGGGCCGCGCGATCAGGGCGACCTTGCCGGCCTTCAAGTAGCGGACCTCTCCCGCGATCTGGACCTTTCCGTTGACCTCCAGCCACCGCGAGGTGTCCCCGCGATAGGCGGGATCCAGCCGGAAGCCCTTCCCCGCCGGGGCCCGGCCCGTCACCCACACCGGCCCTTCCGACGTCAGGAGAACCCAGTCCGCGACGTCGCGGCGGGTCTCGCCCGGCAGGTCCTTGCAGAGGTTGGCCCCGCGGAACTGGCCGAGCGCGCGCACGGGCTTGCCGTCGGCGGCCGCCGCCTCCACGCCGGTGTCGGCGAGGGTCCGCGTGCCCGTGCGCCGGGGGACGCCGTTGGTGCCGTGGTCCGCCATCCGCGTGATCGTGATCGACACTTCCGGCCATTGCATCTGCCGGTCGGGCAGGACGGGCAGCTCCCAGTCCTCGCATTTGCTCTCCAGGACTTGTTGCCCGCGGCAGGGAACGGTCTTCTGCTTGGCCGGGAGCACGCGCAGGACGCCGGTGAGGTCCACGTCCATGCCCAGCATCGTCATGTAGTCGCGGTAGTCGGCGACGTTCATGGGGATGAGCATGACCCGCGCCCCGCCGTCTTCGAGCATCAGGTACTGGCCGGGCACCAGGTCGGCGACGCGGCCGCGCGTCTGCACCAGCCGGCGGTGGTAGGACTGTCCGTTGTACGCGAGCTGGTCGAGGCCTTCGACCTGTAACGGACCGTAAAGGTCCTCGATGCCGATCGGCGCCAGCTCCTGCGGTCCGCGGCCCGTGATCGGCGAGGGCGAGGGGATCTGGACCTGGAACGGCATCAGCAGGACCAGGCCCAGCAGGGGGGCGGCCCTCACGCCCGCGATCCCATCAGTTCAGCGCGCCGCGGAGTCCCTGCGCGTGGCGGCTGCGGCGCAGCTTCTCCTTGGCCTTGCTCTCGATCTGGCGGATGCGCTCGCGGCTCAGGCCCAGCGCCTCCCCGATCTCCTGCAGCGTCTTCGGCTCTTCGCCGTCCAGCCCGAAGCGCATGCGCAGCACCTCGCGCTCCTTCTCGTCGAGCTCGGCCACCAGGTTGTGGATCTGCTCCTCGAAGGAGGACTTCATGAGCTGCAGCTCGACGGAAGGCACGGTGTCCTGCTCGAGGGTGTCGCCCAGCTCCAGGCTGCCGTCCTCGCCCACGGCGGAGGACAGCGAGAGGTCGTCCCCGGAGACCTTCAGCAGCTTCTCGACTTCCTCCTCCGTCATGGCCGTCTGCTTGGCCAGCTCCGCGGTGGTGGGCTGGCGCTCCAGCTCCGCGGCCAGCTTCTCGCGCGCGTTCCCCATCTTGGAGATCTGGCCGGAGAGCTTCTGCGGGAGGCGGAAGACGCGATGGTGCTCGGAGAGGGAGTGGAAGATGGCCTGCCGCACCCACCACACCGCGTAGGAGATGAACTTCACGTTGCGCTCGGGGTCGAACCGCTTGGCCGCCTCGATGAGGCCGAGGCTCCCCTCGTGGATCAGGTCGAGGAAGGCGAGGCCCAGGCCGCGATAGCGCTTGGCATAGGAGACGACGAAGCGCAGGTTCGCCTCCACCAGCCGCTGCAGCGCCTCCTGGTCGCCCTGCTGGATGCGGCGCCCCAGCACCTTCTCCTCGTCCGCGCTCAGCGGCTTGAACTTGGAGATCTCGCGGATGTAGGCGTTGAGGCTGTCACCGCTGGGCGCGCGCGGGGCGCGGCCGTCGCCGGCGGAGCGCGAAGGCGGCTTCTTGCGCACGATCTTGCGGGTCGCGGGCATGAGGGCGCGGTGAAAGGACACGGACGGCGTCCTTCCGATTATAGGGTCTCCACCCGGCGGGAGAGCCTAGACGTCGTCGCGCGCCTTGGCGCCCGCCACCGGCTCCTTGGCGCGGTCCGGCGCCTTGACCATGGGCGCCGGCGTGGCCTTGACCAGGGCCTGGTCGCTCGCGTCCGCCTCCGCGTCCTGCGCGCTGCTGCGCTGCAGCTCCTGGCGGACGTGCCCGACGAACTCGTTGATCTCGGCCTGCATCTGCTCCATCTTGCGGCGCATGTTCAGGATGATCTCGACCCCCGCCAGGTTGACCCCGAGATCGCGCGTGAGGTTCAGGATCACCTCGAGCTGGCGGAGGTCCTCCTCGGAGTAGAGGCGCGTGTTGCCCTCGGTGCGCGAGGGCTTCAGCAGCCCTTCGCGCTCGTACAGGCGCAGGGTCTGGGGATGGATGCCGTAGCTCTTGGCCACCACGCTGATCATGTAGTACTTGCCGCGGCCGGGCGCGGGCCGCGCTTCGTCGGATGGAGTTCGGGGGCGGCGGCCGCGGGCCATCTCAGGATCCCTTCTGGCCGGCGGCGGGGGGCAGCCGCGCCGGCAGGCGCGGGTTGTCGGGGTTGCGCCGCGCGAACTCCCGCAGCAGCTCACGGCTCTCGTCGTCGCGCACCTTGGGCACCCACACCCGCGCCTCGACGTAGAGGTCGCCGCGACCGCTCGCCCCGAGCCGCGGCATGCCCCGCTTGCGCAGGCGGAAGCGCTGGCCGGTCTGGGTTCCGGCCGGGATCTCGATCACGACCGCGCCCTCGGGAGTCTGGACCTCGACGTGCGCGCCCAGCGCGGCCTCGGTGATCGTGATGGGGATCTCGCAGTGCAGGTCCTCGCCTTGCCGGCGGTACAAGGGGTGCGGGTCGACGTGCACGACGAGGATGAAGTCGCCGGGCTCGCCTCCGCGCTGGCCCGCGTTCCCCGCCCCCGGGATGCGGATGCGGCTGCCCTCGTCGACGCCGGCCGGCAGCTCCACCTCGACCCAGTCGCTCTGCATGACGCGGCCCTCGCCCGTGCAGCGGGCGCAGGGGCGCGCGCGGAGCGTGCCCGCGCCGCCGCACTCGCCGCAGCGGCGGCTGAAGATCATGCGGCCGCGATGCGAGCGCACCTGGCCGCTGCCCGCGCAGGCCGGGCAGGTCACGGGACCGATGGCGCGCGTCCCCGCTCCCCCGCAGGCGTCGCAGCCCCCGAGGCGGACCACGTGCAGGCGGCGCCGCGTGGGATGGAAGGACTCGTCGAACGTGATCCGTACCGATTCCTCGAGGTCCTCGCCACGATGCGCGCCCTCGCGCGCGGCCTCGCGCTTGGCGCCGAGCACGCCGGCGAAGATGTCCTGGAAGCCGGCGCTGCCCACCCGGACCTCCGCCGAGAAGTCGAAGCCCTCGAAGCCGATCTCGGGGACCGCGGACTGAGGGGGCCGCGTCTCGCCACGGTCGTAGGCGGCGCGGCTCTGGGCGTCGACGAGCACCTCGAAGGCCTCGGACACGGCCCGGAAGCGGTTGGCGGCGACGGGATCCCCCGGATTGAGGTCCGGATGGAGCTGGCGCGCGGCCTTCTGGAAGGCGCGGCGGATCTCCGCCACGCTGGCGCTGCGCCGGACGCCGAGAAGCTGATACAGATCCATGATTCCCGTTCCCGTCCTGTCCCCGTCCCCGTCTCCGTTCCCGTCCGTTTGGCGATTCCGCCTACTTCTTGTCGACGACCTCCGCGTCGATCACGTCGTCGCCGCCGGAGCGCGGGCTCTCGCCGCCGTTGCCACCGGCGCTCGGACCCGCCGACCCGCCGGGCTCGGCTCCTCCAGGCGCGGTCCCCGACTTCTGGTACAGGAGCTCGGCCAGCTTGTGCGAGGCCTTGGTGAGCTCCTGCGTCGCCGTCTCGATGCGCTCCCGGCCGCCCTCCTGGACGGCCTTCCGGGCCGCCTCGACGGCCTGGCGGACGGGGGCCACCTCCGCCTCCGAGAGCTTGTCCTTGTGCTCGTCGAGCGTCTTCTCCGTCGCGTACACGAGCGAGTCCGCGTGGTTGCGCGCCTCCACCTCCTCGCGCCGCCGCTTGTCCTCGTCCGAGTGGGACTCCGCCTCCCGGACCATCTTCTCGACCTCGTCCTTGGCCAGCCCGGAGGAGGCGGTGATCGTGATGTTCTGGGTCTTGCCCGTCGCGCGGTCCTTGGCCGAGACGTTGACGATGCCGTTGGCGTCGATGTCGAACGTGACCTCGATCTGGGGGACGCCGCGCGGCGCGGGCGGGATGCCCACGAGCTGGAACTTCCCCAGCGTGCGGTTGTCGCGCGCCATGGGCCGTTCGCCCTGGAGGACGTGCACCTCGACCGACGTCTGGCTGTCCGCGGCCGTGGAGAAGACCTCCGTCTTGCGCGTGGGGATGGTCGTGTTGCGCTCGATGAGGCGCGTGAAGACGCCGCCGAGGGTCTCGATGCCGAGGGAGAGCGGGGTCACGTCCAGGAGGAGCAGGTCCTTCACGTCCCCCGCCAGCACTCCCGCCTGCACGGCCGCCCCGATGGCCACCACCTCGTCCGGGTTGACCCCCTTGTGCGGCTCCTTCCCGAAGAAGTCCTTCACCATCTGCTGGACCTTCGGGATGCGGGTGCTGCCGCCGACGAGGACCACCTCGTCGATCTTGTCCGGGCCCACGCCCGCGTCCTTGAGGCACTGGCGCACGGGAGCCATCGAGCGCTCCAGGAGGTCCCCCACGAGCTGCTCGAACTTCGCCCGGCTCAGCTTGAGGTTGAGGTGCTTGGGGCCGGAGGCGTCGGCGGTCACGAAGGGAAGGTTGATCTCCGTCTCCGCGGTGGTGGAGAGCTCCATCTTGGCCTTCTCCGCCGCTTCCTTGAGGCGCTGGAGGGCCATCTTGTCCTTGCCGAGGTCGATGCCCTGGTCCTTCTTGAACTCGCCGATGATCCACTCGATCACCCGCTGGTCCAGGTTGTCGCCGCCGAGGTGCGTGTCGCCGTTCGTGGCCTTGACCTCGACCACGCCCTCCCCGACCTCGAGGATCGAGATGTCGAAGGTCCCGCCTCCGAAGTCGTACACGGCGATGGTCTCGTCCTTCTTCTTGTCGAGGCCGTAGGCGAGGGCGGCCGCGGTGGGCTCGTTGACGATGCGCAGGACCTCGAGCCCGGCGATGCGGCCGGCGTCCTTGGTGGCCTGGCGCTGCGAGTCGTTGAAGTAGGCGGGCACGGTGATGACGGCCTTGGTGACCTTCTCGCCGAGGTAGGCCTCGGCGGTGTCACGCATCTTCTGCAGGATCATCGCGGAGATCTCGGGGGGCGAGTAGACCTTGCCCTCGACCTCGATGCGCGCGTCGCCGTTCGAGCCCTGGACGACCTTGTACGGCACCATCTTCTGTTCTTCGGTCACTTCGGCGTACTTGCGCCCCATGAACCGCTTGATCGAGAAGATCGTGTTCTCGGGGTTCGTGACGGCCTGGCGCTTCGCGACCTGGCCCACCAACCTCTCGCCCGTCTTCGTGAACGCCACCACGGAAGGCGTGGTCCGCCCTCCCTCGGCGTTGGCGATGACGGCCGGCGCGTCGCCCTCCATGATGGCGACCACGGAGTTGGTCGTACCCAGATCGATGCCGATGATCTTGCTCAAAGAAACCCCTCCTCATCGCAATGTACGGCATTGAGTGCCATATTGTCAACAAACATGCGCGGACCGTATTTACTTCGCCTGGAATCAATAAATTAGACGGGGCGGACCGGGACCGCCCATTGATCCGCTAAGATCCACGAAGATCGGACCCCGCGCCATGGTCGAAACCTTCGCGCTCAGCGGCGGCTCCGCGACCGTTCTACGGTCGACGCCCGATCTCGCGACCGCATCCGCCGCCCTCCCCGCCGGCGCCTACACCACGCTACGCACGTACGGCGGCGACGGAGTTCCCTTCCTCGACGATCACGTCCGGCGGCTCGAGGACTCGTCCGCGCTGCAGGGACGTCCGGCCGCCCTCGACCACGCGCGCGTGCGCTCGGGGCTGGCCGCGGTGCTGCGCGCGACGGGTCATCCCGAATCGCGGATCCGCGTGACCTTCGCGCCGCCCGAGCTCTTCGCGTCGGTCGAGCCCTTCGAGCCGCTGCCTGAACACGTCTACGAGGAGGGCGTCGCCTGCGTCACCGTGCCCCTCCAGCGCGAGAAACCGCAGTCCAAGGACACACGCTTCCTGTCGTCGGCGCAGGCGGCCTATCGGGAGCTGCCCACGGGCGTGCACGAGGGCCTGCTCCTGGCCGAGGACGGGGCGCTCCTGGAGGGCCTTTCCAGCAACGTCTTCGCGGTGGTCGAGGGAGTGCTCAGGACCGAGGACGCGCGCGCCCTGCGCGGCACGACGCGGGCGCTCGTCCTGGAGCTGGCGCGGGGGATCGTGCCCGTCTCCTTCGAGGCCATCCACGAGCCGGAGCTCGGCCGGGCGGCGGAGATGTTCCTGACCAGCGTCTCCCGCGAGGTCCTCGGGGTCGTGCGCGTCGACGAGGTGACCATCGGCCGGGGCAAGCCGGGACCGCTGGCCGTGGAGCTCCGGAAGCGCTACCGCGCCCGCATGCGCGCGGTGGCCGAGCACCTGCTGCGCTGACCCCGCCTCACATCTCGGCCCACTTGCCGTGGCCCTCCCACACCCGGATGACGAGCGGGAACTGGATCCGCTCCTTGAGCTGGCGCGAGAGCAGCGCGCAGATGTTCTCGACCGTCGGAAACTCGAGCACGTCGTTCCAATGGCGATGGTCGTACTTCTGGAGCACTTCGCGCGTGCGCGTCTTGAGGTCGTTGAAGTCCACGACCATGCCCCCGCGGTCGCTCTCCCCTTCGATCACGACCTCCACCTTGTAGGTGTGGCCGTGCAACTGGCCGCACTTGGGGTGGCCGGGCAGGAAATGGGCGCAGTCGATGTACTCGGTGATGCCGAGACGCATGGAAACAGCCCAGATTACTGCGGATCCAATTGTTGGTAAAGGTCCCTTGTGGCGCGGCGGAGTGGACGCTAGCGTAGAGGCGTGAGAGCTTCCGGGCGCGTGGACGAGCGCCGCCGCTCCAGCGCCGCCCACGTCCGCTCCATTCTCGACAACACCCTCGACGCCGTCATCGCCCTGGACGCCGCCGGGCGTGTGACCTTCTGGAATCCCCAGGCGGAAAGGACGTTCGGGGTCGCGCGCGACGAGGCGATCGGCCGCGTCCTGGCCGACCTGATCCTTCCCGAGGCGGAGCGCGGCCTCCTCGCCCCCATCCTCGCCCGATTGCGGCCGGCCGAAGGCGAAGCGAACCTGCGCCTGGAGCTGGACGCGCGGCGGGCGGACGGGGGCGCCTTCCCCCTGGAGCTCACCATCACCGCGATTCCGGACGGCGGCGACTTCAGCTTCAGCGCCTTCGCCCGCGACATCACCCGGCGCCGGGACGACGACCGTGAGCGTGCGCGCCTTCTCGCCGCTGCGGAGCGGGCCCGCGCGCAGGCGGAGACGGCGAGCCGGGTCAAGGACGAGTTCCTCTCCACGCTGTCGCACGAGCTGCGCACGCCCCTGACCGCGATCGTGGGATGGACCTACCTGCTGCGCGGCGGTCGGCTCGACGAGGGCACGTCCTCCCGCGGGCTCGAGGCCATCGAGCGCAACGCCGCCGCCCAGGCCCAGGTCATCTCCGACATCCTCGACCTCTCCCGGATGGTGGGAGCGAAGTTCCGGCTGAGCGTGCGCCCGCTGCAGCTCGCGCCGATTGCCGCCGCCGCCCTCGAGCCCTTGATGCCGGCCGCCACCGCGAAGAGCCTCAAGGTGCAGACCGTGCTCGACCCCACCGCGGGTTTCGTGGCCGGCGACCCGGACCGGCTGCGGCAGATCGTGTGGAACCTCGCTTCGAACGCGGTCAAGTTCACGCCTCGGGGCGGCCGCGTCTGCGTGCGCGTGGAGCGCGTTCCCCCCGGAAGCGTGCGCCTGGTCGTCGAGGACACCGGCGAAGGCATCCCCCCCGAGATGCTTCCCCACGTGTTCGAGCGCTTCCGCCAGGGAGACTCGTCGAACACGCGCAGCCATGGCGGCCTCGGTCTGGGGCTGGCGGTGGCGCGCCATCTCGTGGAGCTGCACGGAGGGACGATCGAAGCCCGCAGCGAAGGCGAGGGCAAGGGCGCCGCGTTCACGATGGTCCTGCCCGTCGTCGATCCCGCGCAGCTGCCCCCGGCGGCGCCCGCGCCGGCCGGCGCCGCGCCGGCGCCGTGCCTCGCGGGGGACACGCCGGACCTACACGGGGTGCGCGTGCTCGTCGTCGACGACGGCGAGGACGTGCGGGAAGTCGTGAGCGCGGTCCTCGGCCATTGCGGGGCGGAGGTGAAGACGGTGGGCACGGCCGGCGAGGCCTTGCCCGCCCTGGCCGACTTCGCTCCCCACGTCCTGGTGAGCGAGGTCGAGATGCGCGGCGAGACGGGGTTCTCGCTCATCCAGAAGGTGCGCGCCCTGCCCGCGGACCGCGGCGGCCAGGTGCCCGCGGCCGCCCTCAGCGCCTACGGCCGCACGGACGACCGCGTGCAGGCCCTGCTGGCCGGGTTCCAGATCCACCTGCCCAAGCCCGTCCAGCCGGCGGAGCTGGTGGCGGTGGTGGCGAGCCTGGCCGGACGCACGCCCGGCGCGTCCACGGCCTAGCCCGCGATCATTCCGGCCGCGCCCCCTTCTTCTCGGGCGGCGTCCCGCGCACGGCCGCGTCCAGCGCCTCGCCGAGCGAGGTGAGGAACCGGCCGAGCAGCGCCTCCAGGGGCCGGCGGTCGCCGATCTCGTCGCAGAGGAGGCAGTCCAGCTCCTCCGGGGGCATGCCCCCGCCCTCGCGCGCTCGGCGGTCCGCGTCCTCGACGCTGATGGTACGGATCCGGAAGTCCGCGGGACGCCGCCGTTCGCGCGCGGCCGCGGCCAGGGCCTCCACGAACTCGCGGAAGGTGATCGCCTGCGGGCCCACGAGGTCGATGACCCGATGGGGCCCTCGTCCGGGCGCGGGCGCGGGCGTGGGTCCGCCGATTCCCGCCACCACCGCGGCCGCGGCGTCGCGCACCGCGATCGGCTGCAGCCGATAGGCGCCGTCGCCGACCTGCTCGACCTCGCCCGCCGCCATCTGCCGCAGGAGCGACGTCACGAGGCCGTCGCGCGGGCCCACGATGTAGGACGGACGGAAGACGAGAACCTCGAGGCCGGACTCGAACAGCGCCGCCTCCGCGCGCAGCTTGGAGAGGAAGTAGCGGTCGGTCGTGCGCGGCGCCATCCCGTAGCGGGCGACGCCGAGGCCGCTGAAGTAGACGACCCGCGGCACGCCGGCGGCGCGGGCGGCGGCCGCCACCGCGCGCGTGCCCTCCACGTTCACGCCCTCGAAGGTCTCGCCTCTCTTCTCGGA
>Ga0075421_100003704_pt1 | contig 18329 bp, 18 predicted proteins | sample SoiMetdeltSBSDD5_FD_75292 | JGI IMG/M metagenome (GOLD analysis project Ga0075421, IMG submission 75292) | Bulk soil microbial communities from a Populus tree surrounding site in Tennessee, USA - Soil MetaG P. deltoides SBSDD5 | ecosystem: Environmental > Terrestrial > Soil > Tree plantation...
GAAACGCCGCCTGGGTGTGGCAAAGTATCGATAAGCAACGTCGATGGTGATACCTTGCTCGCGCTCTGCTCGCAGTCCATCAGTGAGGTTCGCCAAGTTCACAGAAGGCTCACCGTGCAACCTCCGAGCTTTTTCCAAGGCCTGAAGCTGATCCTCGAAGACAAGCCTCGAATCATGCAGCAAGCGCCCGATCAATGTACTCTTCCCATCATCCACACTCCCGCAGGCTGAGAAGCGTAGCAGTTCAATTGATTCGGTGGTCTTTCTGGCTGCTCCTAACACTAGAAATAACCCTCGCGTTTTCGATCTTCCATGGCAGTTTCCGAACGCTGGTCATCAGCACGTGCCCCCCGTTCGGTAACACGAGTAGCTGCAATTTCGTCAACGATTTCGCGAATACTAAAGGCTTGGGACTCGACGGCTGCCGTCGAGACAATGTCCCCAACAGTCCGGAAACGAACCCACTTCTTCACGACCGGTTCCCCTCGTCTTAGAGGAAGCAATTCCGACCTGCTCATCCAGAGTCCGTCCCGCAGGAACACCTCCCTCTCGTGGGCAAAGTAGATGGCTGGAATGTCGAGCCTTTCTCTTTCGATGTACTGCCAAACATCCAGTTCTGTCCAGTTCGAAAGCGGAAAGACGCGGATGTGTTGACCGCGGGCGATTTTGGTATTGTAGAGGTTCCAAAGCTCTGGCCGCTGGTTCCGCGGATCCCACTGTCCAAATTCGTCTCTGAACGAAAAAACGCGTTCTTTCGCCCTGGATTTTTCCTCGTCGCGCCGCGCGCCTCCAAAGGCCGCATCGAATTTGAATTCCTCGATGGCACTCAAGAGCGTAGGGATCTGCAGCCAGTTGCGGCTCTTGTCGTTTCCTTGGGGTTCAGCCGCAATACCTGCATTAATGGCATCTTGAACGGTCCGAACGATGAGTCGTTCATCAAGCTGACCTGCCCGCCGGTCGCGGAATTCGATGACTTCGGGGAAATTATGCCCCGTGTCGATATGCAGAAGTGGAAAGGGAAATCGGGCTGGACGAAAGGCCCTTTCCGCCAGGCGCAGCATGCAGATGGAGTCTTTACCGCCCGAAAACAGCATAACCGGGTGCTCAAACTCAGCCGCAACCTCTCGCATGATATGGATGGCTTCTGCTTCCAATACATCCAAGTGTGACAGGAAATAGCTGTCCATTTACACCTGAAGATCCAGCAAGATCGTCTCCCCCGTGTCAACCCCATTCAGACAGAAAGAGGCTTATACCGGCCGTCATTCAGCTCGCACCAGCCTTCCGTCCTTCAAATGCAGGCCACACTCTTTCTGCCCAGGATGCTCCCACCACCAGCGGCCCGCGCGCACGTCCTCTCCAGGAGCCACAGCACGGGTGCAACAAGAACAGCCAATACTGGGGAAGCCCTCGTCGTGGAGGGGGTTATAGGGGATTCGGTTCTGTTTGATGAAATCCCAGACAGTCGATTCGGCCCAGTTCCACAGTGGATTGATCTTCACGAGCGCGTTTTGGTCATCCCACTCGACCACCCGAACTTGCTGACGGGTCGCCGCCTGTTCTCGCCGAAGCCCGCAAATCCATGCGTCGGTACCAGCGAGAGCTCGCCGGAACGGATGGATCTTGCGAACTGCACAGCACAGCTTCCGGTTTTCAACACTTGTATAGAAGAGATTGATTCCATGCTCTTTCACCATCGATTCGACTTCGAAAGAGTCTGGAAGGAAAATCTCGATCTTTAGGTTGTAACGGGCTTCCGTGGCTGAGATGAGTTCGTATGTCTCTGGGAACAGACGCCCGGTGTCTAGGGTGAAGACGCGAGCTTCAGCGTGTACCTGCGCTAGGAAATGGGTAATCACCTGATCCTCGGCACCCAACGAGGAGGCGAATGCCACTCGCTCGCGAAATGTGTCACTGCACCATTGAATCACCTCACCTGGAGCCTTCGGTTCCAGGTGAGCCTTCCATTCCGGAATCAGGTCGCGATGGGACAAACTCACCGATTTCTCCATAAGTTCAAGTCGAGCTATGTAGTGACTAAGGAAGAAACATGACTAAACAAATAAGCTTAGTCAATATATTTTCTTTGTCCTGGCTAGTCAAGCGAGATCTGAGCGACCCGAAGTGACTAGGCCTGGAGTTTTCCGTTGACTGTCAAGAACCTGGCAAGTATATTGACTATCCTGATTTTTTTAGTCATGTTACCATGAAGCTCTCGACAAAAGGTGAGTACGGGCTGCTTGCGGTAATAGATTTAGCGCTCCATTCGGGACGTGGTCCAGTACAGAGTTTTCAGATCGCGGAACGCCAGAGTATTCCCAAGCAGTACCTGGACCAGCTGTTGCTGGTGCTGAAGAAATCTGGCCTCATTGAAAGCTCACGCGGCAGGCAGGGTGGCTATCAGTTGGCCCGTCCAGCAGGGGAAATCACCTTGTTTGATATTGTAACGGCATTAGAAGGTCCAATCGAAAACGTGAATTTTCTGGGCAAGACCCCTAAAAGTCGCACTGCAATACAGGCACTGCTGAAGGACATCTGGAGCGATCTGATCTCGCATACCGCAGAAATCCTGCAAAAGAGAACGTTGGAAGAATTCTGCGATCGGCACAGAAGAATGCATGAGCAGCCGATGTACTACATTTAGGAGTCTGTGGCATGGCAAACATCGCAAACAATATTTTGGAGCTAATGGGGAAGACTCCTTTGGTTCGCTTAAACAAAGTAACTGACGGCGCTCTGGCCACAATTCTCGTGAAGCTGGAATCGCACAATCCAGCCGGAAGTGTTAAGGATCGCATTGGCATCAGCATGATCAATGAGGCCGAGAAGAGTGGAGTGATTGACAAGGAGACCGTCATCATTGAACCGACGAGTGGCAACACGGGTATTGCTTTGGCTTTCGTCTGCGCCGTAAAGGGCTATCGGCTGATTCTGACCATGCCCGACACCATGAGCATGGAAAGAAGAACGTTGTTACGGGCGTTCGGAGCGGAACTAGTCCTCACACCCGGGGCTGAAGGTATGCGAGGCGCCATTGCGACCGCGGAAGAGCTGGCCGCCAAGACTCGGAACTCCTGGATCCCGCAACAGTTCAGGAATCCGGCGAACCCCAAGATTCACCGCGAAACAACGGCAGAAGAAATTTGGCGGGATACGGATGGGCAGGTGGATTGTTTTGTTGTCGGCGTGGGCACTGGTGGCACAATTACAGGCGTCGGTGAGATCATCAAGGCCAGGAAGCCGTCGTTCCGTGTCATAGCCGTTGAACCCACCGACTCTCCAGTGCTATCTGGGGGCAATCCTGGTCCGCATAAGATTCAGGGAATTGGTGCTGGGTTCGTCCCCGAGATCCTTAACACCGAAGTCATCGACGAGATTATTCAGGTGACCAATGAGCAAGCCATTCAGACGGCGCGGCGCCTGATCCGTGAGGAAGGTCTGTTAGTGGGCATTTCTTCTGGTGCCGCAACCTATGCGGCTTTGCAGGTAGCCCGGCGTCCGGAGAACAAAGGTAAAATGATTGTGACGGTGCTCCCAAGCACTGGCGAAAGATATCTGAGTACATCGTTGTTCGCCGACTTGAATTCCGCGCCGGTGCTCTGAGAGTGATTCCCCACTCTTCGGTCCAGACGGCCTCACCGGATGCCTTTGCTGCTGTTTCGGAGTAGCCGAAGATCCATACGATTGTCTCCAGAGATCGACAATGCGTCTTGTACGGCGGTCGACTCCTGAGTGTCGGGCCTGTCAGGGCGGGCAGCCGAGGTCTATGAGGTCAACGATTCTAGGTGTCTCTGCCGTCCCTAAGCTTTCTCTCCGGAATGTGTCCAAGAACTTTCATACGAAGACGGGAAAGTTCAATGCCATTCAGGACCTTAATCTCGAAGTGAAGGCTGGAGAGTTTATCTGCATTGTCGGGCCCTCTGGTTGTGGAAAGAGCACGGTGTTGAATATCATTGCCGGCCTGGAAAGACCCGATGAAGGCGTGGCGTCGTTGAACGGCAAGCCGATCAGAGGCCCAGGCAGGGATCGGCTGGTCATTTTCCAGGAACTGGCTCTTTTCCCGTGGCTCACAGCCATCAAGAACGTGGAATTCGGGCTGCGAATGGCCGGCGTCGCAAAGCGGGAACGGGAGGAACGGGCCATGCATTTCCTAAAGATGGTCCACCTCACGCGATTCCGGCACTCCTACATACACGAATTATCAGGTGGCATGAAGCAGCGCGTCGCCTTGGCGCGAGCTTTGGCAATCGATCCAGAGATTCTGCTGATGGATGAGCCCTTTGCAGCGCTCGACGCTCAGACGAGGGACATCTTGCACGAAGAGCTACAGGAGATTTGGGCCACTACCAGGAAGACCATTATTTTTGTGACGCACAATGTCCGGGAGGCAGCTTGCTTGGGAGATCGAGTCCTCGTGTTCTCAACCCACCCGGGCCGGATCAAAAAAGAGTTTCAAATCGAATCCCTTCGCCCGCGGCACCTTGAGGATCCCAATCTAATCGTCTACGCCAAAACGATCCTGGCAGAGCTAAAAGTTGAAGTGGAGAAGGTGGCCCAGGAGGAACTCGACTATGATTGGAGGACTGGTCAGAAAAGGCCTGTTTTACATCCTGGTGATCATCACTTGGGAAGTGGCATCTGAGTTGAGTCTTTGGCCCAGCTTCCTTTTTCCGTCGCCAGTTGAAGTTTTGCAGACACTGGTTCAAGGGTTCTCCGACAAGACTTTTGTTCTTGGAATCGCTGCCAGCCTCAGGCGCATTCTAATTGGCTACTTCATTTCTGTGTTCGCAGGTGTCCTGCTGGGGTTGGCGATCGGTCGAAACCGGTTCTTGAAGGAGACAGTTGGGTCGCTGATTCTAGGACTACAGACTCTACCTAGCGTCTGTTGGCTCCCACTGGCTCTGCTGTGGTTTGGACTGAACGACTCAGCCATGGTTTTTGTGGTGATCATGGGAGCGATGCTTTCAATCACAATCGCTACAGAGACGGGCATCCGGAACGTGCCTCCCTTGCTGCTGAGAGCGGGTAGGAACATGGGTGCGGGCGGAGTTCAGCTCCTTCTCGAGGTTGCTATCCCGGCTGCCTTGCCTTCGATCATTTCTGGCATGAAGCAGGGCTGGTCGTTCGCCTGGCGATCACTAATGGCCGGCGAGCTTCTCTATGGAAGCGTGGGGCTAGGAAATCTATTGATGGTCGGGAGAGAACTAAATGAAATGAGTCAAGTGCTGGCAGTGATGCTGATCATCGTTCTGATTGGTCTTTGTGTAGACCATCTTGTCTTCGCCATTCTCGAGGGAAAAATGCGACGCCGCTGGGGCCTGGAGACGGGTTGACCCGAGACAACTGCCTCGGGGACAGTCAGCACAGCCGTAGCTGGCCGCGATTCCCAAGGGGAAACCCTCACCCACTTCTTTGGCGTCCCCGCAGATCGCGAATTTCGAGGAAGAGGCCAATAAGCATCCAGAGCCCAACAAGAAGAGTCACCCAGAACTTGGTTGGACTGTCGGCTGCCGGTAAATTCAAAAGGTACACAGCCATAACTCCCAATGTAACCAAGGAAGCAGCGAAAGATGCCAACATTCCAACGCCACTCAGGAATCTTCCTGCTGGTCCCAAAGCTAGCTTTATTGAATGCCAGCGATTTCCCGCCAGAAATCTTCCGGTCATGAGACCAAGTAAGAAGCCTGGAACCGAAACCAGATAGTACGTAGCGAAGTCGATATTCATGTCAAGAGCCGTTGAGGCCCTCCTTCAACTGGAGTCGAATGAACCGAAGACGAAATGCTAACCGATGAGATCCCGTCAATCTATAGGAAAGTTCTTGAGGCAGAACTTCTGATTTGGTTCTGCTCGCCAGATGCTTATGGTGTGGCTGCCAGAGCACCTTCCAGACGGTCTCATATCAGAGTTTCTTTTCTTCGTTCCACGCGAAAGCATTGATCTCCCACTGGCCGTTGGAGTAGGAAAGCAACCAGATTCCTTGACCCACCCATCCTTTGAAGCCCTCTTGTTCGTACTGATCGGAAGTCTTCGCATACTGAGCCCTGACGAAGGCACAACGCTCCAGGATTGTGATATCCGGATTCGTCAGATTGAATGCGACACTTTTCCCTGCCTGAAATGCTGCGTGATATCGAATGACAGCCCTTTGCAGGTCATAGCTTTCTCCTGTCGTGGCGTCGACTTCGACGTAGGTGCTTGCACAGTCTCTGTACAGAAGTAAGGAATCATGCAGGCTGTAGGCCTCTCTTTGACGTTGCAGGATGACTTCAATTGCCTGGCGCTCATCCTGGGGACTCTTGGGAATGCTGCGGGCGCTTTGTTCAGGAGCGGAGCTTCTCTTCCCCAAAAAGAAGCCAACTCCGCCACCAACCAATAGAACGGCAAGAATATACAGGTACGGTTTCATAGATGTCTCGCTTGAAGCACAAATCGTAGTCCTGCTTGTTGGTACTCTAAAGCCGGAAAAACCCAGGAGTTCAAGAGCCAAACATCTCCAACGGCCGGTTCTTCTTGTCTTGCAAAGACTTTCCCCCTCAAGTGGCACCGCCGGGATGATCTCGATTGCTCTCGCGCGGCGCAAATTGGCCTCTGGAATTCCTGTCGAAACAATCACATGAATGAGGTCGTAGGAAGACTTGAGAGGCAGAAGACTCCCTCCTAACTCTCAACGTTTTGAGCTGGCCTCGTCGTTTTGGTGTCCGTAGTCGACTCGCCATCGAAAATGGGCGGACATAAACAAAGCAGAAAAGAGGTTCCACTTTTTGTCCCTGCCTGTGAAAAATTTTGCCTCTTCCATAGCTCCGCGACTCTTCCCGGACTCTAGTTGATCCTGCGATTGGCCCTAAGGCACTGATTTCTATGGATAGTTGCAAACTGGCTTCAGTGTTCAAACAGGGTTCTCATGGAAAGGAAACTGCTGCTAAACTAAGCCGGAAGATGCGGTCCTGCTGCGCGACTTCTTGGAGATTCTCTCTCCAACCTTCCCAGATTGCAACATCTCAGGCAAGCCCAAATGTCATCTGAAGACAGACGTGAATACTACCGGTTACCCATCCGCGTCCCAATCTTCATAAAGGGTACCGACAACAGAGGCAGAGAGTTTCTTGAGCTCACCCATACGGTCAACGTGAGTGCAAGCGGGGCTTGCTTCGTTACAAAGCAGGAGCTGCAAGTTTCGGGTGAATTGATGGTGTCAATTCCAGCACCGGTTTCGACGGACTACGGATCTCTGGAAGACTACGATTTCAAGTTTCCGGCACTGGTGGTGCGACTGGAAAACGGCCTGATCAATCCAAGCAGGAGGGTGTCGGTCCGGTTCGCTAAACTGCTGTACGAAAAAATGCAATGAAAGCTCTGGAAATCTGGCACATGATGCAAAGCCAACAACAAACGGCAGCCCCTTCGAAGGGGTAGAAACCCGTTTTCATCTAGTTCCTCATCGGTTCCGCCAGTAATGTCTCCCATCTCGGGCACGCCGAGTGCTTTCTGAGTCCCTACCAACCTCCACAATATGGTAGCGCCTTTCCAAGAAAGGAGAGACTATTTCCTCTTATTGAAAAAAGGGAAAGAGATTGCCACTCGATTTTTTGCGTTAATCGGCCCGGAGTTAATGCTATGTCATGTTGGTTCAGTAAGTTGGATGACGGCTCGCATGACGATAGTTCTGAGTCGTTTGGGTAGTTGTTTGCTTGACATTCCCGAGGCTTAGATTCTTCGAGGCACCATCTCGGGGCCATTGCTTGGAGGGTAGGCTATGGAGACGATCGTTTCCGCACTAGGTACAACTTCTGAGGCGGGCACCAGTCCCGTTGATAATCACTTTGATCGGTCCTGCCTCATCTTCGGCCGCAGCGAGAAGATGAAAGAGGTTCACAAGGTCATCGATCAGGTTGCCAATACAGACATCACGGTTTTGGTTCGTGGTGAAAGCGGCACTGGCAAGGAGTTGGTCGCGCGTGAGATCTGTGCGCGCTCTTCAAGGCGAAACAAGCCGTTCATCAAAGTGAATTGTGCTGCTATTCCTTCGGAGCTCTTGGAGAGTGAACTCTTCGGTTTTGAAAAGGGATCGTTTACTGGAGCCATCTCGCGAAAGCCAGGCAAATTCGAGTTCGCAAATAACGGCACCATTTTTCTCGACGAAATTAGCGAAATGCATCCGTCTCTACAGGCGAAATTACTACACGTCCTTCAAGATAATGAGTTTAGCCGATTGGGCGGGGACGAAGGTGTTTCCGTGGATGTCAGGGTGATCACGGCGACGAACCGCCACATTGAAAAAGAATTGCAGAATGGGAATTTTCGGGAGGATCTCTACTACAGGATCAATGTAGTTAGTATCCACCTTCCCCCTCTGCGTGAAAGACGGCAGGACATCCCGGAACTCTGCGAATACTTCTTACAGAAGTATTCCCTCGTGTTCGACAAGGAACCCTTGCCACTTTCGAGCACTACCATGAACTTCTTTCTTTCTTACGAATGGCCCGGAAACGTAAGAGAGCTGGAGAATGTGGTCAAGAAGATTGTTGTCCTGGAGAATCAGGAATCTGCCTTAAGGGATCTCGGTATGAGTCAAGTGTTTGCCCCAGATAAGACCACCTCAGAATCGAGCGTGACCGCGCGGATTTCTCTAAAGAGAGTTGGCAAGTTGGCAGCCCAGGAGGCAGAGAAACAGGTGATTCTCGGGACGCTTCTGGAAACTCGATGGAATCGGAAAAAGGCCGCGCAACTGTTGGACATCAGTTACAAAGCGCTTCTCTATAAGATCAAGCAAAGCGGCTTGAGCAAGAAGCGGATCCCGCGCCAGTAAGAATGACGCGGGCGAAATAGCTACCTCCTGAGGCTAATGACAAGAAGAAACGTTCTCTTAAGCAAGGAGTTTTTCCCAAGTCTCCTCGAACTCGAGGTCAAGAGAAGTCTTCGGTACCAGAACTTCCTTTCACTTCTTTTGATGGAAGCGACACCTGGCCCCTCGAGGGACAACGGCAATGAGCAGCCTTCCTTCACTGACCGAATGGTTTCTCTCGTCAGGACACAGGTAAGGGACACCGACCTGATTGGGACGGCAAGAGAAAACACGATTACCGTGGTCTTGCTCCATACCGATCGGCACGGAGCTGCAAACGTCGCGAATCGTTTGAATTCATTGGTGGTGAGTTACTTGGGACCGGAAGAAAGCTCTCAGCGTTACCTGAATTTCGGGATGGCTTGTGTCCCGACACACGCGACCGATTCAGAGAGTCTAGTCAGTGTGGCTTTTGGAATGCTGGAGAAATCGAAGGCTCAAACTCGTTCTAGAGCTGAATTGGAAGTCAGCCGTTAGACTGGCAGTAGAACCAAGGACTTCGGTGGAATCATGCTGTTATCTTGGAGTCAGCGGATGAAGGCAATGTGGCAAACTTTCTCGATGGGCATCATCGAGATTTCCAAGCAAGACCTCGGGCTGGTCGTACTCTCTGCCGCCATAGGAACTGTGCTTGGGTTGATTTATGCAGCCACCAGACCGGTCGTCTACGTCTCTGAAATTGAGATCGAGCTGCCTACTCAAACGCTCGATGCATCGTCGTCCGGTGCCGAAGTGCTTCTCAAAGTTCGCCAGAGGATGACGTCGGCTGACCTCTACCGGATCGCGTCGGAGTGTAATGTTTACCCTGATTGGCGATCCAACAAGGCGGTTGAAGAAGTGGCCTCGCGAATGAGGCAGGATATCTTGATCAAATCGCCCAAGGTGAACTTCTTCCGTGTCGGTTTCCGAGCCGCTGATGCTGACCTAGCTCAGAGAGTCGCAGGCCAGATCGCTTCCCTTTATGAACCCAGCTCCCGAAAAGTATCAGAAGAAGTTCTCGCCAAGTTCAAGCAGGCCGAAACAGAATTGTCGAAACAAGAAGAAAAGTTACGCGACTTCAATACTCGATTTCTGGGATCACAGGTGCAGAAACAGACACAAGACCTAGTGGCCCTGAATCGGTTGATTCTGCGGCTTCGTTCGAATATCGACCTCTTAGGCGGTCTTGAGAGAGAAAGAGCCTCGCAAGTTCGACTTTTGGCAGAAACCAATCGGCCTCACCGAGAGAGCGATTCCCAGATTGAGTTGATCGGGCAGTCCAAGGCGACCACCTCGACTCGCGAGAAACTCGAGGCTCGAGCTCCCGGGACGAAGCTTCAGTTGCAGCAGCTGCCAGAATCGAGTGACAAGCAGACCCCCCTTGACAGCCTCGGTGCAGAAGGTTCGGGTTCCGCTCCGTCACAGAGAGAGATCAAAGAGCAGCTTGACAGACTTAGCAAACAGATCGAACGAAGCAACCAGGAGCATGACAGAATTCGAAAGGAGATGTCATTCTACCAGACAAGGATCAACTCAGCGCCGCAGATCAAGCAAATGCACAACGCAGTGCTCAATGGCTATGAGACCGCCAAGCAGAATTACCAGAGTCTTCTGACCAAGAAAACCGAGGTCGAGCTGAGCGCGAGACAGACTGACAATCAGTTCATCGTGGTGAAGCCGGCGAGTTTTCCGGAAGAGCGGCTCGGATGGAGCACGGCAGGACTCGCATTCTTGGGGTGCTTTCTGGGTGCTTGTGTTGGCTTGGGTTTGTCAGTCCTTCGGAACACCGAAACTCAAGCCTACCTGAACGAAGAGGAGTTAATACACCAAACGGGGCTGCCGGTGCTGGCTTCCATTTCCCGGATTGTCCCCGAAGATCTTAGCGTCGACCTGACAGCAAACGAGCGCTGACGGAATATCGTCACCGTAGTGGAAAACACAAAGGCCTATGTACGAGCTCTTCTACAAACTCCAGGAGAAGCCCTTTAATCTTACTCCTGACCCTCGATACATCTATTTCACTGAGAAGCATTGCGAAGCCTTGGCCAACTTAGTCTACGGCATTCGGGAACGAAAGGGATTCATTGTGCTGTCCGGCGAAGTGGGCACGGGAAAGACCACCCTCGTCAATGCCCTCCTTGACACACTGGAAAGGACAGGCATTCTTTCTGCCTTCATTTTCAACCCATTGCTCTCCAGCATCGAATTTTTCGAGTACCTGCTGGCCGATCTCAATCTCAAATGCGACACCAGATCAAAGAGCCAGTGCCTCATTAAGCTGAATTCACTTCTTCTGGAAAGGTATCGAACAGGGCAGATCACGGTGCTTATTGTCGATGAAGCACAGAACCTCAGCACCGAAATTCTCGAAGAGGTTCGACTTCTTACCAATCTTGAGACAGCTACTGAAAAGCTCTTGCAGATCGTGCTAGTTGGTCAACCAGAGCTAAGTTTGAAGCTGAATTCGCCCGAGTTACGCCAGTTGAAGCAAAGAGTCAGCCTCAGGTGCGCCTTGGAGCCACTAGCCCTGTTCGAGACAAAGGAATACATCAGAACTCGCTTGGAGATAGCTGGGCTTCCCGACCAGCGAGTTTTTCCTGATTCGGCTATCTCAGAGATCTACCGTTTCTCCGGGGGAATTCCGCGGCTAATTAATTCCATCTGCGACAATGCCCTATTGGCTGGCTACGCTTGCGACGCGAAGATCATTGGCGCAGAGATTATCCAAGAAGTAGCTCACGACTTAGAGCTGGGAGACGGCAACCGCAGCCCCTCCCGAAGAGCCCAAGTCACAAGACAGATCCCTTTAGCAGTGAATTTCCCCGCTGAGGAACCAGGTGAGAGAACCTTGGTGGATTCAACCGCCAAGTCGACTCAGACGGACGGGGAGTCCTTTGACCTTTTCGTGCGATTTGTCGACAAACTGAGAGATCGAAACAGATGACCGAGGGGTCTACATGAGCAGAATCCACCAGGCCATGCGGCGCGCAGAGCGAGAAAGGCATGAGACGTCGAATCGCCACGCGGGCGTCACCCAGAGAACTGCGAACCCACCTGGTCAGGAAGTGACTCCTGCGTCTCCTCCCCAACGCTTGCAGCCGAATGAAAGGACTTCACGGGATCCCGAGCTTCTGCGTTTTCGGGAGAAAACCGTTACTCTGGACGGCAAGCTGATCGCTCTGTCGAGCCGTGAGACTCAATCTGGCAATGAATATCTCGCGCTAGGAGACCGGCTTCACCAGCTTCGGGCGGAAGCCGAATTGAGCACAATTCTGATTACCAGCGCCGCCAAAGGCGAAGGAAAGTCCCTAACGGCTGCCAACCTATCCCTGTCTCTGTGTCAACATGCCGAACGCGGCATTCTGTTGGTTGATGCGAATTTGAGGGATCCATCGTTGCACCGGCTCTTCGGGTTGGACCAAGCTCCAGGTCTCTCCGATTTGCTTCGAAAGAATTTGCTTCCCAGGGAAGTGATACTAAGGACGAATATCGCTAACTTTTGTATCGCGGCCGCCGGAACCGGGAGTGATAGTCCCCAGGAACTCTTGAATACACAGCGCATGCACGAGTTTCTGGCTTTCGTGCGCAGGCAATTCGAGTGGGTCTTTCTTGATTCTCCTGCGCTGGTTCCCGACCCTGATGCCGATCTTCTTTCATCCATGGTCGAGGGCGTTCTGTTGGTCGTTAACACGTCGCAAACCTCTGCCAATTTGATTCGCCACGGTTTCGATGTGCTGCGAGGTAAGAATGTCCTGGGAATCGTCCGCAACGACGCCCCGGGTGCCGAGGGAGGAAGTCGCGAGACGACCCTGTCGGCTGCCGAAGGATTTTGGAGCGGGATCAAGCGTTTGGTAGCTCACCCAAGTGGTATTGAGGCTCGGGGTCTTGATCGTCACGAAGGTCACGACTAATTCAGAACCGATTTTGTTTTCGCGAAAGGAAGTCAGCGGGTATGCACGTCACCGTAGTCGGCACTGGGTATGTTGGTTTGGTTTCAGGAGCCGGTTTTGCAGATTTGGGACTCAGCGTGACTTGTGTTGATTGTGATGGGGAAAAAATAGATGAGTTGTCCGGCGGCCGTATCCCTATTTACGAGATAGGGCTGGAAGAGATCGTCCGAAGGAACGTTAAAAACAACCGTCTTTCCTTCTCGACAAACCTCAAATCGGCTGTGGAGCGTTCCTTAGTCGTCTTTGTGGCGGTGGGCTCACCCGAAGGACCGAATGGGGAACCAGACCTGAGTCAAGTAGAAGCCGTGGCCAACTCCTTAGCCGACTACATCGACGACTACAAGGTAGTGGTGGTTAAAAGCACTGTTCCAGTGGGCACTTGCCGATGGATCAAGCGCTTGATTGAGGAGAAACAGAAGCTAAGAGTCAAATTCGACGTGGTGTCGAATCCGGAGTTTCTACGAGAAGGCTCTGCTATCGAGGACTTCATGCGTCCCAACCGCGTGGTGATTGGGGCTGAAAGCGAGCAGGCTGCAGCTATCGTCAAGGATATTTATCGACCTTTGTACCTAATCGAGACGCCCTTTATCGTCACAAACCTGGAGACGTCTGAGCTAATCAAATACGCCTCGAATGGTTTCCTTGCCACCAAAATCTCCTTTATCAACGAAATGGCTAATCTTTGCGAAGAGATTGGAGCTGACATACACGATGTTGCACGCGGCATGGGCTTGGATAAGCGCATCGGCCCAAAGTTCTTGCACCCAGGACCAGGTTATGGCGGCTCATGTTTTCCCAAAGACGTATTGGCTCTGGCGAAAATGGGACAGAGATTCGGAACCCGGCTTCGAATCGTCGAAGCGGTAGACGAGGTTAATCGTCTGCAGCGCGCTCGCGTGGTACAGAAAATTGAAGGGGTCCTGAAGAGCTTGGAGGACAAACTGATCGGAGTTTGGGGGCTTTCGTTCAAGCCAAACACCGACGATATCCGCGAGTCTCCGGCTATCTTGATTTGCAAGGGATTAACTCAGAGCCAAGCTAGAATTCAAGTATATGACCCCGCTGCGATCCCAACGGCGCAGAAGGTCTTAAATGGTCAGGATGTGCGCTACTGCAAAGATGCTTACAGCGCTGCTGCTGGCACTGATGCGCTAGTGATTGCCACAGAATGGAACGAGTTTCGAAACATCGATCTCGAAAAAGTCAGGTCTTTGATGAAGTCACCTATCGTCTTTGACCTGAGGAACATCCTTAGTCCGGAAAAGGTTCAATCTCTGGGCTTCCAGTATTTTGGAACAGGACGTTGATCTACATGACGGTTTTGGTCGAAACAACTTGCGACGTGCCCATGGTCTCGGCGCTAACCAGTTGTGATGCTCAGGTGCTCGCTTGGTACGCCGTCTACACACGAAGCAGGCAAGAGAACGTCGTAAAGAATCAATTGGACGGAAAAGAGATTGAGAACTTCTTGCCGCTTTACGAGAGGGTGAGTCATTGGAAGGACCGGAAGAAACGGATTAAGTTCCCTCTCTTTCCTGGCTATCTGTTTGTAAGGATAGATCCGCGTGAGCGCTTGCAGGTTCTAAAGACGGTAGGTGTGGTTTGTCTGGTTGGAAGCAACGGCCTTCTGCTTCCCATACCAGAGGAGCAGATCCTGAGCGTTCAGATGCTTCTCGAGAATCGGCTGAAGTTTGATCCACACCCCTACTTGACCGTAGGGAAGAGAGTCCGAATTATCGATGGACCTCTGATTGGCATCGAAGGGATACTGTCTTGCAAGAAGAACCGGTCCTGTCTCATCGTGTCGGTGGACATGATCCAGAGATCGGTGTCGGTCGAACTGGAAAGCTGGAAGGTTGAGGCGATCTAGGCCTCTCTATCAATTAAAATCAGCGTAGTCAGTTACTTAGGGCTGAATCGAGCCCGTAACTGAGGGGGCGGAGCTGTAGGTACCCCCGAACGGCTCCGAACGAAGATGATTCAAAAAGTCCTTTCAATAGCATCGGTGTTCTGGTTCTTGCTGTCTCCGAATTCGGCCAGTCCCCAGGAGCTTCCGGCGACGAAGCCTCCCCAGGATCAGTTTCCTGCCTACGTATTGGGGCCAGCCGACGTTATCACCCTGCACGCCATAGATGTTGAGGAGATTTCTAACAAACCAATCTGGATTGACACGGATGGTTTCATCAATCTGCCATTAGTCGGCAGACTTAAGGTAGCCGGGATGACTACTCAGGAAGCTGAGTCACTGCTCAATGATCGGCTAAGGACGTACGTCAAGGACCCACACGTGGTTGTTGCAGTCACTGATTTCCGCAGCCAACCCGTGTCCGTCCTGGGGATGGTCGGCAGGCCAGGGGTTCACCAACTACAAGGGCGGAAGACGCTGCTGGAGATCCTCTCCCTGGCCGGGGGAATGACGCCTGAGGCCGGTGCAACTGCCAGGCTCACCAGGCGAATCGAGTATGGAGAAATCCCAGTTCAGGGAGCGACTGTTGATGGTTCTGGACAATTTAGTACCGCTCAGGTTCATCTTAAAGCAATTGTGGACGGGCTAAGTCCTAACGAGAACATCCTCATTCGGCCTCACGACGTGATTTCAGTTCCCAAGGGTGAGATCGTGTACGTCATCGGGGACGTCAAGAAAGCAGGTGGATTCGTTCTCAGCGACAGGAAAAAAACTACGGTCATGGAAGTGCTAGCCATGGCTGAAGGAATGGGTCAAGATGCTAACAGAAAGAAAGCAGAGATCCTGCGTCTGGCTTCAGAGCAGGAGGAACGTAGCAGAATTGTTGTGAATTTGGATAAGATTTTTTCTGGCAAGGAGACCGATATTGCAATGCAGGCGGAAGATATTCTCGTCATTTCTACCAGCTTCAGCAAGTCAGCCATGAGGAAGATTGCAGGAACCGCTGGCACAATGGCCATAAGGGCGGCCATTTACGGCCTTTACTAAGATCGGTATCTCCATTGCATGCGTTGCGATTCTTGATTTTCAAAATCCAAGAGCATTTGAGGAGCCTGGATGGATAGGGATAAAGAGGAACGTCACCTAACCAGAGTCAAACACGAGATCACTGGATACGCTGAAGATTCTCCACGCCAGTATCCGGTTTCTTACGCGACTCGCGCTGACTACGAACTTGCGGACGACGGTGGATCCGTCGACATCCGAAAGTATTTTGAGCTGTTTCAGAAGCATTGGAAGCTGATAGCGGTTTGCGTTGTTCTCGGCGTTGTGTTGGCAGCCGTGTGGACAACAAGCAGGACTCCGATATATCGCGCCCGCACGTCAGTTGAGATAGTTGGGTCCAGCGATCGCCTCAACGGCCATAGCCCCGATCTTACCAGTAACGCCGACATTCAGACCCAAGCCAAAGTTCTGGAGAGTCGCTCCCTTCGAAGACGGGTCCTTCGCAAGCTTCAACCAGCGGGAAAAGAACCAAATCCGGGCACCGTCGATGAGTCGGCCACTGTCACCGCACCGAATCCAGAGAAGCCAATCACTTCAACTCCCCCGGCCAAAGTTTCGATTTGGCCAACGGTTAAGGCTTTGTTCCTGCCTAGTGGGCCAGTCCTGCCGTTAGAAATGGCCGCCGAAACACTTACGGTTACCCCAGCGATAAAAAGTCTCATCATAGAAATCACCTGTGAATCCACGGACAATGAACTTGCTGCTCAATTCGCCAACACCCTTGTGAGTGAGTACCTGGAACAGCGAATGGAAGATCGGTGGGAGGTGTATAACACGACGGGGCAGTGGCTCACACGTGCGCAAGAAGATCTGAAAGCCAAATTGGAGGCCTCAGAACAGAGACTACAGGAATACGCCAGATCATCGGGCCTGATGTTTACGGGAGAGAACCAGAATGTGGCTGAGGAGAAGCTCAAACAACTGCAGCAAGAGCTATCCGGAGCTGAGGCCGATCGCATCCAGAAGGAAGCCAAATACAAGCTTACTAATTCCAGTTCTCCCGAGTCGCTGCCTGAAGTTCTGGACAGTGGTCCCTTAACTCAGTATCAGGTCCGACTTGCCGAACTGCGTCGCCAGCTGGCTGAGTTGACTTCCTCGTTAACACCGGCCCACCCGAAGGTGTTGCGAGTGCAGGCCCAGATCTCGGAGCTTGAATCGACGCTGACCAGCGAACGTCGAAACGTTGTGAGGCGCCTCAAGAATGAGTACCAGTCAGCACAGGAGCGAGAACGGATGCTGGCCGGGAAGTACGCTTCTCAAACACAGGTCGTTTCCGGGCAGGCCGAGAAGACCATCCAGTATAATCTCCTTAAGAAGGACGTCGAAACCAACCGCCAGCTTTACCAGACTGCGTTACAACGAGGTAAAGAGGCGAGTATTGACTCCGCGTTACGTTCAAGTAACCTGCGCGTCGTCGACCGTGCCCGACCAAGTCTATTTCCCTCAAGCCCCATGGTTCTCCTCAATCTCGCCCTGGGGCTGGTCGGGGGCTGCTTCGTAGGCATTGGTTTGGTTCTTTTGAGGGAGCACCTGAACCAAAGTGTTCGCATGCCTGGAGAGACCTCCGCTTACTTGAATGTCCCGGAATTGGGTGTGATCCCATCCTCTAAGGTGGATGTTAAATTGGATGCCCGATCTCTTTCTAAACGGTTTCAGAACTTGATTGCGGCTTCAGTAGGCAGCGCAAAAGGTCCTAATGGCCGATCGCAGAGCGTGGAATTGGTAACGTGGAACCAGAAGCCATCGATACTCGCGGAGTCATTTCGAGCGGCTCTAACATCGATCCTGTTTTCGAATCAGGAGGGAATCGGACCGGGGATCATAGCAGTGACAAGTTCCATGCCCTCGGAAGGGAAGACTACAGTGATCTGTAACTTGGGGATTGCGTTGGCTGAGATCAATCGCAGAGTGGTGATTGTAGATGCCGACATGAGAAAGCCTCAGCTCCATCGGATTCTTGCGGTAGCGAACACCTGGGGACTCAGCGATATGTTGCGGGAACATACGCCTATCGACGATTATCCGAAAGAAACGCTCGTCAGAAAGACCGGCATCCCTAATCTCAATTTGCTTGTGAGCGGACCGGGCGCAGTCAGCGTTGCCAGTCTGCTTCACTCGGATCGCATGCCTCACCTGCTGGAACGGCTCAGAACGGAGTTTGACGTAGTTCTTATCGATTCTCCCCCTATGCTTCAGCTGGCAGATGCCCGGGTGGTCGGACGCCTTTCCGATGGGGTAATCCTTGTGATTAGGGCGGGCAAAACCTCTCAAGATTCCGCCGCTGCGGCAGTCCACCGGTTTACTGAGGATGGCACCCGTGTTCTGGGCACTATCCTGAACGATTGGAATCCCAAGAACGCTACGCCTGGCCAAAGCTACAAGTATGGCCATATGTACTACTACTCATCTAAGTGATCGGTTGTTCGCTGTTCACTCTAAACGGGGCCGTCCAGAACCCCCGATGGGCAGTCGACGATGACCAGCGCCGTTCGATCTGGCGTGCTAAAGGAGCATTCATCTTGAAAGCAGTAATTCTGGCAGGAGGGTTGGGATCGCGTCTCTCTGAGGAAACTGCGCTACGGCC
>Ga0075421_100003705_pt1 | contig 18328 bp, 20 predicted proteins | sample SoiMetdeltSBSDD5_FD_75292 | JGI IMG/M metagenome (GOLD analysis project Ga0075421, IMG submission 75292) | Bulk soil microbial communities from a Populus tree surrounding site in Tennessee, USA - Soil MetaG P. deltoides SBSDD5 | ecosystem: Environmental > Terrestrial > Soil > Tree plantation...
ATCGGCAAGGGCATCCTCAGCAAGCCGGCGGTACCGTCCGACGATGGTCGCCGCCTCACCTCCGCCGTGTGCCTCGGTGAGGGCGGTATACCCCGCAAGGTCGGCGAGGACAAAGACGACTCGCGATTGGTCGGACCCGTCCATGCTGGCGTTCAGTCAGCGGGCGGGCGGACCACCCGCTCGAGATCCCCGACCCGGCATCGCGGGCATTTCGATCCCTCGCTCCTTGGCGCGCGCGACCATCTCCTCGTGCATCTCCCGCCGATACGCTTCGCGGTCGGTCGCGTTGAGTGTCCGCATCTTCTCCTGGTGCTCCTTCCATTCCTCTTCGGTCATGAGCTTGGGGCCCATTCCGCGGCCGAGACGGAATTGTTTCTCAGCCTCAGGCCCCCACATCCCACGACCACCGCCCGAGGGCGTCTGCGCTCTCGCCCCTGCGGCAGCGGCCAGGACGGAGGCTCCCACGAACATGACGAACGCACGTCGCTTCATGGCTCTCCCCTCCCTGGCGTATGAATGCCAAGCACACGATCCGCAAGTCGGGTGCCATGGCCGAGATCAGCAATATCGAGCAGATTCAGCCGGCGCCGTCCGCGAACCTGAGGCAGGATCGCCTCACTGTGGAATCGGCTGGAACCCCTCGCAGAAGCAGTGATGCGCCCGACAGGCGCCGCTGGCGTCGTGCTGTGCTTCCGGGTGGCCGCAGATGGAGACGCGAGCTTCCATTCCCGCGCGAACGTCGAGAGGATTTCGGCTCATCGGGTCTTCGGTCATGAGGTACGCGCACCCGGCAATGGCGCCGGCGTTGGTCGTTTGAGGCGAACTCGAGCGTCGACAACGACGGCACCATGTTCGCTCGCGATGACGGGATTCAAGTCGAGCTCGGCAACGGCCGGCAGCTCGTCCGCGAGCGTGCCGACACGCAAGAGTGTGCTCTCGACCGCGGCCACATCGCACCTCGGCGCGCCGCGAAATCCGGTGAGCAGCCGATAGCTCTTCAGGCTTCTCACCATCTCCGAAGCGTCGCCGGCGGTCAACGGCGTCAGACGAACCGCCACGTCGTGCAACAGCTCCACGAGCGTGCCGCCGGCGCCACAGACGACGAGCGAGCCGAACTGCGGGTCCTCGGCGATGCCGATGATCATCTCCACGCCCGCTGGCACCATCGCCTGCACCGCAAAGCGGGTCGGGACATGCCCTGCGCCGCGTAACCGGGCCGTCATCTGCTCCGCGGCCTCGCGCACGGCTGCGCCGTCCGGAAGTCCGAGGCGCACGCCGCCGGCCTCCGTCTTGTGGAGAAGCCCCGGCGCGATGGCCTTCAGTGCCACCGCGCCCCCGATCTGACGCGCAGCAAGCTCCGCGTCCGCAGCATCGGCGACGATCCGCGTTTCGACCATCGGTACGCCATAGCAGGCGAGCAGCGCCTGGACGTCCTCGGGCGGCAGCCATCCTTCGCCACGCGAGAGGGCCCGCGCCACGAGCGCGGCCGCCGCATCTGTCTTGATATCCGCGAAGTGCGGCGGCCGCCCTTCGGGCCGCGTCCGCCATTCTCCGTACCGCGCGGCCCGCGCGAGCGCGATCGCGGCGTTTTCCGGAAACGGATACGAAGGGATCCCCACATCCGGTGCACGCAAGGCATCGGGCACACCGGCGGCGGACATGAACACCGACGCGACCGGCTTCTGGAGCTTCGAGCGCCTTACGGCGAGGGCGCCGGACACGATCGCGCGCGCGACGTCCTCCGGACGCGTGACGACGGGGGGGATGTAGATCACGACGAGCGCATCGATGTTGGGATCCGTGGCGACGACTTCAATCGTCCGCTCATACTGCTCGGCGGACGCGGTCGCGATCATGTCGACCGGATTCGCGACGCTCGCCTGTGACGCGAGGAACGTCCGCAGCGTCGCTTGCGAGGCGGCGGTCAACACCGGGACCTCGAGGCCCTCGGCCTCGCACGCGTCGGCGCAGAGAATTGCGGGGCCGCCGGCGTTCGTGACGATGCCGATCCGCCGTCCCTGCGGCACGGGCTGATGCCCGAGGAGCGACGCCACATCGAAGAGCTCGGCCAGCGTGTCGGTCCGGATGACGCCGGACTGACGAAAGAGTGCGTCCACCGGAACATCGGACGCGGCCACGAGCGCACCGGTGTGCGAGCTCGCGGCCCGAGAGCCGGCGCGTGAGCGGCCGCTCTTCACCGCCACGATCGGCTTCGTGCGACCCACCCGGCGCGCGATGCGCGAGAATTTTCGTGGGTTGCCGAACGATTCCAGGTACAGAAGTATGACGTCCGTTCGCGGATCGCTGTGCCAGTACTGCAGGAGGTCGTTGCTCGAGATATCCGCCTTGTTGCCGACCGACACGAACGTGGACAGGCCGAGGCCGAGCTCGCTCGCCCGATCGATGATCGCAAGGCCGAGCGCCCCGCTCTGAGACAGAAACCCAATTCGACCGGCGGGTGGCATGCCTGACGCGAACGTCGCGTTCAGTCGGTTCTCCGGGCTTGTGTTGACCAACCCCATGCAGTTCGGGCCGATGAGGCGCATCCCCCCGGCACGGCAGATCCGGAGAAGCTCGGCCTGGCGCTGCCGGCCCGCCTCGTCCACCTCGCCGAACCCGGCGGAGAGCACGACGAGCGCGCGCACACCCTTGCTGGCACACTGCTCCGCCGCGGCCAGGACCTCGTTCGCGGGCACCGCGATCACGGCGAGATCGACCGGCCCGGGCGTGCTGAGAACCGTTGAATATGCTGTTACCGACTGCACCACCGGGGCCGCGCGATTGACCGGATAGACGGGCCCTGGAAACCCCGACGTGATCACGTTGTGGAAGACTTCGCCGGCGACGGTGCCTCGCTGTCGTGATGCGCCGATCACTGCAACAGAGCGTGGCGCGAAGAACAGCTGGAGCGCGTTCGCGGCCGCGCGCTCCTCGCGCGCTTCGAAACGGGCCACGGCCTCCGGCGTCGGCGACGTGGGAAACGTCAGGCGAAGCTGCCCCGGCTCAGGGTGCACGGCAACGGGAAAGCCGGATTCGCGGACGAGCTCGAGCATGCGATAGTTGCTGGCCAGCACCTCGGCGTCGAAGGTCCGGATGCCGTTCGAGTCGGCGGCCCGGGCGAGATGCGCGAGAAACAACGTCCCCAATCCCTTGCCGTGAAACGCATCGGCGACGGCGATCGCGATCTCGGCATGATCGCCGCCTGTCGGGACGTAGATCGCGTGCCCGACGATCGTGGCGGCAGGGCCCGTGGTCGCAACGAGCCCGACCGTGCCGCCATTGCCGGCGGCGAAGCGGCGCGCGGCGTCGGTAAGGAACGATTGACCGCTGCCGCCGAAGAACCGGAACCAGCGAGAGTCTTCGGAGAGGCTGCCGAAGAAGGCGCGCAAGGCCGGCTCGTCCTCAGGACGCACCGGGCGGACATGAAGTGTCGAGCCGTCGCGCAGGACGATATCGGCGGCGCGCGCGGCCGCGTTCACACCACGGGCTCGAAAGACTGATCGTGCCGCTGGATGGTCTTGACGCGATAGCCTCTTGCGATGATGGCGGCGATTGCCGCTCGAGGGTCGATTGTCGCGATCCGGATGACGGCCTCGCTCACGCGCTCGCGGTTCGGCAGCGTCACGATGCTCGAGATCGGTGCGCCGGTCGCCTGGATGGCGCCCACGATATCGGCCAGCGCAGTGGGACTGGCGCCGACGACGACATCGAGCCGGCTCGATGGCACCCCGGCCCCCAGAGCCCGGACGAAGAGGCGCATGACGTCGGTCTCGGTCACGATGCCGACCAGCTTGCCGGCCTCGGTCACCGGCAGCGCGCTGATCCGTTCCTTCAGCATCAGGCGTGCGGCGTCTTCGACGGCCGTGCTCGGATCGACCGTGATCACCGCGCCTGACATGACGTCGTCCACGACCCAGTCGTTGAACCGCTCGGGCTGCGCGGCGACCTGCTTGACGTCTCGGTCCGAGACGATGCCGACGACTTCATCGGCATTCAGGACGACGAGATGTCGTATCCCCCGGCTGCGGAGCAGCCGCAGTGCGTCGCGCGCGGCGGTCTGCGGCGTGACCGTAACGACCTGCGATTGCATGATGTCCCGGACGAGCATTCCGACGGCCTCCTCGAGGTCCACGGACGTCACGACACCCGGAGGGTGGCGCAGCATGCAATGCCGCTGCCGAACCCCCTATGCGTGCATGTGTGTGGATCCGCTTAGCTCAGTCTCTCGTTGCCGCGACAGGGATAGGTAACGACGGGGCCGGCTGGGGAGGCGTCGCCGCACCGGGACGATGCGCCAGAGCGGTCGACACCGCTTCGAGGCGACTGTGTACGCCGAGCTTTTGCAGGATGTTCTGCACGTGGTTCCGTATCGTCGCGCGACTCACACAGAGCCGGCCCGCCATGGCGGCGGTATTCAGGCCGGCGGTCATCAGACCGAGGACCTCGCGCTCTCGGCGCGTCAGACCAGTCTCGTCGTACGGTTCGGCACGGTCAGGGCCGAACGCGACGTGGCGGAAGAGGTGGACGACATAGCGGACACGGCGGCGCGCGTCGCACAGAGCCACGACGGAGACATTCACCGCCACGGCACGCCCGGCCTTTGTCACCGTTTCCATGTCGAACGTCGGGACGGTTGGCTGACGTCCCCGGATGGTCGTGCCCACGCAGTCGCGACAGGGGAGGCACTTCTTCGAGCCGTCGCCCTGGAGCACCGCGCAACACACACGGCCGTGGACCTCCGCGGCCGAGTACCCGAGAATTTCTTTGGCGGCCGCGTTCCAGAGGACGATCCGGCCCGCCTCGTCGGCGACGCACACGCCGTCACTCGCACGCAGAAGCCCGTCGACCAGCAGAGTGTCGAGCGAGGACCCGGGCCCTTGCATCCGTTATCGAAGTGAAGCGAGATACCGCGCGAGCGCGCGAATCTCGTCATCCGTCAGCGCGAGCCGTGGCATGTGTGAGGTCGGCTTCTGGCTCCTCGGATCACGGAGCCATTTCTCGAGCTCCGCCTCGGTGTACTTCCGCCCCACGCGAGAAAGGTCGTGGGCGATTGGAGTACCGGCGGCGCCGAGGCGGTGGCATCCATAGCAGCCCTGGGAGAAGAAGACTGCGCGGCCGGCTTCATTGACGTCGACGGGCTGTGCGGTCGCCGCCGCGGAAACCATGAGGCAGACACCTGACAGAAGCATTGATCTCCGTAGCATTCCCGCCCCCGGTGCGGCCGGTCCCCGAGCTTGCCGGGCCGAGCCGCGAACGACGCGATTGTGCCATAGTGATGGTAAGAAGATACTGCCTCGAAGCCGCCCGCCGCCTTCCGAGTCACACAACGGCTGTGGGGCATCGCCATCCCAGCGCGACCAGACAAACAGCCCGCGAGCAATTGATTCGAAGGACTTGGCTGCTTCGCGCCTCCGCCTCCGGTTTGTCGTACGTCAGGCCGCACGTGCCACAGCGGGCGGCGCTGCGGGCTCGTCGGCGAACGCGGCGCGCCACACGGCAAGCGCCCAGAGGTTCTCGACCTCGTCGAGGGCAAGCTGCCAGGCCGCATAGTCGTCGATGAGCGCTGCATAGGCGGCCGCCAGACGCGCTTCGGCGCCGTCGACATGACTTCGCAGTGCGGGGCCGACAGCGCCCTCGGGCACCGACGTCGCCAGTCGGCCGATCAGTCGCTCGAGATCTCTCCGCACGACACGCTCGAGCTCATTCATGGCGCTCCCTCCGGTGAGACACCCGTCGCGCCTCACTTCCCTCGAACGGTCACCACCGGACACCGTGAGCCGGCGACAACGCGGGCGGCGACGGATCCAAGAGCTTCTTCTGCCCGGCCTGCCGCTGCCCCCGACGCACCTCATCCCACGCGGCGGCGGGGAGGCATCCGTCATCCGGCATCGTCTTCACGCCGAGGCCCACCGGCGTTGCACGATGAGCACCGGACAGGCGGCGTGCCGCAGAACACCTTCTGACACGCTCCCGAGCAGTAGCCGCTTCAGCGCTCCAAGGCCCCGTGCACCGAGCACGAGCAGGTCGACCTCGGTGGAAAGATCCACGAGCGTTTCGGCGGCCGACCCCAGCGGCAGCTCACGCGTCACCACATCGAAGCTCTTTGCGGCCCCTTCGAGGGCGGCGTCGAGACCGCGCCGACGCTCGCCGACAATCGTGGCCACCGCCTGCTGGCACAGCGGCCGCGCGCTCGCCGGCACCGTCCTCGGCACTGGTGGCGGCTCCACCACGCCGACCAGACGGACGCGGACGGACGACGAAAGCGGCAAGCGCGCGACGAAGCGCGCGGCCTCACGCGAGTGCTCCGAGCCATCGAGCGCGATGGCGACGCGGCGCAACGGCTTCGGATCGGGACGCACCACCAGCACCGCGCAGCCCGCATGCCGCGCCACCGCGAGCGACACGCTGCCGAGCAGCGCCGTGGCGATCGTGCCGAGTCCGCGCGCTCCGACGACGATGAGGTCGGCCTTCCAGTCCTCGGCGACGCCCACGATCTCGGTCCGCGGGTCACCGGCGACCGCGCGGGCTTCAACGCTCACCATGCGACCCTTCAGCACCGGCACGAGCTCGTCGGCCGCCTTCCGGGCCTCGTCGAGCAAGCTCTGCTTGAACTCCGCGATCGTCGGAATGTCGAGCGCCGCCGGCGGCAGCTCCACGGCCGCCAGGACGAGCGCGCTCGCATCATCGGGCAACGGGAACGCGGCCAGCCACTCCGCCGCTGTGCGGGCATTCGTGGAGCCATCCGTCGCGATGAGAACGCGCATCATGGATAGGACACCACGATTGTTGCGACGTCGTGGCAGCAGGCATCTTCACCGACGATCCGACGAAGGACATCCGTCTCGGTGAGGATGCCCACCAATCTCCCATGCTCGAGGACCGGCAGCGAGCCGATCTTGTGATCGAGCATACACCGCGTGGCGTTTTCCAGCGGCTCGGACGCGTCGATCGTCACGGGCGGGGTCGACATCACGTGCGCCACCGGGGTCGCCTTGAGCAACGACTCGACGCTGACCGCCCCGACCTGCTTCAGGATCCCCGGCTCGAACAGACGATGCCGGAGATCTCGGTCCGTCACCATGCCGCACAGACCGCCGCGCTTGTCCACCACGGCCAGATGACGCACCCCGCGGCGGATCATCCGCTCGACCGCGTCGTGGCACGTCATGCCATCGTCGATCGTCGTGACACCTTCAGTCATCAGCTCTCGAACTTTCATGGTCCTCTCCTCCGCCCTTGAAAACGCCTCGGAGAGGTGCAACGCGGGTGCCGAGCTCTTTCGCGCAGCAAACGAATGTTGCCGCGGAGTTGCGCGCGGCGCCCTCACGCTGCGGTGGGGCGCCGGCGCGCCAGTGGGGCCGGGACGCCGCACGCATTCTCAATCGTTCGCCACGAGCTCCACGACGCGCGGGCCGATCTCGTCGACCAGCGAGGTCCGCCGGGTGCCGTGGCCAACGTCTAATCCTTCCGGGCTCTTCACATGGGCGGTCGTAGCGTGACGTACACAGTCGTCGCGCCGCGCTGAAGGAGAATCGCAATCGGCCGGTCGAACTCGATCGCGCGCAGTGCGTCGTCGAGATCGCGCAGGATGCGGACGGCACGGCCGTTCACCTCGAGGATCACATCGGCGCGTCGGATGCCGGCTCGCGCGGCCGGGCTTTCGAAGTCGACGCCCGCCACGACGACGCCCATGTCCGAGGTGATGCCGTCGACATCCGCGCCGAGCACCGCACGAGCGCGCCACCGCACGCCACCGACGGCGTCGAGGTCGGGCTCGTCGTCGAGCTGTACGTCGACCGTCTGTTCGCGCCCATGCTGCCAGACCTTCATGACCACGCGCCGGCCGGGAGAAAGGCTGCCGATCATATGCGCCATTCGTGTCGCCGACTCGGCAGCTCTGCCGTCCACGTCGCGAATGATGTCCCCCCGCTGAAGGCCGGCGCGTGCGGCCGGGCCATCCGGGCGGACATCGACGATCACCACTCCGTCAGCGGCCGGCACACCGAACGCATGTGCGAGGTCCGCATCGAGCGTCTGCACTTTGATCCCGAGCGATCCACGCCGCACACGACCATCCTCGAGAAGGGCGGCGATCACCTTCCGGAGGGTGTTCGCAGGTACGGCGATCCCGGCGCCGGCATTGTTGCCGACGACGAGGCCGACCATTGCGCCCGTGGTGTCGACCACTGGCCCACCGGCGTAACCGCTTCCGACCGACGGCCCGGTATGGATCAGAGGGGCGAACCCGTCGGCGTCATCGCGGGTGAGCGACGTGACGATCGACGCCGTCACACTCGTTGCGAGCCCGAACGGCGCGCCGATGGCGAGGATCCGGTCGCCCACGCGCAGCCGGTCGGAGTCGGAAAGCTCGATCGACGGAAACGAGCGTGTGTCGCAGCACAGCGCCAGGACGGCGACGTCGGTTTGCTCGTCGCGGCCGACAAGCGTCGCCGCGAACCGCCGCCCATCGGAGGTCACAGCGGTCAGAGCCAAGCCGCGTCGCCCCAGCCGCGCCGTCGTAACCGCCACCCCGGAAGGTTCGACGACGACAGCAGAGCCGAGCGTCAGGTCAATGTCGCGCGCCGGGTTCGGCGCCTCCGACGACTCTTCGTCGTCATCGGGCCACTCGTCGACGAGCATGCCGTACAACATCGCCTGGCCAGGCAGCTGCAGCGTCACCACCGCCGCCTTGGCGGCCGCAGCTGCGCCGGCCAGGCTGGGCAGGTCCTCGGCGGCTACCGGTCGCGGTGCCCCCAGCAGGCTCAGCACCGTGACGGCGCCTACCCACGCAGTGAGCCATGCATGAACCGCGGCGGCGGTACGGACCGCATGCCGAGTCATCCCCTCACATACGGCCGCCATGGTGGCTCCTCCACGTGCAACCCGGCTGCCGGAGCCTCACCCAGCAAAATCGCGGACTTCAGCCCGCCGCGGCCACCCTCACTGGTGCATGCACTCCCCGCCGGGACGACGACGCCGCCTTCGGAAACGAGGTTGGCCGGGCTGGCGTCAACCCGCGGCGAGGATCCGCCGAAGAACTCGCCGTTTCACGACTTCGACGACGAGGAGATAGGTCCCGACGGCAACCGCGAGGAACACGAAGAACGATAGCGGCAGCGGTACGAACCCCAGCGGCGGCGCCAGCGGCGAGAACGGCAGCACCACGGCGGCCAGGACAACGGCGATGGTCGTGGCCGTCAGGGCGGCGCTCGGGCGGCTCGAGAGCGGATTGCCGGCGGTCCGAATCGAAAAGATCACCAGCGTCTGCGTGGCCAGCGATTCCACGAACCATCCCGTCTGGAACAGTCGCTCGCCGGCGCTGAAGAGCCACAGCAACGCCCCGAAGGTGACGAAGTCGTAGACCGAGCTGATCGGCCCGATGGCGAGCATGAAATCTCGGATGACGCGGATGTCCCGTCGGCGGGGGCGCTGGACCATGGCGGGATCGACGCGATCGGTCGGGATGGTGAGCGTGAAGGCCGCCACGACGGCCACCGCTCTTTACCCGGGACGAGCGCGCTTCGCCATCACCGCGCGTGCGCGCTTGATGCCCGCGCCGGGTCGGGCTCGCCGCCGCTCGGCATATTTGGGCTGGGCGACGTGGATGTCCTGGCGCCGAGGCTGCTCAAACTTTTTCGTCTTCAACGAAGCGACCTCCCCGGCCCGCATGACCGGCGACGTGTCCGGCACGCGGGGCTTGGGCTCATCCGACTTCGAGCAAGTCGCGCACCGCTTCGAGCACGTCGATGTAGCTCACGATGCCGACGAGCTCCTGCGTTTTGGGCCGTACGACGGCCACCGCGCCGATCCGGTTGTCGACGAGTAGATCGACAACGTCACCGAGCTCGGCGTCGGGCTCGACCGTGACGACGTTCGCGCTCATCACCTGCACTGCAGGCGTTCCGAGTTCGCGCCGCAGCACCTCGGCGCCGTCGGTCAGAAGGCGGCCGACGTCGAAGCGAGCGAGATCCCGGTCGCTCAGGATACCGACCAGCGACCCGCGTTCGACCACGGGAAGATGCCGGACGCCGCGCTCTCGCATGATGTCCCAGACCTCGGCGACCGTCGCATCTGGCGGCACGGTGATCGGATTGGGCGTCATGACGTCCTCAGCTTGCATATGCCTCCTCCTCACGGCTTCCGCCATGAAACGCGGCGTGCATGCAGTCTGCCAAACGACCGACGTCGTGAACCCCGTGTTTTGTGGCCGCCCGCCCGTGCATCGGCGCGGCGTCGTCGACCGCACCGGGGCAACGGCGCCCCAGATGGTATTCCCGCGGCTCCGCACTGGCCGCAGACGTGTCTGGGAAATCCCCGATCCAGCAACGCTTCGGGCTGGCAGTTCCAATGCACGGTTCGCCGACGGGCGTCAATTGCGCCCCAAGGAGGCTGCCATGCGTGCGCTGATGCCATGGACAGGGATGAAGACGTTCCCGAAAGACATCGATCGGCTGTTCGATCGCTTCTTCGACCCTAAGTGGCCCGCAATGCCGGCGCTCGGCGAGTGGGAGCCGACCCTCGACGTCAGCGAGACCAAAGACGCCGTCATGGTCAAGGCGGAGTTGCCGGGCGTCGACCAGAAGGACATCGCCGTCTCTCTGGTGGAGGGCACGCTCACGATCAAGGGCGAAAAGCATGCGGAGAAGGAGGAGAAAGACGAGCGGTACCACCGCATCGAGCGTTCGTACGGGGCGTTCTACCGTACCGTCCCGCTGCCGGCCACCGTCGACACGGAGAAGGTCACCGCGACCTTCAAGGATGGCGTGGTCACGATCACGCTGCCCAAGGCGGCCGTCGCCAAGGGCACCACGATTCCCGTGAAAGCGGCATAGAAGTGGGCAGTACGCGAGCGCGCCACCGTGCTGGCGCGCTCGCGCGTGCCGGCTCAGGCGGTTCCTCCGCGGCCTCAGCCAAGGCGTTCTAACGCTCCTGCCTGCCCTGCTCGTCGGCGGCGCCAGAATCCGATCCCTTTCGGGATGCCGCGGGCCGGACTCGAATGCGCGTTCGAGCCCCGCGGTTCAGGCACGACACCCGCGTCGCCGCGAGGTATATTGCCGAGCTCGGCTATCCTGTCCCTGCTTGGCCTGTCTGCGGTCGGCCGGGATTGGTGCGATCGGTCTCGCTACTCGGGCCACAGTCGTGTTACACGGGAAGAGGTGAGCGGGGCGTCATGTGCCGATCGCTACCGTGAGAATCTAAGGAGTGGTCATGTTTGTCTTGGAGCTCGCTGGTTGGTTCATTTTCTCGTGCGTCTTGATGTCGTTCATCGAACATCAGGTACACCAAAAGCTGATGCACAGAAGGAACTTCCTCGCGGCGCGGACTGCCTCCTATAAGCGCATATTCGAGGCTCACGCCCTAGTGCATCACAAGCATTACGCCGAAATCTTCAGCGATGAACCTGTCGCTCCCGGTGAAGACAAGGAGATACGGCTAACGGTCCACAAGGCGCCGATCAAGGCGATTCCGGTTGCCGCGCTCATCGCGTTAGTGTCGTGGGAAGGCGCAGGCGTCTTCGTGGCCGTCATGACTTTTCATCACTGGGCGTGGAACAAGATCCATCTGGAGATGCACAAGCCGGAGCAGAGGGTTTTCAGCACCTGGCCAATCTATAAGTTCCTGGCACGACATCATTGTCTGCACCACAGACACATGGACAGGAACTTCAACGTCGTGTTCCCTCTGGCTGACTATGTTCTCGGAACACGCGTTCGGGCCAACGAAAAAGATTTGATCTATATGGAGCGATGGCGATTATGAGTGCTCAAAGAGCCTTGTCGCGCCCACAATACACCGTCGTTCGGCGCTCGAGGGTACTATGGCTGTCATCGCGCCGCACACGGCGCACGCGGCCGTTGACGTGTGCGTCGCATAGTTGGGCGAAGGTCTAACATCGCGGTATCGCGGAAGTGTGTCGGCATCGAATCTCGCATTGGGCCAAGGGCCAATGGTGACGGTGCCCCAAAACGCCTACGATTCATCCCATGTCATTCCGTTTGGCAACGGGCCCGCGAAGCGGATCGTCGGAAGCCCTGGGCGGTTGGCGAGCCTCTCTAACTGAACTCGGTCGGCGACGTTCTGGAAAGCCGCAATGAATACGCCCGCGAAGGACACCGAACGTCGTTCCGTGAATGGAAAGCTGACCCAGATCTGCGCATCGCAAAACGACCTCTTCGCGCTCGATACCGAGGGCATCGTGTATCAGTACGACTTCGGGGCAAAGAGGTGGCAACGCCTCGATGAGCGTCGTGGCGTGAGCGCGCTCCGTCGCGACGACTAACTGCCACGACGCTGCAGTCCGTGCTCGCTCAGGCCTGCGTGACTATGCGTCCGGCGCGTCGACGCCTCGCTCGCCCAGAGGTTGATCAGCGACGGCGGACGCCGTTTAGGCTTTCGTGACGATGATGCCGACGGCATCCGCCAGGCGCACGAGCGCGGCGACCGAACCCGCCTGCATCTTCTCCATGACGCGAGCGCGGTGTACTTTCACCGTCTTCTCCCCGATGCCGAGCTCCGACGCAATCTGCTTGTTCAGCATCCCTGTGACGACCAGTGCCAGGACCTGGCGCTCCCGCGGGGTGAGCCGCTTGACCCGAGAGCGAACCTCGTCGTCGCGCGCCTCGGCGCCCAGGTTCCGCGTGTCCTTCGCGACCGCGCGCTGAATTGCATCGAGCAGGTCCTTCCCTGCGAACGGTTTCGCCAGGAAGTCGACCGCTCCGGCCTTCATCGCCTTGACCGTCGTCGGAATGTCGCCATGGCCGGTGATGAAAATGATCGGAATCTCGTGCACCGCACTCGCGAGCGTCTGCTGAAGGTCGAGCCCTGTGACGCCAGGCATTCGCACGTCCAAGACCAGGCAGGACGGTCCCGGCTCGGGCCGCCGTGCCAGGAACTCTCGGGGCGACGCGTAGGCCTGCACGCGATAGCCGGCTGCCGAGGCGAGCCGGCTGAGACTTTTCCGCACCGAGGCATCGTCGTCGACGACGAACACCATCGCCGCGGGAGCGGTCATCATCTTCACCGTGGATCAACGGGCAGCGTGAATGCGAAGGTCGCGCCGCCACCAGCGTTATTGGAGGCGCGTAGCTCGCCGCCGTGCGCGCCGACGATCGTCCGGGCGATCGCCAGGCCCATCCCAAGGCCCTCGGGTTTCGTGGTGTAGAGCGGCTCGAACAGCCGATCGAGGTCTGCGCTGTCGATGCCCGTGCCCGAATCTTCGACGGCGACGACGACATCGTTGCCCTCCGTCACCGTCCGGATCACCAGGCCACGCGCCCGGTCATTGGACCCGCTCGTGGCCTCCAGGCCGTTCAGGACCATGTTGAGCACGACCTGCTGCAGCTGCGCCCGATCTCCGCGCACCGTCGGCAGCCCGGCGGCGAGATGGAGGTGCACGGGGATGTCGCGCAGTATCGTGTCGTTCCTGACGAGGTTGGTGACCTCCCGCACGACGTCGTTGACGTCGAGCGGCGCATGCTCGAGCTCGCCCTTCTTCAGCATCATGCGCAATCGCCGGATCACGCCGGCGGCGCGCTTGTCGTCGGCAACGATATCGCTCAAGATGTCCCGCAGCTTCGCCACGTCGATCACCTCGGCCTCGAGGTGCTGCTGCGCCACTTCGGCGTTGTTGAGAATCGCCGTCAGCGGCTGGTTCAGCTCGTGCGCGAGCGATCCGGTCAACTCGCCGAGCGCCGACACCCGGCCGATGTGCGCAAGCTGCTGACGCAGGTGCGCGGATTCCCGCTCGGCCTTTGCCGTCGCAAGCGCATTGGCGATCACCTCGCCGAGGAGACGGAACTGCTCCATGAATGCGTCAGGCCACACGCGCCCGCCGACGTCCGCCGCGAGTACGAGGGCGCCGAGAACGTTTCCGCCCGCCCGCAACGGCACGGCGACCTGAGATCTGCTCGCGGCGACGTCGTCCGGCGCCTCCTGCGGCTGCGACACACGAACGTCCTCGCCGGCACGCACGCGGTCCATCAGCCAGAGCCAGCGCTCGCGGTCCAGCGGCTCCCCGATCGCCCAGGAGCGCCGTTCCCCTGCGCGGTCGGTGAACTCGACGATTGTGGCGTGATCTACGGCAGCAAAATCCACGATCCGTCCCAAGGCGCCGTGAATCTCGCGATCGAAATCCGCAGCGCGCGTGTTGCCGAGTCTCGCCGATAGATGCGTAAGCAAGCGCTGGAAACGCAGGCGGTCGGCCAGGGACAGCTCCATCCGCTTTCGGTCGAGGGCACTGGCGAAGGCTTCGCTCAGCAGCCACAGTCGGTTGACTACCTCATCCGGCCAATCGCGCTCGGCCCGGACGGAGTCGAAGGTCAGGACACCCAGCAGCGGACCACCGGCTCGCAACGGGATCGAAAGATGGGACCGTATCCCGAGTCGCTCGTAGCCTTCGCGATCCGTGGCTGCCGACGGCGGCAAGTCGAGCAGCCGTGAGAAGCGGACGATGCCCCCACGCTGTAGCCTCTCCATCGTCCAGCTGAAGTCGGCGCCATCGACGCGCGACGGCCGCGCCTGGATACCAGGCTCGGCCCAGGAAATGGAGGCAAGCGAGACGCCGTCGGCGTACTGGTCGACGCTGCCCCGATCCATGCCGAGGAACGTGACGGCCTGCTGAAGGGCAGCGCCGAGCGCGGCATCGATGTTCTGGAACTCCACATGGATCAGCTTTGCTGAGAGGTCGGAGAGTAGCGTCTCGAACCGCAGACGATCGTTCAGCAGCCGGCGGGCACGGCGACCGGCCGCACGATGACGCAGCAGCCACAGGATCAGCGTGGCTTCGACGGCGATCGCCACCGTCGCCAGCCCAAGAAGCGTCGTCAAGTCCATGCCTGGCTCCGTCCCGCGTCACGACAGCTACTTGACGACTGTACGCCCTCCCTGCGCTACGAGCCACCCATCCGGCCGACGAACAAAGTTGATTCGAGTCCGATGACGAAGGAGGTTATCGACACCGCCTTCCAAGAAGCTTCGTGAGCCTCGACGGGGATCAGAGCGGAGGAAATGCCTTTTCCACGCTGACCCCTTCGAGGCCGAAGAGGTAGTCGCGCTTGGCCTCGTCCAACTCGGTGACGATGTCGCGCCGCTCAGCGAGCAAGCGCCTCGCTACCTGGGCGCGCGTCAGGAATAGCGCGCCGAATCTGAGCTGGTGGCGCAAGCGCCCCGTGCCAAGAAGATACCGATACGCGATTACACCTCCGATCGGAAGTGAGAGGAAGAACGCGACGGCCCATCCAAGACCTGCCGCCAAGCCGACCACCGACGTTTCCAGCGACCAGAACAGCGGGAACGCGACGACGCTCGCGATGAGCCGAATCGTCGCGTAGTCCGTCTGCTTCCGCGACATTCGACCTGCGAGCCATCCGGGCAAGTAGTAGGGGACGAAGTTAACGGCGGCCCCGTACGCGAACAGCGGAAGGCCGACGATGGTCTGCCATGAGCGTCCAACCGGGTGCCTCCGGAGCGGAAATCGGTCGCCACACATGTCATAGGCAGCAAGCCCGGCGCGGTAGCCGAGAATCCGTTGCCACAAGCTCTCGACGCGCTCCGGAGCGTCTTCGCGAAGCCGTTCGACCGCGTCGGCGACCGCCCATGAAGTGCCCAAGAGCGCCGTATGTACACCGACGCGCCCCCGCTCGATCCACAGCGCATGCTCGCGCTCGCCCCGATAAACCGCCTGCACCGCGCGAGCGAGCGCCGCCGTATCAATGCGGTCGGTCTGGACGAGCTCGCGCTCCATGGCCCGCTGGATCGTCGTTGTGAACGCATGGACGGCCTTCCCCGGATCCTCACGGTAGCCGGCCAAGTATGGCGATACGGCAATCGGGGCACCGAAAGAGACGATGACGCGCCCGCGGAACGCTCTGCGCACGTCAAAAGTGAGCCCCACCGGCACAACTGCAAGCCCGCCGGGAGCATGTGCTTCATAGCCCAGCGCGATCCGCGCCGCGCCCGTCTTGATTCGCTGCACGTGCGCGTCGGCCCGCGTGGCGCCTTCGGGATAGATTGCGAGGAGCCTGCCGCGATCAAACGCCTGGTGACATGCCGCGAACAGCTCCACGTTGCGGTGAGTGTTGTAGGCGTCGTCCTCTCTCCGATACACGGGAATCACGCCCAGCGCGACGAGGAGCCGCCCGCTAACGCCGTTCCGGAACAGCGCTCCGGCGGCAAGATAGTGCACCTTGCGCGGGATGACCGCGCCCACGAGCAGCGAATCGATCAGGTTGTTCGGATGATTGATGCACAGCAGCACCGGCCCGGTGAACGGAACGCGCTCCAGATGCCGGATCTCCACGCGCTCGAAGAAAAACCAGATCCAGAACCGCGCGATCATTCGCACGACGGCATAGAGGGCATCGACGCGCAGATCGGCGGGATATCTCACGCCGAGTCACCTCGTCCACTGTGGAATCGGGATTCAATCAAGCTCGGGATCATAACCGTGGCCCCGCGGAACCCGGCCAAGCAGCTCGCCGGCTACGACGCCGTCGTGCTCCGGGGCGATTCAGGCGATCCGGCGGCGGGGCGGCGGGAGTCCTAGGCCTGCGGCAGAGTTGCCTTTTCGGAATCCTTATGCCGTTCGACGGGATTCCGGTGTGCAGTACATGGGATCACCTCATTCGGTCAGCCACACCGCCGCTCAGATCGTACGCCGCGCATTGCAGGCACGGCTATTAGACCTTCGTGCCAGGGGTGGTCGCGCGGTAGCACCCCCTCGTGGCCGTTTGAGCGGGCGGCCGGCTCTGCGCGGCACGCGACGACGGACGAATGTCGTTCAATTCTCGCTCGGGGGAAGATCGACAGTGAACACGCACCCCACGCCGGGAAGATCGCGCACTCGCAACGTACCGCCGTTCGCTTCGACGCCCCGACGACTTATGGCAAGTCCAAGCCCCAAACCTGCTCGCTCCGCGCTTAGCTGCTCGAATGGCCGGAACATCTTGCCGGTGTTTCCGACGACGAGGCCGCCGCATTGATCCTCGACTTCAATTAATATGCGACCGGCCGCCGCATACGCCTTCAGTTTGACCCGCCCGTGAGGTTTGGTGAACTTGAAGGCGTTTTGAAGCAGATTCGCCAATGCCCCGGAAAGAATCTGCGGGTCGGCATCAACGGCTAATTCTTCCCCCGTCGGAACGACGGTGAATTCGATCCCCTCCGCCTGTGCCTCCATCGCCGCGGCGACCGAGACCTCGTCTATAAACTTGGAGACCGCGATTCGTTCCCGACGCTGTGGACTTCCAGCCGTTAGTCGGACCTCCACAAGCGCTCGATCGATAAGGTCCCTCAGTCGTATCAGCGTACGATCGAGCATCGCGCCAGTCGCCCCAGCGACTCCGACATTCCCCCTCTTCATAGCTGCCACGGCGAGGATTGCGTTCGTCGTCAAGTTGCGCAATTCGTGTGCGAGAAACCCTAGACGTAAGTTCATCGCCTCAGTGTTCGCTTCGGCCATGAACTCGTCGCGCTGTCGCTCGAACGCGGTAACAGCATCAGCAATGGCGTTGTCGAGGCATTGATTGAGTGTGCGGAACTCCTCCGTCGTGATCGGCGCATTCTGCTCGAGGGCCAGTTCAGTCACCGCCTGGCAGAGATCCCCATAGTCGTGGACGACCTGGTCCACGGTGTATCCCTTCAGCAACAATTCGTTGCCATGCGCCCCGGCGGCGCTGTCGATATCCGCGGCCCCTGCACGCTTCCGGACGGCGGCAACGGCGGGGACACCATGGGCGGCTTCATGCAGACGAGGAACCGCGTTCTCGCGTAGAGCCTCTGTGAGATGATCGAGAAACAATGGGATCCCGTGCCGCAGCTCTAACTCGGTCGGTGGTGGCACCGGTCTGCCGGCGACCTTCTCTCTGCAGCGGCAGATGAGTTGATCACGGTTCGCGCTCAGGAACTCGTGCAGCATGGCGCATGTTGCCTCCCCGCGCAAGGCGTCCGCTATTGGACCAAAGGCCAATATCGACCCCGTTCGTGCAGACGGCGCAGATCTCGGCGAGAGCGACGAATCCTGAGCGTCTCCCCCGAAAACGACGGCACTCCAAAACTAAAGTAGAGTCGCGGCTTCCGCGGTCCACCCACGAAAGGACGGGACCGATGAAGCGCTCGAAATTCTCCGAGGAGCAGATCGCTTACGCCCTCCGCCAGGTCGAGGCCGGCACGCCGGTCGGCGATGTCTGCCGGCAGCTCGGCGTCAGTGAAGCGACGGTCTATGCCTGGAAGAAGAAGTACGCGCACCTGGGCGTGAGCGAGCTCCGGAGGCTCCGGCAGCTCGAGGACGAAAACGGGCGGTTGAAGCGCCTGGTGGCCGATCTCACGCTCG
>Ga0075421_100003709_pt1 | contig 18313 bp, 15 predicted proteins | sample SoiMetdeltSBSDD5_FD_75292 | JGI IMG/M metagenome (GOLD analysis project Ga0075421, IMG submission 75292) | Bulk soil microbial communities from a Populus tree surrounding site in Tennessee, USA - Soil MetaG P. deltoides SBSDD5 | ecosystem: Environmental > Terrestrial > Soil > Tree plantation...
TGCATGGTTTGCCGCTGCCAGGCGCAAAGCAGGTTGGAAGTGTGGTCGGTCACGCAAAGCCGCTGCCACCGAGGACGAAGCCTCGTCATAGCGCCCCATGAAGAAGTGTGCGAACGCAATTGCCGTCTGCATCGAACACAACCATGGGTCGACCGGGCTGAGCCGCATAGCCCGTGTTACATGCTCGATTGCCAGCTCAGGCTCGCCCAGCCAAATCCGCACCCATCCGCTATGTTGCCACGCTCTTGCGAGATTCGCATTGAGTGCAAGAGCTTTGTCAATGAATCCAGGTGCGTCGTCGAGATCACCTGCGACGCGGGCAAGCACGAACCCGGCCACTGCGAGAGCAAGCGCGTCATCCCTGCCCAACTCCGCCGCTTGGCGAGCCAACTTTTTCGCCTCCTCAATCTCGGCCAGGCGATCGGACATCCACCCGTTTCTCATCCGAGCTTCAAAGCACGACGCCACCGCCGCATGGGCCAAGGCGTAGTGCGGGTCGAGAGCCATCGCCTTGAGAAAATGCTGCCGTGCGTCGCTAAAGGCGTCCTTTGTGTCATAGTAAGTGAGCGCGACGCCCCGCATATAGTAGTCATACGCATCGAGGCTCTCGGTTGGCTTATGCTTTGCGCGCTCCAACTCGGCCTGCGACATTTTGGGTATGATCGCGCTGACGACACTCGTGGTCATTTGATCCTGAAGACCGAAAATGTCAGTCAGCGCGCCATCAAAGCGCTCCGCCCAAAGATGCACGCCCTTGGCAACGTCGATGAGTTGCCCAGCAAGGCGTATCCGGTTCCCGGCCCTGCGCACACTGCCTTCAAGCAGATACCGCACCCCCAGTTCACGCCCCACCTGATTCGCGTCGACATCGCGACCTCTGTAGGTGAAGCTGGAATTACGCGCGATTACGAACAGGTTCGAAAAGCGTGATAACGCGGTGACGATCTCCTCAACCATGCCGTCCGCGAAGTAATCCTGTTCCGGATCGCCACTCAGATTCGTGAAGGGAAGAACTGCGATGGACGGCTTCTCCGGCAGCCGAGGTGCTGGGGTGTCAGTCGACCTGGGAAGCTTCATGTTTCGTGGCACGGGTTGCTCATCCGACGCGCTTGCTGACGGCGAACCAGGGACCTCTCGAACCTCGCCAACGAAACGGAACCCCTTGCGAGCGATGGTGCGGATCAACCGCTGCTGATCGCCGCTATCGCCGATCGCTGTCCGGGCCGCATTGATGCGACTGGACAGCGTGGACTCCGAAACAATCCGACCACGCCAAACGGACGCAAGCAAGTCATCTCTGCTGACCACGCGATCCCGATTGCGGATCAGATAGACCAACACATCAAAGACCTGCGGCTCGACGCCGATCAAATCCGCGCCTCGCCTCAACTCGCGCCGGTCGCAATCGATCGAGCAATCGTCGAACGTGAACACTTACCTTCACTCCAAGGGCAACAGTGCCAGAACTTCTAGCCCGAAAATCATAGGTATCTCAAAGCAAAATCGAACTCCTCTCAAAGCGCAAGACGGGCCAGGGCCGCATCCTCGGGGAGATCGGCCGCGTCGGGCCGTTCGAAAGGCCAACCGAGACAGCGAGAACACCCATGATCAGCAACATCGATAGCCCCGCCAGAGGCCTTGATAGCAACCTGCAAGTGCCTAACGAGCCCGATCAGACAATCCCGGACTATCGCACTCTCACCCCCGATCAGTGGGCGCTCTTGAAGCGGCAAGTCGCGCGGCGCGCACACGCCGAGCGGGCGAAGGTCGTGCGCGACATCTTCGCTGCTCTCGTGTCGTGGCGACGCAATTTGGCGGACCGGCGTAGCCCCACGGGTACTCGTTCAGCTGAGCAAACATCAAATTGAACCAGGGTAATTCAGCAATGATCACGACCCACAGGGCAAGTGAGCTCGCACAGATCGCCGAACTGACGTCTCATGTTTCCAACTTCTTCAAGCGGCGTTGGAACGCGTTTCAAGAGCGGCGCAAGCGCACGAGATTGCGAGCGGTCTTGCAGGGCCTGGCAGACCGAGACCTCAAGGACATCGGCATCTCGCGTGGCGAAATCGAATACCTCTCGTTGAACGGCACCGATTGGCGCAGCGACCCACGCGGCCACCTGTAAGCACAATCGCCCGCCCAATCACCCGGGGCCACCACATGACCCAATCTCACCCAACTCGACCTTACCGATCCGCTACAGGTCTTGCGTCAGACCAGCTTTGACAGTGCCACCACGGCGTTGACCCGCGCACAAGGGGATGAGACATGACTGCGAAAAATTCGTTCAGGCTTGCCGCCATCCAGGCCGTGCCGGTTTTCTTCGATCGCTACGCGTCTACGGAGAAGGCCTGTTCGCTGATCAAAGAGGCCGGGGCAATGGGGGCGACCATAGCCGGTTTTGGCGAGACCTGGCTGCCCGGTTATCCCTTCTTCATCTATGCCCAGACACAGCCGCTGACATTCAAGGCGTTGGCTGAATATATCGCAAGTGCAGTCGAGATCCCAAGCCCAACGACCGAGAAGCTCTGTGCAGCTGCTAAATCTGCCGGCGTCGATGTGGTCATCGGGATTGTCGAGCGCGACCGGGCCACCCAGGGCACGGTCTATTGCACGCTGCTGTTCATCGGTCGCGATGGTTGCATACTCGGCCGGCATCGCAAGATCAAACCAACCTTCGTCGAAAGGGCTGCTTGGGGCGAAGGCGACGCGCAAGGCCTGCGTGTTCACGAAAGACCATATGGGCGCATCAGCGGGCTGAATTGCTGGGAACACAATCTCATGCTGCCCGGCTATGCGCTCGCTGCCCAGGGCACGCAAATCCATGTCGCGGCGTGGCCTGGGCGCGAACCGTCGGCTGCACCGCCGGCTCCAGTGACGTTGTGGTCGCGTCAGCTCCTGCTGTCTCGCGCGTTTGCTTCGCAAGCGGCTTGCTATGTGATCGCGGTGGGTGGCGTGCGACGCCGAGCCGACACGCCGGAGCGCTATCGGGAACTCTCGGGTTTCGGAGAGACGGGCGACAGCTACATAATCGATCCAAGAGGTGAGGTTATTGCCGGGCCGGCCTCGGGCGAGACGATCCTCATCGCTGAGGGCTCGATGGAGGCGGTGCTCGCGGCAAAGGCTGTAGCCGATATTGCCGGTCACTATTCACGACCAGACATCCTGAGATTGCTTGTCGATCGGCGGCCCCTTGAGCGAATTTCGAACATTGCCCCTCAAGACAACGCCCCTTGCCTACGGACAGAGCTGGTCCACCCGAACGAAATCAGCGGATCCAGGGCGGACTGAACTCGGTCACATCCCGGCGAAGCTGTGCGGGCAGCACCGCGTGTGCAATTGTTTGCAGTTGCTCAGGGCCGTTTATGGCCCAAGGGAGAAAGTCTTTGCGGCGCAACAGCTTCGTCAGGAATCGGGGGTGCGTCTGCCGTTGCGACAGGAAAAATCCAGGAAAGGGGGACGACATGTGATCTGAAACCTTTCATCGCGATCCAGAGGGTTCGACTCCCTCCCGGTAAAGGCCAGCCAGCCAGCCGGAAGCGAGCCTTGCATGGGCGGTGGCAACGCCGCTCGTGAAGCGTAGGCAGCAGGTGCTGAAGCTCCGCGGTAGCCTCGATATGTACGTCACGCTGAAGCCTTTGCTCTCGGCAGAGCAGGGGCAGTACTGACGAAACCGCCATAGGCGAGGGATCGTCGGTTCGGCCGGGGTCATTGACCGGGGCAAAGGTACAGGATGGACCGCCTGGGAACCTGTGAGATCCCGCTCATGTCCACGTGAGAGTGCGCCGGAAACTGGATCGCCGGCTGAACAATGGTCCTGGCCCAGAGAGCATCCTCCGCACTTCTGGGAGCGCTAGCGGTGAGAACGAACCGAGGAGGGTAGCGTGGGCCCCGGAAGCGAAGCAAATAAGTGACCGGGGATGCGTGGGCGGGAAGTCGTAGCACCCTCATAGTACCTGTGACATCGGGGAACTGGACTCGCCAGGACCCGACCGAGGGATGGGGGGTGTCACGAGGAGAGGACCGTTGACGGGAAACATGGGAGAGGACTTTGAGTCTCACGAACCTGTCCACGAAACGGCAACGGATAGCTGAACTGGCAAGGTCGAAGCGAGGGGTGGCATTATCCACGCTGCACCACGTCATCGATTTGGAGTGGATGAAAGAGGCCTACCGTCTCACCCGCAAGGATGGTGCCCCTGGCATCGATGGCGTGACGGCGGCGGACTACGCGACAAACCTGGAGGCCAATCTCTTGGACCTCTTGGGTCGCATCAAGTCCGGCCGCTACCAAGCGCCGCCGGTCCGGAGGGCATACATTCCGAAGGCGGACGGGTCGCGTCGGCCGCTCGGCCTTCCAACCTTCGAAGACAAGGTGGCACAGAGGGCGATCGTCATGGTGTTGGAGGCGGTCTATGAGCAGGACTTCCTTCCCTGCTCGTACGGCTTCCGGCCGGGTCGCTCGGCTCATCAGGCCCTACAGCAATTGCACACGGCCTTCATGAGCCAAGGACTGCGTTGGGTGCTGGATATCGACATCGTCAAATATTTCGATTCGATTCCGCACTCCCATCTGCGCGACTTTCTTGACAGACGAGTCACGGATGGTGTCATCCGACGAATGATCGATAAGTGGCTGAAAGCAGGGGTCCTGGAAGATGGTCTCCTGCGCCATGCGACCGAAGGCTCCCCGCAAGGGGGTGTGATCTCACCCTGCCTCTCGAACATCTTCCTGCATCACGTGCTGGATGAATGGTTTGAGTCCGAGGTGCGACCACGTCTCAAGGGGAGAAGTACCCTCGCCCGTTTCGCCGACGATGCCGTCATGGCTTTCGCGGACTTCCACGATGCCAAGCGGGTCCTAAGCGTTTTGGGCAAGCGGCTTGCGCGGTATGGGCTCACGCTTCATCCCGACAAGACGCGTTTCGTCGATTTCCGCATTGGCCGAACAGGTGGGAAAGACCATCCCGAAACGGATGGCACCTCGTTCATCTTTCTGGGCTTCTGCCACGTATGGGGCAAGTCACGGAGGGGCAAGAACGTGGTGTGGCAAGTAACGGCGAAGAACCGTTACGCCCGAGCGCTGGCGACGGTCACTGACTGGTGCCGGAGAAACCGGCATCGGCCCATCCGCGACCAGCACTACCATCTGAGCGCGAAGATGCGGGGCCACTATGCCTACTTCGGCATAACGGGCAACTTTCGACGGTTGCGCTGGTACGCCCATCAGGTCGCGAGGATCTGGCAGAAATGGTTGTCGCGGCGGGATCGGGGGAGTCGGTTCCACTGGAGCCGCTTCAACGACCTCCTCAAACGACTTCCGCTTCCGGCAGCCCGGATCGTCCATCGTTACACCACCGTGAGCGAAGCTCTCCCGTGAAGAACCGGAAGCGGGAAATCTGCACATCCGGATCTGTGAGGGGTGAGGACGGCAACATCCTCACCTACTCGGCTGGACACCGCATGGTCTGGTCGGCAGCCCATGACCCAACTCGGAAGTGAAGTGTGCATCGCACAATCAAGGATGGTTCGTCACTCGACGACCAAAACAAAACGATCAAGGATCGCGTTGTTCACTGCTTCATGCAGGTGCGGACGGAATGCTATCGTTGCCGAGTGCCGTCAGTGGATTCCGGCGCTGGGGTCGCACCGCGATCCGGCGCGATGGTGGCGGGCGGCAGCATCAGTCTTGCGCATGGCACCCCGCTGTATTTGCAATCTGCCGACGAACACGCCCAAGGTGAGCGTTCCTTGGCGAGTTCAAAACTTGCCCACAAGGGGCCGTACTTGGCGGTGACTGCGGATGTCCATGGGTCCCTCGCTGCCGCTTCAAGTCGCGCTTCGTAGGTGATCTCCGGCTCTTTCTCGACTTGAACGTCGACGGTGACGTCGCGGCCCCTGCAAATAGTATCGCCGCTTTCCACGAGCGGTGGCTCTGGCTCTGGTTCTGGCTCTGGCGGTGCCGGTTGCGCTTCAGGTTGCGGTGGCGTCGCCGGTCGGTCCGTGCCATTGCCACCGAAGAAGCTCCGAGACGTTGCCTCGAACCCTTTGGCCATCGAAACCGAATTCGAAAAAATACTGAGCATAGACAATGCGACCACTAGCCCAGTACCTGAGCTTGCAATCCAGCCGGTCGGCCAGGGGCGCGACGGAGTGTGCCTGGTCCAATCGGCCATATAGTTGGCCACATCCGCAATCACCCGGTCGCTCTGATAGTAGTACGCGTGCGCGAGTTCCCGGCGGCGCCAAGCCTCCGGTGCGATGAATATCCGCCGTAACATGGAATTGCTGTTGGCGTGCGGTGAAATGCTGATGCGGTTCGCCAGGGTCCACGCCAGCTTTTCGCTACCAAACACCAATCCCGAGCCTCGCAGGCTCAGGTTGATCGCGTAGGCGATGGTGTAGAGCACCAGCTGTATGGGAACAAAGATTAGCACTGTCAGGAACGTCATTGCCACCAGTGCCCCCGGAATGTACCGCACTACATCGTGGCGGTTCTCGAGCGCGCCCAGATCGTATTGCTGGGTTTGTCCGAACAGGTTGGACCACGCAGACGGCAAGAACGTCAGGCAGTCCATCAACGCGATGAAACGATCCTGGACGGCGCGGTCAGAACTCAGGGCGGAAACTCCAAACCTACTGAGGATGCTGTTGCCTTCCAACAAGTAGACGAAGGTTTCAACGACGACCACGCCCGTCAGAATGATCCCGAAAGCCAATGCACAAACCGCCGCTAGAGCGCTCGCCTGGATGAGCCACGTGATAAAGCCGAATATCTTCAAGTGGATGCCAGCCTCGTCCCCAAACGTGAGATAGCTCAGGTAGGGGACCGGTCGCCCTTCGCTTGGGTCGTACTTCTTGGGTAGCTTTTCTTGTAAAGCGAGCACCTTGCGGTGCATTCGCGTGAGGAACCACCGCGGAAGCGTGACGGCCAGCAGCCAGAAAGCGATCAGTGGGACCGACCACCGCACCCAGCTGAGCACTGTCTCGCTGCGTAGGAATGGCAGCCATTGCGCCGCCAACGCCCAGCCACCGAACCAATACGCAAGGTAGTAAACACAGAGGCCGGCGACGAAAGCGAATTTGAGGACCTGTAGTGCACTGGACACCGCGGCCAAGGCACCACCCTTGCCAAAACGTCGCTCGACAGGGCCCAGCAGCAGCTGCGGTAGGTAGCTGGCGATTAGCCAATATAGCCCGATCGGTAATGCCAGTTGAATCGCTTGCCCCAACCAGCCCGGCAGCATGAACATTGCTAAAAAACTGACGAGCTCGTCGTATTTGTAGGCAATGTACAGTGCGGCCACCGGAACGAGCGACAGAGCCCGGAACGCCCACGCACCGATGTGCGCGGCCACGAGGCCTGCTTTCCGCTTCTCAAAGGTAACGAACGGACTGCCAAGTGTGATAACTCCGGTTGGACGTGGAACTGTGTTGGGGCCAACCTTGCCGTTGTAGGGGCGTCTACACGATTGGCATTGGTCGTCGTGCTTGAACTCGTCGAAATGCGCGTCCAAGGTAGGATCGTAGTAGTCGTGTGGTTTCTCCCATAAGTTCATGGCCAGTCGCGAAATTGTTCCGCCGTGACTATGCCCAACAATATACACAGCATCGTAGTAGTCCTTGCCGTGCTGGGCGTACGTCTCTCGTAGTTTCGCCTCGATGAGCTTCTTCAGACCGATCGCCGCAGTACGGCGTTCATCGTGGCTGTTGCCTCCCGACCATTTGTATTGCGTGTGATCCAACTCATCGAGAGTCACACCGCGCTCACGCAGGTGCTGGCGCAGCCGACTAACGAACCGTTGCTCGTTGTTCGGGTCCCAGCTGTCCCAACTAGTGTCGTGCGCGAAAGTGCCGTGGACGGTAAAGACTTTGATTCTCTGCAGCTTATGTGATGCGGGCCGCGCGACTGGTTCGTACTCCTTGGGAATGACCTCGGAGAGCATCCGCGGCTGGTACACGATCATGTGCGAACGTCCGCTTCGCAACTCGATCACCTTCTCGCCGAAACGCAATAGAACGCTTTCGTGAATGCTTTCATTGATCGTCATGTGGCGGTGCTGCACCTTGCTCGTGCGCAACCCACCAAACAGCATCCTGCGAAGAGGTGGGATACCTGCTATCGCCTGTTTCACCAGGCGGATGAATGGAAACGCGCGCGCCAATCGCAAGGCCAGGCCGGCGGTCGGCGCGTGTTGCGGGCCGAGCGGATCGGATCTGGTCGACGCCTTCAGTGCGTCCATGTCGAGTGCCAATTCTGTCGTGGCCGCGACGCGCTCTGCCATCCACAGCAGCGTTACGTCCGAGAGAGTACCCTCGCGTAAGCCCCCCACGACGTCGCCATGGCTGCCAGCGAACCAAACCTGCTCGATATGCCGACGCTGCGATAGGATCTCACCCGCCGGCATCGTCCACAGCACCGGCCGCAACCTTCCGCGCGTCTCGTCAATCGATAGGGCGTGAAGGCCTATATCGATCGCGTCCCGCGGGCGCGTGTCGCGCAGCTTAAACGCGCGACCGCCCGAACTAGGCAAATTGACGGTATCCCAAACGCCAAGGCATCTGATGCGAGCTGGGTAATGGGCGGCGGTGCGCAGTTCGACCAATGAGGCCTCCGCTAGGCTTTTTTTTGCAGCCGCGCGATAGAGTGACCAGGCTTCGTCGAAAGCGAATGCCTCGATCGACTTTGCGACACCAAAAAGCTCAATGAACTCCGCTAATCCGCGTGCCTGAAACGCGCTATACGAAGCCCCGAAACAATAGATCTCGTCACCGGCCTCGTAGTCAGCAGCCAACAACGCGTACGCTGTTCGAATGGGTTCTGCGGTACCGCACGCGATATAGTGCGGGACCTGCCGCACGCCGTTGCTGTCTGTGCTTGCAATGGCATGATGCAATTTCGCGACGTTGGTGGGTGTCGAACCAGCCGGGACGTCTTCCGCACTACTATCCAGACACAGAATAATCCTCTTCATTGCAGGCCTCCATCATCCCCACACCTGCAACTGACTGTCTGCTCCTCCACTATAGGAACAGATTACCGAATTGGTCGCTGAAGTGATAGATCATTGATCAAAGCGTGTGATGCAAGCCGCACCGACGTCTGCGCGTCCGGCCTCGGCAGACGAGAATAGGAGTGCACGTGTGCTCCTGCTCCGAGCGCGGGTGTCTGCTTTCTGCGGCATCGCCCGCGAGCTGCAACGGCAGAAACTGGTCAGGGCAGAAAATCTCGCCGGTGCAACAACTTCGGCTGCCAGGCCGGCCCCAGCGATACCGCCCCCTTCGCTCCAGCCCCATTACAGAGCCTTCGTCACTACTTGAGGCAGTCCGCCCCTCTCCGGCGCAGCAACGGATCAATGCTAGCGCTATGCGACGGGTTCAACGACAAGCACAGTCCCCTGTGTTGCAGTGATCATCACGCGTGTGCCAGCGGGCAGATCGGGCCCCTGCGCCGACCACGTTGTTCCATCAATCGCTAAACGTCCCCGCCCCGCTACAATCGCTTGCTCGACGACCGCGATCCGACCGATCAAGACGCTAGCAGGATCATTTAGCCGCTGCGTGTCGCAAATATCCTCCCCCAAACCCAGCTTGTCCGCAATGCGAGGGTGCCGTCGGCGGACGGATCGAGCAGCCGCCCGAAGCGCGATGAACAGAGCACCTGAGCCCCAGAGGCCGTCGTACACAGCCAGGCAGGCAACAACCAATACCAGGAGCAGGAACGATTCCATGGGCCCCTCCTATGCACAGCCGAGCAATACGTCCCCACCGACAGATAGGCTCAGGTTATGCACTTGACCAGACCGGGGCAGCGGCACACCCTGGAATGCAGCAAGACTTGGCCGGAGCATGACTATGAAGAGCGGGCGACAGGGCCGCGAGGAGATCTTGGCGCGCCGCCGTTTACATGCTCGCATTTCAAAGCGAATGAGCGTCGAGCCGTGGCGAGAACCCGACCGGATGCCCAGCGGTGCGATACGGGCCGAACAGGCAAAGCTGCTTCACGACCGTACGCTGGGGCAGCGTCCACGTTTCTACGCAGATAAGCGCTTCACTTGTGTTGAGTGCGGTACGGAGGAGGTATGGACCGCCGCTGCTCAGCAGTGGTGGTACGAAGAGGCCAAGGGCAAGATCGCGACCCGAGCCAATCGATGCCGCGCGTGCCGGCGAACCGGCCGCCTTCGTCGTTCTCAGGAGCGCCGGGTTCACGTCGAGGGGATGGTTGACAAGCACGGCCTTGAAGGAGCTGCCCGGCGCCTTTGTCTCACGGTTTCGGCATTGGAGCGGATGCGCGCACGGTGGAATGACTAAGCGAGGACCCTCACTGAATGTCGACCGCGAGGGTAGTTCTTTGGCAGCGCAGAACATCTCGCCAAATGCAGCAACTTGGGCATGATTCTGCGGTAGAGCTGCCGTGGCTGGGAGGCGCCAGGCACGGGGAAAGATGACCCAGAGTGGTCCTGGGCCAAGCGTCCTCATTGCAACGCAGTATTTCGATGGGTTGTCACGCGACTTTTTTGCGGCCAAAGCGTTGCGTTCCTCACCCTCGGGGAGTCCGATTGTTGGAGGGCACCCGAATCTCATCGCTGCTGCTCCCAAGGACCACCTTTGGGCAGCCACGATTTTTCGCCAAGCTCCCGCCGTTCACAGATTGTTTCCAAAACATCGACCGGGTGGAGCGAACGTCATGAGGCGGTTTATTAGGAACCCGATGAACATCTATGTGACTGCTGTCTTCGCGATCGTGGTCGGTCTCGTGGTCTATGCCGCTGAGCTGGAACTCATCGTGCGCGATCCATTTCTGTTCCTTGGCATCCTCGCCAATCTAGCCCTCGTAGGAACTGCGTGCGGCTTTCTCTGGGTGCTGGTTGAGCTTGCGTGGCAGTGGGGCAGCCGTAAGATGGGCGATGGCCCTTAGGGACTGTGACCCCTTGCAAACTGCTCCGGATGTTGCTCCCGGTTTTGGTTCCAGTGCCCATGGAAAGCTCCACTCTACCGTTGGTTCATCGGCGGCAGGAGCTTGACCAATCGATGTGGCGCAGTCTGGCTGGCTCCTCGCATTCGGTGTCATGGCCGCCGGAGTAGGCTCTGATCTTTCGGCAGGTTCGCTCCGAAACCTACCAATCCGACCACGCGGAGGAACGTCATGCGACAGATCAGACGATTGCTGTTCGCCGCTGGGCTGCTGGCCCACGCTTCAGCATCCGGCGAGGCAGCTCCGATCTGCGAACCCGGAAAGGGCTACGTGGCGCTGGATGCCTCTCAGCAATTGAGCGAGGAGTTCCTGCGCAAGGTCAAGGATATCGGGATCGGGACTATCATCCGCTACTACGACTGGCGCGACGAAACGCTGCCGGGGAAAACCCTCACGCAGCGCGAATTGGGGCTGATCGCCAAACTGGACATGAGTGTGGCCGTCATCTTCCAGCACAACAACGACTGCCTCTGCACGTTCATGACGAAGGGCCGCGGCAAGCGGGATGCGGAGCGATCTCTGGAGCTGGCGAAATCTTTCTCGCAACCGCTGGGGAGCGCCATCTACTACGGGGTCGACGGTGTCGACGCCCAATTCCTCGCGCTGCTGAGCGCCACGGGCATAACGTCCGGCGAACTCCAAGCGAGGAAATTTGTTCAGAAGTATGTACGCACCTACTTCGAGGATGTGGCACGGACCATGGCAGGGTCCGGCTACAAAATCGGCGCTTATGGCAGCGGGCTTGTGTGCTCGTATCTGCTCGACGAGAAACTCGCCCACCATTGCTGGCTTGCCAACGCAACGGGCTGGCCAGGATATCAACGCTTTGAAGCAACCAGGAAGTGGGTTCTGAAGCAACACCTGCCAACCAGGAAGACCGATTGCTTCGGCATTGAGGTCGATCTCAACTCTGGGAACGGATTGACCGACGATTTCGGGCAGTGGAAGCCGAAGTGACCGATCAAGACGCAAGCGTTGTCACGCCGCTCGGCCACTTCCTAATTCGCTGGCACGATGTATTCGGGATTCGGTGCCGCGTCGCCATTCCTGCCGTCCTTTATCGAGAGCCGTGGCATGCCGGTTGCCACCGAGACGGGGCTGAAGGACCTCTCCGAGAAGGACCGCCTGGACGACTACGCCGTCGTGCAGGTCGCCACCGGCGAGCTGCAGAGGCTAACTGAGCCTGGCCTGGGTTCTTACGCCGCCGAACAAAGGCACCAACGATCCTAGGTTCGGCTTTTCACCACCTCGGAGATGTCTTGCAGACGCGCGCGAGAAACGCTTCACGGAGCACGGCCTTCGCTAGGTCGGCATCCGCTTGCAACTGCATTTCTAGCGCGCGCCGGCGCGTGAGATGCAGCGGCTCTTCCGGTGCGGCTTGCTGCTGCGCCCAAGCCCAAAACACGGGCGCGATAACAGCCGTGGCTGGCGAATTTTTGAGATGCGTTCTGCCCATTCGTTCCCCGTGGGCGTAGACGCGAAAACTGGCTAAGTGTCCCCTCTGGAGATGTGCGCAATGGACGATTATTTGCATCTTTTTGGCGAGGCCGTGTCGGCGAGATGTCCATACTGCGGTATTCGAGAGGATTGTTTGAAGCTACGGAGATAAGTGCCGGCTGACGACCCAGCGTGCTGGTACGCGACCACGAAGCCGTGATCAGTTCATCGACTGCAGCGTGCAGAGGGGTGCGAAACTCCACTTGGTAGCGCTCAAGCTCGACGGATGCGTGGCTGATATTTCTTTGGATAGGCCTCCAGGGCAGTACGGTCAGGCTTAAGTTTGGATCGCTCTTAAGCGATAGGAAACTTGTGGAAAAGCCCACACCACACGTGCGCGCACGCTGGTACGCCCTGCCAAAATTCCCTTACATCGCAAGCCAATGGCCTAAGTGTCAGCGGGTTAGTTGTCGTCATGCACACGTTATATCAGGTGCTCGGCGTCCGCTCTGGCGTACCGGATGAAGATATCAAGGTTGCTTTCCGGCGTTTGGCTAAGCGGTTGCATCCCGACCTTCACCCTGGGGATGCAGACGCGGAGCGGCGGCTTAAAGATGTCCTACGGGCCTACGAGACATTGAGCGACCGGCCGTCTCGCATGGCGTATGACGCGGGTCTGGCAAATCAGCGTTCGATGAGACGGTGGCGGTTTCGCGCCAACGCGATGACCGTGGTCACCGTGTTCGCCCTGACGGTGTCGGTGGGCTTGCACTGGCGCGTACTCAGCGAAGCGCTGCTACCGGCTGGTGAACACCCAACCCAGCTTGCCAGCGACGAAACTCATACGGCTGTATCCGACAAGGCCGAAGGGGTCTCTTCCTCTATGCAGGGAGGATTACCTCAGGCCGCGGAAGAGCGTGGGGATGCGGTCCCAAACAAGAGCCCCAAACTGAATGCGGAACCTTTTTACGCACTTCTGGATCATTCATCTGCCAACCTGGACCGATCACTAGCCACGCCCACGACTGCCGAGGCACCCTCATTGCAATCCCTGCCATTGGACGATCTTTCGAGCAACGACCTCACTCCCGCCAACAAAACGACCGGGCCACAACGCTTGGTGCCTCACGCTCCCGACAAAGCCGAGATCGGGAGCGGGGCCGGATGGTGGGTCATTCTTCGGTCGTTCAATGTAGGCGAGGCGGATAGCGGCACGATGCCGATCGCATCTAGTGTCAGGCGGGCCAGCGATGCCGCCCACCGTTGTGGAATGAGTGTGTTCAACGATTTCTCCTCGAAGTTCCGCGGCTTCGCGCCCGGCTACATGGTGGTTGTGGTTGGGCCATTTGCCGACAAGGCGGACGCTGCAAGATCGCAGCAACAAGTGAAGGGGTGCGTTTCAGGAACCTATGTGAAGTATGCCCAGCACCTCGGAGAATGATGGCAAACGACGCCTCCGCTGATTGCGAGTTGCCAGACCATCATGAGGACGCCCCCAAGACGCTTCAAGCCATCCGAGCGGTTGGATGGATTGTCACGCCTTGAGGGCATCAGCCCAGCGGCCGCCGGCGTCAAGGAAAAGAGGTTCTCGACTGTCAAGAGTGAGGTGGCATTCGGCCTGCGCCATCTCTGCCTCGCAGGCAAGGGGACCTATTTGGCACCGATGGTCGGCGAGTGGAAATCTCTGTGGCGCCTTCTGCCAGACCAGTATGCGCGCACCACGTTCTCGCGGTTCTTCCGATACTGCTCGGCGCGGCACATAAACCCAGCCGATGTCACCGACTCGATAACCGACGAGTTCCGGCAGGCCCTGGTCGAGGAATCGTTCGTCAAGGATCCACGCGTCAATCACCAGAATCTTTGCCGTGTCTGGAATTCGATGATCGGCGTCGTCGACGGGTGGCCGGCGGTCCGGCTTGCGGTCCCGCGCTACGCCCAACACTACATATTGGCAGCCGACACGTTTCCACCTGCCTTCTGGCAAGACGTGGACGCCTGGCTCGCCAATCAGGCCCATGCCGATCTTCTCAACCTGAATGCGCCCCCACGGCCGCTGCGGCCACGAACGTTGCGGCAGTACCGCTACGAGGTGCGGCGCTTCGCCAGCATGCTCGTGCTGCGAGGGCATGATGCCAAGGCCATCACGTCGCTCGCCTACCTCGTGCAGCCGAAGAATGTGGAGGACGGGCTGCGCTTCCTCTTGGCGCGTAATGGCAACAAGCCGATGCGCTCTGCCGGTGACGTCGCCAGCATGCTGGCAAAGATCGCAAAGTACTGGGTGAAGTTACCGGTCGAGCAAGTAGCGCTGATCAATCGCTACGCTAGGAGCGTCATGCCACGCGGCCAGGGTCTCGGGCTCAAGAACCGGAAGCGCATCGCACCCTTGCGTGATCCGAAGAACTTGGTGCGCCTCTTCCTCTTGCCGCAGAAGATTCGCAAGGAAGTAGAGCAGAGGGCCAAGACAACGTGCGCAGATGCCCTGCTGATGCAGCAGGCCGTGGCTCTGACCATACTCACCTATGCGCCGCTTCGGATCGGCAACCTTGCCGCGCTCCATCGCGAGCGCAATTTGCATTGGTCTGGCCCCAACATGACGGGGTCGCTGCTGCTCGACATTGACGGCGCTGCCGTCAAGAACGACCAGACGCTTTCCTTTCCTGTGCCGACCGAGTGCGCCGATCTCATCCGAGTTTATCTGCACAAGTACCATTCACGCCTGACAACGGACCCCAATCCCTATCTCTTTCCCAGCGACGTGCCCGGCCGGCCGAAGCGCTCCGATACGCTTGGCAAGCAGCTCACCAAGCTGATCCACCGGACCATGGGTCTTGAGGTCAATCCCCACCTCTACCGACACCTCGTGCACATCATCGTGCTCAACCGCTACCCGGGCGCCTACGCGATGGTCTCGCGCGTCCTCGGTCACAAATCGCTGCAGACGGCGATGAGCAACTATGCCGGTGAGGACCTTGCGATCTCGATGCGCGCCTTCCAGGGTCTCGTTGCCGACGTTGTGTCAGGGCGGCGGCTGGTGCGCCATGACGGCTCCGCAGCTGCTTACCGACCAAACGACAGGAGCTTCTGACCATGGCGCGATATCGCCCCCCGATGACGGTTTGCCTGCCCTTCGAGGAGTGGCCGGCCTTGCACCAGGAGGCCTGGCGACAGGCCAACCGTCACGGAGACATTTTGACGGGGCGCGGGCCGGCGGCACACTGGAAGCCGAAGTCCCGGCACTCGATACAGAAGGCGTACGGCAATTATTTGCGGTTCCTGCGGGACCAGGGCCACCTGCAAGAGGAGCTTCCGATCGAGCAACTTCTCACGGAGGCGTTGCTGCGTGATTACATTGCCGTCCTGCGCCAACGCACGGCCCCCCTGACGGTGGTCACTCAGGTGGCTCTGCTGTCGTCGGCAATTGCCGCCATGGCGCCGGAGGCCGATCGCAGCCTCCTCAAGCTGGCGATCAGCCGGCTGAAGCCAATAGCAAGGCGCGTCAGAAACAGGGACGACCAGCTCGTCTCCCCGGTCATTCTCCTGCAACTGGGCCAGGCCCTGATGGCCGATTGGCAGGTTCGGAAGGCCCATGATCCACGCCTTAATGCGATGGACTATCGCGATGGCCTGATGGTCGCATTCTTGGCGCTCTGCCCTGTGCGGTTGGAAAACTTGGCGCAAATGCTTATCGGCCAGCACCTCATCTTTGAGGGTGATCTCGTGCGCGTGGTTTTCACAGCCCTTGAGACCAAGGGCGGCCGTCCGCTCGAGTGCGACTGGCCACAAGAACTGCGCCCGGCGCTCGAGTTCTATCTCAGCCGCGTGCATCCCATGCTCTATGACGAGCCCCAAGCTGGGGCCCCATTGTGGCCCAACCTGCAGAGGCGTAAGCGGCAGATGGGCGAATGTGGAATCTACATGCGCATCACCAAGGTGACGATGAAGCACCTGGGTCGCCAAATCAATCCGCACATGTTCCGTGACGCCGCCGCAACCTTCATCCCTGAGATGACCCCGGATCGCGCGTTTCTCGCAGCAGGCGTGCTCCAGCACTCGAATCTGCAAATCACCAAGGATCACTATGTCCGAGGGCAGCAACACCAGATGCTGCACCGCTATCACGGCGCAATCGACGCCATTATTGCAGAGGTCTCGGCCGAGCCCCTCGGGCTGAGCAAGGAGTGAGACATGCGCGCAGTAGTGTATGGCCGTTTCTCCACCGATCTGCAGAGCGCGGCCTCGATCGATGATCAAGTGCGGGTCTGCCGCGAGCGCATCGAGCGCGAGGGCTGGACCTATCTGCACGCATACTGCGATCGCGCCATGAGTGGGACGTCGCACCTCAGACCCGGGTATCAGAAGCTTCTCGAGGATGCGCGGCATCGCCTATTCGATGTCGTGGTGGCCGAGGCCCTCGATCGCCTCTCGCGTGACCAAGAGCATGTGGCGCATCTCTACAAGCAACTGACCTTCCTCGGCATCAAGCTAACTACCCTGAGCGAAGGCCCCATCTCCGAGCTGCACGTCGGGTTGTCGGGCACCATGGGTGCGCTCTACGTGAAGCAGCTCGCCGAAAAGACGCATCGCGGCCTGCGTGGCCGAGTCGAGGCCGGTCGCTCGGGTGGTGGCAACTCCTACGGCTACAAGGTTGTACGGAAAGCACGAGCCGACGGCGAGGCGGAGGTGGGCATCCGTGCTGTCAATCCGCACGAGGCCGAGATCGTGTGCCGCATCTATCGGGCGTACGCACTCGGCGAGGCCCCACGCTCGATCGCCAAGGCGCTCAACGGGGAAGGCGTTCCTGGTCCATCAGGAGGAACGTGGGGCCCGTCCACCATCAATGGAAATGCCAGCCGCGGCACCGGCATCCTCAACAACGAGCTCTACGTCGGCAAGCTGGTGTGGAACCGCCTCAAGTATCTCAAGAACCCCAGCACCAGCAAGCGCCAGTCGCGACTCAACCCACCCGAGGTGTGGATCGTCAAGGACGTGCCGGAGCTGCGCATCGTGCCGCAGGAGCTCTGGGACGAGGTCAAGGCGAGACAAGCCCAAATGGCCCGTGCGACCCGGCCGGATCGCAAAAAGGCGGACTTCTGGAAGCACCAGCGTCCGCGTTATCTTCTCTCCGGCCTGATGAAATGCGGGGCCTGCGGGGCGAGCTACACCAAATACGGGGTCAATCGCTTCGCCTGCGCCGGCGCCCGCGATCGGGCGACCTGCTCCAACCACCTCACCATTCGCGGCGATGACGTCGAGCATGCGATCCTGCATGGCCTCAAGACACGGTTGATGGAGCCGTCGCTGTTCGAAGAGTTTGCGCGGGAGTTCATGGCGGAGGTCAACAAGCAACGCTCTGCGGCTTCAGCAGCAAAGGCCGGCATGCGGTCCGATATCGAGCGTATCGACCGGCAAATCAAGCGCCTGGTCGACGCGATCCTCGACGGCGCGGATGCCAAGCCAATCAACGCCAAACTCAAGGAGTTGGAGGCCGAGAAGGCACGTCACGAGAACGCGCTCAACGCTGCCCCCGAGGACAAGCCGCTCTTGCACCCGAACCTCGCCGCCATCTATCGCGCCCGAATAGAAAACCTGGAGACGGCGCTCCGTGACCCCCACCACGATCGGGAGGCCTTCGACGTCGTCCGGGGTTTGGTCGAGGAGGTGCGGATCATCCCGGCCGGGGGCGAGATTACAATCGAACTCAGAGGCGAGCTGGCAGGCATCCTGGCGGTCGCCGAGACCGCCAAGAAGGGGTCGACGTCACATCAGGACATGGCACTGCAAATTAAGATGGTTGCGGGGGTAGGATTTGAACCTACAAGCGGCCTCGCGCCCGACCTCGACCCGCCCCCATGCCAACGGACGAACATCATTGGGCGAAAATTAGATAGACACAACAAT
>Ga0075421_100003710_pt1 | contig 18312 bp, 12 predicted proteins | sample SoiMetdeltSBSDD5_FD_75292 | JGI IMG/M metagenome (GOLD analysis project Ga0075421, IMG submission 75292) | Bulk soil microbial communities from a Populus tree surrounding site in Tennessee, USA - Soil MetaG P. deltoides SBSDD5 | ecosystem: Environmental > Terrestrial > Soil > Tree plantation...
GGCGTGGTGTTCGCGCGGACCCTCGCCCCGGCTCCGTGGACCACCCCGAGCGTGGCCTCGATGCTCACCGGCCTGCCGACCGTCCATCACGATGCCGGCCGGCCGATGCACTCGGGCCATACCTTCGAACGGTCGCCGCTCGGGGACTCCTTCACCACGCTGGCGGAGCGCTTCAAGATGGCCGGCTACCGCACGCGCGCGGTGGTGGCGAACGGCTTCATCTCACCGCAGTCGGGGATGGCGCAGGGCTTCGACGAGTTCGTCAACCCGAGCGGCGGCTCGTACTTCGCGGGCATGCTGCTCGATCTGCCCCTGACACGGGTGATCGTGTCGGCGGTGCCCGCGGTCAAGTGGGGCGACCCGCGGGCCGAGGGGCTCACCAACACCGCGCTGGGCTGGTTGGCGAAGAAGGACGAGGCGCCGCTCTTTCTCTGGGTCCACTACATCGATCCCCACGTCCCCTACCAGCGCGATCCGGCGCGGCTCGAGCTGACGGACGTGCTCGACATGATGCGCCAGACGCCTCCCAAGTTGCAGCCCGACGGCACCGTCGTCGGCGAGACGTTCGGCAGCAGCGAGATGGTGCGCAGCGGCCTGCTCTGGCTCGGGCCGCGCGACCGCGAGAAGCTGGCGCGCTACTACGCGGGCGAGGTGGCCTACACCGATCGGCACATCGGGCGGCTCTTCGCCGAGCTGCGGAAGCGGGCAGCCACGCGGCCGGTGCTCGTGGCGCTGACCGCCGATCACGGCGAGGAGCTCTGGGACCACGGCCACTACGAGCACGGCCACGACTACTACGCCGAAGTGACTCGCGTGCCGTTGATCTTCTGGGGGCCGGGCAGCGTGTCGGCCGGCCGCCGCGTGGAGTCGCTGGCGGGCCTCGTCGACGTCGCGCCCACGCTGCTCGAGCTCGCGGGCCTGCGGCCGCCGCAGAGGAAGTTCGACGATCAGGGCCGATCGCTCTCGCCGTGGCTCGTTGCCACGCAGGCCGCCGAGACGCCGGCGCACTGGTACGCCGCAGGGGGCAACCTCTACGACTTGCCTTCGGCACGGCTCGAGGAGGGCCCTTGGTGCTACATCCTGCGCGCCAACGAGAGCGAGGAGCTGTACGAGGTGGCGAGCGACCCGCACGAGCGGCGGAACGTGGCCGCCTTGCACCCGGAGCTCCTCACGGGCTTTCGCGACAAGCTGCGCCCGCAGCTCGCCGCCTTGATGCACACGGCCGCGGGCAGCGCGCCGGGGGAGATGACGCCGGAGCAGCTGCGGGCGCTCAAGGCCCTCGGCTACGCGCGGTAGGGGGCTCCCGAGGCGAGCCTTGCCAGTGTAGGCTCCGGGACCGTTGCGGCCCAACGAGCCAGCGGTACGTTTGCGCTCCAAACCCACCTCCAGCGCCGGCTCCTCCACGGAATCGGCGTCGTCGCCGGACGCTCCCGCGAGCGGCGGCGCGCCGTCCCTTCAGCGCGCGCTCGGCCTGTGGAGCGCGGTGGCGGTGGTCATCGGCACCACGATCGGCTCGGGGATCTTCCGCACGCCGGCGAGCGTCGCGAACCGGCTGCCGGGCCCGATCCCGGTGTTCGCGATCTGGATCACGGGCGGCGTGCTCGTGCTCTGCGGTGCGCTGACGCTGGCGGAGGTGGCGGGCGCGTACCCGAACACCGGCGGCATCTTCGACTTCATCCGCCGCGCCTGGGGCCGGCTGCCGGCATTCCTCTTCGGGTGGGCCGAGCTCGCCATCATCCGGGCCGCCGCGCTCGGCGCGATCTCGACGACGTTCGCCGAATACAGCCTCCGCGTCTTCGGCTTCGATCCGGCGGTGGCGCCCTACGACAGCTACGTGCACTACGTCGCGGCGGTGGCGATCGCCATCACCGCGGCGTTCAACTACGTGGGGCTGCGCTCCGGCTCGCTGGTCCAGAACCTGACGACGATCGTCAAATACTTCGGGCTGCTGTTCGTCGTCATCGTCGCCCTGGCCGTCGGCCTGCCGCGCACGGGCGGGGCAAACTTCTCGCCCGGGCTTCCTCCGGGGAGCTTCGCGATGGGCGCGTTCGGCCTGGCACTGGTCTCGGTGCTCTGGGCCTACGACGGCTGGGCCGACCTGACCTTCATCTCGGGCGAGATCCGGGAGCCGCGGCGCAACCTGCCGCGCGCCCTCCTCCTCGGCACCGGTGCGGTGATCGCGATCTACCTGCTGGCGAACGTCTCCTACCTGGCGGTGCTGTCGATCGACGAGGTCCGCGCGTCGCCCCTCGTCGCGGCCGAGGTCGCGTCGCGCACCATGGGGTCGGTGGGAGCGATCTTCGTCTCGATCACGGTGATGGTGTCGACCTTCGGCACGCTCAACGGCTCGATCCTCACCTCGCCGCGCATCTTCTACGCGATGGCGGACGAGGGAATGCTGTTCCAGCGGTTCCGCGCCGTGCACCCGAAGTTCCGGACGCCCCACGTCGCCATCACGGTGACCGCGGTGCTGGGGATCGTCTTCGTCATGATGCGGACGTTCGACCAGCTCGCCGATGCGTTCGTGACCGCCATCATCCCGTTTTACGCGCTCGGCGTGGCGTCGATCTTCGTCTTCAGGAAGCGGCCCGACTACGATCCGCCGTTCCGGACCCCCCTCTATCCGCTGACGCCGATCCTCTTCGTGCTGGCGATCGGCTACCTGATGGTCAACGGGATGCTCGACGCGAGCGCGCGATGGGCGACGCTCTCGGTCTTCGGCGTCATCCTCCTCGGGATCCCGATCTACTACCTGAGCGTCGGGCGGCGCAGGTAGCGCCGGGCCGCCGCGCGCGGCTCGGACCGTCAGCTGGTGCCCGGGTCGACCTCCAGCTCCGGGTATTCCGTCGAAGGGAGCTGCAGCAACGTCGCCGGCGCGCCCATGAGGTGCACGTCGAAGAACCGGTGGACCCACTCCGCGGCGACGGCAAGGCCGCGGCGCGGCTCGAGTCGGAGGACGCCGACGCGGTGGAGCGCGCCGATGAGGACGGGGTTCTTCGTCAGCAGGTGGTCGCTGAAGGTGAAGTGGTTGGCGCCGCGGATCACGAGGAGCGCACGCCCAGCGGCTGACGACCGGTCGTACATCGACCGGATGTCGGCCATGATCTGCCGGCTGGCCGGGTCCTTCTCCCGGCTGTGGTCGCTGAGCAGGAACATGAAGGGCTGCTCGAGCCCCTCGCTCACGACGCGTCCGCGCGGGGCGCCGTCGAGGTCGATGCCCGCCCGGCAGCGGCGATCTTCGCGACAGAACTGGGCCGCGGTCACGCCGCCGAGCGAGTGGCCGACGACGCCGAGCGCCCGCAGGTCGAGTCGTCCGTGGAGACCATGCATCGTGGCTGCGTTCGGTGGAGTCGATGCGTTCGCCTGCTCGAGGCGATCGACGACGAACGCGACGTCCGCCGTCCACGCGTCGAGAACCTCGGCCACCGCCCGGTCCTGGGCCGCGCCGGTCAACGTCTCTGGGTTGTGCCCGGGCGCCTCGGTCACGACGCGACCGTCGGGCAGGACGACGAGGCCGGTTCGATACGGGGCGTCGAAGCCGACGACGACGTAGCCGTGGCTCGCGAGGTCCTCGGCCAGCGTCGTGTAGTCCGTCGTCAGCGCCGCGCGGCCGGCCCTCAGAATGACGACCGGCCAGGTCGGCCGCGCTCGGGACACCGGCGCATCGGCCACGCTGTGCGGCTGGATGCGGCCGAGGTCTCGCGACATCAGCGACCCCACCACGCTGGATCGCTGGCGCTCCAGGGCGCGTCGCCAGTCGAGCGGCAGGTACGGCGCGGCCTTCGCCGTCGGCGTGTCGCTCGCCGGGTACCAGATCCACACGACGAGCAGCCGCTTGACGCGGGGATCGCGCGCGAAGGGGTCCACTGTGTCGTCGGTCCACGCTTCGATCGTGCGTCCGACTCCGAAGGGACCGGTCGGATCCGGCAGCGTGACCCGCGCGTAGCGGCCGGCCCAGAGCAGGGCGAGCAGCAGGACCACCCCGAGAACCGCCGTCGCCACGAGGGCAACGAGCACCTTGAGAGTCCTGCGAAGCCATCGCTTCATCGGAAGCTCCTCCACTGAGATTCAGGTAGCAGCATGGATTCAGGTAGCAGCATGGATTCAGGTAGCAGCTTGGAGTCAGGTGGCAGCTTGGCGGGCGGTGCGCTTCGGCGAACGAGCGCCGCGTCAGCGAAAGGTGAGCGGCGCGTGACGTGCGGCGCGAGTCGCATCGCCCGCGACCCGCCGCCGCGCCGTCTCAGCGGCTCGGCGAGCCTTTCGCCGACACTCCGGCCGACGCCGGCACCGCGCGCGCCGCCTCACGCCGCAGCCAGGCGACGACGGTGGCCGTCGCCGGGCGCATCGCGGCCCGCCGCGACCAGACCAGCCAATACGAGGAGCCCAGCTCGACGGCACGCTCGCCGAAGGGCCGGAGCAGCGTCCCCGTCGAGAGGTCGTCGCCGACCAGGCGATGCCGCGCGAGCGCCACGCCCTGACCTTGCGCCGCGGCGCGCAGGATCAGGTCGGTCGACGTGAACCGCGGTCCCTTGCGCACGTCGAGCGTGTCGGGGCCGTGCTCCCGCCGCCAGGCCTCCCATGCGGCATAGGGGTCGCGGTCGTGGAGCAGGCGGAGGCCTGTGAGGTCCGCGGGCTTCGCCGGCCGCCCGCTCTTCTGCCAATAGGCGGGGCTCATCACCGGGTAGAGCGCGTCGTCCATCAACGCCTCGCTGTGGACGTCCGGCCACGGCCCGCTACCCATGCGGAGGAGGAGGTCGATGCCCGAGGCGTCCGGGTCCTCGCGCCGCCGGTCGACCATCACCGAGAGCTCCAGGTGCGGGAAGGCCTGCTCGAACGCGGGCAGGCGGGGCAGCAGCCAGCGGGCGGCGAAAGAAGGCGTGGTCGCGAGCGTCACGCTCGCCGGCGAGCGCACCTCGCGCAGCGCGTCGGCGGCCTGGGCGATCTCGCGCAGACCGGCGAGCGTCGCGCGGCCGAGCGACTCGCCCTGGGGCGTGAAGGTCAGCGCGCTGCGGCCGCCGGCCGTGACGGTGAGCTGCACGCCGAGCCACTTCTCGAGCTCGGCGAGGTGCCGGCTCACCGAGGAATGCGCGATGCCGAGCTCGCGGGCGGCCGCACGCACGCCCCGGTGCTGGTAGACGCCGGCGAAGGCGCGCAGGGCGTGGAGCGGGAGCTCGCGCATGGTCTTCAGAATAGACCATAACTCGCACAGCGACGACCGCCTCTCGATGGCACTCTGGGCCCATGAGACAGCACGAAATCCACCGCTCGCCGGATACCACGCATGGTCCTTTCGATAGACCAGATGGCCTTCCGGGGCCGTTTGTTTCCCGCCCTCGCATCGCCGCCGCGGAGGTGGGCTCGTGAGCCCCCTCGTCGGCATCGCCGGGGTGATCGCGGCCGCCGCCTTGACCCCGGGCCCCAACAACCTCGTCGTGCTTCGCACCGCGGCCCGCGCCGGCGTGCGCGGCGCGCTGCCTGCGATCGCCGGGGTCGTCCTCGGCTCGCTGGCGATGATGACGCTGGCGATGGCCGGGGCGGCCGCGCTCTTCGCCACCGCGCCGGCCGCGCGCCTGGCGCTCGCCAGCGCGGGTTGCGCCTACCTCTGCTGGCTGGGCGCACGGCTCTTCGTGGGCGATCGCGTCGTGGGCGATCGCGCCGCAGCCGAGGCCGGCGCCGAGCCGTCCGACCAGCGGCTGCCCGCCGGCGTCGTCGGCCTCTTCGCGTTCCAGTTCCTCAACCCGAAGAGCTGGGTGCTCGTGCTGACGGCGACGGCGGCGGCCTCGGCAAGCCTTGCCGGGCTCGCGCTGTTCGCGACGATGGCGGCGCTCCTCGCGGTCATCACCACGACGTCGCTGCTGCTGTGGGCGGCGCTCGGCGTCGCCGTCGAGCGTCGCTGGTCGGCGCCCGCTCACCGGCAACGTCTCGACCGCGCGCTGGGGGCGCTGCTCCTCGCCTCCGCGCTCCTGATGCTCGTGGAGGCATGGCGATGAGCGCCCGACGCCTGCTCGGCATCGCCGGCAGCCTGCGGCGGCGGTCGTACAACCGGTCGCTGCTCGTCGCCGCCGGCGAGCTGGCCCCGGCTGGTCTCGTCGTCTCCGCCTACGACGACCTGGGAGCCGTGCCGCCCTTCGACGAGGATCTCGAGGAGGCGACGGGCGGCGGCCCGGCTGCGGTGCGCGACCTGCGCTCCGCGGTGAGGGCGGCCGACGGGCTGCTCATCGCCACGCCGGAGTACAACCAGTCCATGCCCGGTGTGTTGAAAAACGCCATCGACTGGCTCTCGCGCGAGCCCGACGAGGTGCTCGTCGGCAAGCCGGTGGTCCTGGTCGGCGCCACCACGGGTCGCTGGGGCACGCGCCTCGCGCAGGGCGCGCTGCGGCACACGCTCGCCGCGACCGAGGCGCTGGTGATGCCCGCGCCGCAGCTCTACGTCGCGGGCGCGGCGGCGCTCTTCGATGTCTCGGGTCGGCTCACCGACGAGTCGACACGCCGGCAGCTCGCCGCGGTGCTCGCCGCCGGGGCACGCTGGGTCGAGGTGCTGGCGCCGCGCTAGACGTCAGGAGGCGTCAGGAGGTGACGCCGCCGCAGCGCCGCCATGGACGTGACCCTCGAGACTCGCGAGGACGAGCTAGAGCCGGCCGGACGCCAGCCACCAGAAGATCAGCACGAGGGCCGCGACCGTCGCGGCGAGGAGCCAGCGAGGTGGGACCCGCCGCCGGGACTCTTGTCGCGCCGGGGCCTGCCGGGGCGAGGCCTGGCGGACGTTGATCGGCCGCGATGGCTGGCGTCTCGACTCGACCGCGGCTGGCTGCTCGACGTGCGGCACCGAGCGCGCCTCGGCACCGCGGGCGGCCAGGAGCTTCTCGGCCTCACTCCCGCGAGTCTCAGAAAGGCCGTAGAGGAGCGGACCGTGCCCCGCCTCGAGCGTGCGGCGGATGGCGACGAAGCTCGCGTCGGGGGCGAACGCCTCGAGCTCCTTCGCCGCGGCGTAGAGCTCGCGCCCCGAGATCGGCGGGTGGACGAGCAGGAGATCCACCCGCAGGTCCCCTCCACACTGCGGGCAGGAGAGGTCCTCGGGCTGTGTCGTCTCCTCGCAGCTCGGGCAGCGACCGGCCTCGCCCTCGATGGGGTCTTTGCTCACTGGCTCCTGGCGGACCTCCGGCCGGCCACTCTATCGGAGGAGGGGCCAGGGACGATTCGCCGGCGCGCCGGGGGCAGTCTCGTCCCGGCGCGGAAGAGGGGTGCCGTTCGCTGACGTACCATGGCCCGGCACCGCCGACCGCCGAAAAAGGAGCCCCGTGAGCGAAGCAGCGCGCAGGCCCAGCGATCCCCTTGCCGACGACCAGCTCGACGCCCTCGTCGCCGAGTTCTACGCCTCGATCTCGGGTCCGGCGGGCCCGCGCGACTGGGAGCGCGATCGTGCGATCTTCCACCCCGCGGCGCGGCTCATGCGCACCGGGATCGACGACGCGGGGCGGCCGTGGGTCAAGGTGATGAGCCTCGCCGAATACGCCGCCGACACCGCCGCCTTCTTCGCCAGCGGCGACTTCTACGAGATCGAGGTGGCGCGTCGCGTCGACCGCTTCGGCAACATCGCGCACGTGCGCAGCGTCTACGAGGCGCGGCGTCACCCGGCCGCCGCGGAGCTGCTCAAGCGTGGCGTCAACAGCATCCAGCTCTTCCACGACGGCGATCGCTGGTGGGTGCTCGCCGTGCTCTGGGACAACGAGCGGCCCGGCGTCACCGTGCCTGTTGAGTGGCGCTGAGCGGAGCCTCTTTCCAGCGCGTTGCGCGACCCGTCTCGCGTGCTTTTCGGAGCGCAAGAGGGCGCGAAATCTGTCGCATGAATTTCGCCCTCCTTTTCGTCTTCCCAACTGCGCGGTGTGGGTGTAGGGTCGATTCAGCCACTGACTGACGGAGGTGCCGATTGACGCCACCGGACCAGCAGCTGGCCCCCGGAGAGCGCTGACTGAGAGACTGCATCTCAGCTCTCATGCCAGCAACCACCGGGGGCCAACCCGAAGCAGCGAACGGCCACTGAGCCAAGCGCCCGGAAGAGGACGTCACAGACACCCGGGCCAGGACCTCTAGGCCCACAGGTGGCCGATCGCGGCTAAGACGAAGGAGGCGAGCAATCGCCTCCTTTTCTCTTGTGCCGCGTCCCGAGTAGCGGGACGCCGCCAGAGGGGCGGGGGCAGGCCCCGCCCCTACATCGGAAGAGAACCCACCAAGGACTCGTGCTCGGGGTGTGATGGTGGGGCGGGGCCTGACCCCGCCCGCCCCGATCTACGGCCAATCGTGTTTCCCAGAAGAAAGAACCGCCACGAGGTTGAGGGACCTCGCGGCGGTTGGCCTCCCGGCAGAAGGCGCTCGGCGCGTCGGCCGAGCTCCTTCTCCGGCTCCGAATCAGTGTCCTGAAGCGACCGCGCCGGCCTCGTAGGCGTCGACGTGGCCTGCGCCGACCTCGAACGCCGCGCGCCCGGGCATCGGGTTCGCGGTGGCGGCGAGGATCGACTTGACGAGCGCCGGTGTCAGCGACGGGTTCGCCTCGAAGAGCAGCGCGACGATGCCGGCGACGTGGGGCGTTGCCATCGAGGTGCCGCTCATGTGTGTGTAGTAGGGGAGCACCGCGGGCCCGAGCGACGCGTCCTGGCCGACGGCGAGCACCGGCAGCAGGCCGGTCAAGGCGCGCGTCGAGACGATGTCGACGCCGGTCGCCACCAGAGTGGGCTGGTTGTAGTAGGTCCACGTCTGCCCGTCGGGCATGGTGAAGGTGCCCGACTCGCCGGGGTTGCCGCGCGACGAGAAGTCGGCGAGGGTGCCGTCCTTGTTGCCGGCGGCCACCGAGATCACCCAGGGCGCCTGCGCGTAGGGGTTGTGCGTGTTGGCGGCGGGGCCGTCGTTGCCGGCGGCGAAGACCGAGACGATGCCCTGCTTGTAGGCCGCGTAGCTCGCGACGTTGACCGGGTCGGTGGGGTCGAAGGCGCCCGAGGTTCCCCAGGAGTTGCTGATGACCCGGATCGGCGAGGCGAAGCGGGTGCGGTTGGCGATGGCGTAGTCGAAGCCGCCCACCGCGTCGAGGACGGAGATCACCGCGCCCGACCCGTAGCCGACCAGCGCCGCGTCAGTGGCGACGCCGCGGTACAGGCTGCCGGACTGCGTGCCGCTGCCGCCGACGATGCCGGCGCAATGCGTGCCGTGCCCGGAGCTGACGTCGGTGTCCTGCTGGCCCTCGAGGTAGGTCACCGGCAGGAAGGTGAGGATGGAGGAGAGGTTGGTGAGCGCCTGCACGTTTTCGACGACGTGGCTGCCGAAGGCGAGGTCGGCGTGGGTGGCGTCGATCCCCGAATCGTTGACCATCACCGCGACGCCGGCGCCGGTGTAGCCGTAGTTGGGATCGGCCTGCAACGCGTCGACGCCCGAGAGGCGCCGCGCGTCGTTGTTGGAATAGGTGAGCGCGCTGTCGGCGTGGATCGACAGCACGTCGGCGCGCCGGGCGATCTGGTTGATGGCGCCGGGCGTGGCGAGCGCCCCGACGATGGGTACCGCGCGGAAGGAGATGCCACGCGTGACACCGAGCGCCCGCAGCGCCTGGATCTGCGCCGCCTGCGGCGGCCCCGACTGCTTGTAGGTGACGACGATCTCGAGTTGCTGCAGCGGCAGCGCGGTGGCGAGCTGGGTGGCCAGGGCGCTCCCGATGCGAGCGTCGGCCCCTGCGCTGCCGGCGCCGAAGACCATCGCGATCGCGAGCGCCAGCGCAGCGAGCTTGCCGAAGTGACGGTGGCTCATGGTGTCTCCCCCGGTGCGGACAGGGTTCGATTCGTTCTGGAGAACTGGCTTCGAAGACAGGCGCGCGACCATTCGCGTGCTCGTGTCGAGACACGCTCCCACGCGAGTGGGGAGGGCGGAGATGGGGAAAACACCCAGCGACACGGAGGGGGACCCCCTAGGCGGGACGACTGCCTGGTAACCCAGCACGGCCGCGCCCTGGCGCCGTCGAGGCCCCGCCCCTAGATCGAGCGTTCGCTGCGCTGGAGAGCTCCGCCAGTGGTGTGTTAGTGTAGTAGTACAGTGGCGACGATCCGGATCCGCGGCCTGCGCAAGGTCTATGGCGACGGCACGGTGGCGCTCGAGGGGATCGACCTCGACCTCGAGCGCGGCATGGTGGGTCTGCTCGGGCCGAACGGGGCCGGGAAGACGACCTTCCTGTCGATCCTCGTGCTCGAGCTGGCGCCGAGCGCCGGAGCGCTCGCGTTCGGCGAGCTCGACGCCGCGCGCGGGGGCGACCGCAGCGCCATCCGGCGGCTCGTCGGCTACCTGCCGCAGGGGTTCCAGCCGGTGCCGGCGCTCACCGGGCGCGAGTACCTGCTGCACTGCGCGCGGCTGCGCGACGTCGCGCTCCCGCGGCGGGCGCTCGCCGAGCGTGTCGACGCGCTCCTCTCCGAGGTCGGCCTCGCGCGCGCCGCCGATCGGCGCGCCGGCACCTACTCGGGCGGGATGAAGCGGCGGCTGGGTGTGGCGCAGGCGCTCGTGCACCGGCCGGGCCTGCTGGTGGTCGACGAGCCGACCGCCGGTCTCGACCCCGAGGAGCGCATCCGCTTCCGCAACCTCGTCGCCGAGGTGGCGGAGGGGACGACGGTGGTGCTCTCGACTCACATCGTCGAAGACGTGGAGGCGACTTGCCCGCGCCTCGTGGTGATCGCCGGCGGCCGGCTGCGCTTCGACGGGCCGCCGGGGGAGCTGATGCGCGCGACGCCCGGCGCGCCGCGCCTCGAGGACGCGTACGCGGCGCTGCTCGGCGGGTCGGCCGCCGCGCCACACGAGGTGCCGGCTTGAGCGCGGCGGAAGCGCCGGTGCGACGCGAGCTCGCCTCCCGCGTGCACCCCGAGCGCACGTTCTCCGGTGGCGCGTTCCACGGTCGTTCGCTCCCCGGTCGTGTCCTCGCGGCGTTCGTCGCCCACGAGCTGCGGATGCAGCTCCGCTCGCTCCGCTTCCGCGCCGTGGCCGGCGGCTGGGTGGCGGCCTCGTCGCTGCCCGCGGTGGTCGTGTCCGTGCGGCAGCACGGCAGCGAGCCGGCGAGCGGCGCGAGCTTTCTCGGCGAGACGTTGCCGTGGCTCGTGCCGCTCACGGTCGTCGCCTGCTTCATCGTCGCCGCCGACGCCCTCGTCCGCGAGCGCGAGCAGGAGACCTGGTCGACGCTTTCGCTCTGCGCGCTGTCGAGCGGCGGCTACGTGCTGCGCCGGTGGCTCGCGCTGCTGCCGCCGCTCGTCGCCGCCAGCCTGGTGCCGTTGCTGGTGGCGGGGACGCTCGCCACCGCCGCCGGCGAGCCGGTGGCATGGTCGGCGTACGCCTGGTCGTGGCTGCTGCGCGTGGCGCCGCTCGTTCTGCTCTGGTCGGCGATCGGCCTCGGCTTCGGCACCGCGGGCGGAGGCCTCTTCGCGGGCGCGGGCCTCACCGCGCTGAGCACCTACCTCCTCCTCGTCCCGCTCGACGCCGTGCTCTTCCGCTGGCGGCTCCACCTCGGTGCGCCGCCGATCGGGCTGCCGCCGCTCTTCCAGAGCCTCGACCGGATCGTGGATTCGTTCGGCGAGACGTCTGGCGCCTTCGACCTGCCCTTCCCGCTGCCCTCGAGCGACGCCCCCCTCGACGTCGCGGTGCTCGCCGAGCAGGTGCGCGGCAGCCTGGGTTCGACGGCGATGCTGGCGGCCCTCGGCATGGCGTGGGCGATCCTGCTCCTGCGGCGCACGCGACCGGACCTGCGCCCGTGGACGGTGCGCGAGGGGCACTCGCTCGGCACCTTCATCCGCGTCGTCGGCCGGTTGCGCGACCGCTTCGCCGTCGACGCCGGGCTCGCGCCGCGCGACCGCGCCGCCGTGGCCGCCGCCGTCGCTTGCGCGCTGGCGGCGACGGGAGCGGCGCTCGCCCGCGACGCGCGCATGGTGCGCCATGGCGAGGAGCGCTATGCGATGGAAGGGGAGACCTGGCCGGAGGTCACGCCGCGCGAGCTCATCTCGGTCGCTGCCCGGCTCTCGGGGGAGATCGAGAGCGGAGGGCTCGTGCGCACCGAGTCCACGCTCGAGCTGCGCAACGACGGCGCCGCGCCGGTCGGACGGCTCGCCCTGGTGCTCGCGGAGCCGCTCTCGCTGGCGCGGCTCGCCTCGCCGGGCCACGAGGTGCGCTGGCGCCGGCGCGGTAGCCGCATCGCCGTCACCGTCACTCCACCGGTTGCCGCCGGCGCCACGCTGCGCCTGCGGGCGAGCGCGAGCGGCCGGCCGGGCCACGTGGTGCTCGCGCTCCGCGCGTCGCGGGAGTACGGCTCGTACCTCGGCTTCCAGCGCGCCTACGCGCGTTACCACTGGGCCCGCTTCGCGCGCGAGCTTCCCGACCTCGGGCCGAGCTTCACGCGCCCGGCGATCTCGCCCACCCGCGTCGAGCTCGCTGCGTGGGAGCTCATGCCGGTGCCGCGGCACACGCCGTTCGGGCTCGCGGGCGGCGACCAGTACGACGGCCCGTTCCCGCGCCAGGAGGAGGTGCTGCCGGCGGTGCCGCTCGCCGTCGACCTGCGCCTGCCGGCGTGGCTCTGGCTCGCCGACGCGTGCGGCACCGTCGCGCTCGAGGGCCGCCTCGCCGGCGGTTGCCCGGTGCCGTTGTCCCGTTACGTCGTGCGCGGCGGCAGCTACCGCGCCGAGCGTACCGGAGGGCTCACCGTCGCGCTGCTGCCGCACCACCACCGGCTGGCCGCCGAGAAGCTCGGCGGCCTCGACCACCTGGGCGAGATGGTGCGCGAGGTCTGGCCGGACGAGGACCTCCTCTCCTCGACGGTGTTGCTCGAGGTCCCCGCGGACGAGACCTTCCTGCGCGACGGCTCGCTCGCGGCCCTCTACCGCCTGTACGGCTTCGGCGCCGGCACACCGCTCGTCGCCGAGGGTCGGATGCTGGTGCTCCCCGAGGACGCACTGCTCGCCGGCGAGCCGCTGTCGCCGGCGGCGGTGACGGCGCGCGTCGTGGGATCGCGCCTCCTGGCGACGCGCGAGATCGCCGGCGACCAGCAGCTCCTCTTCACCGAGCTCGTGCGGCGGTTCGCCGAGCTGCGCTCGGGCTTCGGGCCGGCGACGGGGGCGGTGGTGCCGGCAACGCTCCAGGGCTCGGCCCCGTACGAGGTGAGCCTCCTCGAGGCCGAGGCGGAGGCGCCGGCGGTCTGGAACCTGCGGCTGCCGGCGCTGCTCGTGGACCTCGGCAACCGCATCGGCGACGACGCCGTGCGCCGTGGCCTGGCGTCGTTCCTCGCGCGGAGCGGGGGGCCGCCGGGCACGCTCGCCGAGCTGGTGGAGGACTGGGAGGCGGCGGGGGGCGTGAACCTGGACGACTACTACCGCGACTTCCTCGCCGGCCGCGCGCTGCCGGTCGTCGAGCTCGCCGACGTCGGCTTCACCGCCGGCGACGAGGGCTGGCGCGTGCACGGCCGCGTCGTCAACAGCGGCACCGGGACGGCGCGCTGCACGGTGGTGCTCACGTCGGACGTCGCGCGCACGAGCGCCGAGGTGGTGGTGCCGGCGGGCGGCGCCGCGACGGTCGACTTCACCAGCACCGCGCCGCCGCGGGCGCTGCTGCTCGACCCCGACGGGCGCTGCCACCGCTACCGGGCGCTGGTGCCGCCGCCGGTGGAGCGGGTCGACTACCGCGGGAGCGGAGCATGAGCGGGACCGCCGCCCCCACGCTGTCGCGCCGGGCGCGCCTTCGCGACGGCTTCGAATGGGCCTTCTCCTGCCTGCAGCTCCAGCTCGGGCGTCAGCTCACCCTGGTCGTCGTGCTCGACCTCGTGCTCGTCGGCCTCGGCGTCCTCGACGCGCTCGTCGGGCCGGATTCGTCGGCGGCAGGCCTCTACACGGGCGCCTTCCTGGTGCCGCTCCTCGCGCTCGGCGTGCCGGCGCTCGCCGACCTCGTGGCGCTCGAGCGGCGCGCGGGCTGCCTCGACCTGGCGCTCGCCGCGCCGGCCGGCGAGCTCTACTTCCTCCGCCGCGCCGGCGTCGTGGTGGCGCTGCTCGCGGCGCAGGGCACGCTGGTGATGGGCGTCACCTGGATCGTCGGCGGCGGCGACTTTCCGCTGCTCACCGTGATGGGCCAGCTCCTGGCGGTGACGGCGTTCACCGGCGCAGCGGCGATCTTCTGGGCCGTGCGCCTCGGCAGCGCGGGCAGCGTCTGGCTGGCGACGGTGGCGACCGTGGTGGCGGCGGCGCGCTGGACGTTCTGGGTGCCGGTCCTGAGCGCGACGCCGGGCCAGCCGCGCGTGGGCAAGCTTCTCCCCTCGCCATGGAACGTCTGGGACTGGGCGACGAGGGCGCTGCCGCTGGTGGTCGCCGGCACCCTGCTCGTGCTCTACGCACGCCGGCGCCTGCGCCGGCCCGAGTTGCTGCTGGGCGCCAACTGAGATCGATGAGGACCCGACACGAGGATCGACCGAATGAGCTCTAGCCCCCGCCGCTCGCAGCTTGCCTTCATCGCACTGGCGCTTGCTCTGGCGTCGATGCCCATCACTGGCTGCGGCGAGCCGCCCGAAGGGTCGGCGGAGCCGCCGCCCACGCCGGTCGTCACCGAGCGCGTCGAGCCGGCGACGTTCCGGCCGGTGGTGCGGCTCCTCGGCGTCGTGCGCGCGGCCGGCGAGGCGGCGGTGGCGGTGCCGGTGCGCGGCCGGCTCCGCTACCCGGCGCGTTTCGCTGGCGGGCTCGTCGACGGTGCCGTCGTGGCGGCGGGCGAGCCGCTCGCCGTCCTCACCAACGAGCAGGTCGAAAACGCGCAGGCGCTGGCGAGGATCCGCAGCGCGGCCGCCGACGCCGAGCTCGAGCGCTGGGAGCGCGCCTTCGCCGCCGGCGTCGAGCCGGAGACGCAGGTCGTGCGCTACCGCGAGGCGGCGGCGACCGCCCGCCAGGAGCTGGCGACGGCGCGCTTGCAGACCGCCCGGCTGGTGGTCCGCTCGCCGCTCGCCGGCCGGCTCGCCGTCGACCGTGTCGTGTCGCCGGCGAGCGAGGTCGAGGCGGGCACGCCGCTCGTGCGCGTGGTGGCCGCAGGCGGTGGGCGCGTCGAGGGGTGGGCGGCGGCGGCCGACCGCGCGCTGCTGGTGCCGGGGCTCGCGGTGCGCATCTTCCCGTCCGGCGCCGGCGCGGCTGCGCGGCCGCTCGCCGCCGGCGTGCTGCGCGAGGTGGCGCCGGAGCTCGATCCCGCCGGCACGCTGCGCACCTTCGCCGAGGTGACCGTCGGGCGCGAGCTGCCGCCGGCCGGCGAAGGCGTCGAGATCGAGGTGGCCCTCGCCGAGCACCCGCGCGCGCTCACGGTGCCGGCGACGGCGCTGGTGGTGGGGGAGGGGGACGCGGCGGTGTTCGTGGCGGTCCGGCAGCGGGTGCTCGTCGCGCGCCGGCGGGCGGTGCTCGCGGGCCTCTCGGGCCACGGTCGCGTGGAGGTGCTCGACGGGCTCCACGCCGGCGACCGAGTGGTGGTCGAGGGCGCCGCGTACCTCACCGACGGTGCGGCGATCGCCGAGGCGCCGCGCGGGGCCACGGGGAGCGGCGGAGGCGAACGTTGAGGGTGAGCTCGGGCGCCCGGCTGCCGCCCGTCTCGGTCGTCGCCGCGGCGGTGCTGCTCGTCGCGCTCGCGGTGGCGCTCGCGCCGCGGCTCGCGGTGCTGCCGCACCCGCGGCTCGGCGGACCACGCATCGCCGTCGTTGCCGTCGCGTCGCGGGCCGGCGCCGGGGAGCTGCTCGCCGGATTCACGCAGCCGCTCGAACGACAGCTGCTGGCGCTGCCCCAGGTGGCCGGTGTCGACAGCCGCACAGCCGACGGGAGCGCGCGCCTGCTCGTGCGCGGCTCGTGGGGCGCCGATCCAGAGACGCTGCGGCTCGCCGTCGAGCGGCGCCTGGCGGCGGTCGGGATCGTCCTCGACTCGGTGGCCGTCGAGCTCCTACCCGCCTCCGAGCGGCCGCTGCTCGCGGTCGCCGTGCTGGGCGCCGACGCGGCCACGCGCACGGCGTACGCGCGCGGCGTCGTGGTTCCCGCGCTGGCGCGCGCCGCCGGCGCCGAGCGCATCGACGTCGCCGGCGCCACGCCTCTGCGCGTGGTGGTGCGGCCGCTGCCGGCCGCGCTCATGGCGCGCGGGCTGACGGCAGACGACCTCGCGCGCCGTCTCGCGCGCGTGGGCACGACGGTGAGCGTGGGTCGAGCGCGGCAGGGAGCCACGGTGCGGCCGCTGGTGATGGGCGAGGAGGTCACGTCGCTTGCCGCGCTGCGCGAGCTGCGACTGCCGGCGCCGGGCGGCGAGGCGGTGCTGCGCGACGTCGCCACCGTCCGGCTCGTGGCGCTCGGCGACGGCGACGCCTACCGATTCGACGGCGCGCCGGGAGTGCTGGTGAGCGTGCACGCCGAGCGCTCGGCGAGCGCGCTCGTCGGCGCGTGGCGGCTCCACCGTGCGAGGGCGGCCCTCGCCGCCGACCTGCCGCCTGGCCTGAAGCTGCGGCGGGTCGACGACGCGGGCCTGGCGCTCGTCGCCGCGCTCTTGCGGCTCGCCGTCGCCGCGCTGGTTGCCGGGGTCGCGACCGGGGTGGTCGTCTGGCGTTTCGGGCGCGCCGCGCGCGTCGCCGTCGCGGCGGCGGTGGTGCCGCCCCTGGCGTCCGTCGTCGCGGTGTTGCCGCTGGTGGTGGGTGGCGTCGCCGTCGACCCGCCGGCCCTCGCTGCGCTTGCCGCCTGCATGGGAGCCGCTACCTGGCCGGTGCTCTGGTCGGCAGAGGGCGCGTGGACCTGGCGCCGCCCGCTGCCGCTCGCTCTCGCCGTGCTGGTCGTGACGCTGCTGCCCATCGCTCTCGTCGGGGGCGCGGCGCGTGGTGTCGCCGGAGGTGCGCTGGCGGTCGTCGCGGCGTTGGGGGTCGTTGCGTGGGGGCTCACGCTCGCCGTCGGGTCGGCGTTTTCGTTCGATCTCGACCACCGTCCGCCCGCGTCGAGGGTCGGGTCGGCGACAGGGGTGGTGCTCGCGACCGTCACGGTGGTCCTCGTGGCCATCGTCGGGCTCGAGCTCTGGCGGGTCCGCTCGGGTGCGGTGGCGCCGGCGCGCGGCGAGGTGACCGTCCGCTTCGACCTCGCGCCCCAGCTGGACGACGAGACCCGCGTCCGTCGCGGCGCGGAGCTCGCCGCGGGTCTGCTGCGCGCCATGCCGTCGCCGCCGCGGCACTGGATGTTGTTGCAGGAGCCACGGCAGCGCTTGCAGGAGCCGAGGCAGTTGTTGCAGGAGCCCACGAGCGTGCGCGCCGTCGCGGAGGAGCCGGCCGCCAGTCTCCGTCTCTGGTTCGACGACGACGGAGATGCGCGGCGCGCCGCCTCCGCCGCGCGCGCGTGGCTGGCTGGAGTTCCAGCGATCCGAGCCCGCGTGGAGCGCCGCGGCGGGGGTTGGCTTTCGGGTGTCGAGTCGGCCGGCTCCGTGGACGTCTGGGCGACCGCCGCCACGCCAGTGGCGAGTCGCGCTCTCGCCACGGCGGCGAGCGAGCGGCTGCGATCGGCGGTGGCCGGCGCCGTCGTCCTCGACGGGGGTCCGCCCGGCGAGGCATGGCGGGTCGCGCCCCTGCCGCGCACCGCCGGCGGTCGGGGAGCGACACGCCTGGAGGCCGACCTCACGAGCGCGCTGGGTGAGCTCGACGTCGGCAGCGTGCGGATCGCCGGGGTCGAGGCGGCGATGCGGCTGCTGCCGCCGGAAGGGGAGGCGGCCCGCATCGAGCTGCTCCCGGTGCGCGGCGGCGGCGCCGCCGGGGCCGGCGGCACCGGGGCGGTCGTGCCGCTCGCGGCCACCGCGGACGTCCGGCGCGCGGCGCGCGCGGCGGCGCTCGAGCGACGGGACGGTCGGCCCGCCGCGCGCCTGTCGATTCACCGCTCGACGGCGGCGAGCGCTGCACCGGTGGCGCGAGCGCTCGCCGCGACGCCTCGTCGCGCAGGGGAGAGCCTCGAGGTCGCTGGGCCGGTTGCCGAAGTGGCCGCCGCGCGGGTGGGGCTGCTGCGCGCCCTGGCTGCCGGCGCCGCGCTCGCGCTCGTCGTGTTGCTCGCGGCTGGCGGCTCGCTGTCGTGCTCCCTCGCCGTCGTCCTCGCGCTGCCTTGCGTGTGGGCGAGCTGCGCACTCGTCGCGCTCCTCACCGGCTCCCTCACCGGGTTGCTCGAGATGGGGATCGAGGGCGCCGGTCTCACCGTCGCGCTCGGTGCGCTTCTCGCGTCCGCGTTCGCGCCGCTGCCGTCGCTCGCCGTCTGTCTTCATGCGGACGCGCGATGGCGCGGTGGCTCGATCGCC